>Ga0299913_10000427_pt1 | contig 26492 bp, 29 predicted proteins | sample RVTome_9_FD_201360 | JGI IMG/M metagenome (GOLD analysis project Ga0299913, IMG submission 201360) | Soil microbial communities from uranium-contaminated site in the Upper Colorado River Basin, Wyoming, United States - RVT155D38 (version 2) ... | reverse complement strand
TCTGTCCTCGAAGTACACGTAGCAGCCCTTGAGGCCGCGGGTGAGGAGGACGCGGTAGGTGCGTTTCACCAGATCAGTGAAGCGGTCGCCGGAGCGTTTGACGATGGAGTCGTGGGAGTAGCTCGGGTCGCCGATCCAGTCGTTGGTTTCCGGGTCCCAGCGCAGGTCGCGGCCGAAGATGACGCCGACGTAGTCGAACTCGAAGCCCTGGGCGGTGTAGACGCAGCCGACCTGGTTGATGCCGTTCGGATCGGAGGCCCAGAAGTTCGACGGCAGGATGCCGAGGGCAAGGCGGCCGGCATCGGGCTTGGCGTCAGCCCAGCTGGTCATCGGTCCGCTCCGCCGGTGTCGGCTGAAAAGTCGAAGCGGCAGAACCGGCAAATGACGGCCGCTGCTTTGACGTCCTCGGCGCACATCGGGCACGTCTTGAGTTCGCCGGGTCTGATCTGGCCTGTGCCGACCTTGAGCTTGAGCGCGTCGATGAGCGCAGTTTCGTCAACGCGCGCCCCCGCGCTCCAGCCCGCGTCCTTTCGATTGATCCGCTTCACCGCAACCGTAGTCAGAGCCAGTCCTTCAACCGGTGGCACTCTGACGTCCGTCTCGGAGACGCCCGACCAGCCGAACTGCTCTTGCCAGACCTTACTTTCCACTAGCGTCAGTCCAGGGTCACCGAAAAAACGAAGCTCGCCCAGTTCGCTATCCGCAAAACGTAGTTGGCGGTACACGCGATCCTCGCGAGCCTGGAAAACGTGCAGTTCCAGCTCCGCTGCCCTCACGCCTGGCTCCACAGGATTGGACTGGACATGGACCTTAGTCTGGCCCGTCCATGTCGTGCTTCTGCGAATCTGCACTACCCGAGCACCCCTAGCCGCAACGTAGGTGGGGATGATCGCGAGCGAGCGTCCAAGCTCAGAAGTGTCGACATCCCACAACGGACCACGTGACGATCGCGCATAGGTGACCGTGGCGGATCCCGGTGTCCGGGACGCAGAGAAGAGGATGCTCCAGCCCCCGGTTGCTAGGAGGCGGCCCACGTTCAGATGCCCTCCCTCGGCCGCTTGCGTGGCTGGCTGATACCCGTATGCGGCGAGGACCCGCGCTTCTAAGGGGAGCATCACGCGCCCGGTTTCGTCACTCGTGTATGTCCGGACTACGACGGGATCAGTCCAGTCGTTTGTCGCAATTGCCAACGCATCCTCGACAAACACTCAGCCAAACATCCCCTGTTGTTCCGCGGCCTTCTTGTCGGTGATGCGCTCGGCCTGTTGGTAAGGCGAGAGGATGAGCAGCGGCAGCATCGGCTTCCTGCCTTCCTCGAGCAGCTCGCGGATGGTGACGATCTGGATCCGCGGGTAGTCGCGCCCGTCGATCGGTGAGGTGTAGACGCCAGCGGTAGTCGCCTCGAGCTTCATCTCGCTCGACGGCTCCTCGAGGGTGATGAAGACGCCGATCTCGGCCTTCTCGCGCTCGATGGTGCCCTTGAGATCGCGGACCATGCTGCTGTTGACCTTGCCGCTCTTCACGCTGACGAGCGCTTGGCCCATCTCGCCCTTCGGACCGATTGTGAACGTGACGCGGCCATCGATGCCGCGATCCGCGCCCTTCTTCTCCGTGCCGCCAAGCGGTCGCGCATCGATGAGATTGAGAGCCCACCACTGGAACTGATAGCGGCCGTCGTCGCCCTGAGCCAGCTGCCTAGCGCCCTCCACCTCGGTCGGCTGCCCGATGACCGCCACCTCGATCCCGAAGCTGTCCTTCAGGCGTGCCTTCATGACCGCGATCGAGAGGTACGTGATGTCGATACCGATCCACCGGCGGCCAGTCTTCTGAGCGGCGATCAATGCAGTGCCGCATCCGCAGAAGGGGTCGAGGATCACATCACCCGGATTGGAGGAACATGTGATGAAGCGGTCTAGCAGCTCGACTGGCTTCTGCGTGGGGTATCCGAGCCGTTCAGCCGCAACGTTGTTTAGAGGGCTGATGTCTGTGACGACATCGAGGGGAGGTACGCCGCGTGCCTCCTCCAGATATCGCTTCAGCATCGGAATGCCAGCGGGATCCTTCGGCCAGAAGATTCTGCCGGCTGCGTCCAGAGCGTCCAGAGCATCCAGCGTGTCCTTGCCCTTCACGATGTCGCCGACAAACCCAGGGATTGCCCAGTGACGGCCCTTGTCGGTTGGATTGCGCCCGCGCCAAGATGAGCCCGACGAACCGGTGCGGACGCCGGCGGCCGTGAGATCTGCACGATTGAATCGGCGGCCGGTCCCGGCCTCAACGTTGTTGTACCAAGCGTCGGCGGTCTCTTGCGGGAGTGGGCCATAGACCGGATTCCAGGTGAAGTGATCAGTCTTCGAATAGAGGAGAACCGTGTCATGCACGGGGCTGTCCAACCGGCTCCCTCTACCTCCACTGCGACCCCACCGCTAGTCACTACCTGAAGTTGACATTGGATGCTGTCTTCGGACCGATGCAGTTCGTGAACGAAGTGATCTGGAAGCGAAGTAGCGCCCACTCGAGCTCGAAGCGCTCTTCAGGACGCGGTGGAGCTCGACGAGGCGGACGGCCATCTCGACGAGGTAGGCCATCATCTGGTTCGAGCCGATGCCTGAGCGCAGCGCCGCGATGATCGTGCTGACCTTGTCCGGGACGCGACCCTCGTGGTGGGCAGTGTTGGTCAGGTATCGGTAGGTCGACTCGGCCGATGGTCCCCAGTGCCAGGTGTCCTCGAAGGCGAGCAGCTGCGCATCGGATCGGTTGCCGGACTCGTCCCGGAAGATGACGTTGTAGTCGCGGTTGGAGTTGAACGGCGGGTCGAGGTAGATGAGGTCGACGGAGGCATCCGGAAGGTATCGGCGCAGGATCTCGAGGTTGTCGCCGTAGTAGAGGACGTTGGTCTGCATCTCAGCCATGGCTAACTCGCACCGACTGTGGCGGCCAAGGACTGGGCGTCTTCGAGAAGCGCGTCAGCCTCGGCGATCAGATCGTCCAGGGATCGCTGCGCTCGCTCGTATGATGCGATGGCTAAGTCGAGCTTCGCGACGAATCGGTTGAGGTCTGCTCGGCCCTGCGATGCAGCGTACGGCGCCACTCCGCCTGGGTGGCGCACCTCTGCCGACTCGAGGCTCGATATCGCCCTCTCCACGTCGCGGATCAGGTCATCGCGACTCTGCATCGCCTCCTGGATTGCGAATGCTGAAAACTCGACACCGTCCGCTGCGAAGTCGACGGAGTCTCGCGCAAACTCGACGTCGTAGAGTTCAAAGCTCACGTCGTCTACCCAGAATTCGCCCGTGGACCCGCCTGCGATCATGGAGGCAAGCTCGTCGAACTCGGTCCGCATGTCTTCGAGGGCTTGCTCGACATCGGAAATTGGATCATCGATTCCGAAGGCTTCGGTCGAGGCGGCCTCGGCCAAGTAGGCGAGAGCATCGATGGTTGCCTGGAGATCCGCTGATGCCGTCCCCACCACTGCATCGGCCTCTCGCTGCACCCGTGCCTCCGCCTCGCGTCGCTGGCGTTCCGCCTCCTGCCTCTCTTGCTCGGCTCGAACCGACGGATCGACGGTTGGGTCTGGCGTCGTCACTGCGGCGGGAACCGGCTCGGATAACCCGTGGAGCAAGCAGGCACCAAAGTCGCTCAGGAAGTTGCACTTGATTGCCAAGCCGGCCCGTGTGTTGTTCAGCGCCCATAGCCCGCCAGCGAACACAATGCACGCAATGAGGCCGGCGAGCACGCCGGCGCGAAGCGTCATCGGATTGAGCTCCCGCTCGTCCGTTCCAGGCTCATCGTCGAGCGCCTGCTCTACGCATCGGCTTCCTCGAAGAAGGTCTCGTCGAGACGAAGCAGGCTGTAGCGGCGGACCTCGGTCACGCCGACGTTGTGCTCGATCATCAGGCGAGCGAGCTCTTGGCCGTCAATCAGGACAATTCGCTTCTCGATCCGTTTGACGAACTCGCGTGCTTCGGGGCTGAACTGAGAGGTCGTGATGAAGACTCCCTTTCGAGCGCGTTGGCCTTCCAGACTCCCGGCAAATCCCTGGACCGCAGGACGACCGACCGTCTGATCCTGATATCGCTTCGCCTGGACGTAGACGACGTCAAGGCCGAGCTTGTCCTCGTTAATGACACCGTCCACGCCCTCGTCGCCACCACGGCCGAGATGAGCGGCAGCTTCCTCCACCGACCCGCCGTAGCCCATCGCGGTGAGCAGCTTGAGCACGATCTGCTCGAAGAAGGTCGGTGTTACCTGCTTGATGCGGTCAAGCAGCTCGATCTCGAGAGCCCGCCGTAGCGTGTGCTCCGCCGACTGGAACCTCTCCTCGGGGGTCTCCTGCTCTTCGCTTCCGTCCCCGGGGGCTGACGTACGGCCGGCCTTTGGCTTTGAGCGCTCCTTGAATTCCCGGAACTCGGGAAAGTTATCCATGAGGTACCGGATTGTGATCCGCGTCGGAGGAGTGGCGAGCGCCGCGCGACCCCGATCAGTGATCTGGAACTTCGATCGCCCGGCGCTGCCGACTAGCTGGGCCTGTTTGAGATAGGACACCGCCCATGCCACCCGATTTGCGAAGGTGCGCTGCGTTCCGCTCGGGAGCAGCTGTTCTCGCTCGTTATCAGTGAGGCGGAACTCGTCTGCCAGCCGGTCGCGGGCGTCGTGCGTCAGCCAGACGTGGCCGTCGCCGGCGAGGCGGAGCAGGGGGAGCATGATGCTCTGAAAGTCAGGAATCGCCATCAGATGCCCACGAGGATTGGAGTTGGCTCGGTCATCGGTGTCAGGACGCCTTCTCGTGTGTTGACGAAAGGGTAGGGGGTTGCGTGAGGAGCTCAATGGCCCTTCCGGCATCCGTGCCGAGGTCCCTCTTGCCGGGGCACCCACTCGTGATGCATCGGAACCACCATCCCCGTACGGACCGGTCGAAGAGCATCGGCTCGTGACAGATCGGGCATGGCTCGTGGCGGCGCACCCTCTCGACTCGATCGAAGAGGTCGGCACGATCCAGAAGCGTCATCCCCGTCTTCCTGGCCGCCTCCCTAGCATGCTCAGTGAAGTCAGAAAGCGTCACGAAGATCCCATCTCCGCCCGAGGCTCCTTCGGCCATCAGTGAGCCGGCAAATGCACGCACATCGTCGACGCCGACTTGCCAGGACGTCCAGCGCTTGCACTGGACGATCCGTCGCTCACCGTTGCGCGTGAGCAGGAGGTCGATGCCGCCATCGGGACCGTCTTGTCGTCCGGTCTCGGTGACCTGCCAGCCGTCTCGGCGGAAGAGTTCGCCAACCAGGTACTCAAACTCAGCCGCGGTCAGCAGCCGGATATCGGTGGTCCATTCGATGAGGTGTCGGCGGTCTTTCGCCTCGACAAGGACGCCCAGATAGCCAACAGCGATAAGCGCCGCTGCGGCAACTCCCACCATGTTGATCGAGATCAGCCAGTTGGTCGGGGAGCCGAGGACGAGCGGCAACGCAAGACCGATCCCCGGATAGAACACCAGCGCAGCCGCTGCAACTACCCATCCGGGAACGCGTGTGACGAACGGAATCAGGACGTGATCCCAGATCCAGTCACTCATCGGCATCGACGCAGTGATCGGCGTCGGGCGACGGTAGTCGAATCGCAAACCGAGTCAGGCCAGCGGCCAGCGCGAGGGACCTGCGATCGCGCCGCGTGCTCGCATGGCCTTCCTGGCGCGACCGGTGTCGGTCGATCATTTCCTCCAGTGGGCAGCTTGGTGGGTAGGTTAGCAACGCCTGTCTAGGGTCAGGTCGCCCCATCCACTACAGCGCAGCTAGTACTTGCCAAACGACGACTGCGATGAGGAGCACCCCGAAGAACTGCGCAAAGAGCGCAAGGATCACGAGCCAAGCCTTCTGCGTGTTGATTCGCCTCGAGCGATTCGTGATGGTTGCACGGGCTCGCGCGACCGACCGTTCGCCCTCGGACTCACTTGCGTCCCAGATCCCGCTCTTCGTCAGATCGGAGAGTCCCTTAGCCGTGGTAGACGGGTACCACCGGGGCCAATTCGTGAGGAGCCCGAGCAAGGACGCGACGAGAAAGCTACCGACCGCTAGGGCAAGGGGGAGTACGGAGGCGGTCGGTATTGCGAAGCCGTCGGCATCAGTTACCAAAGCGACCAGGCCAAAGAGCAGCCCGGTCAGCGCGGCCGAGGTCGTAACGATCCCCAGGCCTCGTTCCTCAAGCCACTTTCGCCGTGCGATCTGCGCATCTAGCTGGTCTTTGATGAATTGGGAGTAGGAAGCCGATGCGGTCTTCGGCTCCGTCGGCTCTATGCTCACGAGTTGGCCGGCTCATCGTCCGTCGGATCACGGCTGGGTTCGTCGCCGATAGGAATCTCGTGTCCGTTGTCCTCGGCATCCTCGTGCTGCTCGTGTCCGCGATCCTCACCGAAGTCCGCACCGCCGCTGTACCCAGCCTCCTGCCCGATCTCTATCTCGTGACCGTTCTCGGTTCGCTCTCTCTCCATCCTGCCCTCCGCGCTTCAGTCTTGGACATTATCCACTCAACGTCACCATTAATAGTTGTGTGCCTGAATGTTGCCGGCGGAACCGATGGACGTTCTCGGCGCTGGTGGGGGAGTGCCCGGTCATCGCGTCGAGCCGGCGGCTGGTGTTGCCGAGCTGGTACTCGAGGATGACGCCGTGGTCGGTGAGCTCCGCCTGGTCGAGGAGCATCGACAGCGCCATGAGGCTGTTCTGCCAGCTCGCCACCTCGGACGGCCCGGGCTTGTGTCCGATCTGCGCGACGTACTCGGCTCGCAGCTTCTCCGCGATGCGATGCATCTGCGTATCGGCCCGAAACTGCTCGGTCGTCCCCGCGTAGAGCTTCATCGGCCGCCCTCTTCAGCGAATCGGTTTGTCAGCCTCACGGCCATGCCACCGGCGTGTCGTTCGTGAGGTCGAGGTACGTGTGGATCACGTCGGTAAAGGTGCGCTCGGCGAACAGGGGACCCTCGATGCAGCACGGCCAGACCCAGTACCAATAGACCGTGTCGGCGCTCGCCGTGATCGCGATCGTTCCTTCGAGGTATCGGTACGTCCAGCCCGCGTGCTGGCCGGCTTCGAGGGCTTCGCGTTGCTGGGGATGGAGATAGCCATCCGTGAGGATCTGCGCGAGCTGCGGTCCGGTATAGCCGTCGACCTGGATGGCCTGAGGGAAGGTCGCCTCGATCAGGCCGCCGTTGACGCTGCCCCAGCGGATCGCTGCGGGATTCGCGCCCGTGCACTCGGCGAAGGCGCTCACGAAGAGGGTGTTGGCGGACGACCCGACGAGCGCCTGCGGCTCCGATGACCAGTGCGGCACGGGGAGACGGCGCAGCAGACCCTCGGCAACGATCGGGTCCGTCCACTCGCCCTCGCGAGCCAGACCCTCCGAGAAGCACCCGTCGGGAAGGTGTGCCGTCATCGGCTCGGGGGTCACGCTTGGCGTAGTGGTGAGTGTCGGCGCGGCCGTTGCGGATGGCTCGGCACTGCCGGCGGTGGGAGATGGCATCGGCGTCGATCTTGGTGTTGCCGCTGGCGCAGCCACCGCTGAAGGCGCCGGCGAGGCAGTAGCAGGTGGGGGAGTGGCACCGACGAGTCCACGTCCCCCGGCTGTGGCGATCACGGCAAGAATGGCGCCGGCGGCAATCGCGCCGGCCAGGAAGCCAGCCACCCTGACGAGGGGGTAGATACCCGACATCAGTCGGCGTCCGTGCCGGAGCGCTTTGCGCGGATCACTCCGAGGAGCATTGACGGCGCCATGAGGCTGTTCTGCCAGCTCGCCACCTCGGACGGCCCGGGCTTGTGCCCGATCTGCGCCACGTACTCGGCCCGCAGCTTCTCCGCGATGCGATGCATCTGCGTATCGGCCCGAAACTGCTCGGTCGTTCCGGCGTAGAGCTTCATCGGCTACCGGCCGCGAAGTGCCCGTCACTAAGATGCTCTTGGAACATCCGCCTCACGAGGACGCGTGCGTGGACACCATTGGCGAGAATAAGCGTGTCGCCCGTCGGATTCTCACGGAAGTGGTGGGTGGGGGCCGGTTCCAGCTGATCGAGGAGCTCGTCGCGGACGAGTTCATCACCGAGCCGCCGGACGGACCGCCCGGGCCGCACGGTTATCGGGCGTGGGTGACCGGCCTCCGCACCGCGTTCCCTGACCTGACCATTGAGATCGACGACCAGGTGGGGGAGGGCAGCAAGGTGGCCACCCGATTCACGGCGCGTGCGACGCATGGCGTCGAGTACTTGGGCGTTCCGCCCACGGGCCGCGAGCTCACCACCCGGGGCATCGTCATCCACGAAGTGCGTGCGGGCAAGATCGTCAACTTCTGGCTCGTCCAGGACGACCTCGGAACGGTCCGCCAACTGACCGCCCGTGCGGACCAGTCGGCAGGTTAGCCGCCGATCGAGCATTGACAGCGCCATGAGGCTGTTCTGCCAGCTCGCCACCTCGGACGGCCCGGGCTTGTGCCCGATCTGCGCCATGTACTCGGCCCGCAGCTTCTCCCCGATGCGGTGCCTCTGCGTATCGGCCCGAAACTGCTCGGTCGTCCCCGCGTAGAGCTTCAACAGTTACTCCGCCGCATCGTCCATCTCGTCGTCCGCACGATCCAGGGCAACCTCGATCGGCTCGGGCACGTCTGCGGATTCGCGCTCGATCGGGCCATCGATCGTCCGGAGCTTGGGCGCCCGTGGCTTCCAGGCGGTGAGCTGCTGGAGGACGTCGCCGTAGAAAGTCTTGACGTTGCCCAGGACGCTGTCGATGAACGAGCCGCGGCCCGCCTGGCGATTCAGGCCCAGATCGCGGCTGAGGGACAGCCGGAAGCCGCGAATCTCACGGGTTCGGTCGGGGAGGACGTGGGTGGGATCGTCTCGGATGGCGCCGAGCGGGGCACTGAGCGTGAGCGAAGTGCGAGCAAGGAGCACTTCGACCGTGAGGTCGGGCGGTGCCTTCTGCAACTGACGGAGTAGCCAGGAGAGACGACCGCGCGACTGGCCTTCCTTCGGGGCAACGAGGTCAGTACTGACCACGATCTGCCGGGTCGAGAGGTCCGCGACGATCTCGAGCGGTCCGGCCGTGTCGGGGATCTGAAGATCGGCGTACAGCCGGCCGGCATCGGCGAGTGATTGCCTGACTGCCTGATGGCGCGCGGCGGCCGTTGCCTCCTGTCGTCGTTGAAGCTGCTTGACGTCGCGTCCCAGCTCCTTCGTCAGGTCGAGACTCAGGAATCGCAGCAGCTCGTCCCAGCGATTGGCGATCGCGGCGACGTCATCATCGTTCTTGCGGAGGGTTCGGATTCGTGCGCCTTCGCGAACCTTCGTCCAGCTCGGCCCCATGTCGTCGAATTGGACGACGCCAGAGCGGGGATCGGACAGGTATCGGATCAGCTCCGAAAGCAGATATGCCTGGTCCGGATCTCTTACGCCTCGGTACTGCTTCTGGACCTCTGCCTCGGTGAGCACCCGGACCCACGACCAATGATGGATCGAGACCTTGCGCAGCTTCTTTCTGTCAATCGCGATCGGGTACTCGGAGGAATCGGTCGTGTAGTGGTTCGAGATCGAGAGGACGGCGTCGATGCCCACGTCTCTCGCGAGGTCGAGGTACGACTCCATCTGCTCGGCCTGGAGTGCTTGATCGGCGACCTTGCACTCGACGAGCGCCCACCACGTCTTGCCCCCACGGGTCACGCCGATGAGGCCGTCGGGGCGGATCGTCTTGCCGTTCGCGACCTTGAAGGGCATCTCGACGAACGTCTCGATCTTGCCCGCAGGTGCGCCGAGGGGCTTGAGCAGCGTCCGGCCGAACTCGTCGACATGCGCGAGGACCGCGAGCAGCGCGGACGCCGCGTTGCGCTCCTTGGCCTCGATGCCAGTCGACGACGTGATCGGAATCAGCCGCGCGACCGGCCAGCGGTCATCGCGAAGCAGGGTCACGCCGCGCGGCCATCGTGAGGATGGATGGGCTGCCGGGCCGGGATTGGCATCGGGTCCCTCCTGAGCGAAGCTAGGACTGGCTTGCTTGCTGGAGAGGCTACCATCGGCGTCCAGCGCATATCAGTAATACTTGTGAGCTGGCGACGGTGAATGGGGGTAGCGGGGTGACGATCGAGAATCGTATCTGCCCGAGGTGCAGCTCCCCGATGGTGCTGCGCACCGCAGGCCGGGGTCGATACGAGGGACAGCAGTTCTGGGGCTGTTCGACGTATCCGAAGTGTCGCGGGACGGTTGCCCTTACGGAGGATCCGGCCGAACTCGTCGCCGAACGCGTGTCACTAGCGCCTGGAAGCTCCGCGCAGGCAGAGTTCGAGGCTCGGAAGCGGCGGCGGGCTGAGCGGATCAGGCAGACGTGGCCGGTTGCGGTCGGGCTGACGTTGGTGACGATGCTTGTGGCGTACCTGCTGACTCAGGCGTACTTCGGTCCGGCGTGGGGAAGTCTCGCCGCTTCGGGCGTCGCGCTCGTGTTCATGGGTGCCTACCTCCAGATGCCACAGACCCTCGATGCGTGGCGGATCGGCGCGGAGGGCGAGCGGAAGACGGCGCAATACCTGGATGGGCTGGCCGAGGCGGGATTCATCGTGCTGCACGATCGGAAGGTGCCTGGATATGGCGGCAATCTCGATCACGTGGCGATCGGCCCGACGGGGGTCTGGGCGATCGAGACGAAGAACGTGGCGGGAAAGGTGGAGATCGACGGGGACTCCCTGCGGATCCGGAGCTATCGGCAGGACAAGATGGTCGACCAGGTCTACCGGGAGGCGACGGCAGTGCAGGTGGCGTTGGGCGACTCGCTGACACGGCTCGGGCTCACGGTGACGCCCGTCATCTGCCTGCATCGCGGTGAGTTGCCGTGGTTCAACAAGACCGTTCGAGGCGTGCGGCTGGCATCGGGCAGACAGCTCGTGCGGCTCCTGCGCGACGGGGAAGTGCGAATAGCGCCGGACGATGTGCGTGATCTGGCCGCCGAGGCGGACCGGCGCTTGATGCCAGCGGCCAATCCATGACTTCTTTGCGGTGTCGTTCCTCAGGAAGCAGCTAGCTGCCCGGCAGGTCAAGGTCCAGGTCGGGCGGGCTGTCGCCATCCGCTCCGTGTGCGAGAGCGGTGCGGGTCAGTCGATCGCGCTCGAGTAACTCACGCGCATGGAGTAATCGGTCCAGAAGCTGATCGCGACGTTCTTCGAACCTGCTGGCGGACGCCGAGATGCTCACCGCGGTGAGCTCATGGTCTGGTCTCCCCGCGTTGGTCACAACTGCCAGTGCGCACCGCCCCAAGGCCGCCTGCTCCCGATCGATGGCGTGCCCCTGCTTGCGAACAACCTCCAACTCCTCCATGAGATCTCTCAGGGTCTGCACTGATTGATCTGTCATCTGCGGAAGCGGGTCCCTCAATCTCGCCGCGATCGCCGTGTCCGAGAGCTCGGCCAACAGAGCCTTACCGATCGCCACGCAGTTGGCTGGCACGCGTCCGCCGACCCGCGAGACGGTGACGTAGGATGAGGCTCCCGGAACCTTCATTAGGTAGAGGACCTCCGCATCGCGGAGGACACCGAGGTTGACGGTGTCACCCGTTTCGTCTGCCAGCTGACGGAGGGTCTGCCTCACGACGTCAGCGAATGCCCACTGTCCCAAGTAGGCCGTCGCCATCTCGAAGGCTTCGATACCGAGGCGAAAGCCCCCAGCGTGGTCACGCATCACGAACTCACGCGCCTCGAGCTCGCGGAGGACGCGAAAGATCAACGACTTCGAGCGCGGCAATTGGCGTTCAAGCTGGGCCAAGGTGACTGGGCCGTCGCTGGTACGCAGTGCGTGAAGAACCTCCGCAGCACATGCCGCGGCTGGTGCTGAGTAGGCCCCCTGTCGGACGGCCATGAATCGCCCCTTCGCAATCGGCGGTCGTAGCGCTTGCGAGCGATGCTACACTAGAGAAACGCTGGTTCACCAGCAAAACACTTGGAGGAGTCGTCGATGGCAAGCCCGCGGACTGTCCTACTTGCACTGTTGGCCGTATTGGCCCTGGTCGTGACCGCCTGTGGAGACGGTGGCGCAAGCCAAGCCCCACAGGACTCCGATGAACCTGAAGGCGAAAGCCAGGCGGCGTCGCCGGACGCGACCGAAGATGAGGTCGAATCTGCAGCCCCCACTTCCGTCTGCGAGGGTGTGACGGCCGACGAGCCGGTCACTGTAGGATTCGCTTCAGCGACCCAGCCGGCGTACTTCCCCGCACTCCTGTCCATTGAAACGTCGGAAGCGATCCCCATGGAACCGACCTTCTTCCAGCAGTCCGAGCTCGCCATGCAGGCGGTGCTTCAGGGAGAGGTCGACGTTCTGGCGATCGGTATCAACGGGCCGATGATCACGATCTCGGGAGGGGCCGATTTGCGGATTTTCGGCGTGACCATCGGGAACGATTGGACGATCGTGGCCAACGACACCATCCAGTCGCCCGAGGACCTGGAAGGCGCGCGCATCGGGATTCATAGCGAAACGTCGACCGGAACTCCGCTTGTTCGCGGTACGCTCAATGACCTCGGGATCGAGGCTGAGTTCGTCACGATCGCCGGCTCGCCGAACCGGGCGCAGGCGATGACGCAGGATCAGATTGATGCCACGACCCTCTTCCTGTCTGACTCGATTCGCCTCGAGCGAAATGACCCCGACAAGTTCCACGTGCTTCTCGACTATGCGGAAGTGCCTTTCGCCTCGCAGTCGCTGGTTGCCGGCACAGAGTGGCTCGACGGGAATCCTGAGCTCGCAGAGTGCTTCGTGACGCACTTCGTGGAGACAGGCCAGCGAATGCACGAGGAGCGCGACTGGGCAATTGAGCAACTCATCGAGATGTTCCCCGACGAGGATCCCGAGTACCTGGAGGCGCTTGCCACTGAGTACCTCGATCGTGGCCTCTGGGTGGATGATGGCGGCCAGGAGCTGCTCTCGAATCTCGGGGAGGCGGCGGAGATCCTCATCGACCTTGAGTCGCTGAGCGCCGATGCTCCGACCGATGCGTCGGCCTACGTCCGGATGGATCTGGTGGACGCGGCTGTCGAGAACGCCGCGCAGTAGCCGATCTCGCGGGGGCGGCAGGTTGCCGCCCCCGCGATGGATGACCGGAGGATCCTATGGCCAGCGGCTCATTCGACCGGGCATTCCACTCGAGCCAGAGTCCCGCCCATTGTTGGGCGGTGCTCACCGACGTGGACCGTCTGGCAGACTGGGTCGACATCGTCAACGACGTGACCGTCCGTGACTACCTCAAGTCATACAGTGCGACGCTCGAGGATCGGATTGGGCCTTTTCGCCTTCGAGCGGACTTGGACATAGCCGTCACCGATGCGCGTGACCGAGAGCTGATCGCATTTGAAGCCACCGGCCAAGATCGACAGGTGGGCTCCCGATTGACCATCCGGGCCGCCATGACCCTCGACCCAGCGTCGGAGGGCACCACGGTGCGCTTCGAAGGCACCTATGCCGTGGAAGGCCGCGTGGCCACCGTGGGAGCATCGATGATCAGGCGAAAGGCCGACGCCATCCTGGCGAAGTTCATCGCTCGCGCAGAGGCGGAGCTTCAATGATCCAACCGCTGCGCCACACGCGACCCGCCGATCTGGGCGAGGCGCTTGCTGCCCTGACGGAAGGAGGAACTCCGTACGTCGGCGGGACCGAACTTGTTGCCGCGATGAAACTCGGGCTCTTGGCGCCTGAGCATCTCGTAGATCTCAAGGGGCTCCCGGAGCTCCGAGGTATCGAGCTTGAGGGACCGTTGCTGCACATCGGTGCAGCAACGCCGCACGCAGTCGCTGAGCGCGACCAGCTTGTCCGGGCCACGCTTCCGGCCCTCAGCACGGCACTGCGCAGCATCGGCAATCCGCGAGTGCGGTGGCAGGGAACGCTCGGCGGCAACCTCTGCTTTGCGGAACCACGCTCCGACCTGATTCCGGTGCTGGTCGCGCTCGACGCATGGTTGTCGCTGAGGAGCGTCCGGGGCGAGCGGACAGTGCGAGCAGGAGACTTCGTTACTGACGCGTTCGTCGTGGATCGGAGGGACGATGAGCTGCTTGTTCGAATATCCATCGACACGGATGGACTGCGCTATCAGCGGTACACCAGAGTGCAGCACGTGGAGCGCCCGACCATCGGCCTGGCAATCGTGCATCGCCATGACGAGTGGCGGCTGTGCCTGGGCTCGGTTGGATATGTGCCGCATCTGACGACTGCGGGCGCACTCGATGCGCTTGATCCGGTTGCGATCGCCGATGCCATCGAGCCGATCGAAGATGCCGCTGGCAGCGCAGAGTACAAGCGTCACCTGGTGCAGGTTCTGGTCAGCCGGGCATTGGCCGAGGCTGGGGCGGCGGCATGACCTTTGCCGACGCGCGAAATCTCGACTTCACGGTCAACGGTCGCGCGGCGCGCGTCCACGTATCGACGCAGGCGATGCTCGCGGACGTGCTTCGCGAAGACATCGGCCTGACCGGGACCAAGGTGAGCTGCGACATGCAGGTCTGTGGCGCGTGCACGGTGCTCGTCGACGGACACCCGGTCTCGTCATGCACTTTCCTCGCCGTCGATGCTGCCGGCTGCGACGTCGAGACCGTCGAGGGGCTCGCGGAAGCCGATGGGTCGCTGAGCGACCTTCAGCAGGCCTTCATCGACCACTTCGCGCTCCAGTGTGGGTTCTGTACGCCCGGCTTCCTCATGATGGCGAGCGCGCTCTTGGCCGAGCATCCCGATCCTAGTGAGGAAGATGTCCAGCACTACCTCGAGGGCAACATCTGCCGCTGCTCGGGCTATCGCCCAATCATCGAGGCCATCCTGGCGGTGGCAGGACAGCGGAACAGGAATGTCACATGAGCCGAAGTGTGGTTGGTCATTCGGTCCCAAGGGTTGACGGCTGGGCCAAAGTGACGGGGGCGGCGAAGTACGCGATTGACATGGCTCGGCCCGGCATGCTTCACGGCATCGTGGTCCGAAGTGATCGCGCTTACGCTGTGATCGATTCCATCGAACGTTCGGATGCCAGATCGGTGCCCGGAGTCGTCACGGTAGTCACTGGCGACGACCTCTCAGGTGTCGATCCCTACTACGGCCACATCATCCGCGACCATCCTGTGCTGGCCATTAATAAGGTCCGCTTCATGGGCGAGCCCGTGGCGCTGGTCGTGGCTGTTTCAAGGGCAGCTGGTGAAGCTGCTGCGCGCCTCATTCGCGTGGACTACAGCGATCTCCCGGCAGTCATTGAGCTGGACGAGGCGCTGGTCGAGAATGCCGCCCTCGTCCACGACAGTCGCTACCGGCGTGGCAGTGGCGTCGCGTGGGAGACGAATCCGGACGACCATCTCGGTACGAACATCGCTCACGAAGCCCATCTGGAGTGGGGAGACGTGGACGCGGCGCTGGGGGACGCCAGTGTTGTCGTGAGTACCACCGGCCACTTCCCGATGCTCTACGCCTACGCGATGGAGCCATACAACGCCCTCGCGGACTACCAGCCCGGTCGTCTGCATGTGATCTCGTCGACACAGCATCCGTTCATGGTCCGTGCCGAGCTCGCGCGCATCTTCCGGATGTCTCACGGCGCGGTCCATGTCGAGGCTCCGTTCGTCGGCGGTGGCTATGGCTCAAAGTCCTGGACGAAGGTCGAGCCCCTGGCAGCGGTGGGCTCATACCTGACCGGTCGACCCGTCAAGGTCGCCTTGAGCGTCGAGGAGGCCATGCTCACGACTCGAGCCGACTCGGCCAGCGTCACCGTCCACAGCGGGTTCGACACGGATGGCCGGTTCGTGGCACGCGATCTGGTGATCGACTTCAACACCGGTGCGTATGCCGACTCGAGTCCGTCGATTCTGGACAAGTCGGTCCACCGAGCGTTCGGTCCCTACTCCATTCCGAACCTGCGAATCCATGCCCGGCTCGTCTACACGAACACAGTTCCGGCGAGTTCGTATCGCGGATTCGGAGCCCCGCAGGGCAACCTGGCCTGCGAGTACAACCTTGACCGAGCGGCCCACATGCTTGGCATTGATGCGCGTGAGATCCGACGCCGGAACCTGATACCACCGGGCGGCCAGGTCTTACCCGGAAAGCGGCCCTTGGACGCCGACCTGGTCGCGGACCTTGACATGCTTGTGGACGCATTGGAAGACGACGAGGTGGATCCTCCAGCTAACGTCGCTCGCGCAATTGGCTTCGGGTGCTCGACGTCCGATGCCGGCACATTCCCGGCCTCCACGGCGATCATTCGGATTGGACCGGAAGGTGCGGCGCTGGTGTCCACCGGCGCGGTCGAGATGGGGCAAGGCAGCTCGACTGTGCTCAGCCAGATCGCGGCCGAAGAGCTTGGGCTTCCACTCAATGAGGTGGCGTTCGTCCAAGCGAGCACGGTCGTCGGTCCATTCGAGCGTGCCACCAATGGCAGCCGCACGACCACTCTCGTTGGTCTGGCGGTGCAGCGCGCCGCTCGTGCCGCTCTCGATGAGCTCCGCCGCATGGCCGCCGAGGCCTGGAGCGTGAGTCTGGACGACGTGAAGGCTGCGCATGGCCGGGTTTTCGCAGCGGACCGGAGCGCCTCGTACGGTGAGGTCGTGACCGCGTGGTTCGGGATCGACGGCGGCGAAGCCATCGGCATCGGTATGGTCCGGCCAGAGGGTGAGACGAAAGCCATGCCGCCGTTCTGGGAGATCGGAATGGTCGGGGTGGCGCTCGAGATCGACCGGGATACGGGGACTACACGCGTGGCAAGACTCGCCACCGTAGGGGACGTTGGGTGCGCAATCAATCCCGCGACCATGGAGGGCCAAGACCTCGGGGCGGCCACGCAGGGCCTCGGGGGCGCGCTCTTCGAGCAGCTGATCTACGACGGTGGCCAGCTGACGAATCCGAACCTCGTCGACTATCGAGTTCCGCGGACCACGGACATGCCACGATCCATCATCACGCAGTTGGCGGAGCGCGGTGACGGCATCGGACCGTATGGTGCCAAGGGTGGAGGCGAGGGCTCGCTGAATCCCGTCGGGGGCGCTGTCATGTCGGCGGTGGCCCGAGCGCTGGGTACCTGGCCGGAGGAGGTTCAGCTGCCGCTTACGCCGGAGCGGATCTGGCGCCTGGCGAAGGACCGAGGCCGATGACTTCGCAGCCAGCCACGGTCACGGGCGGCGGGCCTGCCGTGTACCGACCCCGGCCCTCGGCCTGGCCGCGGCGAGCGTTGGTGTGGACCTTGCGCTTGGCGCTCCTGGGAGCCCTACTGGGCACCTGGGAGTGGATGGGTCGGACACAGGGCAGCCAGTTCACTTTTCCAGCGGCGACTGACGTCGCGGCCTCGCTGATCGAGCTCCTGAGTGATGGCGAAGTCTGGGCGGCAACCCTGGTGACTCTCGAAGCGTTCGCGATTGGCTTTGGCCTGGCGCTCCTCGTCGGGCTGACGGTGGGCATGTTAGCCGCCCGGTTCACCGTGGCCGATCGCCTGAGCGCCGTCTACCTCCGGATCCTCATGACTGCGCCGCTGGCCCCCCTGGTTCCTCTGCTGATCGGGCTGTTCGGGATCGGCCTGACGTCGCGGGTCGCGCTCGTCTTCCTCTTCTCCGTCGCCGTCATCGCTCTAAACACGAGGACGGGCATCCTCAACGTTGATCGGAGCCTCCTGCAGATGTCGACCTCCGTCGGAGCTGGCGAGTGGCTGACATTCAGGCGCGTGCGGTTTCCTGGAGCTGTGCCTTCAATCATGGCGGGCGTTCGCCTTGGCGCTGGCCGTGCCGTCATCGGGATGGTGGTGGCCGAGCTCATCCTCGTGCAGGTTGGACTCGGACGGCTCATCAGCATCTACCGGGGCCGGTTTCAAGCCGCCGACATGTTCGCGGTCGTCATTGTCATTCTCCTCATCGGTGTCACCATCCTGCTCACTGTGAAGTGGTTGGAGCGACGGATGACTGTATGGAAGGAGTAGGTGCCCCTGTGGGGAGTAGCCGACCACTGATCACCATCGACAGCGTGGATAAGCACTACCGCACACGGAGTGACGCTGACCTGCAGGCGCTCGACGGCATCACCTTTGACGTTCGTGACCGGGAATTCCTCAGCATCCTGGGGCCGTCCGGATGCGGCAAGAGCACGCTCCTGCGGATCATCGACGGGCTGACCTCGTACGACGGCGGCTCCGTGGCAATCGATGGCGAGCCAGTCACAGGCCCGGGTCCAGACCGTGCGGTGGTCTTCCAGAACTTCGCTCTGCTTCCGTGGGCAACCGTGCTGGACAATGTCGCATTCCCGCTGGAAGCACGGGGACTCGGCGGGCGTGAGCGGCGCGATCAGGCGCGCGCCGCATTGCAGCAAGTCGGGCTGTCCGAGTTCGAGGACCACTATCCACGGACGCTGTCGGGTGGTATGCAGCAGCGCGTCGGCTTGGCGAGAGCGCTGGCCGTGGATCCGCGCGTGCTCCTCATGGACGAACCGTTTGGGGCGCTGGACGCCCTGACCCGAACGTTCCTCCAGGACGAGCTGCTGAACATCTGGTCAAGAGATCGGAAGACGGTGGTCTTCGTGACCCATGCTATCGATGAGGCTGTCTATCTCTCGGATCGCGTCGTGGTCATGAGTCCTCGGCCCGGCCGCGTAGCGGAGATTGTTGACGTGACGATCGATCGTAATCGCGGCGCTGATGTTCGAGACACGCCGGAGTTCAACGAGTTGGTTGGACACATGCGGCGCGTCCTTCGCGACTTCGTCAGCGATGGCGAAACGGCGGCATGAGGGCCCTGACGTATCCGATTCGGGCGGTATACCGCCACGCTCCGGGGCTATTCACGATCATCCCACTCCTGCTGCTGTGGGAACTCGTCGGACGCCTCGAGCTCATTTTCGTGTTGCCACCCCTCACCGAGGTCCTGGCTGCCGGCTGGGAGCTCATCACATCAGGCGTGATTGGGGAGAACGTCGGCGGGACGCTCTATGCATTGGCGGTTGGCCTCGGCATCTCGGTCGTCTTCGGAGTCGGTCTGGGGATTGCCATGGCGCGCTATCGCCTCGTGGATGAGGTGCTTGGCATCTACGTCGACGTGCTCATGAGTGCGCCTGTGTCGGCGATCGTCCCCGTCCTCGTGCTCATCTTTGGTACCGGGGGCGAGTCGATCATTGCCGCGGTGGTCCTGTTCTGCTTTTTCGTGATCACTGTCAACACCTACTCCGGCGTGAAGGAAGTGGACGAAAACCTGATCGAAATGGCCAGGTCGTTCTCGGTCCCGGAGCACCTGCTCCTGCGCCGAGTGGTGCTGCCCGGAGCGCTACCCCTGATGCTGACTGGGCTCCGCATGGGCATCGGACGGAGCGTCAACGGCGCAATTTTCGGCGAGATGCTTGTGAGCGTGGTAGGGCTCGGCGGCCTGCTGATCCTCTATGGCAGCCGCTTCCAATTCGACCGGCTTGACGCATTGATTCTGATGATCGTTGGCACCGCCGTGCTGTTGATGACCTTCTTCGAGTGGGTCGAGCGACGTCTGCTCAGTGGACGGTTCGAAGCCGGCGACGAGCGCGAGGCCTAGTCGTGACCAGACGATGCCGCGGCCGCCTCGCGCAACTGATCAAAAACGCCGTTTCACTCACGGCACGAGAAGTAAGGAGTTCGCAGTGAAGTTTGGCGTTCGTCTTCCCGTGGCAGGTCCGTTGGCAAGCCCTTCGGCCATCCGCCATGCGGCCCAAGATGCGGAGCGACTCGGATATGACTCGGTCTGGGTCCATGACTTCATCGGCTGGACCAAGGAGATGGACAAGCATCATGTGTCGTGCGGCGCCATCGAACTGGTTCAGGACGATACCGAACCAGTCATGTTCGAGACCATCACGAACCTAGCGTTCCTCGCGGGCATCACCGACCGGATCACCATCGGGAGCGCGATTCTCTGCACGCCCTACCGAAATCCAGTGGTACAGGCCAAGCAGCTGGCATGCATCGACGCGCTATCAGGTGGTCGGTTGGTCGTTGGCGCGGGCGTAGGCGCCCTCAAGCGCATCGGCCTGGACTTCGAGGTCGCGGGTGTGCCACGGGGCGACAAGTATGAGCGGACGCATGAGTACCTCCGACTCATGCGCGAAATCTGGGAGCAGGAGTATCCCAGCTTCGACGGCGAGTACGTCCAGCTGCCTCAGACGGAAATCAATCCGAAACCCCTCCAGCGCCCGCTACCCATCTGGCTGGCCGGGCGCGGTGACAAGGCGTGGAACATCATGACCGAGATCGCCAACGGTTGGATCCCGACTTGGGTCACCGCGGACGGCTACCGCGAGGCTGTGCCGCGGCTGCGCGACGGCCTCGCTGCGAAGGGGAGGGGAGGCGAGACGTTCACGATCGCGAAGGAGTGCTATGCCTCGCTCGCGCCGACCTCGGAGGAGGCACGAGCCAAGAGCCGAGCGACGTTCGAGACGTTCACTAAAGGATTCACTGTCAAGACCTACGAGGAGGCGATCGCATCGGCCCTCCTCGGCTCCCCGGATGAGGTCCTCGAGCAAATCGCCGACTACCGCGACGCCGGGGTCGAGCACATCGAGATGAAGTTCATCTATCACAGCGAAGACCACTTGGCGGAGCAGATGGAATTGTTCGCTCAGTCGGTTCTGGTGCCGGCGCGATGAGCCATGGACCATTCACGCGGCTCGTCATCGAGCACGGAACCGTCTGGACGCCTGACGGCATCCTCGACGATGCATCGGTGGTCGTTGAGGACCAGCGGATCGTGGAGGTCGCGCAGGGCCGCATAGACGAGGCGGCAGCGGAACGGGTGAACGCGGCCGGGATGCTCGTCTTGCCCGGCTTCATCGACTCGCACTCCCACCACCGGGAACCCGGGTTTACTCACAAGGAGGACATTGTCTCCGCGACCCGGGCGGCCGCAGCGGGCGGGGTGACGACCAGCATCGGCATGCCAAACGTCGATCCGCCGGCAACCACGGCGGATCGGTACCGGGCGATGCTCGGGCTCTATCGTCAAAAGGCCCTGGTCGACTTCAACGTCAATCCCGCACCCACTGTGGCCAACGAGGTTCCGAGGCTCGCTGAAGCGGGGGCGCTGGGCTTCAAGGTCTTCCAGGTTGTGGATACCAAGCGGTCGTACCCACATATGCCCGGGTTGGGGGTGACTGACGACGGCGACATGCTCGAGATCTTCGAGAACGTGGCACCGACCGGTCTACCGGTGATGGTTCATCCGCATAACCAGGAGCTGATGGACAAGTTCGAGCAACGCCATTGGGCGCGGAACGAGCATGGCCCGCTTGCATACGCGGCGGCCCAGCGTGAGTACGACGGGCTCGTCTGGAATACCGCGATCGCGGGGCTGCTCTGGCTTCAGGAGGCGACCAACGTGCGCCTTCATGTCCTCCATCTGGTCACAAGGCAGAGCGTTGACATGGTGAGGGCCGCGAAGGAAGCGGGCCGAAACGTAACGAGCGAGGTAAACGGGTTCGCCCTCTTTCTGGGCGACTGGGAGCAAATCCAGGAGAAGGGGCCGCGGGCTCTCGGCCGTTGGGTCCCACCAGACGTCAAGGACGCGCTGTGGACGGGAATCGCGGACGGGACAATCGATGTCCTCGGGACAGATCACGGCCCCCATACGCTTGAGGAGAAGCTGCCTGGTTGGGAGGACATGTGGAAGGCCCCGAGTGCGGTGCCGCAGCTCCAGGACTACCTCACGCAACTCTTAGACAAGGGTGTGAGTACCGGGCGAATCGACCTCGACCAAGCTGTACGCCTCGCGTCCTACAACCCGGCGAAGGTCTTCGGCCTCTATCCGCGCAAGGGAACGATCGAGCCGGGCGCTGATGCGGACCTCGTCATCGTTGACCCCGAGGCCGAGATCGAGTTCCGCGACGAGAACGCTCTCTCCAAGTGTGGCTGGACGCCCTATCACGGCGAGCGCGCGCGCGGCGTTCCGATCCATACGGTGGTTCGGGGTCGATTCGTCTACCGGGACCGGGAGGTGGTCGGCGACCCAGGGTGGGGAAGGCTTGCTCAGCGGTCAGAGGAAGGATCATGAACGCCACGAACGCCACCGACGTGAAGGACGCAGTCCTCCAGAATCTGGACAGCACCGAGGTCGTCGACTTTCTCGCCCAGGTCTGCGAGATCGCGAGTCCAACCGGGCACGAGCTGGCGGTAGCCACCCACATCCGCGACCGCCTCGTCGAGATCGGCGTCGAGGCACGTCTCCAGCGGTTCGACGACGATCGCGCGAACGTCCTCGGCTACCTGCGCGGGACGGGTGGGGGCCCGACCCTAATGCTGAACGGGCATCTCGACACCTCCTACACCGGGGAGGAGCCCGAGCTCGTTGGACCCGGGTACAAGAACGAGGCCGTCTTCGTTGGCGATGACTGGCTCTACGGCAATGGCGTGCACAACATGAAAAACGCTCTTGCGTCGTACTTTGGCGTGTTGGCTGCCATCAAGCGCTCGGGCGTCTCCCTGCGCGGAGACGTGGTGATGGCCGGTGTCGCCGGTGAGATCGAGCGGGCGCCGTTCGGTCCATACCAGGGACCCGAGTATCACGGGTTCGGCACGGGGACGAGCTACGCGCTCGCCCACGGTCTCGACGCAGACATGTGCATTCTCGGTGAGCCGAGCACGAACGCGATCGGCATCAGCAACCTCGGCGTCAATTGGGTTCGCCTCGGCACGAAGGGCACCATGGCCCACACACAACACGCGGAGACTGCGACCAACGCCATCTACCAGATGCAGAAGGTGATGGATCGCATCAACACGTGGCGCGACGAGTATCGGGATCGACATGCCTACGACGGTGTCCGGCCCGCGTGCGATATCACTGCCATCAACGGCGGCTGGCCATGGCGCGTGTCGCGAACGCCGGTCTTCTGCGATCTGTTCCTCTGCATCCGTACAACGCCAGGCATGCGCACAACTACGGTGCGCAGGGAGGTCGACGAACTCGTGCGCGAGCTGGAGGCGGCCGATCCAAGCCTGAGAATTGAGGTCGAGTTCTACGTATCGCACCAAGCTACGGAGATCTCCGCTGACGAGCCTGTGGTCCGTGCGGTTCACGAGAATCACCGTTTGGTCACGGGTACCGATCCAGAGTATCGACGCCGGACCGCATACATGGACTCGTCTGCCTTGAACGAGCACGGTATTCCGACCGTCGTGTATGGCGCGAGTGGACGCACTAACAGCTCGGCTGATCAGCGCGGATGGTCGCCAGAGGAAGGCGAACACATCTTCCTGCCCGACCTTGCCGCCAGTACCAAGGTAGTGGCGGGTGCGGTGGTTGATCTCTGCTCTTCCAGCGACCCGAGTCTGTTCAGCGGGTGACCTCGTCCCAAGCACTCCCCAGACAGCCGCGCATCGGGGTGCCGCTTCTCGCCGCACTCAGCGTCGGCTCGCTGGTCATCGCCCAGTTGCCGACCTTCCTGACCGGGGCAGTGGGCGTCCAGCTCCAACGAGATATGGGATTCGGGGCAACAGAGCTCGGTGCGGCAATTGCCGCATCCCTTGCCATGTCCTTCTTGGGGTCCGTAGCGTTCGGCAAGCTTGTGCAACGGCATGGATGGACTGCCGGGATGCGCTTTGCCGCCGGCCTGTCGGCCTTGTCGATGGGCGGGATAGCCCTGTTGGCGGACTCGTGGCTCCCACTTGCCGGGCTCTTGATCCTCGGCGGAGTGGCCAAGTCAGCCGGTCATCCCGCAGCGAATCTCGCCATCGCGGGGGAGTCCCCGGTGCACCGCCAAGGCTTGCTTTTCGGGATCAAGCAGGCGGGCGTACCTGCAGCCGCAATGCTTGGTGGCCTGTCGGTCCCTCTCGTGGTCATCGATCACGGATGGCGGGCGTCCTTTGCGATCTCTGCGGTCCTGGCAGTCGCCTTCATCATGTTCGTACCGCGCCGTTCACGGACTACAGCAGACTCTGGTTCGGTGACCGGCCCACTCCGCCAGCCCGAGACTCGGCGGCTCGCACTGATTGTCCTGGCCGCCGGCGCAGGTGCCGGGGTGGCTGTTTCCAACTCCGTTGCTGGGTTTCTCACTTCGTACTCGGTCACGATCGGGATCGATGAGGGGTCGGCCGGCCTCCTCCTCGCGGTCGCGAGCTTCAGTGGCCTCGCCGGCCGGGTGGCTATAGGGTGGGTGTCGGACAAGATCGCGCTTGGCTTGGGAACGGTTTCGGTGCTGCTGGCCTCCGGAGGGGGCGGCGTTGCACTGATCACAACGCAGGTGCCTGAGCTTGTTGTGATCGGCTCCATAGTCGCGTTTGGCGCAGGTTGGGCTTGGGCGGGGATCTTCAATCTGGCGGTCGTCCGGAGAAATCCATCCGCACCCGCGATCGCAACCGGATACACCCAGGCGGGCGTATATGCCGGCGCTGGTGTCGGCCCATTCTTCTTCGGGGTCCTTGCGGATTGGGGTGGCTACGTGATTGCCTGGTGGGCAGTCGCGGCTGTCGCGCTGGTAGCAGCCGCGATCATGCTGCTCGGGGATCGGACGAGCCTCAGCGGAAACCTACCGGTTGTTGACTAGAGGGTTTGGCATGAGCGGTGAATCGAACATGTCTGGGAATTGGATTCCAGCGCCAGGCCTGACTGGGGACGTCCAGGGAGCGGTCGCATCTCGGCTTGACGAAGCGTGGGCACTGCTTGAATCCGCGGTGCGCATTGATTCGAGTCCCGATGACGGCGACGGTCTGGAGCGCGTCGTCGGCCTGGTCCGGCCGTCGTTCGAGTCCCTCGGATTTGAGACCTCGGTCGAGCGCACATCGGACGGACATCCAGTGCTGCACGCCCGACACGCCTCGCCTCATGAGGGAGCCGAAACGCGGCGACTGCTCCTGATTGGCCACCTCGACACCGTATTTCCATCTGGCACTTCGGCCGAATGGCCGTTCGATAGGCGGGGCGACCGCGTGCGAGGACCAGGAGTGGCCGATGCAAAGGGTGGAGCAGCAGTGATCTGGCTAGGAGCCGCAGCTGCCCTCCAGGCAACCGAAGGGCTTCCGGGGCTCGACCTTCATGTGATTCTCAATACGGACGAGGAGGCAGGGTCCGTCCAGTCACGACCGATCTTTGAGCGCGAGGCCCAATCCGCCGACGTTGCGCTTGTCTACGAACCGGGTCGTCCGGATGGGACGATCGTGCGCCAGCGCCGCGGCGCGCGACGGTATCGGATCAGCATCGCTGGGAAGGCCGCCCACACCGGGGTTGAGCCATGGGCCGGAGTCAACGCGATCGAGTCGGCCGCACACAAGGTACTCGCCCTGCAGTCGCTGAATGATCGCGAGCGATTCCTCTCCGTCACAGTGGCCATCGTCCACGGTGGCACGCGAATTAACGTGGTTCCGGACCATGCCGTGCTGGAGGTGGATACGCGCCTGCCGGACGACGAGTCTGCAACCGCTACGCACCACGCAGTTGAGGAGATCATCGGGCGCACCGACGTCCCTGGTGCCACCGCGTCGTACGAGATCGTCTCCGATCGACCGCCGCTGATGCCGCAACCCGGGGTGGCACCACTGTTCGGGCGGTTCCGGTCTGCCGGCGCGGCGCTCGAGATGGAGGTCCGCGACTCCGCAACGGGCGGGGGTTCAGACGGGTGCTTCATCAGCCAGTACGGCGTGCCTACCATCGACGCGCTTGGCCCTGTGGGGGGCGGGTACCACACACGCGACGAATTCATCCTGGCCGCGTCCCTCCATGAACGCGCGGCACTCTCGGCGCTGGTCATCGCCGGTCTCAGCACACCGGCCAGGGTTCAACACGCGGGTGGCGGCTGACCCTCCTGCAGGGCAGGGCTATGACATTGAGGTGGAGGAGGCCGCGCGGATCTGGAGCCAGGTGCAGCTGGCGCTGGCGAGGCGGATGCCGGTGGAGCACGCGGTCGCGGAGCATCGGTATGGCAAGCCGATCCAGGTGCAGCCGCGGCTCGGGCAGGGTGCCTTCCGCCTGCTGGTGACCGATGCCTACCAGCGCCGCTGCGCCGTCACCGGCGAGCGGACGCTGCCGGTGCTCGATGCCGCGCACATCCGGCCGTACGCCGAGCTTGGTCCGCATCGGCTCGAGAACGGGCTCCTGCTGCGCAAGGATCTCCACGCGCTGTTCGATGCGGGCTACGTGACCGTCACCCCGTCGCTCGAGCTGCGCGTCAGCCGCCGGATCCGCGAGGAGTTCGAGAACGGCCGCGACCACTACGCCCTCGAGGGCGCTTCGGTCCGGACGCCACTCCCGCCCGCGCCACCACCGTCACTGGAGTACCTCGAGTGGCACGGCGACACGGTGTTCCGCGGCTGAGGGGGCACGAGGGTCGGTCGTGTCCTCGGCCCGCAGCTTCTCCCTGATGCGATGCATCTGCACTGGCCGATCGCGTCCTCGAGCTGCGCGTCAGCCGCGCCACGGTCAGAGCTTGCGGCCGATGATGAGGAGGTACTCGTACCGATACTCCGCGCCGCCACCGCCGAGGCCGGTGTTGGAGTGGACGGCGAAGTCGAGAAGGTCACGCTCGAACCGCGCTCGGCGGACGG
>Ga0299913_10000426_pt1 | contig 26493 bp, 23 predicted proteins | sample RVTome_9_FD_201360 | JGI IMG/M metagenome (GOLD analysis project Ga0299913, IMG submission 201360) | Soil microbial communities from uranium-contaminated site in the Upper Colorado River Basin, Wyoming, United States - RVT155D38 (version 2) ... | reverse complement strand
ACTGATGTTACGAAGGCAAGCGCGCAGGCGCTGGCGGAATCGATACTCGAAGACCTGCGAAGGGTGGCACACGTGGAGGATGACAACGTGTTCCACGTGCATTGCAGCATCGGTATCGCCATGATCGATTCGGATCAGTTTGACCACGACGACCTCATATCCCATGCGGACATCGCCTGTCGCGAGGCCAAGGCGTCCGGCCGCAACCGGCTTGCATTCCACAACATGACCGAGGCCGACGTGGAACAGATCGCTGCCGATGTCAACTGGGTAAGCAGGCTGCGCGAGGCGATCGACAACAACCTGCTCATGCTTCGGTACCAGCCGATCGTCTGTATCGCGACCGGCGAAACCAGCAGTCACGAGGTGCTGCTGCGCATGAAGTCGAACCGGGGCGGCATGATTTCACCCGACGCGTTTCTGCCGGCAGCCGTACGATTCGGTCTGATGGCGGAAATCGACACGTGGCTCATCGAGGCGGCGATCGCGGAGCTTTCCCGATACCGCAAGGACGCGCCGGACCTTCGCTTTTCCCTCAATCTTTCGGCAAACGCCTTCGAGGCAGAAAATCTCACGGAGTTCGTCCGGTCCCGGCTGACCCGGCACGCCGTGCCGCCGGAATGTGTGACATTCGAGATTACCGAAAGCCTTGCGATGCGGCATCTCAACCATGTCGAAAAGCAGGTCGCAGGATTGCGCCAACTGGGCTGCCAGGTCTCACTTGACGATTTCGGCACGGGATACAGTTCTTTCAGCTATCTGCAAAAACTGCCGGTCGACTACATCAAGATTGATGGCAGCTTCATCAGGGACCTTGTGCGCAACCCGGTCGACCAGAAGATGGTCAGAATGATCGGTGAGATTGGCAGGGCCGCGGGGATGAAAACCGTCGCGGAATACGTGCAGTCCGGTTCGGCTTTCACCTTGCTCGGCCAGCTGGGTATCGATTTCGCCCAGGGCTTTTACATCGGCAGGCCGACCGTGACGCCGATCCGGAAAACGATGCCCGTGCCGATTGTTCCGCGTGGGCGAAACAAGCCCAGGAAAGAAAGGGAACGCAACACTTCCTGAGAGTCGCTAACGCGATTGACGCGGCGGGACATGCATGCCCGCAGGGAAGCTCCGCACACTTGCCAGGACACCGGCTCGGCGCAACGGCGATCCGGGGTCGCGCCGGAGCAGCCCTTTTCCTGCGGCTGCATCGCCCGTTTGTAATATTTTCAACACCTCTCGCGTCTGCTGCGATGCCAACGAGGCTCGCGGCGGCGTCTCCCTGCCGTCGCGCTACGGCCGGCAGACGATTTGTGCCGTGTCCTCTGGCACGCTTGTTGCATCGACAGGGGACAGAAGGTTCGTCCGCGCAGCCGAGCAAGCCGAACGGGGAGAGGCGGCAGATGCGGCAGGAGACGGCATGGAGAACTGCCTCGTTGTGGGGCGGGTATTTTCCGGTTGCCGGACCGGTGACGCGGCGATGAAGTTTTCACCAGTCGCAATCGATAGTAGTGGATACGGCGGTTCCGCGGGCAGCGAGATTCTCGCCGGCTGTCGATGGCCGTCAGCTACTTGCGAACCGGCGTGGGCGTGACCGACAGGCAGCGCCAGGCGTATCTGTCCCGAAGGCATCGAGCGCGATGTTCTCTGTCACGCTCATGACAACCTGGGTAGGCCAACGCCGTTCGGCCTGTTCGCCGATGCAAAGCGTGACTAATTGAAGGAGCCGGATTCGTGCCGCATGCCCTTATCGTCGACAACGACACTGAAAATTCCCTGATGCTCTCGGAGGTCTTCCGCGAGTGCGGTTATTCACCGGAAACGGCCGAAAGTCTCCCGCAGGTCAGAGAGGCGTTGCTTCGCCACAAACCCGAAATTGCCATACTGAACGAGCAACTGGACGGTGACGACACCCTGAGACTGCTTGAATCGATCGATCTCACGCCGGTAACGGAGATTTACCTTATGAGCGACGAACCGACTGTAAGGATCGCGCCGCGCGCGATACGAATCGGCGCATCCGACTTTTTCCGCAAGCCGGTCAACAGAGACCGCCTCGCGCGAAATCTGCGCGACCTGTCAAAGGAACTGTCGTCGCCCACGGCGAGGACAGGCACCTGGGGCAGCAAGGATCTACTCGTGGGCGAATCACCAGCGATGCGACGCCTTTATCGTTTGCTGCGAAAATGCGCGCCGGGTGATGTCAGCGTTTTTCTCGCCGGGGAAAGCGGGTCCGGAAAGGAACTGGTCGCTCGCACGATCCACCGGCAGAGCGACAGGTCGCACAACGACTTCGTGTCGTTGAACTGCAGCGCGATGTCACCGGAATTACTCGAGAGCGAACTGTTCGGACACAAAAAGGGCAGTTTCCGGGGAGCGACCAGGGATCACCGCGGCTATTTCCAGCGCGCCTCCGGCGGCACCCTCTTCCTGGACGAAGTCACGGAGATGAACGCGGGGCTGCAGGCCAAACTGCTCAAGGTGCTGGAGTCGAATGAAATCAGGCCGGTGGGGGGCGAAAAGGACATCCCGGTGGATGCAAGGATCATAAGCGCAACCAACATCGATCCGGAGGAGGCTGTCGAGCGGGGCCGTTTACGTGAGGATCTTTACTATCGCTTGGCGCAGTTCCCGATACGGGTTCCGGCGCTGCGCGAACGCGGTGAAGACATTCGGTTGCTCGCCGAGCACTTTCTGAAGGAATGCAATACCGTGACAGGCCGGGAGAAAACCTTCAACAGCCGCGCGCTCACTGCATTGCAGTCCTATGACTGGCCCGGCAACGTGCGGGAACTGAAGAATGCGGTATTGCACAGTCATCTTCTGGCCGGCGGAGAAATCAAGCTCGAAGATCTGCCGGGAAAGGTCTCTTCGTCCAATCCGGGCGATGGCGATTTTATCCGTCTTTATGTCGGGACGCCGCTCGCCGAAATCGAACGGCGCACCATTCTTTCAACTCTGGAACACTTCGAAGGCGACAAGAAGAGGACCGCGGACGTGCTCGGCATAAGTCTCAAGACGCTGTATAACCGACTGAAGCAATACAAAGGTCACTAACCGCCCTGACTGACGGAGTCGCCTCTGTGTCCGGTATTCGCAGGATTCTTGCAGACGTCGACCCTGACCGTTTTGCCGATACGGCCCCCGCCCTGCCGGCAATCGATCGAACACGGCAGATTGCGACAGCAACCGGTGCTGCGATCGATCTCTTCCTTTGCGCCCGCACGGAATCTTTGGCCGACAGTGTCCTGTTCGACAATGAAAGTGTGGCCGGGGCGCGGAACATCTACCTGCAGGAGCTGAAGAACTGGCTCGAGCAAGAGGGGCAGAAACTTCGAGACAGCGGCTTCAACACCCGCTGTCACGTCGAGTCGCATTCGCCCCGGTACGAGGCGATCCTGGCAAAAGCCCGGGATATCGACGCAGACCTGATCGTTCGCGCGGCACGGAAGCACTCGAAGTTCGACCGTCTGTTCTTCGCTCCTACGGATTGGGAGTTGATACGACGCGCGCCACAGCTTCTGTGGCTGGTAAAGAAGACTGTGGACCCGCTCGCAAGCGGCCTTCGCGTGGTCGCGGCCGTGGATCCTTCGCATCCCGAAGAGAAAAAAGCCGGCCTCGACACCAAGCTTGTTGCGGTTGCGAGCCGTCTCACCAGACTGTTCGGCGGCTCGACGCATATCTTTCACGCCTACCGGCCAGGCGCGATGGTTGCACCGATCGCCGCCGCCAGTCATCACGGTGCCGTGCCGGCGCTGCAGCTCAGCAGTGAGCTTACAGGTGAACTGGAAAAGCACCGCCGACTGGAGTTTCGCAAGCTTGCAGAGGACGCGGGTATCCCGGAAGACCGCGCACACCTGGTTGCCGGCAGCACGAGACAGGCGCTCGACGAACTGGTTGAGCAACTGGAGATAGACGTGGTCGTTGCAGGAGCTGTAGCCCGCGGCCGCCTCGAGCGCCTGTTGATCGGCAGCACCGCGGAGGCAATTCTGGATGACGTGCACTGTGACGTCGTCGTCGTGAAGCCCGACAGTTTCTCCGGTGGAGCGTCGTACTGACGGCGGCCTGACAGTTCACCCTTTGCCGGCCTGTCGCGGGGATCCGGCATACAACTTGCAGGAGGACTTTCCGGGGCTGTTTTTGCGTCGGCAAGGGAAGGAAGCGTATGGATTGGTACAGGAGTCTCGAAGATCTGCCGCAGTCGCTGCGCAACGAACTTCCGGAACTGGCGCAGCGGATGTACCTCGCCGTCTACCAGCGAGTCTGGGAGACGACCGCCATGGGTGGAGAGGAAAGCGAAGATGAATTGGCGGATACAGCGCACCAGGCCGCAATGCTCGAGGTGCAGCGACGGTTCGACAGGGATGAGCAGGGCAACTGGATTCAGGCGCCTGTCGGGGACGAGATCGACACGGACAAGCTGGAGGGAGGTACGCCGGATTCCGATGTCCCATAGGTGCGAGTATCCGGCGTCGCCTGGCCTTTCCGGACTGCTGTGACACATGGGAGCGGCAACAGTGTCGGCCCGGCGGCGGCGTCTGGTAACTATTACACCATGGTTGAAAAAATGCTGGCGACTGCCTGCCGCGGACTTAAGTCGATCGGAGGGAACTGAAGCGTGAAGAGCCTTCCTGTCTGTGCGCGACGTTTGCCAGGCTGCTTGCGCTTGCGGTGGTTTTCGGCGTCGCGAGCATCGGCACAAGCCTGGCGCAAGACGACGCAAACGAGACGGATGAAGACGATCGTGACCTCGACTCCGACCACTGCGTCCGGATCAATGACATCGACAAGATCGACATCGTCGATGCAGACACGCTTGTCTTTCGTATGCGCGGGGGCAAGGTTTACCGGAACGAACTTCCTCATCGATGTCCCGGGCTGAGAACCAGCGACACCCTCATGTACCGTGCATCGGCAGGGCGCCTATGCAGCGTGGACGTGTTTACTGTTCTGGAAGACTGGGGATTCGGCTTTGCACCAGGAGCGTCCTGCGGTCTCGGCATGTTTGAGCCGATCACGGCGCAGATCGCGGATGAGATGCTGCGGGCCGGCGACTAGGGAGTCGAACGGGCAAAGCCGCCGCGTGGTGGTCAGAAGATGAACCTGTCCCAGCTGCCGTAGCTGTGGCGGATCTGCCCGCGAGGAATTGAAAGCAGAATCAGCACTACTCCCGTCGCCGCACTCGCCAGATCGGCTGGCAGGCTGCCACCGTCCAGTACCCACGGAACCGTGATCAGGGCGACGCCGAAAATTACGTTGAGGTAACGTAAGCTCCGCGCCTGTTCTGCCAACGATGTCACCGAAACGGTGACAACGAGCGCGCCGATCACGTGATCGCTGTTGGCCATCGCACCATCGGTCCCGAATATCAGACGGGTGCACATTAGCGAGATGCCTATGGCAATGCTCGCTATGAGAGTCCAGGGCAAATTGAGGCCCCCGCCCCACATTTCGCGGCTGATGCTTTTCACAGGCTGCTCGAAATCCGATGGCGGCTCCGCGCGCCCGCCCGCAGCGGTGTCGCCGTGCAACAGAACCTTCCAGAGCGGCCGGCCTTTCCTGCGCCGCTCCGCCAGAAACTGGCACGTCGCAACCAGTTCATCGAGAGAGTAGGGAATCTGGATGACCATCGCGGCAGCGGCGATGAGGCAGAGCGTGCACCAGGTCCCGATCACGATCGGCTGAATGATAATGAAGAAGATACTGACTGCGCCCAACGGGACGATCATGATGCCGAACAGCAGCACCATCCATGGCATCGTCCGCCAGCGCCTGCGGCTTCCCACCAGGCCGGTCAGGATTTCCAGCGTATAGGTGACGGCGCCGACGCCCGCGTCAGGCACCGGCCACGCCCGCGACACGTCCGAGGCGATGATGCGCGCAGTGCCATCGCCGAAAAACGGATCCCAGACCTGCTCGATGTGTCCCAGTTGATAGGCGGCAAGGTAACGGGAGATGTACAGGCCAACGAACGCCAGCGCTATGACAGGCAACCGCTGCGTCCAGGACGACGGCGAGTACTCCCAGCCCGGCGGAACATCCGGACCCGTCATGCGCGCAATGACGCTGACCCCGACAGGTGGCCTGACCACCGTGGCGAAGCCGATGACGAGCGCCCCTACGAGCGTATCGTTCAGGTACTCTGCTGCGGTCGGGGCCCAGAACAGCAACGGCGCGAACAGCAGGTAGACGCCGATCGCGCCGTTCGCCATGCGCGCCCAGGGCATGCGCCACGACAGGGACAACGCGGCGAACGCCATAACCAGTATGCCGCACACCATATCGCTCAAGGCCAGAGCGGCAGACTGATAGCCGAGAGTCGGGGGGCTGGTCAAAAGCCATGCGCCGAGAGCGATCGTCAGAAAATGTGCCCACAGGTTCTGGCGGTGCTCGCGCCGGACCAGTTCTGTATGCCGCTTACGCAGTTCCTCTATCTCGGAATCGTCAACCTCGTCGCCCATAAGCCACATCGGAAGCGTCAGCTTGTTGCGGCGATACCATTCCTCCGGCTCACCTTTCAGCCTCTCGACCATGGTCGGGAGTCCGTCGCGCAACGCATGCCGCGGTGACCATTTGAGCTTCTCGCGAGCGCGAGCGATATCGATCTCGTAGTGATCGTCCGACAGCGAAATCATGAATGGTTTGATGAACGGCTCCCTGCCCTGGTCGATCGCATCAGGAACGATTTTTTCGCCCAGCACCTGAAGCCAGGCACCGAATTTCGCCAACGGTTTGGGAATGCTGCGCGTCAGCCAGTTCTCGCCATGGATCAAACGGGCCAGCTCCTGCTGCAATTCCTGGTAGCTCAGCACTTCTGGCTCGCCGATGAGCAGAGCGGGCGTGCCCTTCAGTTCCGCCCGGCAGCGAACGGCGCGGCAGATTGCGTCAACCACGTCATCCCGGTGCACGAACGACTGGCCTGCCTCGAGCTTGCCGGCGAAGAGGTGCCCCTTGATATGGCGCTCGTAGATACGTTGCATCTGGTGCGCGAGTGTCGGTACGTTGCAATTGTCATCGTACACGCCGGCTATCCGAAGGACCGTGTACGGAATGGCGCCATGGTGGCGCTCGATCGTATCCTCCGTCTCGAGCTTCGATTGGGGGTATTGCCACGCGGGATCGAGTGGGGAGTCTTCGGTTATGGGAACGCCGGGACTGGTCGGCTCATGTACCAGCATGGTGCTCGAATAGAGAAACTGCTCGACTTCGAAGTTCTGCAAGCCTTCGAGAAGACGCCTGGTTCCGTCGACATTGACTTCCTCGTAAAGCGGGTTGTCCTCGCCGGAAAAATCGAAGTAGGCTGCGAGGTGGACTACAGATGCGAGTCTCGAGCCGAAGCGCTCGCGAATGACATTCAGAGCTTTGGTGACGGACTCGCTTGATCTCAGGTCGACGGAGAAATTCTTCTCATCTTCTTCGCAATCGAGATCCATGCCGAGCACGCAGTAATCGTCCTTCAGGGCAGCCGCAACGCGGGATCCGATTCCTCCGGTAACGCCGGTTACCAGCACGACCTTCTCTCGCTGGCTCATGTGCCGGCGGGACTGTGGAAAATGCCAACGCGTCTTTGCATGGATCGATGCCGCCTCTCGCACAGCCGGTATTCGTCTTCAAGACCGGGTGCAATATCTGTGCCACGGAAATGCGCCTGACGGCGTACGGAACCGGTAAGCATTCCTCACGCATTCAGCAGGCGGTCAAGATCACCGATGTCGAGAACCGGCGAAGCATCGAGAGTTGCGGCATCGAGCATCGCCGAGACGCGTTCGAGTGCCGCGATGATCATGGCCTGCTCCCAGGCCTCAAGCTGTTTGAACGCGGCCTGAAAACGGTCCTGGAGAAAATCCGGCGAAGCTGCGAGCGCCGTCTGCCCGACTGCCGTGATTTCGATCCAGATGCGGCGACGATCTTCAGTGTCGCGCCGACGTTTGACATGGCCGTTTCGCTCCAGCTTGTCGACCAGGGACGTCACCGTAGCCTGGGTAAGGCCCGCCGACTTGGCGACGGTGCTGGGAAGAACTTTTCCATGCCGCGCCACAATCTGCAAAATGATGAACTGCGACGAAGTAAGGCCGGTCTGGCTGGCCAGCAGGCGCGAATTCAGCTCCGTTGCGCGAAGGATCCGGCGCAATGCGATCAAAGCGGTCTCGGAACGGTCCTGCATCGACGAATTCCTGAAAGTTTTCAACAGTGCTTTTTGTCAGATTCTGCCCGGGGTTGCTACTACGATGGGCCAACATACCAGGAATAAATTCGATTAACGAACTATTACCTGTCTCTGCTTCCGGTCGGTGAGCAGCCCGGTTCGGCCGAAATCTCCTCAAAATTATGTGACAATCCAACGAAATACCGAACTAAACGTTGAAACCGGGTTTCAGGGCCGGGGTGGACCGCGCGAGCCGGGGTTTTTTTCTGCCCGATCATTAGTTAGACTAACAAACTAAATAACCATGCGCACATCTGTCGAAAAACAGGGCCGGGAGAGGGCGGCCGGCGTACTGCTGCGGAAGCCCCACGCGAGCGACGGTGTTCGCGTCTCGGACCTCATTGCATCCTGCCCACCCCTGGATCAGAACTCGATCTACTGCAATCTCCTGCAGTGCACCGATTTTTCGGATACCTGTGTACTGGCGGAACGGGATGGGGAAGCCGTCGGATGGATCTCCGGCTATCGCCCCCGCAGAGAGCCTGCAACCCTTTTCATCTGGCAGGTGGCTGTGCATGAACGGGCGCGTGGACTCGGATTGGCGAGGAGGATGCTCCTCGAGCTGCTCGAGCGGGAAAGCCGCGACGTCGTGTCGTACCTGAAGACGACCATCACGCCGGACAACGACGCATCGCGTCGCCTGTTCCGCTCCTTTGCGGCGCACACCGGTGCATTGCTTCGGGAAACTGTTGGCTTCGATGCGAAGGAGCACTTCGACGGCAGGCATGCGAGCGAGCGCCTGATCACCATCGGCCCCCTGCGCAGCCGCCGGCAGCGTAACGAATCAACCGTCACACAGATCGAGGACCACAATGTCAGTACGGACTGAGGCCTGCGAACCGGCCATCGAGACATTCGAACTGCTCGAATCGCAGGTTCGAAGTTATGCGCGAAATTTCCCGAAGATTTTCCAGCGCGCGAAGGGTTCGTGGCTGTATACGCGGGACGGTTCGGCGTACCTGGATTTTCTGACGGGCTGCTCGACACTCAACTACGGACACAATCATCCGGTACTCAAGAAGGCGCTCATCGACTACATCAGCAATGACGGAATCACCCACAGCCTCGACATGTACAGCGAAAGCAAGGAACGCTTTCTGGTCGAATTCCTGGAGACGATTCTTAAGCCCCGTGACCTCGACTACGTTGTCCAGTTTCCCGGGCCGACGGGCGCCAATGCGATCGAGGCCGCGCTCAAACTTGCGCGGAAGGTTACCGGCAGGCAAAACGTTATTGCATTTACGAACGGCTTCCACGGCGTAACTCTGGGCGCGCTGGCGTGTACGGCGAACGGGTTTCACCGCAACGGTGCGGGAGTTGCTCTCGGCGGCGTGACGCGAATGCCGTTCGACGGCTACTTCGGGCCATCCGCGGATACCGCCGACTACCTCGAGAGAATGCTGTCGGATTCCTCCAGTGGCGTGGACGCTCCGGCGGCCGTGCTTGTGGAGACGGTACAGGGAGAGGGCGGCCTCAACGTCGCCGGCCATGATTGGCTTAGGAAGATTGCGGCGATCGCCCGCAGGCATGGAGCACTTTTCATTGCAGACGACATCCAGGCCGGTGCAGGGCGTACGGGTACGTTCTTCAGCTTCGAGTCTGCGGGCGTCAAGCCGGACATCGTAACGATGGCCAAGTCCGTTTCCGGTTACGGGCTGCCGCTGGCACTGGTGATGATCGACAGGCGGCTTGACGAGTGGCTGCCCGGAGAACACAACGGTACGTTTCGCGGCAATTGCCACGCCTTCGTGACGGCGCGCGCCGCGCTCGAGCACTTCTGGCGAGACAGTTCGTTCGAGGCGTCGATCTACGAAAAGGGCGAGCTGCTCAGGGCGAAACTTGCCGACATCGCCCGGGCGAACGGCCTGGACCGCCTTGCGGTGAAAGGGCGCGGGATGATGCGCGGGCTGGAAATGCCGTCCGGCGAGATCGCGACCCGGGTGGTCAAGTCTGCATTCAGTAACGGATTGATCATCGAAACCAGCGGCCCGGACGACGAAATCGTCAAATGCCTTGCGGCCTTGACGATTACGGACGACGAATTGACTGAAGGTCTCGACATTCTGGCCGGCACCGTGCGGTCGGTTCTCGAGAAAGCCGGTAAGGCGGCGGCGTAAGGGAGGTTTGAAATGATTGTTCGCAACCTGGAACAGGCAAAGACGGGTCGCCGGCTGGTCGAAACGGCCGGATGGAACAGCGTGCGCCTGCTGTTGAAAGACGACGGCATGGGCTTCTCGTTTCACATCACCACCATTTACGCCGGTGCCGACCTGCCTATGCATTACCGGAATCATCTGGAATCGGTCTACTGCGTAGCGGGTGAAGGTTCCATCGAGGATCTCGAGACGGGCGAGAAGTTCCTGATCCAGCCGGGGGTGATGTATGCGCTCGACAGGCACGACCGTCACGTTTTGCGTGCCAGCTCGGAAATGACGATGGCCTGCGTATTCAATCCGCCTCTCAACGGGCTCGAAGTTCACGACGAAACCGGAGCCTATCCGTTGCAGGCAGAGGCTGTCTGAGCGATGCAGGCTTCACCAGACAAGCCGGCCAGGCCGGGAAAAAGGGAAGACCTTTATCCGTCGCGGCAGTCCGCCGAAGCTCGCATCCTTCCCCGCGAGGACGAGGTTGTCCACGGTTTTTGGAGCAAAGATGCGCCATTGTCCCGGGAGGCCACCGAAGGGTTTGCCCGGGATGGCTTTGTGGTGCTGCGCGATCTCTTCGATGAGCGCGAAATCCGAGCCCTGTGCGACGAGGCGACGCGGCTCCGGACGGCGTCCCGAGACGCGCTCGATCCGGAAACCTTCGTTTCCGAGCCGGGTTCCGGCCTGGTGCGGTCCGTTTTTCGCGTCCACGACCAGAGCAGGACTTTCGGACGGCTGTCGGCGGATGCCAGGCTTGCAGGCGTAGCGAGGTTCCTGCTGGATGACGACGTCTACATCCATCAGTCGCGCATGAATTACAAACCGGGATTCCGCGGCAGGGAGTTCTACTGGCACTCCGATTTCGAGACCTGGCACGTGGAGGACGGCATGCCGAGGATGCGGGCGCTGTCAATGACGGTGCTGCTGACGGAGAACACGCCATATAACGGCCCGCTGATGCTCATGCCCGGCTCTCACAGGCATTACGTCACTTGCGTAGGCGAGACGCCGGAAAATCACTACCGAAAATCGCTGAAAAAACAGGAGTACGGCGTGCCGAACGACGAGCTTCTCACGCGGCTCGCGTCGGGCGGCGGCATAGCGGCGCCGATCGGCCCTGCCGGGACGGTGGTGGTATTCGACTGCAACACAATGCACGGCTCTTCGAGCAACATCACACCGTTTCCTCGCAGCAATGCCTTTATCGTGTACAACGCGCTGTCTAACCGGCTGGAGGCTCCCTTCGGACCCGCCGTGCCGCGACCGGAGTTCATTGCCTCCCGCGATTCGGTGACTCCGGTACGCCCTGTGACAGGACTGCTTCTGCAGAGCGCAGCGTGACTGTGACCATGGGTCCGTCGGCCGAAGAGGACACGCAGCAGCGGCGCGCGGGTCATACGGTCGAGAAAGTCGGTGGCACGTCCATGTCGGATTCAGCGGCTGTGCTGAACAACGTGTTTATCGGCGACCGCAGGGACAGTGAGCTTTACAACCGCATATTCGTCGTATCCGCCTACGCGGGGATAACCGACAAGCTACTGGAAGACAAGAAGACGGGCGAACCCGGAGTGCATGCTCTGTTCGCCGGCTCGGAGTCGGAGTGGGCATGGGGCGATGCAATCAGCGAAGTAAGCAGCGACATGCGCGCCATCAATGCCCGCATTTTCGGCAGCCCTGCCGACCGCCAGGTTGCAGACCGGTTTGTCAGGGAGCGCGTCGAAGGCGTCCGGAGCTGCCTGGTCGACCTGCATCGGCTCTGCTCCTACGGTCATTTCAGCCTGAACGAGCATCTGGACACTGTGCGGGAAATGCTTGCAGCACTGGGCGAAGCCCACAGCGCCCACAATTCGAGCCTCCTTTTGCAGCAGCACGACGTGAACGCGATTTTCGTCGATCTGACAGGATGGCGGGCCGAGGCGAACCTGGGACTGGACGAGCGCATCGTACGCGCGCTTGCCCACATTGACCTCCGTACAACCCTGCCGGTGCTGACGGGTTATGCCCACAGCCGGGACGGAATCATGCAAAAGTACGGACGCGGTTACAGCGAAGTCACCCTGTCGCGCGTTGCCGTTCTGACCGCCGCCCGCGAAGCCATAATTCACAAACAGTTTCACCTCTCGAGCGGCGATCCGCTTCTGATCGGGGCGGAGCGCGTACGCAAGATCGTTCGGACCAATTACGACGTCGCGGACCAGTTGTCCAACCTGGGGATGGAGGCCATTCACCCGCGGGCCGCCAAAGGGCTTCGTCAGGCAAGCATCCCCTTGCGCATCAGGAACACCTTCGATCCGAACGATGCCGGATCGGCAATCTGCAGTGACTACATGTCCGGCAGTCCCCGGGCCGAAATCATCACCGGCATGCGCAGCGTGTTTGCGCTGGAGTTCTTCGAACAGGACATGGTCGGGGTAAAGGGCTATGACGCGGCGATTCTGGAAACGCTCAGGCGTCACAGCGTCAGGGTTGTCACGAAGACCTCCAACGCGAACACGATTGTTCACTATCTCGCCGGTTCACTGAAGGCCGTCCGCCGCGTGCTGAACGATTTGCGGGAAAACTTCGAATCCGCGCGTGTCACGACACGCAAGGTCGCGATTGTTTCGGCAATTGGCAGCGACCTCGATGTGACCGGACTGACAGCCCTGGCGGTCGGTGCTCTGGCCGACGCCCAAATCGAGGTCCTGGGTCTCCACCAGTTGATTCGCAGCGTAGACATCATGTTCGTGCTGGCGGAACAGGACTATGAGAAGGCCGTCGTGGCATTGCACAGGGCATTGATCGAAGAAAGGCAGGAAACGGAAAGCCGGGACGACTCCCGGAGTTCATCGCAGCAGGCGGCGTGACCGGCAGGCAGAGGGCCTTCCTCGCTCATGACTGAACTCTCCTTCCTGCTGGTTCTGCTTGCCTTCGTCACGATCGGGCTGGCATCGGCGGCGCGCGCCAGGAAGTCGCGAACGGACTATTACCTGGCAAGCCGAGCGGTTTCGGCTTGGCTTTGCGGCCTGTCCGCGGTCGCCACGAACAATTCCGGCTACATGTTCATCGGCGTGATCGGCTTTACCTACGCCACCGGGTTGTCGGCCGCATGGCTCATGGCGGGCTGGATTTTCGGCGATTTCGCCGGCTCTCTCTTCATTCATAGAAAACTCCGGAAGTGCACGGAGCGCACCAACGAGGCATCTTTCGCCTCGGTCGTCGCCCGGTGGTACGGCGAGGAGTTCCGTGTCTGGAGGCGAATTGCCGCAGTCGTAATGGTGGTGTTTCTGGGCGCCTACGCCGCTGCTCAGATCAGTGCCGGCGGCAAGGCCCTGCAGGGCGTACTGGGCTGGGAGCCGGCAATCGGCGCAATCGTCGTTGCTGCAATGATCCTCGCATACAGCGTGGCCGGCGGCATCAGGGCTTCGATCTGGACGGACGCGGCGCAATCGATGGTAATGCTCGCTGCCATGCTGCTGCTGTTCGTGGTTGCTCTGCACGGACAGGGCGGCTTTTCGGCGACGGTCGACAGGATGGCAGGCATTCCCGGCTACCTCGACCTGTTTCCGGCCACCCTGCTGATCCCGGGAGCCTTCGGCGTGGGACTCTTCGTGCTGGGCTGGATGTTTGCCGGGTTCTCGGTAGTGGGCCAGCCGCACGTCATGATCCGGTTCATGGCGCTGGACGACGCGGGTCACATGACGAAGGCGCGCGTCTGGTATTACAGCTTTTTTACGGCGTTCTACGCGCTCGCTACGGGCGTCGGCATGCTGTCGCGCCTTTACCTGCCCGAGCTCGGCGGAATGGACCCGGAACTCGCGCTGCCGACGATGGCGCTCGAGCTGCTGCCGCCGGTCCTTGTCGGCGTGATTCTTGCAGGTATCTTTGCCGCGACGATGTCAACGGCAGACTCGCTGGTGTTGAGTTGTTCGGCGGCAATTACGCACGATTTGCTGCCGCGACGGCTTGAGCACACCTGGGAAGCCAAGACAGCGACAGCAGCGGTCACGTTGCTGGCGCTGGGGATTGCGATGAGCGAGACCCGAAGCGTCTTCCAGCTTGTCATTCTGTCGTGGTCGACGCTGGCGTCGGCGTTCGCGCCGCTGCTGACGATCTACGCGATCGGGCGCCGTATCAGCCAAAGCGGGGCGATCGCGGCGATGATCGCCGGAGTGGCGGCAGCGTTGCTGTGGCGCGCGGCGGAGCTGCACACGATGGTGTACGAGGGAATGCCGGGCATTCTTGCGGGGTTCATCGTTGCGATGGCGTTGTCGCGGGCCTCCGAGCATCGGCAGCCGGAGTTCGGCGTCTACGCTGACGAAACGTGAAGGGTTCGTGTCGTTCGTTCCTTCTAAGGTGAGCGGCACATTTATGCAACGCAACAGGAGGAAACAATGCTTACCGTAACCGATACAGTACTGGAACAGTTCGACAAGGCGATTGCCAACGCTTCCGATGCGGACAACGAGGAGAAGTGCCTGCGCATCGTGCGCAGTGAAAATGCCGGCGGCCTGTCGCTGGCGCTGCAGGAACCGGCGCCGGACGACACTACCTTCGAGTATGAAGGGCGCACGGTTCTGGCAGTACCGGAAACCTATGCGAAGTTCTGCGAGGACAAGACGCTCGACATCGACGAGGAAGGGCGCCTCACACTGGCATAGCGCGGCGCTGTTACTCGCGGGCGGAAATAACGATGCCGTCCAGCACTCCGTCCTTGTAGTCCAGCTCGGATTCGCCGGCGGGGTAGCGGTTCAGGGACAGTATGTAGGCGAGGATGTCGACATAGTCTTTTCTCGGCAGTGCGCCTGGATTGCTCTCCGGCATCGAGGCGCTCATCACCGTATAAAGGAGCCCCAGCGGTTGCCCCTCCCATGCCTTCAACACAGGGCGAAAATACTTCTTGTCGTGACAGGTCAGGCAGTGCTGGGCATAAAGCTTTTCACCGGCTTCTGCCTGGTCGTCCGTGTATACGGAATCGTTGATGGTACGCGGATCCGCAGCGGCGCCGGCGGCGGCCACGAGCAGAAACACGACAAGGCCTGGACGTATTGGTGATCGCATGCTCAAGGTTGTCCGTCGTTGGAATCGGCTTACCGCGCCCGGGACGCGGATGTCACGGCTGAGACCGTGTTTGTCAGGCTATGTTCCGCGAATAGCCTGACCCCCTGCGGGACCCCGGGACGAACGGGGCCCCGCAATTGCGCATCAGTCAGGTAGCGCAAGTGTCGTCAGCTTGCTGCCGGTCTGCAGCACAACGTACTGCCTGCCGTCGTGTAGGTAGGTCATCATGCCATACGAGCTCGTGTCGGGAACTTCGACCTTGCCCGATTGCCTGCCGGTCGCCTTGTCGACGGCATAGAGGTGAGGCGTACCGTCGCTCGCTTCGGCGGCATACATGAGCAGGCTTTTTGTTACGACCATAGGTGCCGCTCGCCCGGTGCCGGTATTCGGAATCTCGATACCTTTCAGTTTCGAATGATTGAGCACGGCTTCGGGTGTCTCTCCGACCGGAATGTACCAGAGGTGTTCGCCGGTGTTCATGTCGATTGCCGTGATGCGGCTGTATGGCGGCTTGAACATGTTCAGGTCGTCCGGCCCGCGTACGCCGAAGCCGGTCAGCACCGCGTAGTCCGCAATCGTCGTACCGGTCGGCTTATCGATGCGCGCGTCCCGCTCCACGCCCGGAGCCATGATGCGGGTCGAGCAATGCTTGCGGGACGTCACGTAAAGAATACCGCTGGCCGGATCCGCGACGGCGGGCCCGTCGATGTTGACTCCGCCGATGTCACCGGGGCACCAGAGCGATCCTTTCAGGCCTTCGTCGTTATCGCGATGCAGGGGCGGGTTGAACAGCGGGCCGATGGCGTATTCGGACACGATGTCGATGGCGGCCCGACGCAACTCCGGCGTGAAGTCGATAAGGTCGTCATGCGTCAGTCCCTGAATGTCGTAGGGCGCCGGTCGTGTCGGGAAAGGTTGTGTCTTCGACAGCTTTTCGCCGGGTATTTTCGAAGCCGGTACGGCGCGCTCTTCGATCGGCCAGATCGGCTCACCCGTTTCACGGTTGAAGGTATAGGCAAACGACTGCTTGGTGACCTGAACGACGATCGGCACTTCCTCGCCGTCGATGTTCACGTCCATGAGAACCGGGGCCGTCGGCGTGTCGTAGTTCCAGATGTCGTGATGAACCAGCTGAAAATGCCACACGCGCTTGCCTGTCTTCACATCCAGCGCGATCAGGCTGGTGCTGAACAGGTTGTCGCCCGGACGGAAGCCGCCGTAGAAGTCCAGTGTTGCGCCATTCGTCGGGATATAGACGATGCCGCGTTCCTGATCGGCCGACAATGGTGCCCAGGAAGAAATATCGCCTGTCCACTTCCAGGCATCGTTCTCCCAGGTTTCGTGGCCGAACTCACCCGGTCCGGGGAGTACGTTGAACTTCCACAGGAACTCGCCGGTTTTGGCGTCGTAACCGAGAATGTCCCCGGGTATGTTCTCGATGCGTGACTGGTTGTATCCCTGCTCGGCCGAATTTCCGACTACGACCACGCCGTTCACGACGATCGGCGGCGAGGAAGAGGTGATGTAGCCTTTCTCCAGCGGAATACCGTCGTAGGGATCGTACTCGTGGCCGAGATCCGCAAGAAGATCCACAACGCCTGTTTCGGGGAATCCGTCGATCGGCACAGGCTTTCCGAAACCTTCGAGCGGACGACCTGTTTCTGCATCCAGCGCTGTCAGAAAGAAGGCCGGTGAAATGATGTAGATGACGCCGCGACCATCGACTTCCGCATAAGCCACCCCTTTGCCGTAGTCCTGGCGCATGGAGTATTCCCAGCGAGCCGTATTGGGTTCGCGCCAGGACCACAACGTTTCGCCGCTGGCCGGATCGATGGCGACCACGTTTCGCCGCGGACCCGCCACGGTATAAAGCCTGCCGTTGACATAGCTCGGCGTCGAACGTCCGCTCTGCGCATTGAAGCTCGCGCCGTCCCATATCCACGCTTCCTCGAGTTCATCGAAGTTTTCCGCATTGATCTGGTCGGCCGGCGAGTAACGCGTGTGCGCCGAATCGCCGCCGAGATAATGCCATTGGCCGCCTTCGGTGCCGGGAGCGTCGGCAACGGCCGTACTTCCTGCCAGAGCAGTAATTGCAGCAAACAGTGCAGATTTAAGGCCAGGCCGGGATCGTCCCGGTGCGACACTTCGTTGGTTCATACAATCTCCAGTGTTTCGGGTGTCAGATTTCTATTCGGGTAAGGCAATGGCAGTCAGTGTCGGTCCCGTCTGCAGCACGACGTACTGCCGGTCTTCGTGGACGTAGGTCATCGTGCCGTAACGGGTCTTACCGGATACCTCGACCTTGCCGATCTCTGCTCCGGTCTTTTTGTCGACGGCGTAAAGGTGCGGCGTGCCATCGCTCGCCTCGCTTGCGTATATCAGCAAGGTCTTGGTCACGGTCATCGGCGCAAGTCCGCCGGTCCCGGTGTTCGGGATGGCCATATCCTCGAGATCCGGATGATTCAGCACGCGCTCCGGTGTCTCGCCGACCGGGATCCACCAGAGGTGTTCGCCGGTGTTCATGTCTATCGCCGTGATGCGGCTGTACGGCGGCTTGAACAACGGCAGATCGTCAGGGCCACGAACTCCGTCCGGCCGGAGCACCGCGTAATCGGAGATCGTGCTTCCCGTAGGCGCTTCGATGATGGCATCGCGTTCGACGCCCGGAGCGATGATGCGTGCCGTGCAGCCCTTGTGGGAGGTGACGTAGAGGATGCCGGTCTCAGGATCTGCAGCGGACGGTCCGTCTATGTTGGAACCGCCGGAGTCCCCGGGACACCAGAACGCCGCTTTGAATCCCAGACCGTTATCGCGGTGCAACGGCGGGTGAAACAGCGGACCGATCTGGTACTCCTTCAGACTTTCGATTGCCGCCTGTCGCAGTGCGGGTGTGAAATCGATCAGGTCGTCGTGCGTCAATCCCTGCATTTCGTACGGCTTGGGCTTCGTCGGGAAGGGCTGAGTCTCCGAAAGCTTTTCCCCTGGAACGAGCGATTTCGGCACCGGCCGCTCCTCGATCGGCCATAACGGTTCGCCCGTGACTCGATTGAATGCGTACACGAACGACTGCTTGGTTGCTTGCGCGACGATCGGGACGGTCTCGCCATCGATGCTCAAGTCCATCAGCACAGGTGCGGTAGGCGTGTCGTAATTCCAGATGTCGTGATGCACCAGCTGATAGTGCCAGAGGCGCCTTCCTGTCCGGACATCGAGCGCGATCAGACTGGTGCTGAAGAGATTGTCTCCGGGGCGAAATCCGCCGTAGAAGTCCATGGTCGCGCCATTCGTCGGTATGTAGACGATGCCCCGTTCCTGGTCGGCCGACAACGGCGCCCAGGACGAGATATCCCCGGTCCAGCTCCAGGCATCGTTCTCCCAGGTCTCGTGTCCGAATTCGCCGGGCTTCGGGATTACGTTGAACTTCCACAGGAATTCTCCGGTGCGCGCGTCGTAACCGAGAATGTCGCCGGGCACGTTTTCGATGCGCGACTGGTTATAGCCCTGTTCGGCGGAATTGCCGACCACGATCACACCGTTAACAACAATCGGGGGGGAGGAAGACGTGATATAGCCTTTCTCCAGAGGAATGCCGTGGTAAGGATCGTATTCGTGCCCGAGGTCGGCGAGCAGATCGACGACGCCGGTTTCCGGGAAGCCTTCAATCGGGACGGATTTGCCGAATCCTTCGAGCGGCTGACCGGTTTCCGCATCGAGCGCGGTCAGGAAGAACGCCGGCGAGATGATGTAGATGATGCCGCGGCCATCGACTTCCGCGTAGGCTACGCCCTTGCCGTAGTCCTGTCGCATGGAGTATGCCCATCGCGCGGTGTGCGGTTCACGATATGACCACAGCAATTCCCCCGAGGCGGGATCCAGCGCAATCACGTAGCGTCTCGGTCCGGCCACCGTGTAGAGCTTGCCGTTGACATAGCTGGGCGTCGAACGGCCGCTCTGCGCACCGAAGCTGGCGCCATCCCAGATCCACGTTTCTTCCAGGTTCTCGAAATTGGACCTGTCTATTTGATCGGCCGGTGAATAACGGGTGTGTTCAGAATCGCCGCCCAGGTACTGCCACTGACCACCCGTGGTGCCTGGGCCTTCGCCAAAGTCTCTGATTTCGCCCCGTTTTCCAGGATCGGTTTCCGACTTGCAAGCGCCGAGACCTGCGGCGAACACAAATGCGAGACCAAGGATCACGACCGCTGCCGGGCGCCGGGGCCGATCCGGCGCCGAAATGGCCTGCTTCATTCCTTCCCCCCTCGAGGTGTTGCAAGGTATCCCGAGATCTCGGCGTTGCCGTCATCCCCGCCGGAAGAAGCGCGCGTCTCCGGCCGCCAGGATCACACGATACGCCATCTCTTATGTGCGACAACCCGCATTTCACCTTGTACGTCGCAGCGATCGGTGAAGTTGTCGTTATTTGATCTCGAAAAGCGCAGACGGGAAGGATACCTTAGGCCAGGTGGCAGTAAAACCGTTTCTCCGCGAAGCACCAAGACCCTGACACCGCCAGTCGGAGCGATTTCATGTCGTTGCAAAATCCGGTAACCGTCATTCCCGCCTCATCGGGCAGCCGGGCACGGATTTCCTGATCGAGGTTCTGCCGGAAAAGGCTTATCAGGCGGAAGATGCAAAAGCGCGTGGCTGTTATGGGCGCCGGGGTTGTCGGTGTCGTGACTGCGTGGTACCTGACGCAAAAGGGTCACGCCGTGACCGTGATCGAGCGCAGCGACAGCGTGGCGAGCGGCACCAGCCACGCTAACGCAGGACAACTTTCTTACAGTTTCACGGACGCTCTGGCGCGACCGGAGTTCTTGCGCAAGTTACCCGGACTGATGCTCGGAACTGATCCCGGCATCCTGTTCCGCGCCCGACCTAGTCTCGCCATGCTTCGGTGGGGGCGCGCGTTCCTCCGGCAGTGCACGGCGGCAAAGGCAAGGGATAACACCATTGCGGTGTTGAAACTCGCCATGCGCTCGGGACGTTTGATGGATCAGCTGATGGACGCGGCGGCGATCGATTTTTCGTTCGCGCGCGCCGGCAAACTGGTACTACTGTCCGGGCCCGACGAGGTGGAGAACGCCCGGCAGTCGGTATTGCTGAAGCAGGAGCAGGGGTGCGCGACCGAGATTCTGACGCGGGATGAGGCTCTGCAGGTCGAGCCGGCGCTTGCCGAAATGCGCCGCGATTTCGTGGGTGCAATTTACTCCCGGAACGATCACGTTGCCGATGCCCGGCTTTTCACGACCGGTCTCGCGGACCGGCTCGGCCGCCGAGGCGCGGCTCAGTTCCATCTCGGCGAGGCGGCCACCGGCGTCCTCACCGAAGGCGGGCGGGTGCGCGCGGTGGTCACTGACAAGAGTGAATACGAGGTCGATGCGGTCGTTGTCTGTACCGGTACGGGCAGCGCAGATCTTTTGCTGCCGCTCGGAATCGATCCGGCTATCTGCCCCGTCCGGGGTTACAGCATCACGCTGCCTCCCGGTGACAACCCTCCCCGCGTGAGCATCTCCGATCTCCGGCACCGTATAGTACTGAGCCGGCTCGGGCCGTTGGTTCGCATTGCCGGCTTCGCGGACTTCGTCGACGCCGGGACCGGGCGCGATGCCGCCCGGATCGACGCGCTTCTGAACATGGCGCGCCGGATGGCGCCCCGCGCCGCCGACTACGGCGCTCCGGACATGCAGGGATGGGCCGCCTGCCGGCCGATGACGCCGGACGGCAGACCGCGCGTTGGTCCGACGGCTATCGACGGCCTGTTTCTCAATACCGGCCACGGGATGCTTGGCTTCACGCTGGCGTGCGCGACGGGTCATGACGTGGCGGAGCTGGTCGGCCAGTAGGTGTCGGACCCCTGGTGTCGCCCGCAATGGCGGCAGATAACCGCTCCTGCAGCGCCCGGTTCGGTTCGCTTTGCGCTGCAGGAGCCCGCCATTGCGGGCGACCGGCAACCTCTCCGGTCACCCCTCGAGCATCGGAAAGCGTCCCGCGATGTCCGTCCCCGTAAAGTTGGCGACCCAGCCTTCGGGGTTGTTGAATAACCGGATCGCGGTAAACGAAGGCTCGGAGCCCATATCGAACCAGTGACGGGTATCCGCGGGAACGGAGATGAGATCGTCCTTCTCGCAAAGAACGGAATAAACCTTGCCGTCCTTGTGGATCACGAACAGGCCTTTGCCGCGGACGAAAAAGCGCACCTCGTCCTCGCTGTGCGTATGCTCGGCGAGAAATTTGTTGCGGAATGCTTCCTTTTGCGGATGGTCGGGATTCATGCTGACCACGTCGCAGCTCTGATAACCGCGCTCGCTGATCAGGCGGTCGATTTCTTTCCGGTAAGCGGTGGTTATCTCATCGCTGCCCGCGTCCGCGCCGAGCTCGCGGCCGGCACTCCAGCGTTCGAACCGGATGCCGGCTTCGCCGAGTGTCTCCGCGATGCGATCGAAGTCCGTCGACTGGAATATCGCCCTGTCCGGCTTGTCTTCGAAGTAAACGGTCAACTGGCTCATGCTGCTTCTCCACCCGACGATACTACCGCGTGCCCGTCGCCGGGATTACGCAATGGGGTATTTTATCGAAATTCGGTGCGACAGGATGCCGTCCCACGGGCACGTTTTCGTCGCGAACGAGCTGCACTGTCTTCATGCCGGCATTGGCCGCGGCGTCCAGCTCTTCGACGACGTCGGACAGGAAGAGTATGTCGGCCGCCGCAACGCCGATTTGCTCGCAAATGGCGAGATACGACGTCACTTCGCGCTTCCCGCCAATGGCAGTGTCGAAGTACGCGCTGAAAAGGGGCCGCAGGTCGCCGGCGTCGCTGTGACCGAACAGAAGCTGCTGCGCTCGTGCCGACCCGCTCGAGTAAACGTACAGCGCTATGCCCATGTCCCGCCATTTGCGCAGATTCGGTGTCGTGTCCGGGTATACGTGACCCGTGAAAGCGCCGCTTTCATAACCGTACTCCCACACGAAACCTTGCAGCGCCTTGAGCGCCGTCACTTTACGGTCTGCGGCAATCCACTCGAGCAGCACTTCGATCAGTCGCTCGACGTCCGCGTCGGGTTCGTCGACCTGCGCCCTGACATCGGCGAGCAATTCCGCAACCACCGGGTTGTCTTGATGGGCGCGGACATAGTCCGGCAAGGCACTGGCAGCGTATGGAAACAGGACCTTGTGCACGAATTCGATCGAGGTGGTTGTGCCCTCGATATCTGTAACGATCGCCTTGATTCGTGTCACGGGCGAAACGATCGTTCGTGCAGCGCGGTTGAGAGAAGAAACTCGAATCCCTCGATATGCCGCGCCGCCTGAGCCAGCGTACTGCCCCATGCATACAAGCCGTGTCCGCGCACCAGGAAGCCCGGTACCGCCAGGCCCTCCCGGGAGGCGCGGTGCCGAACCCGCGCGGCAAGGTCAGACATGTTCTGACTGTTCTCGAACACCGGCAGCGAAACGGTGCAATCGTGGGAGATGATTCCCGCGATGGCCTTCTGCATTTCGAAGCCACTGAACTCGACTTCGGTATCAGCAACTCGAGAAATAACCGTGGCAGCGACAGAGTGCGTGTGAAGCACAGCGGCAGTACGCTCGTCCAGACGGTACAACGCCGTATGCAAGGCCGTTTCAGCCGACGGAATGAGACCGGGCTCGGCCGGAAGCCCGTCGAGGTCGCACAGCATCAGGTCAGATGGCGAGAGCCGGGTCTTGTCCCTGCCGGACTGGGTGATAAGGCAATGCGAGGAGCCGGCGCGAATGGAAAAGTTGCCGCTGGTCGCGAGGCACCACTGGCGCTCACCGAAGACGTGACAAAGCCGGCACAGCGCCCGGGCCTGGTCCGCGTAGTGCTCCGCAAGAGTCATTGCAGGGATGGCCGTAACCGGTTAGTCGACGAGATCCGACGGCAGCATCGGCGTCGAGAGCAATCTTTCGAAACGCTTCCAGCGCCGGCCCTGAACGACGGCTCCGTCCTGCTCACCCGCCGTTGTGGAACCTTCAGTGCCGCGTTCGACCCATCGTCGAACGAGGTCCTTGCCGAGGTTATAGTTGATCACGTAGCTCCGGTATGTATCGAAAAAGTCAACGCGTTGCCGCGCACGCTCGGGCGATGAGAGGGAGTAATCGACCAGCCACTGCACCGCCTCTTTCCGGTCCATGTCGCCGTTCAGGTAATCGCGTGCTGCTTCGTTTCCCGCGTAACTCAGCTGTTCGAGAAGTCCCAGCAGGGCGTAATAGCGGTCGGCGTCGTCGGACTGAAGTCCGGCCAGCGGAAACAACCGCCGTTTCTCGAACAGCACGCGCTCATCATCGGGGAACGCCAGCTCGATGCCATAATTGCCGCTTCCCTCTGCGATAAGCGACGCCGGGCTGAACAGCGGGTACAGCGTGAACTCGACCCATCCCTGCCGTTCGACCAGGTTTTTCTCGAGCAGCACATTGAAGGTATGGTGTCCCGGATAACCTTCGTGGCAGCCCAGGTCGACGGCGCGGCTGATGAAGATCGGCAGGCCGGTGTTGATCTGGATCAGACTTTGCGCCTGTCCCTGATACCAGTTGTAGCCTGACCACGGCTTGTCGCTGACATATTCGAGGCTGAATGACTCCTCTTTCGGAAGTTCGATATATTCCAGCGTGCGGCGCCGGCATTCCTCGATCGCTGCATCGAACACGTCTCCAAGTTTGTCCATCGGAATGACGAAGCGGTTCTGAAACGCGTTCACCCTCGATGAAAGACTCCCGCTGCCCGGCAGAAGCGCATCGATTCTTGCCAGTATTTCCTCGAAATGAGCGGCGTCGTAGTCCGGCGCAGCAACGCCGAACAGAAGTTCCGATTCCTCGTCGAACGAAAACGACTCGCCTTCATTTATAGCGATGCGCGTCGACAGGGCCGTGAGTCTCTGGCTCAGTCCGTTGATGCGCGCGAGCTGCAGCCGGTCATTCCGGTTGGCGGGCCAGCTCTCCACGCGAGCGGCAAGTTTGTCAGCCTGATCCGCGATCTGCTCCAGTGTCAGTTCCGCATCGATCGCTGCCTGGCGCAGCGTTTCCGGACCATAGTAGGCGTCGACGTGGTTGCTGTCGTGGAGCCCCATCGCCAGCTCGAGAAACACGTAGTCGGAGGCAATGTCGTTCAGATCCGGGGCGCTCTCCGTGCGGTGCTCCTCGCCGCAGCCGGCGACCGCCGCGCAGACGGCAATGCAGGCAACGGCAACAACCGTACGAACGCTCATCCAAAGTCTCCATCCGGCAGGACGTCCACAGAATAGCAGCCGAAGCGCGTACTTTTCCAAAAGATAAACCTGTTAGGATGTTTCCTGTCCAATGCAACAGACGTTAGTCCGGTGTGTCATCACGCGCCCATTCGACGTGGCGACGAGGAAGACTTCGCTATGCGCAAAGACGTGCTTCAATGGCTTATTCCCGTACTGCTGGCCGTCGGCCTGGCAGCCGCCCTCTGGTTTTACTGGTGGCAAAGCGGCCGGTCGGCGCGCAACATCGAGCCTTCGGTCCGTACCGAACTTCCGGAACCCGAAGTCGAAGCGCCGCCGGAAGGCCCGATCCATCCACTGGAGGCGCCCGTGGACGAGTCGGCAGAGCGGGCGGAACTGCGCCCGCTGCCACCGCTCGAGGACAGCGACGAATACTTCCGGATCGAACTGTCGGACCTGTTCGGCGAAGCCCTCGGCGAGCAGCTGGTCGAACGAAGCCTGATCGAGCGTATCGTGGCAACCGTCGACAATCTTCCGCGTGAACAAATCGCCGACAGGATAAAGCCGATGAGCGGCATTTCAGGTCAGCTGGTCGTGACTGACGGCGAGAAGGAAGGGGAGTTCGTCCTCGCTTCCGGCAACTACGGGCGTTACGACACGCTGGTCGGGATGGTTGCCGGCACCGACGTGGCCGAGATGGAGGAACTCTACCGTCGGTTCTTTCCGTTGTTCCAGAAAGCGTACGTCGAACTGGGCTATCCGCAGGGTTACTTCAACGACCGGGTGATCGAAGTCATCGACCACCTGCTCGCGACACCGGAACCGGAAGGCCCGTTGACGCTGGTAAGACCGCACGTTCTCTACGAATACGCCGATCCGGAGCTGGAGAAACTTTCTCCGGGACAGAAGCTGCTGCTCCGGATGGGTAACGAGCATTCGGCGACGGTAAAGGAAAAACTGCGGGGGTTCCGAAGCCGAATTGTTGTGGACTAGTGGCCTGTTACAGGCCACTAGGGCGCGCGGCATCGGCACCAGCGCAGGCAGCCGGTGTTATATTCCCTTCCGGCCTCGGATTTCGAACAATCAATTGCGGCCATCATCCGGTCTTTTCGTCTTGAACGGGGGTTCCATGCGTTTCCTGCTAGCCGTGTTGCTCATGCCGGCTGTTGTCGCCATTGCGGCCAACCTTGACGTCGACGACGACCGGCCCTCTCGTCTGCTGGGGTTCGGCGAGGAAGCGAGCGACGCACAGCGCGCGATCGAGGCAGAGTTCGACGAGTTTCTGAGTCCCGCGGATCAGGACGAGTGGCTGCGGCGATTGTCATCGAAACCGCACCATGTCGGCTCGGCGGCCGGCCGGGAGAACGCACGCTACATCGCCGGGTTATTCGAGTCGTGGGGCTTCGACGTAAAGATCGAGGAATACGAGATACTGCTGCCGACACCGGCAACGCGGGAGCTCGAGCTGATCGAGCCGCACGGGTACGAGGCCTCGCTCGAGGAGGAGCCCATACCGGAAGACCCCGACACCCTGGTTCGGGACCAGCTTCTGCCTCCATACAATGCATTCTCGACGGACGGGGAAGTGGAAGGCGAGCTGGTCTTCGTCAACTACGGCGTTCCGGAAGATTACGAGCTGCTCGAGCGCCACGGAATAGATGTCGCCGGAAAAATCGCGATTGCGAAGTACGGAAAATCGTGGCGCGGTATCAAGCCAAAGCTGGCCGGCGAAAAGGGCGCAATCGGCACGATTATCTATTCGGATCCGGCCGACGACGGGTATGCGCTCGGCGATCCCTACCCCAAGGGGCCGTTCAAGCACGAAACCGGCGTGCAGCGCGGTTCGGTCATGGACATGCCGACCTATCCGGGCGATGTGCTGACGCCGGGGGAAGGTGCCACGAAAAGGGCA
>Ga0299913_10000425_pt1 | contig 26507 bp, 20 predicted proteins | sample RVTome_9_FD_201360 | JGI IMG/M metagenome (GOLD analysis project Ga0299913, IMG submission 201360) | Soil microbial communities from uranium-contaminated site in the Upper Colorado River Basin, Wyoming, United States - RVT155D38 (version 2) ... | reverse complement strand
TCGTCCCGTCGTCGTGCGCCAGACGCCACTCATCCACCACCCGAGGAGATTCCCGTTGCGACGTTTCAACCTCTTCGCCGTCCTCGCCCTGGTCGCCGGCGTGGCCCAGGGCACCAGCTACGAGCTCGATGCCGCCCACAGCGGTGCCGGTTTCGCCGTGACTCACATGACCGTTTCCAAGGTGCGCGGCACCTTCAACTCGATCTCGGGGACGGCGGAGATCGACGAGGAGAACCTCGCCGCCTCCACCATCCGGGTCGTCGTCGACGCCGCGAGCATCGACACCGGGGTGGAGCGCCGGGACGAGCATCTGCGCAGCGGCGATTTCCTGGACGTCGAGAACCATCCGGAGATCACCTTCCAGAGCACGTCCATGGAGGCGATCGGCGACACCGAGCTCGAGGTGACCGGCGACCTCACCATCCGCGGGAACAGCCGGCAGGTGACCTTCCCGGTGACCGTGCTCGGCCCGATCGCGGAGTCCCAGGGGGGCCAGCGGATGGGAGTCGAGGGCGAGCTCACCATCGATCGTCACGACTTCGGCGTCTCGTGGAGCCGTCTCCTCGACAGCGGCGGCCTGGTGGTCGGCGACGAGGTGCAGATCGAGGTGACGGCCGAGCTGGTCTCGGAGGGCGCGGAGTAGAACCACCGGTCGGGGACAGGTACCCTTTCCCAGGTGAGCCCCGAGGGAACTGCGGTGCGGCGGTGGAGCGGGAAAAGGAACCTGTCCCCGCTCGTGCTGGCCCTTGCCGCGGTGGGCTGCGGGCCGCTCGGCTACTACGGACAGGCGATCTCGGGGGGTGCCGGAATGCTCCTCCAGCGCCGCGCCATCGAGGCCGTCCTCGAGCGCCCGGATACCTCCCCCGAGCTCGCCCTGCGGCTCCGTCTGGTGCAGGAGCTGCGGGTCTTCGCCCGCGACGAGCTGGCGCTGCCGGTGGGGGACGCCTTCTCGCACTACGTCGACCTCGAGCGCCCCTATGCCGTCTGGAACGTGGTGGCGGCGCCGGAGCTGTCGGTCGAGCCGCTGATCTGGTGCTTTCCGGTCGCCGGATGCGTCAGCTATCGGGGGTACTTCTCCGAGCGGGCGGCGCGGGGCTTCGCCGCGCGCCTGGAGCGCGAGGGCTTCGACGTGGCGGTGCAGGGAGCCGCCGCCTACTCGACGCTCGGCTGGTTCGCCGATCCGGTCCTCTCGACCTTCGTCGGCTACCCGGAGCCCGATCTCGCGGCGCTCCTCTTCCACGAGCTCGCCCACCGCGAGGTCTACGTGCGCGACGACACCACCTTCAACGAGTCCTTCGCCACCGCCGTCGAGGAGGAGGGCCTGCGCCGCTGGCTCGAGCGCTCCCCGCTCCCGGGCGGGATGGATTCCTATCGGGCGCGCCGGCGCGCCGAGCGCGAGCTGGTGCGCAGGGTCCTGAGCTGCCGCGAGCGTCTGGCCGAGGTCTACGCGGCTGCGACGGCCGAGGAAGCGAAGCGAGCGGAGAAGGCAGGTCTTCTGGCCGCCCTGCGCGCCGGGGCCGACGATCCCGAGCTCGGCCCCTATGGACCCTGGCTCGGCCAGGATCTGAACAACGCCCACCTCGCCTCGATGGGCGAGTACCGCGCCCTGGTGCCCTTCTTCCAGCGCCTCCTGGCCGAGCACGGCCGCGACCTGCCGCGCTTCTATGCCGCTGTGGCCGAGCTCGCCGAGCTGCCGGCCGACCAACGGCCGACCGGAACCACCGAGGTCAGCCTTCGAGCACCATCTGGTTGCGCAGGCGCTGCGCGGCCGGGGAGAGCGGCGCGTACTTGAGGATCTCCTGGATTCCCTGGACCGCCTTGGCGCTGTCGCCCACGGCCTGGTAGAGCACCACCTCGCCGTAGCGGTTGTCGGCGAGGAGGTGGAGGCGTTCGTTCACCACCTCGGCCCGCTCGGCGTGTGGATAGGCGGCGAGGTAGGCTGCACCGTTGGCGAGCTGGGCGTACTTCGGTGCCCGCTCCGCGAGGCGCGATCCGGCCAGGGTCGCCAGCTCGGCGTCGGCCTCCTGATCGGCCAGGCGCTGCAGGGCGGTGAGGTCCTCGAGCAGCCCGGCCAGGGTGCGCAAACCGCGCCGCGCCTTCTCGGCGACGTCGCTTCCGTCCGGGGCCTCCTCCGCCGCGCGCAGGTAGTGGTCCACGGCATCGGCCTGACGGCCGAGGCGGCTGTAGTATTGGCCGAGCGTCAGGGCCACCCCCGGCGCCTCGCCGGCGTCCGGGTAGTTGGACACGAAGGTCTCCAGGAAGTCGGTCTCGTAGACGCCGCCCTCGAAGGTCTCGAGGAACCGCGGATAAAGCGCCTCGCGCTGCCCTCGGAGGCCCGCCATCTCGTCCGTGAGGGTGGCGATGAAGGTGCTGGCCGGGGTGAGGCGCCGCACCTCTTCCAGGTGCCGCTGGTAGCGCGCCAGCAGGTCGCCGAGATCGCGGGAGAGCTCGGGCTCGGCGAGCACTTCGTCGCGGGCGGCATGCAGACGGGCCAGGCGCAGCCCCTCGGCGCGGGCGCCGACCGGCCAGACGGCCAGGGCGTCCTCCTCCAGGAACGCGCGGGCCTCCTCGTCGGCCTTCGCAGCGTAGTCGAGGAGCACCTCCTGGGTCCGGCGGCGGTATTCGTCGGCGGGCGCCGCGTCGGCGATCCGGAAGGTCCCGCGGCGGGCGTCCGCGGCCTGGACCCGTTCGTCGAAGAACGGGTGGGTGTTCCAGTACCCGTACTCCTTGGTCTGCGGAATGGCCACGCCCATCTTGGCCATCAGCTGGCGGGTGCCGTCGGGGTCGAAGCCGGCCGCCGCCGCCATGCGCTGCCCCTCGAGGTCGGCCTCGTCCTCGAACTCCCGGCTGTAGCCGCGCAGGAGCAGCTCGCTGACCACCATCCCTGTCGCCGCCGCCCCCTCCACCTTGTTGGTCTCACGAGCATAGGGGTCGTGGGGGTCGACGCGGCCGCTGCTCTGGCTCGCGGCCACGATGACGCCGACCAGCAGCGCCTGGGCGAGCACGTTGAGCAGCGTGGCGCGCTTCTGCATCCGCATCCCGTGGCGCTGGGTGACGTGCCCGATCTCGTGGCCCAGCAGACCGGCCAGCATGTCGTCGCTGAGGTCGAGGTCGAGCATGCCGCGGGTGAGGAAGATCTGCCCGCCCGGCAGGGCGAAGGCGTTGGGGACCGCCATGTCGATCAGGTAGAAGGTGAAGGGAAAGTCATCGAAGCCGGATGCGTCCGCCAGACGGTAGGCGATGTCGAGGACGCGCCGGTGCTCCTCCGGATCGTCCCAGCGGCCGTAGACCTCGAGCGCCTGGCGCGCCGCGAGCAGGCTCTTGTCGTAGAGCTCCGGGTCGGAGACCTGCTGGGCCGGCAGGGGCGCCGCGCCGAGGAGCAACGAGGCGAGGAGCAGGTGGGCCACGAGGGCGCGCATGGCACTCCAGGCTAGCAGGATGTGTGCCACGCGGGTCGAGGGAGCACGCCCTGTGGTAGCGTGCTTCGCCCGGCGATGAGCGAGACCTCCCGACCGCTCCCCCCCGTCAACCAGGCCGATGTGCGCGAAGAGATCGGCGCGCGGGCCGACACGGTCTGGACCCGGTCCGGCGGGGCTCCGGCGATCGCCAGGCTGGCGAGCCGCGCCGTGCGCGGCCCGGGCGGGCGAGTCGCCGTGGTGGATGGCTGCCGAACCCCGTTCGCCAAGGCGGGCACGGCGCTCGCGGACATGGATGTCGTCGACCTCTCCGGAGTGGTGGCCGGCGAATTGGTGACCCGCAACGGGCTGGATCCAGAGGAGATCGGTCTGGTGGTCTTCGGCGTCGTCGTGCCGGCGCTGAACGCGCCCAATCTCGGCCGCGAGGTGATCTTTCGCGCCGGGCTTCCGATGACCATTCCGGGCACGACCGTGAACCTGGCCTGCGCGTCCTCCAACCGTGCCATCACCTCGGCAGCCGAGGCCCTCCTGACCGGCCAGTGCGACGTGGTGCTGGCGGGCGGAGCCGAGTCCCTCTCCAACGTGCCGATCAGGCTCTCCAAGGCGGCGGCGTCGAAGCTGACCGCCTTCTCGAAGGCGAAGGGCCTGGGCCAGCGCCTGTCGGTGTTGGCCTCGGTGCGTCCGAAGGACCTGGTCCCGGTGCCGCCGGCCATCGCCGAGTACACGACCGGCCAGACCATGGGGCAGTCGGCAGAGAAGATGGCGCGGGAGAACGACGTCTCGCGGCGAGCCCAGGACGAGATCGCGCTGCTGTCGCACCGGCGGGCCGCCGCCGCGACAGAGGCGGGCCGGTTCGAGCGGCAGATCGTGCTCACCTTCCCGCGACCCGACCACGCCGAGGCGGTGACCGCCGACAACGGCATCCGCTCCGACACCTCGATGGAGGCGCTGGCCAAGCTCGCTCCGGTGTTCGACAAGCGTTACGGGACGCTGACGGCGGGCAACTCGAGCCCGATCACCGACGGTGCCTCGGCGGTCCTCCTGATGAGCGAGGAGAAGGCCCGCGCCCTGGGCCATCAGCCACTCGGCTACATCCGCTCCTGGTCCTACGCCGCCCTCGACCCTGGCAGCCAGCTCCTGCAGGGCCCCGCGTACGCGGCGCCGCGGGCGCTCGACGCGGCAGGCTTGACGCTCGCCGACATCGAGCTGGTCGAGATGCACGAGGCCTTCGCGGCGCAGGTCCTCTCCAACATGAAGGCCTTCGCCTCGCCGAAGTTCGCCCGCGAGGAGCTCGGCAGGAGCGCCCCGCTCGGCGAGATCGACCTCGACCGCTACAACGTCAACGGCGGCTCGATCGCGATCGGGCATCCGTTCGGCGCCACCGGCGGCCGGGTCACCATCCAGCTCCTCCGCGAGATGGAGCGCCGCGGCCTCGGCCTCGGTCTGATGACCGTCTGTGCCGCCGGCGGCGTCGGCTTCGCCATGGTCGTCGAGCGGGAGTAGGGCGCGCCGCCGGGCGAGACGCAGTTCGGGTGCGCATGTCAGGCCGGTCGAACGGCGTACGCGGGCAGGAGCCCATGACATGAGCCTGGTCGACGAGTACCGGCGGCAGTCCGGGTGGCGGGACCGGGTCGGCGCCCTCGATGCGCTGCCGCCGCTCGAGGGTTGCCTGGTCATGGACCTCGGCTGTGGTCTCGGGGACGTCGCCGAGCAGCTGGTCGGACGCGGCGCCAGGGTCCTCGGCGTCGATCTCGACGAGGAGCTGCTCGCGGTCGCCCGCTCCCGGGACCTGCCCGGCGCCGACTTCGTGGCCGCCGACCTGCGCGAGCCCTTCAGGCTCCCGGTCGAGGTGGACGGCCTCTGGGGGAGCTTCCTCGCCGCCTACTTCGTCGACCTGCCGTCCGCCCTGCGCCGCTGGTCCCGCCACCTGCGCCCAGGCGGTTGGATCGCCCTCACCGAGATCGACGACCTCTTCGGCCACGCCCCGCTCGCCGCCCGCACCCGGGAGCTGCTCGACGCCTACGCCGAGGAGGCCCTCGAGCAGGGCCGCTACGACTTTCGCATGGGGCGCAAGCTCGGGGCCCACCTCGAGGCCGCCGGCTTCCACGTGACCCGTGAGCTGACCCTCCACGACCGGGAGCTCGCCTTCACCGGCCCCGCCCCGCCCGAGATCCTCGACGCCTGGAGCCGCCGCTTCGACCGCATGAAGCCTCTGCACGACGTCTGCGGCTCGGAGCTACCACGCGTGAAGGAGGACTTCCTCGGCTGCCTGGCGAACCTGGACCACACGTGCACGGCCAACATCCACTGCTGTGTCGCCGCTCGCTAGGGTCGGCCGTGCCCGCCACGGTTGGTGGCGGGAAGTCGAATCCCGACCGCGGCGACGGTCATACGTGACCCGTCGACGGTCGACCGATCGCACGGTCTACTCGACCCGCCACCAGTCGTCGCCCGGCGGACCGACGGTGCGACTGCCCCACCGGACGCTCTGACGCCCAAAGCGCGTAGGGGCGGGCCTTGCGCCCGCCCGGGCGGGGGTTCTCGCCGAGGGACGAGCCCCGCCCCTACCGGGGTATCGCCGGACTCAGGCGGCGTCGCTCCGGCCGGAGATGGACGTTGGCTCCGTCATCGAGCCTCCTCAGGCGCCCTCCCGCCCGACGACGAGGAGGGTGAGGTCGTCGGCCAGGGGGCGGTCGCCGAGGTGTCGATCGAAGGCGGCGAGGATGCGGTCGTGGAGGGTCTGGGGGGTGCCCGGGGCCTCGAGGAGGGGCAGGAGGCGGGGGAAGCCGAAGGCGGTGTCGTCGGCGCCGATGGCCTCGGGGAGGCCATCGGTGAAGAGGGCGAGGGTGTCGCCGGGGGCGAGGTCGAAGGTGCCGGTACGGAAGGGGCTGTCGGGGCGCATGCCCAGGGGCAGGCTGCCCTCGAGGTCGAGCTCGCGGACCTCGCCGGAGGTGCGGCGGACGAGCGGGAACGGGTGGCCGGCGCAGGCGAAGTCGACGCGCTCGGTGGTGGGGTCGAGGAGGGCGTAGAAGAGGGTCATGAAGGCGCGTCGGTCCCCGGTGCGGCAGAGGACGCCATTCAAGAAGGTGAGAACCCGCTCTGGATCCGGGTGAAGGTCGAGGGCGCTGCGCAGGCTGGCGTGGGCGATCGCCATCACCAGCCCGGCCGCGATGCCGTGACCGGAGGCGTCGCCGACCAGCACCGCGAGCCGCCCGTCGCCGGTCGGGAGGAAGTCGTAGTAGTCGCCGCCGATGGTGTTGGCGGTGCGGTACGAGTGGGCGAAGGAGAAGCCGTGGACGGCGGGCGCCGCGGCGGGAAGGAGGTCGCGCTGGAGCTCGCGGGCGACCTCGAGCTCGTCACGGAAGCGGACGCGGTCGACGAGCTCCATGGCGAGCAGGTACACCAGGCCGCCGATGCTGGCCAGGAAGAAGAGGGGGGAGAAGTCGATCGAGACGTCCCTCGACCCCAACCCCAAGTCCAGCCGGCTGACGTCGAAGAGGCCGGCGAGGGCGACGACCAGGCAGGCGGCGAAGAGGATGCGTCGCGGCGGCGAGAGCTTGTAGGAGAGACCGAGAAAGACGACCTTCGCCCGGTGGAAGAAGCGGTGGGTCTCCTCCGTCGGCTCCTCGCCCTCGATGTCGCGGGAGAGCACCTCGTAGACGGTCGCCGCCTCGCGGTCGAAGAGGTGCCGCAGGTGGTCGACCTGCACGCCCTCCGTGTAGCGCCTCACGAAGGTGCGTGCGTCGCGAAAGACGTTGCGCGCGCGCATCGGAGTCCGGTTCTCTCCCCGGCTGGAACTACGGTGTGAGGTGGAGAGAGTTTTTCAGCTGGCGGCGCCGCGCGCCAGTCGTCCGCGCACGGGTCTCCGCGCCGAGCGGCGTCAGAGAGGCACCACGCCGCCGTAGCGCACGCCGGTGAGATAGGCCACGTCCCGCTTCCAGGTCGTCAGGTCCTCGAGGCGGAAGCCGGCGAGCCGATCGTGCCCGCAGGCCCGCGCCAGCACCTTCATCAGCTCGACGCTGGCGTGGAAGAAGCGAGCCAGTCGCTCGGCCGCTTCGGCGACCGGAAGGCGGGAGCGCAGGTGCTCCTGCTGCGTCGCGATGCCGACCGGGCAGTTGTTGGTGTGGCAGGCACGCATGGCGATGCAGCCGATCGCCTGCATGGCGGCGTTGGCGAGGGCGATGCCGTCGGCACCGAGGGCCAGCGCCTTGGCGAAGTCGGCCGGCGTGCGCAGCCCGCCGGTCGCGATCAGGGTCACCCGACCGCTCTTGCCGCGGCGGTCGAGGTGCCGCCGCGCCCGGGCCAGCGCCGGCAGCGTCGGTACCGAGATGTTGTCGCGGAACAGTAACGGCGCCGCGCCCGTGCCGCCGCCGCGCCCGTCCAGGATCACGTAATCGACCCCGATGCGCAGGGCCGCGTCGATGTCGTCCTCGACATGCTGGGCCGAGAGCTTGAAGCCGATCGGGATGCCGCCGGTACGCTCGCGCACCTCGTCGGCGAAGTGCCGGAAGCCGTCCTCGTCCTCCCACTCGGGGAAGCGTGCCGGCGAAATGGCGGGCTGCCCCTCCTCGAGGCCGCGCACCTCGGCGATCTTCCCGCTGACCTTGCTGCCCGGCAGATGGCCGCCGGTCCCGGTCTTCGCTCCCTGACCACCCTTGAAGTGGAAGGCCTGGACGCGGTCGAGCTTCTCCCAGGCGAACCCGAAACGGGCCGAGGCGAGCTCGTACAGGTAGCGCGAGCAGGCCTCTTGCTCCTCGCGTAGCATGCCGCCCTCGCCCGAGCATATGGCGGTGCCGGCGGCCTCGGCGCCGGTGGCGAGCGCCACCTTGGCCTCCTCCGAGAGCGCGCCGAAGGACATGTCGGAGACGAAGAGGGGGATGTCGAGCACCAGCGGCTTGGCGGCCTCGGGACCGATCACCAGCTCGGTAGCGACGAGGTGGTCGTCCAGCAGCGGCACGCGGGCGAGCTGGGCGGTGAGGAACTGCAGGTCGTCCCAGACGGGGAGCTCGGCGCGGGGGACCCCCATCGCCTCGACCGGTCCGTGGTGGCCGACGCCCTCGATGCCCCCTCCCGCGAGCTTGCGAATGAGCTTCACGTAGGGCTCGGCCGGCGAGCCCTTGGAGTGGTCCTGGAAGGCGCCTTGGTAGGCGCCGCGGTCCCAGGGCTGGGGGTTCTCCCGCGCCCAGGAGGCGATCTCGTCCTCGTCGACCCAGACGGCGGCGTCCTCGATCCACGCGCCGAACTTGTGGAGCCGCTCGGAGCTGTCGTAGGAGCTGACGCCGGTGCGGTACTGGAAGTCCCAGCCATGGACGCCGCAGACCAGGTCGTCGCCCTGGATGCCGCCGTCCGCCATCAGGGCGCCGCGGTGCTGGCAACGGCCGTAGAGCACCGAGACCTGGTCGTCCCAGCGCACGATGACGAGGTCGACGCCCGCCACCAGGGCACCCGCCGGCCGGCGATCCGCGAGCTCGTCCCAGCTCGCCACGCGATGTCGCTTCATCCCGTCCTCCGTCGGAAGGTGGTCCGCTCGATGCCTACGACCCTCGTGGGGGTGTCGGTTCACGAGAATAGCCGCCGGGGAGCGGTCGCGAAACTCCGAGGCCGCGGCCGCCCCAATCCGGCAGGGAGAGGCGAGCGTAGAATTCGGCATGCCCGAAGAGATGGCGCGGGTCGTGGTCGGGATCGTCTACGCCTACCTGGGCGTCGGCGTCGTGGTGGCCCTCGCCTTCGTCTTGGGCGGAGTCGAGCGTGCGGACCCGCGCGCCCGGGGCGCCGGCTGGGGCTTTCGCCTCGTCGTGCTGCCGGGCTGCGCGGCGCTCTGGCCGGCGGTGCTGAGACGTTGGGTCCGGGGCGGTCCGCCCGAAGAGCGGACCGCGCACCGGCTCGCTGCGGGGAGGCGGGTGCCGTGATCCGTCCCCTGCGCCGGCGCCATCGCTGGATCTGGGCGGCCCTGGCGGCCCTGCTCCCTCTCCTGGTCTGGGCGGCCCTGGCGGCGCGGCCGGCGCCGGTGCCGCCGCAGGAGCTGCCGCCCGCCCTCGGCGGCGGGGCAGACTGATGGGCCACGCCTACCGGGCCGTCGGCTGGAACCGTCAGAAGCGGATCTACGACGCGACGCTGGCAGGCGGCGTGCTCCTCTACCTGGGGACCTTTCTCGGCGTCTCGGCGTGGCTGCGCCCGCAGGCGACGATCGAGACGCTGCTGATCCGCGCCCTGGGGACCGGTGCCTTGCTCCTCCTCCATGTCGTCCTCTCGATCGGCCCCCTGAGCCGGCTCGACGAGCGCTTCCTCCCCCTGCTCTACAACCGCCGCCACTTCGGGGTGACGACGTTCCTGCTCGCCGCCGGGCACGGCGGTCTGGCGCTGGTCCAGTTCCACGCCTTCGCCCGCCGCGATCCGCTGGTCAGCCTGCTCACCTCCAACGGCGGCTTCGAGGGCCTCGCCCTCTTCCCCTTCCAGATCCTGGGGGCCGTGGCGCTCGCCGTCCTCTTCCTGATGGCAGTGACCAGCCACGACTTCTGGCTCGCCCAGCTGACGCCGCCGGTCTGGAAGGCCCTCCACATGCTGATCTACCCGGCCTACGGGCTGGTCGTGGCCCACGTCGCGTTGGGCGCCCTCCAGGCCGAGCGCAGCCCCTGGCTCGCGGGCCTGCTGGCGGCGGGGCTGACCTGGGTCGCCGGCCTGCATCTCGTGGCGGGCTGGCGCGAACGCGGCCGCGATCGCGAGGCCGGCGGGCGCGACGCCGGGGGCTTCGTGGCCGTCTGCCGGGTCGCAGAGATCCCGGAGAAGCGGGCGGTGGTCGTCACGGCGGCCGGGGAGCGGGTGGCGGTCTTCCGCTACGATGGCAAGGTCTCGGCGGTCTCCAACGTCTGCCAGCACCAGAACGGGCCGCTGGGCGAGGGTAGGGTGATCGACGGCTGCATCACCTGTCCCTGGCACGGCTTCCAGTACGACCCGGCCGACGGGTCCTCGCCGCCGCCCTTCACCGAGAAGGTGCCGACGTTCCGGGTGCGGGTGTCCGACGGTAGGGTGCTCGTCGATCCACGGCCGCTTCCGGCCGGGACGCGGGTCGAGCCCGCGGTGGTCGGAGACCCGGCATGAGGCGCGCCGAGGAGCTCTACGTCGGCTACGCGAAGCGGGCGCCGCGCGCGACCGCCCGCTTCCTGCGCCGCAGGCTCGCGTGGCTGGCCGTGGGGGTCGCCGCCGTTGCCGCCCTGCTCGCGGCGGTGCAGCGGCCCTTCGATCCGGGCCGCTTCGGATACGGCGAGGAGGTCGCTCTCGAAGGCCTGCTGCTCGAGCGCCCGTACCCGATGCTGGCGCTCGCCGGCGAGGGGGAGCCGGCGATGCGCCTCCTGGTGCTCTTCGGCAAGCACGGCGCGGGTCCCGCCGTCGCCGGGCTTCACGGCCGCCGGGTCCGCCTGCGCGGTGCGCCGATCGAGCGCGGCGGGCGCGCCATGCTCGAGCTCCTCGACGGCGGCGTCGAGGAGCTGGGCCCGGGTGGCCCCCGGCCGGAGCCGGTCGATCTGGGATCGGTCGCCCTGCGGGGCGAGATCGTCGACAGCAAGTGCTTCCTGGGGGTGATGAAGCCGGCGCGGGAGGCCCCGCACCGGGCCTGTGCCCGCAACTGCGTGGCCGGCGGAATCCCTCCGGCCCTTTGGGTGCCGACGCCACGGGGAGAGGAGCTGTTCTTCCTCGTCGACCGCCGGGGGGCGGCGGTGGGCGCCGAGGTGCTGCCCTGGATGGCGCGCCCCGTCGAAGTGCGGGGAGACCTGTGGAGGCTCGGCGATCTGCTGCTACTGTCCGTCGAGAGCTACCGCGCGATGGAATCGACCTGACGATGTTGGAGGGGAGTCGAAGGACCCCGCAGCGGATCGGTGCGCCGGCGATCGAGCCGTTCGCCCAGGGGCGGTACCTGGTCCGCTGGGCCGACTGCGAGCCCGATCTCGACGCCGCGCTGCGGCTGCGCTTCGAGGTCTTCGGCGAGGGGCTCGAGGCCTCGCGGAGCACCGGCCGCGACGAGGACGGGTTCGACGCCTTCTGCCATCACCTCCTGGTCGAGGACCGGGTGACCGGCGTGGTGATCGGCACCTATCGGATGCAGACCGAGGAGATGGCGCGTGCGGGCGGCGGCTTCTACTCGGACGGCGAGTTCCACCTCGAGGATCTGCCGACGGAGGTTCGCGCGCTCGCCGTCGAGGTCGGCCGGGCCTGCATCGCCAGGGGGCACCGCTCACGCACCGTGCTCTTCCTGCTCTGGCGCGGCCTGGCCCGGTATCTCACCGCCACGGGCAGCCGCTACTTCTTCGGCTGCTGCTCGCTCACCGGAACGGACCCGGCGCTCGGGCAGCGCGCACGGCTGGAGCTGGCGAGCGCCGACCAGGTCCATCCGACGATCCGCGTGCGGGTGAGGGCCGGCCTCGAATGCCCGCCGATCGCTCCGGCGCCGGGGGCGTTCGAGCTGCCGGCCCTCTTCCGCACCTACATGCGGTACCGCTCGCTGGTGGTCAGCCCGCCGGCCATCGACCGGGAGTTCGGGACGGTCGACTTCCTGGTCCTCTTCGATCTCCTCGGGCTCGACGCCAGGTCGCGGCGCATGTTCTTCGGAGGCGCGGCGTGAGGCGCCGGCTGCGTCTCCTCCGGAGAGGGCTCGCGGCGACGGTGTGGACGCTGATCTGCTACCTCCAGGTGCTCTTCGCCAAGGTGGCCCTGCGGCCCTGGCCGGACGCCGCCTGGCGGTGGCGGGGCCGCTGGCTCCGCCGTTGGGGGCGGGGCTTCTGCCGCATCCTTGCGGTGCGGCTCGAGGTCGAGGGCGAGCCTCCGGCGGCGCCCTTCTTCCTGGTCAGCAATCACTTGAGCTATCTCGACATCCCGGTCTTCGGGGCAGTGGCCAACGTCGTCTTCGTCGCCAAGTCGGAGGTGGCGGGCTGGCCCCTGGTGGGCGCGCTCTGCCGGGGCGCCGACACGGTCTTCGTCGTGCGCGGCTCGCGTCGCGACGCGCTGAGGGCGAACCGGGAGCTGGACCGTCACTTCGCGGCGGGACACGGCGTCCTCCTCTTCCCCGAGGCGACCACCTCGGACGGCAGCGCCATCCAGCCCTTCCGTGCGCCGCTGCTGCAGGGGCCGGCGGCGCGCGCCCACCCAGTCCACGCGGCGGTCCTGGAGTACGTGACCGGGCCGGGCGATCCACCCCCCTCGGAGGCGGTCTGCTGGTGGGGCGGCATGCAGCTGCTGCCGCATCTGCGGACCCTGCTCGGAGTCTCGACCGTCACCGCACGGTTGCGGTTCGACCCACAGCCCGTGCGAGAATCCGACCGCAAACGCTTGGCCGCCCGGCTGCACGAGTCGGTGGTCCGACTGGCCGGCGATCGAGGCAGGGAGGAACGAGAGTGGCAGCTGGCTCGAAGCTCGCGTTAGAGAGCATCCGACTGCTGGAGGAGGGCCGGGAGCTGCTGCAGGGTCTCGCCGACGGGATCTACGTGGCCGAGCCGCCGATCGGCCTGGGCACGGTGGGAGGTCACGTCCGGCACTGTCTCGACTTCTACCGCTGCTTCCTGCGTGGCCTCGGCGACGGGCGGGTCGACTACGACGCCCGCGGCCGTGACGGGAACGTCGAGCGCTCGCGGGAGCTGGCGATGGCCGGCCTCGACGAGGTCATCGCGGGCCTGGAGAGGGTCTCCTCCGAGGTCGAGGACCGGCGCCTCGCGGCGGTGCGCGGCAGTCTCGCGCTCGGTGACGCGGACGCGTCGACGGTCGGCCGGGAGCTTCAGTTCCTGGCCAGCCACACGGTGCACCACTATGCCCTGATCGGAGCGCTGCTGCGGGTCCAGGGGGTCGACCCCGGCGCGGAGTTCGGCGTGGCTCCGTCGACCCTCGAGCACCGACGGCAGCTCGCGACGCGGTGACCGCGTCGGTTCGCGTCCTGTCGCTGGCGCTGGCGTTGGCGCTGGCGGGCTGCGCCGGCGTCGATCCGGGAAGGTGGAGCGAGTCGCTCGGGACTCTGGCCGGAGGCCAGCCCTGGTTGCTGCTCTGCTTCCTGGCGGCGGCGACGCTACTCTCCGAGGACCTGACGTGTGTCGCCGGGGGTCTGCTCGTGGCCGAGGGCCGGCTGGAGCTGGTCCCGACCGTCGTCGCCTGTGGCGCGGGGATCCTCGTCGGTGACCTCGCCCTCTTCGCCGCGGGCCGGAGGGTCGGCCGGCCGCTGCTCGCCAGCCGCTGGTTGCGGGGCCGGGTGAGCGACGCGGCCCTCGAGCGGGCGGCCCGCTGGCTCGAGCGATGGGGCGCCTGGGTCGTCGTGGCGACCCGCTTCGTCCCCGGCAGCCGGCTACCCACCTACCTGGCCGCGGGGATCTTGCGGACGCGAGCCTGGATGTTCGCCCTCCTCTTCGCTCTGGCCGTGGCCATGTGGACGCCTGCCCTGGTCGGGCTCTCGGCGGTCGCCGGCGACCGCGCCCTGGCACGGCTGGAGGGGAGTCGCTGGGCGGTCGCCATCGTCCTCTTCGGCGTGCCGACGCTGCTGATCGTGGTCCGCCGGGCGGTGGCCCTGGCGACCTCGGAGGCCGCCCGCCGCCGGCTGGTCGGGAGACTGGGTCGCTGGCGGCACTGGGAGCACTGGCCGGCGTGGCTCTTCTACCCGCCGGTGGTCCTCTACTGCCTCTGGCTCGCGCTGCGGCACGGCGGTCCCACCACCTTCACGGCGGCCAACCCGGCGATCCCCGGAGGAGGGCTGGTCGGGGAGTCGAAGCGCTCCCTCCTCGAGTTGCTCGGGACCGGCGTCGAAGGCGCGGCGCCGCCGCCGTGGCGCTTCGTCCCCGGCGATCGACCGCTGGCCGAGCGCCTGCTCGAGCTCGAGGGACTGCTGGCCGAGGGCACCGTGCGCTATCCGCTCGTGCTCAAGCCCGACGTCGGACAGCGCGGCTCCGGGGTCGTGATCGTCCCCGACGGCGCGGCGGCACGGGGATATCTCGAGCAGGTCGAGTGCGACGTGATCGTTCAGCCTTGGGTGCCGGGCTTGGAGCTCGGTCTCTTCTACGTCCGCCGACCCGGGGAGGAGCGCGGCCGGGTGACGGCCGTGACCGAGAAGCGTCTGCCCGAGGTGATCGGCGACGGCCGCAGCACCGTCGAGGAGCTGGTGCTCGCCGACGACCGCGCGGTGCGGCTGGCGGACCTCTACCTGGGACGGCTGGCGACCCAGCGCCGGCGGGTGCCCTCGGCCGGGGAGCGGGTCCCCCTCGCGCGGCTGGGCACCCACTGCCGGGGCGCGGTCTTCCTCGACGGCGACTGCCTCCTGACCGAGGAGCTGTCGGAGACCATCGACCGTCTCTCGCGCAGCTTCGAGGGGTTCCATTTCGGACGCTACGACGTCCGCGTGCCCTCGGCCCGCGCGGCCCGCGAGGGCTGGGACCTGGTCGTCCTCGACATCAACGGCGTCGCCTCCGAGCCCACCCACGTCTACGATCCGCGTTACGGCCTGCTGGACGCCTACCGCGCCTTCTTCTGGCAATGGCGCACCGCCTTCGAGATCGGCGCCGAGAACCGCCGCCGCGGCGTGCGGACGGTCCCCTTGCGCGGGCTCGTCGCGGCCTGGCGCTCCTACCGGCGCGGCGCCCGCTCTCATCCCCCCGAGCCGCCCCTGCCCGCTCCCGAGCAGGGAGGAGAGGTCCCCGCATGAGTGGCCGGCGCACGGACGTGATCCTGGGCTTGGGGTCCAACGTCGATCCCGAGCGCAACCTGCAGCGGGCCGTCGAGCTGCTCGGGCGGGCCCTCGAGGTGCGGGCCGCGTCGGCGGTCTACGAGAGCGACCCGGTGGGCGCGCCGGGGACGCCGCGCTTCCTGAACGCCGCCCTGCTGGTGCGCACCGGGCGCAGCCCAGGCGCCCTCAAGCACGGCATCCTGCGGCCCCTCGAGGCCACGCTCGGACGCCGGCGGGGGGCCGACCCGAACGCTCCCCGCGAGATCGACATCGACGTCGTCCTCTTCGGAGAGCGTGTCATCCGGGAGCCGGAGGTCGACCTCCACGTGCCCGATCCGGCGCTGGCGACGGCCGCGCACGTGGTCCTGCCGGCGGCGGAGGTCTGGCCCCAGGCCGTGCATCCCGAGCTCGGGGTCACCCTCGCGGAGCTCGCCGCCGGCGTCGCGTGGCCGGCGGGGATGCGGCGGCGCCTCGATTTGGACCTGGGATCCCGGGTGGGAAACAATGGCGAGTAGGCTGCGTAGTGACGGGAGGGTGGGCACGGCTCGCCCACGATCCGAACCAGACGACGAGGTCCATGCGATGCGGAGGAGCGTGACGAGAGCGCTCGTCGCCCTCTTCGTGCTGCCGTTTCCGATCATCGGCTTGGCGACGGGCTGCGGTGGGCGGGGCGGGGGCGGGGCGGCGGCGACGGAAGGGGACGGAGCCGTGGACGAGGCGGTCCCGGTCGAGGTGGCCGCCATCGGTCGCGGTCCGATCGAGGAGGTCCTGCGCTTCTCGACCAATCTGGAGGCGGAGGAGTCGGTCCAGGTCGTCTCCCAGGCGGCGCGTCACGTGACGGAGCTGCTGGTAGAGGAGGGCGACGAGGTCTCTCGTGGGCAGGTACTCCTGCGCTTGCAGGACGACGAGCAGCGCACCGAGCTGGCGCGGGTCGAGAGCCAGCTAGCCAAGGCGCGCCGCGAGTACCAGCGCCAGCAGACCCTCTTCGAGCAGCAGCTGATCAGCGAGCAGGTGATGAACGACGCCACCTACGAGCTCGAGCAGCTCGAGCTGCGCCTGGCGGACGCCCAGCGCCAGCTGTCCTATGCCACGGTGCGGGCCCCGGTCACCGGCACCATCACCCAGCGCCATGTCAACGTCGGCGATCAGGTGACGGTCAACCAGCACCTCTTCGACATGGTCGACTTCGACTCGATCGTGGCCCGCGTCTACGTCCCGGAGAAGGCCTTGCCGCGTCTCCGGATCGGGCAGGAGGCCCGCATCCTCGCCGCCGCGTTCGGGGACGAGTCCCACTTCGGCGAGATCGAGAGGATCGCGCCGGTTGTCGACCCGCGCACCGGGACGGTGAAGGTGACGGTGGCGATCCCCCGCAGCGAGGCGCTGGTTCCCGGCATGTACGTCTCGGTGGAGCTGGTCACCGACGTCCACGACGACGCGGTGCTGGTGCCCAAACGGGCGGCGGTCTACGACGACGACCAGGTCTTCGTGTTCCGGATCGTCGAGGGGGCGCCCGCGACGAACGGGGAAGCGGCCGAAGAGGGCGCCTCGCAGGAGGAGGGGAGCGAGACGCCGAAGGCCGGGGGCGCGGAGGAGGCCGAGCCGGGCGGTCCGATGCTGACGGTCGAGCGGCTGCGTCTGCGGCCGGTCCTCGAGAGCCGCGAGTTCCTCGAGCCCGACGGCGGGATCGAGCCGGGCGACCGCGTCGTGGTGGCCGGTCAGACGGGGCTGAAGGAGGGCTCCGAGGTCCGCATCGTGGGGGCTCCGGGTGAGTGACGGCTGGCGTGCCCGGCCCAGCTTCCTGACCACCCGTCCGGTGGCCATCACCATGGTCTTCGTGGCCGTGGTGGTGTTCGGCTGGTTCTCTTACGGGCGGCTGCCGGTCACCCTGATGCCGGAGCTCACCTATCCGACGCTGACGGTGCGCACGGAGTATCCCGGGGCGGCTCCGGAAGAGGTCGAGAACGACGTCAGCCGCCCGATCGAGGAGGCCCTGGGAGTGGTCGGCGGTCTGCGCCGGATCTCGAGCGTGTCGCGCGCCGACGTGTCGGACGTCATCCTGGAGTTCTCCTGGGACATCGAGATGTCCGAGGCGATCCAGGACTCGCTCGAGAAGCTCGACCTGATCCTGCTGCCGGAGGAGGCGGAGCGACCGCTCATCCTGCGTTTCGATCCGTCCCTCGACCCGGTGCTCGAGCTGTCGCTCTCGGCCCGTGGTGAGCGCTTCGAGGGCGAGGAGGGGCTTCGTCGCCTCCGTCGCCTCGCCGACCTGCAGGTCAAGCGCGCCCTCGAGCCGATCAAGGGCGTGGCCGCCGTGCGCGTGCGCGGCGGCCTCGAAGAGGAGATCCACGTGCTCCTCGACGAGGAGGAGCTCACGCGGGCCGGTCTCTCGATCCAGGCGATCATCGACCGCCTGGCGCAGGAGAACATCAACCTGGCGGGCGGAACCCTCACCGAGGGTCGCACCGAGTACATGGTCCGCACCCTCAACGAGTACGGCGACCTGGGGCAGATCGAGAACACCGTAGTCGCCCGCTTCGAGGAGCGGGAGGTCCGTCTGCGCGACCTCGGACGGGTCGTGCGCTCGCACAAGGAGCGGGAGATCCTCACCCGCACCGATTCGGGCGAGAGCGTCCAGATCGACATCTTCAAGGAGGCGGACGCCAACATCGTGGACCTCGCGGAGCGCGTCCGCGCCGCACTCGGCACCTTCGACTTCGAGGCGGCGCCGGTGGCGCCGCCACGGAAGGCGGCGCCGCGCGGAGGCGGCGGCCGCGGCGGCCCCGGGGCTGTGCCGCCGCAGGGTCTGATCGAGCGGCTCTACAAGGACGAGGGCGTCCGCCTGGCGATCTCCGCCGACCGCTCCCTGTTCATCCAGAGCTCGATCGCCGAGGTGCGCAACACCGCCCTGCTGGGAGGCCTGCTGGCGGTCTTCGTCCTCTTCCTCTTCCTCCGCGACCTACGCACTACGACCATCGTCGCGATGGCGATCCCGATCTCGCTGTTGGTGACCTTCGCGCCGCTCAACCTGCTGGGCATCTCCCTCAACATCATGTCGCTGGGCGGCCTGGCGCTGGGCGTGGGCATGCTCGTGGACTCCTCCATCGTCGTCCTCGAGTCGATCTTCCGGTGCCGGGAGGAGGGAGACCCGCTCGAGCTCGCCGCCGAGCGCGGCACCCAGGAGGTGCGCGGAGCGGTGGTGGCCTCGACGCTGACGACGATCGCGGTCTTCTTTCCGATGGTCTTCGTCGAGGGCGTGGCCGGGCAGGCCTTCGGCGACCTCGGCCTGGCCGTGGTGATGTCGCTGCTGGCCTCCCTGGCGGTGGCCCTCTTCCTCATCCCGATGCTGGCGAGCCGGCAGGGCCGGGGCCTGGCCGAGGTGGGCGGCGACCGGCAGCGGTTCTGGCCGCTCGCCTCCTGGACGACCTTCGTCGGCGACCTGCGCGGCTACTTCCGGCGGCCGGCAGGAGACCGCGACGAGGGGGAGGAGCACGAGGAGGGGTCGCGCGGCCATCTTGGCGTCCTGCGCTGGCTGGGGGCGCTCCCGTTCCTCCTCTACGGCGTTCTCAGGCTCGTCGTCGGAACCGTCTTCGAGGCCCTCGGCAAGTCGCTGCTCGTCCTCTTCTTCGCAGCCGTCCGCGTCGGACGCCGGGTGCTGGTCCCGATCCTGGGCGTGGCCTTCCGCATCGCGACGAAGTGGCCCCAGGTCGCGGCCGGCTGGCTTCTCGCCCGTATCCAGGAGCGCTATCCGCGCAGCCTGAGAAGGGCGCTCGCGCGGCCGTTCGCCGTGCTCGCCGCGATGGCCGTTTGCCTCGGTCTCGCGGTCTGGGTGCTCTTCGCGCTCGACACCGAGCTGCTCCCCGAGGTGCATCAGGGAGAGTTCACGGTCGAGGTGGCGCTTCCGGTGGGCACGCCGCTCGCGGAGACCGAGGCCGTGGTGTCACCGGTCGAGGCGGCGATCCTCGCCGAGAGGGAGCACATCGACTCGCTGTTGCTCACCGTCGGCTACGATCCCTCGACCTCCAACCGCTCGGACGAGGGCGAGCACACGGCGCGCTTCAAGGTGCTCCTGGATCGGGCCGACGCGCGGATCGAAGAGCAGGTCATCGCCCGTCTGCGCCGGCGCTTCGCCGCGCTGCCCGGCGTCGACGCCCGGGTCACGCGGCCGGTCCTCTTCAGCTTTCGGGCCCCGATCGAGGTCGAGGTGCACGGCGAGGACCTGGTGGAGCTCCGGCGGCTGGCCGAGAGGACGGTGGCTATCCTGTCCGCCCTGCCCGAGCTGGCCGACGTCGAGACCACTCTGCGGCGCGGTGCGCCCGAGGTGCAGGTCGTCTACGACCGCGACCTCCTGGCCCGCTACGACCTGGCGCCGCAGACGGTGGCGCGGCTGGTCCGCGACGAGGTGCAGGGCTACGAGGCGACCCGCTACAACCTGAAGGACCGCCGCATCCCCATCGTCGTGCGCCTCGAGGAGGAGGACCGCCGCTCGGTCGAGGACGTTCGGCGCCTGGTCGTCAATCCGGGCGGCTCACGGCCCATCCGGCTGGAGGCCGTGGCCGCCGTCGGCCTCGGCGAGGGGCCGAGCGAGGTGCGCCGGGTCGACGGGCGCCGGGTCGCCCTGATCACCGCCAACCTCGGAGAGGGGGCGTCGCTGGGCGGGGCCGTGGCCCGCATCCGCGCGGCGCTCGACGGGCAGGAGTGGCCGTCGGGCACGACCTACTTCCTCGCCGGGCAGAACGAGGAGTGGGAACGCAGCCGTGGCAGCTTGTGGCTGGCCATGGCTCTCTCGGTCTTCCTCGTCTACGTGATCATGGCGGCGCAGTTCGAGTCGTTGCTGCATCCCCTGGTGATCCTCTTCTCGATCCCGCTCGCCTTCTTCGGCACCGTGGTCACCCTGTTCGCGCTCGGCATCACGCTGTCGATCGTCGTCTTCCTGGGGATGATCATGCTGGCGGGGATCGTGGTGAACAACGCCATCGTGCTGGTGGACTACGTCAACGTCCTGCGCCGGCGGGGAGTGGAGCGGGTGGAGGCCGTGGTCACCGCCGGCGCGGTGCGCCTGCGGCCGATCCTGATGACGACGGCGACGACGGTGCTCGGACTGCTGCCGATGGCGGTGGGCCTCGGTGACGGAGCCGAGCTGCGCACGCCGATGGCGATCGCCGTGATCAGCGGCTTGCTGGTCTCGACGCTGCTCACCCTTTACGCGATTCCCGTGCTCTACAGCCTGCTCGAGGACCTCAAGGCCCGGCTGCTGCCGGTCGCCGCCGGCGAGGACGAGGTCGAGGGGCGGGCGCCGGAGGCCGTCGCCGGCTGAGAGGAGTGGCCATGGAACACACCACCGAAGACGAGCGGGAATCGCGTCTCCCGCGGTTCTCCCTGGATCGCCGGATCACGGTCCTGATGATCCTGGTGACCCTCGTCGTCCTGGGCGTGGTCGCGACCCTCTCCGTGCCCCTCGAGCTCTTCCCCTCGGGCTTCCAGGCGCCGCACCTGACCGTGCAGGTGCCGTGGCGCGACGCTCCCTCCAAGGAGACCCTGGACAAGATCGTCCTGCCGCTCGAGGAGGAGCTCTCGACCGTCGCCGGCATCGACACGATCGACTCCTACGCCCGCACCGGCCTGGGCATGGCCAACCTGACCTTCAAGCAGGGCGTCGACATGGACGTGGCCTACCGCGAGGTGCGCGATCGCGTGGAGCGGGCCCGCGTCCGCATGCCGGAGGACGTGGAGCAGGTCTTCATCTTCAAGGACGACGCCTCGGGCATTCCGATCTTCTTCATCGGCCTGGCCATCGACCCGGCGGTGGTCGACGTCTACAACCTGCTCCAGGACGAGGTCGTGCTGCCGATCGAGCGCATCGACGGAGTGGCCTCGGTGGAGACCCACGGCCTGGAGGAGAAGGAGATCCTGATCGAGCTCGACCGCGAGAAGACCGCGGCGGCCGGGCTCAACATCTACGATCTGGCCCGCACCCTCTCGGGCGACAACTTCACGCTCTCGAGCGGCGACGTGCTGCACGGGGGCAGCAAGCTGGCGCTGCGCTCGATCTCGCGCTACTCGAGCCTGGAACAGCTCGAGAACCGGCTCGTCGGGGCGCAGACGCGTCTCGGCGACATCGCCACCATCCGTTACGACCTGCCCGAGACCAACTACCGCGTCCGGGCCATGAGTCGCCCGGCGGTGGCGCTGGGGGTGATGAAGGAGGGCGATGCCAATACCCTCGAGGTCGCCGACCGGGTCAACGAGGTGGTCGAGCAGCTCCGCCACAACCCGCGCCTGCAGCTGGTCGGCGTGACCGAGCTGTTCGACCAGGGAGACGTGATCCGCGAGTCCCTCGACACGCTGCTCTCGTCCGGGATGATCGGCGGCGTGCTGGCGCTCGCGGTGCTGCTCTTCTTCCTGCGCCGCGTGCGGATGACGATCATCGTCACGCTGGCGATCCCCCTCTCTCTGCTGGTCGCCCTGACCGTCATGTACTTCGCGGGCGAGTCGCTCAACATCCTCACCTTGCTCGCCCTGATGATCTCGGTCGGGCTCCTGGTCGACAACTCGGTGGTCGTGGCCGAGAATGTCTTCCGCCTGCATCGCTCCGGCATGTCGCGACGGGACGCCTGTATCCGGGGAGCCGGCGAGATCGCCCTGGCGATCACCATGGCGACGCTCACCACCGTCGTCGTCTTCCTGCCCGTGTCGCTGGTCGAGGGCATGTTCCAGTTCTTCCTGCTGCGCCTGTCGATCCCGATCTCCGTGTCCCTGCTCGGCTCGCTCGTGGTGGCGCTCGTCCTCGTGCCGCTGGCGGTCTACTTCACGCTGCCGGGGAGCGAGGAAACGCGCCACGAGGAGGAGCACTTCCTCTTCGGGTTGCTCAAGCGCGCCTACGACCGGAGCTTCGGCTGGCTCAACCACGTGTACACGAGGATGCTCGCCCTGTTCCTGCGCCGGCGGCTCGACCTGATCCTGCTGGTGCTCGGGCTCTTCGCCCTCACCGCAGCGGTCGCGATGCGCCAGGTGAAGTTCGTGCAGGTGCAGGAGGAGGCCCGCGGGGGCTTCGACCTGCAGGTGACCCTGCCCCAGAACACCACCCTGGAGGAGGCGGAGGAGTACTTCCTGGCCGCCGAGAGCACCGTCGAAAGACTGGCCGAGGAGCTCGACCTCGACGGCTGGTTCCTCTTTCACCGTTCGACTTTCGGCGAGGTCCAGGGCTGGTTCAAGAGCCCGCGAACGAATCGGGTCACTCCTCGCCAGGCGACGGAGCGGGTGATGGAGGAGCTGCCGGAGCGCGGCGGCGTCGAGGTCTTCGCCGGCGAGGACCAGCGGGGAGACAGCGAGGAGCGCAGCCAGTCGACGCAGGTGTTCACCCTGGTGGGGGAGGACTCCGAGCAGCTCGAGGCGGTCGCCGAGCGGCTGGAGGACATCTTCCGTGGCGTGCCAGGCGTCCTGGGGGTGAAGAAGACCGGGGACGAGCTGCCCAACGAGCTGGCCCTGGAGCTCGACCGCGAGCGCGCCCAGGCCCAGGGGATCAACCCGACCGTCGTCGCCACCGTCGTCGGCTATGCGCTGCGCGGACAGAAGCTGCCGCGCTTCCGCGCCGCCGGCAAGGAGATCCCGGTCACCGTGCGCTTCCAGGAGGAGGACCGGGACTCCCTCGACGAGCTCGCGGACTTCGCCGTGCCTACCGAGGACGGCGACTTCGTGCCCCTCTCGGCGATCAGCGAGCCGCGCTTCCTCGCGTCCCAGCAGCGCATCTTTCGCAGCAACAAGAGGACGTCGCGACCCATCACCCTGGAGCTGACCGAAGGGGAGGAGGAGGAGGCGCGCGAGCGTCTGGTCTCCCTCGTCGCCGCCATCGACTTGCCGGAGGGCATCGGCTGGGGCGGTGCCGAGGGACGCACCAGCCTGCAGGAGGACGTGGCGGCGATGCAGTTCGCCGGTGCGGTGTCGGTGGTCTTCATCTACCTGTTGATGGGCTTCCTCTTCGAGAGCTTCATCCTCCCGCTGTCGATCATCCTGACCATCCCCCTGGCCTCGATCGGCGTCTACTGGGCCCACCTGGTGACCGGCTACGACCTGGACATGCTCGGCGGCATCGGGCTGATCCTGCTGATCGGCGTGGTGGTGAACAACGGCATCGTGCTGGTCGACTACGTGACGCGCCTGCGTCACGAGGGGCGACAGCGCACCGAGGCGCTGCTGCTGGCCGCCGAGCGTCGCTTCCGGCCGATCATGATGACCGCCCTGACCACCATCGGCGGCATGGTGCCGCTGACCCTGCAAGGGGCCTCGAGCACGGGCCTCTCCTACAAGAGCTTCGGCCTCACCCTGATCGGCGGTCTGACCACGGCGACGCTGCTGACCCTGCTCGTCGTGCCCGTCTTCTACACCCTCTTCGACGACGCCCGCAGCGCCTTCGGCCGGGCCCTGCGCCGGGCGCTGCACGGCAGCGATTCCCGGCGACCGGCCGAGGAGGCCGGATGAGCGCCATGCCCGACTCGCGCATCGCTCTGCTGCTGGACGTGCTGGACCGCGCCTTCGACCAGCCGTCCTGGCACGGTCCCAACCTGCGCAACGCGCTGCGCGGCGTGTCGCTCGAACAGGCGGCCTGGCGCCCTCAGCCGGAGCGCCACAACATCTGGGAGCTGGCGGTCCACTGCGCCTACTGGAAGTACCGGATCCACCGGCTCGTCTCGGACCGCGAGCCGCGGTCGTTCGAGCTCGCGGGATCGGACTTCTTCCCGCGCCCGGTCGATGCCACCGCGAAGGCGTGGAAGGAGGACCTGCGCCTGCTCGAGGCGTGGCACGGTCGGCTGCGGGAGGACGTGCTGGCCCTCGACCCGGTGCGACTCGACCGACGCCCCACCCGGGGCGAGCACACCCTCGCCGGCCTGGCGGCCGGCGCCGCGGCCCACGACCTCTACCACGCCGGCCAGATCCGCCTGCTCCGGCGCATGTTCGACGGGCGGAACTGACCCCGGAAGTTCAGCGTCTGGGGGGCCGTCTGTGCGGTACCTTCCCGGATGGGAGCCCGTGCTAGAGTGCGGCATCGTTCGGGCGACAGAGGGATCGAGCTCTCGCGGATCAGCGCTCTCGGCCGTGCTCCGGAGCTTCGTCGGATGGATCGCGGTCGGCGCGGTCCTGTCCGGGTGTCCGCCGGTCCCGCCGCCCCTCGAGGTCGAGGAACCGCATCCGCTGGAGCGGATTGCCCGATCGTATTGGGCCGAAGGGGAGGGGCTCGTTCGGCTCGGCGGAGCCGCCGTGCCAGGACGAGTACGCGTGGGCTACAGTGTGGGTCCCGACGGTGCGGCAACGGTTTCTCATCTGGTCGCGTGGATGGGTGACGTCGACCTGAGAATGCCTCTGCCTGGAGTCTCGGAGGTCGCTGCCTTGGCCGAGGCGCTCGACATCGAGGTCTTGGAGGAGGGCGTCGAGCTCGTGACCGAGGGGCTGCGCTGCACGACCTTCCGCAACCAGGGACCTCTCACCGGGACCCTGGAGGGCGACCGGATCGTGCTGCCGGCGGGAGTCGGAGTGATCGGTCGCTCGTGGTTCGAGCGCGGAGCGGACGGCAGGTGCCGCGGCGAGGCGCGGCTGCTCGACAGCGAGACTCCGGAGCCGCTGCGGGTGCTCCACGATCCGGAGGCCGACCGCTTCGCCCTCTCGGCCACCACCGTCCAGCAGGTCGGGGATCTGTCCGTCACCGTCGACCTCGAGGTGGACGGGCACTTCCTCAACCGTCCACCCGAGGCCGTGCTGCGGGCCTCGGGCGAGGGTGTCGAGACGAACGAGGACGGCTGTCCGGTCACCGCCAAGGGCGACCCGCCCTTGGCGCTCGCCAACACTCCGCAAGGGCTCGAGGTGCGTCTGCGTTCGGAGTCGCACGATCCCGACGGCCGCTGGCCGGAGTCGATCGATCGCCCAAAGCTCTTCCGCGTCGACCTCCGGCACGAGCAGTGGTGGCGGAGCGCGGCGGAGGGGATGCTCCTGGTGGGCACCGGACCGGACGTCGGGCCACTGCTCTTCGAGACCGGTCGGGAGCACGTCCTGCTGCTGCGGGTCATCGATCGCCGCGGCGCGGAGGATCGCAGGGTGTGCCACTTTCAGGTCGTGGAGCCGGAATGAGGGGCAAGCCGATGGCGAGCCAGGGTACGAACCGGCCGAGGGGGCGCAGGTCGTGGATCTGGCTCCTCCTGGGGCTCTTCGCTCCCTGTCTGCTGGCGGTGCTGGTCACGCTGCCCGGCTGTAGCATTCTCGTCTCCGGCGCCTTGTCGACGGGCTTCTCGTCGACCGATCCCGTCGTGGAGTGCCGGATGACGGTGCAGAGGGCCGCGGACTCGCTGCAGGAGGTCCCGGCCAGTACCCAAGCCCCCTTCCGGACGACCTATTACCACGCCAGGGACTGCAGCGGCGGCGGAGAGCACGGCTTCGATTCCGTCGAGGAGATCGAGGAGGACTGGCGACGGTTCGTGGCGGCACGGATCGAGGAGCTCGCCGAGCAGGGCGAGATGCCCTTCGCGGCCCCGGACTTCTCGATCGATGACTGGTGTGAAGTGCCCGAAACGAGGTCGTGCGCCGAGACGGCCGAACAGATCCTCGACTGCGTGGAGACGAGCCCGGCGGCGGCCGCGCCCTTGCAGCCCTGCGCCGTGGCGGGCCTGCCGCTGGACATCACCTGCTCGGGCGACGGGAGCTGCCTTGACTTCGGCGGCGTGTCCACCGTGTTCCGCGACCCCGACGACGTGGTACCACCGGTAGGCACCGGCGCGACCCGGACGGTGACGGTCACCCACCCCGGTGCCCCCGGCGATCCACCGGCCCTTCTGGTCGGGCTGGACGGAACGGTCGATCCCGCCACGGCGTCGGCCGACTTCTACGTTCCCGTCGAGGACGCTGCCGGGGACCGGCTCAACGGCTGCTACTCGACCGTGGACGAGCCGCTTGCGCTCCAGCCCGGCGAGAGTTGCTCGTTCGTCGTTCTCTTCGAGCCGGAGTCGGCGGGCGAGCAGAGGGCCGGCCTCCGAGACGAGCCCCTGGGTCCGGAGTTCGTGATCTCCGGCGACGGCGTGGGTGGATCGCTCACGGTCGAACAGGAGAATCGCGACTCGCGCGGGAGGCTCTGCTTCGACGAGCTCGTGGACCTCGCCTCGGACCCGCCCTGCACGGTCCCGCGGACGGTGACGCTGATCAACGACGACGCCGATGCGGCCACCGGAGTGGTCGCCGTACGCGCCATCACCGTGGTCAACACGAACCCGGGGCCCGGCGGCGTGGTGGACCCGGCCGATCACTTCTTCCAGGTCGAGACGGCGGTCCCGTTGGCCGTTCCGGACGGACAGAGCGCGCCGATCTCGATCCGCTGGTGTCATGCCGACCCGGAGGAGAACGACAACGCCACCTTGGAGATCGAGGCC
>Ga0299913_10000424_pt1 | contig 26512 bp, 21 predicted proteins | sample RVTome_9_FD_201360 | JGI IMG/M metagenome (GOLD analysis project Ga0299913, IMG submission 201360) | Soil microbial communities from uranium-contaminated site in the Upper Colorado River Basin, Wyoming, United States - RVT155D38 (version 2) ... | reverse complement strand
CTCCGCTGGTCGTTGAGACCGACCACGAACGCCGGCGACAGGGAGAGGCGAAGCTCCGACGCGAGCGCCGGATCGCGCACAAGGAAGCCATCGATGCGGCCCGTTCGGAGAAGGAGAAGGGACAGCTTGACGGCTCCTGAGCTCGAGACTGGAGTTCCCTCGGCGCGTGGGAGTATGGATGGACGAGGAGGACGGTGCTTCAGATGACTTCGGAACTCACCGGTGCCCGCACGCAGCTCGGGACGTCGGACGGCTCGCTGGACATCTTCTCGCTCCCTTGGCTCGCCGACGCGGGGATCGCCGACGTGAGCCGCCTTCCCCACACGGTCAAGATCCTTGTCGAGAACCTGCTCCGACGCGCCGGCTCCCGCGACGTGGCCGACGACGACGTGCGCTCGCTCGCTCGCTGGCCCGAGCCGGCCGCCGACGTGGCATTCATGCCGGGACGGGTGCTGATGCAGGACTTCACCGGCGTGCCGGCGGTCGTCGACCTCGCCGCGATGCGGAGTGCGGTGGCTCGGGCCGAGGGGGATCCGACGTCGATCAACCCGCTCGTGCCGGTGGACCTGATCATCGATCACTCGGTCCAGGTGGACCTTTTCCGCTCGCCGGACGCGTACGAGGCCAACATCGAGTGGGAGTACCGGCGCAACGGCGAGCGATACGCGCTTCTGCGTTGGGCCCAACAGGCGTTCGACGGTCTGCGCGTCGTGCCTCCCGGCGCCGGCATCTGTCACCAGGTGAACCTGGAGCATCTCGGGCAGGTTGTGAGCGTGCGCGACGGCGTGGCCTTCCCCGACACGCTGATGGGGACGGACTCTCACACCACGATGATCAACGGCCTCGGGGTACTCGGATGGGGCGTCGGCGGGATCGAGGCGGAGGCCGCGATGCTGGGCGAGCCGACGTTCCTTCCCCAGCCGGACGTCGTCGGTGTGCAGGTGACCGGCGGACTGGCGGCGGGCACGACCGCGACGGATCTCGTCCTCACGTTGACCCAGATGCTCCGCGCTCACGGAGTCGTCGGTCGTTTCGTCGAGTTCTTCGGGGCAGGGCTCTCCTCCCTCACGATCGCGGACCGGGCGACCCTCTCGAACATGTGCCCGGAATACGGGGCCACGTCGGCGTTCTTCCCCGTCGACGATCGGACGCTCGAGTACCTCCGGTTCACGGGCCGGGGGGAACTGATCGACCGGGTCGAGCGCTACACGAAGGCGCAGGGCCTGTTCCGCGCGGATGCCGATCCGACCCCGACCTTCACCGAAACGCTGGATCTGGATCTCACGCGCATCGAACCTTCGATGGCGGGACCTCGCCGGCCGCAGGACCGCGTCGCGCTCCCGAAGGTCTGGGACTCGTTCGTTGATGCGTTCCAGCGGCACCTCGAGCCCGATCCCAAGCCGACGGAGGTCGGACGATTCCTCGACGAAGGGGGCAATCCCGACACGAGGGTCGAGGACAAGGGATGGAGCGAGGACGTGGCGCCCAACGGTCGCGACATGGGCCACGGCTCCGTGGTGATCGCGGCGATCACCTCGTGCACCAACACCTCCAACCCATCGGTGATGGTGGGTGCCGGGTTGCTCGCCAAGCGAGCCGTCGACGCGGGACTGAAGTCCCAACCCTGGGTCAAGACCTCGCTCGCGCCCGGGTCGAGGGTCGTGACCGATTACCTGGACCGCGCGGGACTGACACCGTACCTGGACAAGCTCGGTTTCAACCTCGTGGGGTTCGGGTGCACGACGTGCATCGGGAACTCCGGCCCGCTTCCGGACGATGTGGCGAAGCTCATCGACGACGAGAAGCTGAACGTCGTCGCCGTCCTGTCCGGCAATCGGAACTTCGAGGGGCGCATCCACCCGCAGGTCCGAGCGAGCTACCTGGCGTCGCCACCGCTCGTGGTGGCCTACGCCCTTGCGGGAAGGATCAACTTCGATCCCACAACCGAGCCACTCGGCGAGGGCACGGACGGTCCCGTGTTCCTGCGTGATCTCTGGCCGAGCCCGCAGGAGGTGGCCGAGGTGATCGCGACTGCGGTGACCGAGGATCAGTTCGTCCAGCAGTACGGCCGGATCTGGGAGGGTGACGACCGGTGGCGAGCGCTCCCGACGCCGACCGGGCCGGCGTACGAGTGGGATCCGGACTCGACGTACGTCCGCGAACCGCCCTTCTTCACCGATCAGGCCGGCGGCCCGGTCGGAGACGCCGAAGCGGAGGGCACACGTGTCGACGGCGCGAGGATCCTGGTGGATGTGGGCGACTCCATCACCACCGACCACATCTCACCCGCGGGCGCGATCCGCCCCGACTCTCCCGCGGGTCGCTACCTCATCGAGCACGGCGTCCCGCAGCGCGACTTCAACTCCTACGGTGCCAGGCGCGGGAACCACGAGGTGATGATGCGGGGCACCTTCGCGAACGTCCGGCTCCGGAACGAGCTCGCACCGGGGACGGAGGGATGGTGGACGACGCACCTCCCGAGCGGTGAGCTGACCAGCGTCTTCGAAGCCGCGATGCGGTACCGCGACGAGGAGACGCCGCTCGGCGTCCTGGCAGGGAAGGAGTACGGGAGCGGCTCGTCGCGCGACTGGGCGGCCAAGGGACCGGCGCTCCTCGGGGTGAGGTTCGTGCTCGCGGAGTCGTTCGAACGGATCCACCGTCAGAACCTCGTGGGGATGGGCGTCCTTCCCCTGCAGTACAAGGCCGGGGAGTCGGCGGAGAGTCACGGCCTGACGGGGAGGGAGACCTTCTCGGTCCTCGGCTTGGAGATCGGGATCGTGCCCGGACACGACGCCACCGTGCAGGTCACGAAGGAGGACGGCTCGTCGGACACGTTCCCGGTGACGGTCCGGATCGATCAGGCGGCGGAGGTCGCGATCTTCGGCCACGGCGGCATCTTGCCGATGGTGCTTCGGGAAGCGCTCGCGACCCGCTGAACGACGTGCGCGGTTCTCCGCCACGCGGCGAGGAAATGCTTCCTGCACGATCTCCTCCGCCAGGTGCGCATGACGGGCCAGCCAACGCGAGCGCATGGGCCACGGATGCGTACCGAGAGAAGAGCTCGCGGAACGTGACCTCGTCGCCGCCGGCGACCCGCACGACGAGGTCTTCGTCTCGCGCCACGGCCAGCTCAGCGGAGCCCATGGGTGCCCTCGGCGGTCTTCCGATGGTCGTCGATACGCTCGTGTTCGCCGCCCCCCTGGAGGTCGGATGATCGCAGGAGGTGTTCGCAGCTCATCCGGTCTCGGATGAGTGCGGTCGCATCTCCGCTTCGGCGGTTCGAAGCAGGACCTCGAGGGGGACGGGACGGCCCGGATCGTAGATCGCGCTGCCGACCGACAAGGCGAGGGGGCGCGGCTCGGGCTTGCTCGCATCGTGCACGGCGATCGCCTCCACGAGCCTCGAGAGCACGGCGACCTCGGACCCCCGCGCGTCACCGGACAGGAGGACGCAGAAGGTGTCGTCGGCGATGCGCGCAGGGAGATCGGCGTCGCGGATCGCGCTGAGGAGCACTTCGGCGGCTTCGAGGGCGACCTCGTCCCCGGCGACAGGGTCCCCCTCGCTCGCCGTCTGGTGATCGTCGAAGCGGACGAAGAGCAGCACGACCGGGGTGCCTGCCCGATCGGCCATCCGCAATTGGTGCTCGGCGATCGCGAAGAAGCCCCGGATGTTGGGCAAGCGCGTCAGCTCGTCGACCGTCGCGAGCTCGCGGCGCATCCGCCGTCGCTCGACGGCGTAGCGGATCGCACGGGGGAGCAGACCGTGTGCGATCGAGCCGTGCACGAGGTGATCCTCCGCTCCGGCGTGCAGCGCGACGGCGCCATCGGCCTCTCGTTCCGATGTCGTGAGGACCAGGATGGCGGCCGTGGGTGTCTTGAGCCTGAGCGTCTCGAGCGCCTCGAGGGGACCGGGGCCGTCGAGGGCGACGATCACCGCGTCTTGGTCCGATCCGGGACCGAGCGACGCGAGGTCGGGGATACGCGCGACGTCGAACCCCTCGCCTTCGAGCTCGGTCCCGAAATCGTCATCCGTGCCCACCAGCAACACGCGGATCTCGTCGCCTCCCACGCTCACTCCTCTCGGGACGGTCATCCTATCCCGCGAGGGGTCGCGATCCGGAGCCGGTCAGCTGGTCGAGCAGCGAGTCGAATCTGGCGAGGCCGCTCCGGTCGGAGTAGGTCTCCTCGAAGGCCCGCCGGGCGTTCTTGGACAGCTCCCCCGCGAGATCCGGATCGGATCGGAGTCGGCGGATCGCATCGGCGAGTCCCGCGACGTCGCCCTGACGCAACGAGAACCCGCAGTCGTACTCCGTGATCGCCTGGTCGACGTTGGTGCCCGTTGGTCCGGCGTAGAGCACGGGGAGCCCCATCGCCAGGCCGGCGTTCATCTTGCTGGGGCTCATGATGCCGATCGAGCGGTCGTCGAGTGAGATGAGGGCGCAGTCGGCGCCCGCGAGGACCGCCGGGGTCTGCTCCTTCGGGACGTAGCCCCGGAACCGGATGCTCTCGACATGCCGGCGCGCGGCTTCGTCCGCGAGCTCCGGGAATCGCTCCCCACCGCCCACGAACAGGAAGGTCACGCCCTCCTCGGCCACCTCGGCTGCGGCCTCCGCGATCGTGTCGGTGCGGTGGCCGAAGCCGAGGTTGCCGAGGTGCAAGACGATGAATCGTCCCGCGAGGTCCGGATCCTCATAGGCCTCCCACCGTGCGGGCCGGTCCCCACCGGGGAAAAGGGCGAGTGGCTCCCAGGTGGGGATGACCGATCCCACGGGCTTGCCGTCTCGCGCGTGGCCGGTACGCACCCGATGCAGCATCGCTTGATCGACGGCCACGACGTGGTCCACGCGACGGAGAAGCCATCTCGAGATCGCTCGGAGGGCTCGGGACAGGATGCCTCCAGGACGGATCGTGCCGAACGTCTCGGCAGCGTCGGGGTACACGTCGTGTGACCACAGGATGACCCGGGCGCGGGGATGCAGAAGTCGATGTGCGACCGCGGCCACGAGGATGAATGGCGGGGTCGTGAGAGCGATCACGACATCCTGTCTCGGCAGGGTGAGGAGCCTGCCGATCGCGGCGACGAGGAAGCTGACGTAGTCACCGAGTCGCCGCGCGGTGCTCGCTTTCCCGAGGGCGGGTGTCCAGAGCCTGATCACTTTCGGGGCGTCGGACGCGCCGCCACCGTCGTGCGCGGAACGCGTGCCTCGCTCCGACCCGCCGAGATAGTCGCCGGTCCCGCAGACCACCGTCACCTCGTCGCCGAGGGCGGCCCGGTGGTCGGCGAGGGAGGCGGCTAGGTGCGCGGAGGGCGCCAGGTTGGGTGGATAGAAGAGGTTGACGATCGTGACGCGCACCTGGGCCCTCCGGACAGAAGAAGCGGGGATCCGACGAACCTGGAGCCCGGGGCTGGCTAGAGTACCAGCCGTGTCTGTGCCCTCCGGAAGCCATCCGTCGTCTGCCGCAGGTCATCCCGGATGCGCGTCGCGGTAACGGTCGAACAGTCATGGCACGTTGTCCCGGGCGGGATCGCGACATCGACGGTGGAGCTGCTCCGGGCGCTCGGCCGACGTGGCGATCTGGACCTCGTCGGCGTCTCCGCTCGCCATCGGGAGCCTCCGCCGGAGGCATTCCGCCCCCCCGTTCCCGTGCGCCAGCTGCCGGTGCCGCGACGCGTGCTGTACGAAGCATGGCAGTGGCTCCGTCACCCCGTTGTGGAGCGAGCCACCGGCCCGGTGGATGTCGTTCACGACGCCGGATACGTCGTCCCGCCGTCGAACGCGCCGTTGGTCGCGACCGTGCACGACCTGTTCTTCCTGGACTATCCGGGCCACTACACGTGGCACTCGCGGGCGGTGTTGCGTCGCGGACTCGACCTCGCCCGGCGCCACGCGAGGTTCGTGATCTGCCCGTCGAGGGCGACGATGGATGCCTGCCGGGCTGCGGGGATCGATCCCGAACGGCTCCGCGTGGTCCCATGGGGCGTGCGCATGCGCGCGCTCGGGGAGTTCGAGGCCGCGGAGGTCCGGCGCCACTATGGGATCGAACGGCCCTACGTGTTGTTCTGCGGCACGCAGGAACCGAGGAAGAACCTCCCGCGCGTCCTCGAGGCATTCCGACGCGTCGCCCACCCTGATCTCGAGCTCGTGCTGGCAGGGCCGCCGGGATGGAAGGAGGACCTCTCGGACGGCATGGCGTCACTCGAAGGGCTCATTCGTCCCCTCGGCTTCGTTCCTCCGGAGGACCTCGGCGCCCTCTATGCCGGTGCCTCGGTGGTGGCCTACCCGAGCCTCGGGGAGGGGTTCGGATTGCCGGTCCTGGAGGCGATGGCGCACGGCGTGCCGGTGGTGACGTCGGCCGGCACGGCGACCGAGGAAGTGGCGGGCGACGCGGCCCTGTTGGTCGACCCGATCGATACCGACGCCATCGCCGGCGCGATCGAGCGCGTCCTGAACGACCCCGACCTCGCCGAGTCGCTGGGCGCGGCGGGGAAGGTGCGGGCCGCGTCGTTCTCCTGGGATCGCTCGGCCGAGCTCGTCGCCGCCGTCTACGCCGAGGCGGCGGAGGCGGGCAAGTGACGAAGCCTCGGATCGGCATCAACCTGATGTGGCTGCGCCCCGAAGCCGCGGGCGGCGCCGAGGAGTACACGATCCGACTCCTGAGGGCGCTCGACGAACGGTCCCGCGACGTGGTGGACATCACATTGCTTGGCAACCGGACGTTTCCTGAGGCCCACCCGGAGCTCGCCGAACGGTTCCGCACGGCGATCGCGCCGATCGACGGGGGGTCCCGAGCCGCGAGGATCGCCGCCGAGTCGACGTGGCTCCCCCGCGAGGCAGCGAGGGAGCGCCTGCATCTCGTCCATCACCTCAACAACGTCGTGCCGTGGCTGCGCAACCGGCCGAGCGTCCTGACGATCCACGACCTCCGTCCGATCGAGTTGCCCGAGACGCTCGGCCGGGCTCAGGGCGCCTACCTCCGAGCCCGGTTCCGTCCTTCCGTCCGGGGGGCGTCCGTCATCACGACACCTTCCGCCTTCGTCCGCGAGACGGTGATCGAGCTCCTCGGCGCGGACCCCGACCGCGTCCACGTCGTCAGCGCGCCGCTGTTCACCCCTGCTCAGAGCGGCTCGGCAGGATCGTCGGGGGACGGCCGCTCATTCCTCTATCCGGCGATCACCAACCCCCACAAGAACCACCGAACGCTCCTGACGGCGTTCGCGAAGGTGGTTGCCACGCGAGACGACGCCGTCCTCGTGCTGACCGGCGCCCCGGGTTCCGCCGATACCGGCGTGACGAGGATGATCGAGCAGCTGGGCCTGACCGCGAACGTCCGGCGGCTGGGGCGCGTGCCTCCGGAGAAGCTCGAGGCGTTGTTCCGGGAGTCGGCGGCGGTCGCCTACCCGTCGACCTATGAAGGATTCGGTCTCCCGCTCGCCGAGGCGATGAGTCTGGGGTGTCCCGTGATCGCGGCCGATCGGACCGCGCTGCCGGAGGTACTGGGGGGCGCCGGGATCTTGGTGGGCGCCGACGACGTGGACGGATGGGCCGAGGCCATGCTCCGACTCCTCGATGACGGGACCCTGCGCGCCGAGCTGCGCGCAGCCGGGAGAGAACGAGCTCGGACGTTCTCGCCCGAGGAGGCGGCGCGGCGGCAGATCGCCGCCTACCGCCTCGCGCTGGAGAGGCCGCGCCGCCGCGCCGCCTCCTGATCGCCTACGCGACGTCCGGGCACTTCCCGGTGCCGCCGTCGCCGCCACCCTCGCCGGGGCGCACCAGGGAATAGGTCGAGTCGACGACGATCGCCACTTGAGCGTCGCGCAGATCCTCGGACGCGAGGAGTGCGAGGCCGGGGAAATAGGCGGCGACGACCTGCGCCTCCGCGCTCGCCTCGGGGCGGAACAGGATGGCCGGCTCGCCGACGTCGACGGATGTCTCCGACGTCGACCAGATACCCGGCGTGATGTCGAAGCCGGCGTCCGAGAGCACGCTCTCGACGGCGGAGGCCGTGCCCTCCGAGTCCGCGTCGACCACGGCGACCCTCGTGTTCGCCTCGGACGGCGGCGTGTTGACCAGCTGCGTTCCGACGTTGCCGATCGGACGGCCCTGTCTGATGGCCCGGAAGATCTGCTGCGCCGACGGGTCCATCCTCAGCACGGCCTTCGTTCCCTCGAGCGCGGCCACGCCCGGTACCGTCCGGAACTCGACGGCGCCCGTCGACAGACCGCGGAGCTGGCCGACGAGGTACACGAGGTCGCTCGGCAGCAGGTCCGCGTCGCGCCGCAGGTTCTCCAAGATCGGACCCACCAGGGCGGGGGCCCTGACCACCATGCTGGGTTGCAGCATCTGGTTCACGACGGCACGGAGGAACTGCTGCTGGCGGCCGATCCGTGCGAAGTCGGGGATGTGATCGCAGGGCAGGTGCCGCGCACGCACGTAGGCGAGCGCCTGGTCACCGTCGAGTCGCTGGCACCCGGGCTCGATGTTCAGCCCCGAGTTGGGGTCCGCGATGTGGCCGACCTCGTCGTAGTGGACGAGGATCGGCTCGCCGTCGGGGCCGGTCCCCGTCAGGTCCCCGGGGGTGTTCACGTTGTAGGCCGGGATGCACATGTCCACGCCGCCCAGCGTGGTCACGGTCCGGCGGAAGCCTTCGAGGTCGACGTAGAGGAAGTGGTCGATCTTCAGGCCGGTCAGGTTCGCGACGGTCTGGGCTACCACCTGCGCGCCCCCTCGACGGAGCCCTCCCTCGAACGCGGTGTTGATCCGGTCGTGACCTCGGCCCGGGATCGGGACCCAGAGATCTCGCGGGAAGGACACGACGATCGCCTTCTGGAGGCGAGGATCGGTGTGGACCAGCATGATCGTATCCGCTCGGGTCTCACCGCCGATCGACTCGTCGGTCCCGAACTGCTCCTGCTGCTCGGGCGACAGGCCGGCCCGGGAGTCGGAGCCGAGGAGCAGGTAGTTGCACGCCTGGTCGGCGCAGGGCCCGGTCTGAGCCGGTGTGGGTGAACCGGAAGGGCCGACTACGATAAAGGGCTGCGTCCCTTTTCCCCGCAGCCCGACCCACTGGACGGTCAGTCCTGCCGTGACGAGTCCGACGAGCAGGGCGAGGGAGGCGGTCACCCCCACGAGGGCCCGCGCCAGGGTGCCGTGCCCGGAGATGCCTTCTTCCATGGGGTCATCTCCAGACTAGCCGGTGCCCCCGCTCGTACCGTCACGGCCCTGTGGCGTTCCTGTGTTCCCGATGAGCACGCTTCTTCCGTCGGAGCAGCCCCGCGCGCGGTGTCGATCCCCGATCAGCGGGACTTCCCCGAACCCCTCCCGTGTAGCCTGTCCCGCCATGGAGGAGCATCGATCGCCCGAGCGTGCGGCGGGTGCCGGACCGTGGGAAGGAAGCACCCGTGAGCTCGCGAGTGCCGTGCAGGAACTCGCCGCGCGCCTTCGGACCGATCAGGACCAACGGGTGCCGGAGGGTGAGCCGGTCCTCGGTTCGCCGTCGTCGCTGAAGCGTCGTCTCAAATCGATCATCTTCCGGTCGACCAGGCCCGCGACGCGCAGGTACGACCGCGTTACGGCCGACCTCGCGACCGTGGCGGCCGACCTCGCGACCCGCCTCGCGGAAGCCGAGGAGGAGACGAAGAAGGCGCGGGCCGACTCCGAGCGGCTGGAACTGGCTCTTCGGGCGCTCACGCCGACGGGATCCACCTCGACGCAGAGCGCGGAGTGGTCCGCCATCCCCGATGAGTACTACTGGGCGTTCGAACAGCGGATGCGCGGAACCTCCGGATCCGTGGAGGTACGCCTCCGGGGGTACGAGGATCTCGTGGTGCCGCTGCGGGAGGGACTGACCGGCGACGGGGGCGATCGTCCTCGCTGGCTCGATCTCGGATGCGGCAGGGGCGAATTCTGCGACCTCCTGAACGAGTGGGGGTGGGACGCCGAGGGCGTAGACGGCTCGCCGGCCGCCGTCGAGGCGTGCCGGGCCCGCGGCATCGACGTGACGCTCGGTGACGTGCTCGCGTACCTCGAGACGAGGTCCGAGGATCCGGTCGGTGGCGTCAGCGCGATCCAGCTGATCGAGCATCTCCCGCGGCGCGCCTGGGTCCATCTCTTCGAGGAGATCCACCGGGCCCTAGGTCCCGGTGGAGCGCTCCTGCTCGAGACGATCAACGGCCAGAACCCGGAAGCCGTCGCCGACTACTTCATCGCCGACGTGACCCACACGTGGCCGGGGCACCCCGAGACGCTGAAGTTGATGGCAGAGCATGCGGGGTTCCAGGATGTCGAGATCCGCTTCCTGCACGAAGACCACCGCGGCCGATCTCAGGACGTGGCGATCTGGGCGGTCAAGGCGGCATCGTGAACGGCGAGACGGCTGAGGGGAAGGATCGCGCCGGCGCGACGCCGAACGACGCGGGTCCGACGCCGATCGCCCGGAAGAGCGAGCCGCCATCAGACGCGTCCGCGCAGGCACTGGCTCGGGAGGTGTACTGGGCGGGTGACGGCCTCTCAGCGCCCGCGAGCGACGCCGGCTCGTTGCGCGAGCGGCTGGACGCGTTCACGCACCAGATGCGCGTTCAACAGCGACAGCGGGTACCCGTCGGCGAAACGGTACTCGGGGCGGCGGCGGGCTGGAAGCGCGCGACGAAGGTCATGGTGTGGCGACTCACGCGGTTCTCGACGATGCGTTACGACCGACTGATCGCCGATCTCGCCGAGATGAACGGCGAGCTCGCCGAGCGGCTCCGCGAGACCGAGGAGGAGGTCGCACGGCTGCGGGAGGAGCTGGAAGGCCGCGGAGGCGGTCGGCCGTGAGGGTCGCGGTCCTCCATCCCCAGACCGCTTTCAGCCGTGGAGGCGCCGAGCTCCACGCGGAGTCACTCGTGCGCGCACTCCGTGAGTCCGGCCACGAGGCCGAGCTCGTGACGATCGCGGGCAAGTGGTACCCGGCGACCGAGCTCGCGCACCAGATGGCGGTGTGGAGGAGCTTCGACATCTCCGAGTCCAACGGCCTGAAGGTCGACGCGGTCATCGCGTTGAAGTTCCCCGCGTACCTGGCACCGCACGAGCGCAAGATCGTGTGGCTGATCCACCAGCACCGTTCGGCGTACGAGCTTTGGGATCATCCCGACTTCGCGGACCTCTCGAGGCAGGAGGAAGGTCCGACGGTCCGGAAGCTGGTCTGGAACTCCGACCGTCTCGGGCTCGGCGAGGCGAAGCGGATCTTCACGAACTCGAAGAACGTCGCCGACCGCCTGTGGGGGTCTCTTCGCCTGCAAGGCGAGGTGCTGTATCACCGCTCGCCGGCGACGGACGCGCTCCTCATGCTCGACCCCGACGAGCTGGGCGACTACCTTTTCTATCCGAGCCGCCTCGAGATCTTGAAACGGCAGTCCCTCGCGATCGACGCGATGCGGCACGTGAAGACGCCGGTCAAGCTCGTCCTCGTCGGTCGTGGCCCCGACGAGCGATCGCTCCGATGGCAGATCCGGGCGCACGGGCTCGAGGACAAGATCCGGCTCGAGGTCGGCGTGTCGGATGATCGGCTGCACGAGCTCTATCGGGGGGCCCTCGGTGTTTTCTTCGGTCCGTACGACGAGGACTACGGGTACGTGACGATCGAAGCGTTCGCTGCGTCCCGGCCGGTCGTGACGCTCACGGACAGCGGGGGACCGCTCGAGTTCGTCCGCGACGCGGGATCCGGACTCGTCGCGGAACCGAGGCCGAAGGCGATCGCGGAGGCGTTCGACCGACTGTGGGCCGATCGGCAGTCGGCTCAGGCATGGGGCCTGGAGGGGAATCGTCTCGTCCGCCAGATCGTGCCCGCATGGCCCCAGGTCGTCGAACGACTCCTCGGATGAATCCGCGGCTTCGCAGGATCGCGGGGAAGGTCGCTCGCCGCGTCGGCCTGCGACCGCCGCTGCCCGGCCGGCATCCGACCAACGGCAGGCTGGCGTTCGTCGGCCCCATGCCGCCGGCCGCCACCGGGATCGCGTCCTACGACCGAGCGGTGCTCGACGGCTTGGGTCGGATCGGGTTCCTGGAACGGAATCGCACCGACGTCTTGTGGCCCGTGAAGGCCCACCACCAGCGGTCGATCGGAAGGTACGACCTGGGCATCTACCAGCTCGGGAACAACGCCGCGTTCCACCGGCTCATCTATCGACTCTCCGTCGCCTCGCCCGGGCTCGTGGTGCTCCACGACCTCGCGCTGGACGGGCTCGTTCGGCAACTCGAGATGGCGGGTGATCCCCACGGTCTCGATGCGACGCGTGAGGCCGCCGCCCTGCGTGGCAGAGTGACCGATCCCGATGTGGCCCGCCACGAGCCGCTTCGGATCGTGTGGGCGGCGGCCGTCGCCCGCGCCGCTCGAGGCATCGTCGTCCACTCCGGATTCTGCGAGCGATACCTCGAGTCGGTCGGCGTACGAACGCCGATCTTCACCGTGCCGCATCCCGTCGTGGAGGACGAAGCATCGATGCGTCGTGCGGAGCCGCGCGCGCGGGAACTCCGTGCGCCGCTCGACGCTCGTGGCGCGCGGACGATCGTGGTCGCGCCGGGCGACATCAACGAGGCCAAGTGCCTCCCGGCGCTGATCGAGGCGATCGCGACGCTGCCAGATGACGTCCACGCGGTGCTCGTCGGGCGTCGCATCCCCGGCATCGACATCGAGGTCGTGATCGCCGACCATGCGGTCGGCCATCGCGTCACGGTGCGTCACGATGTCTCTGACGACGACTTCCGAGCGTGGCTGGTGGCGGCCGACATCGCGGTGGATCTCCGCTTCCCGCATCGCGGGGAGGTGAGCGGGTCTCTCGCGATGGCGATGGTGGCGGGTGTGCCGACGCTCGTCTCGGCCACGGGCACCTATCTCGACATCCCCCAGGGGCTCGTGGTCCGCGTCGCTCCGGGTCCTGCTGATCCCGCGGAGCTCGCCGCGAGGATCGGCGAGCTGCGGGACGATCCTTTGCGGCGAGCGCGGATCGGAGATGCCGCGCGCGCCCACATGACGGCGCTCAGGGGATCGGAGGCGACGGCCAAAGGGTACGAACGCGCGATCCTCGAGACGCGCGACATCGTCCTCGATCCGTCCCGCGCGGTGCTCGCCAGGTGGGCGCAGAATCTCGCGGCGGTCGGCGTGGACGACGCCTTGGTCAACGAGGGCTTCGGTGTCTCCTACGCACGGGCGCTCGAAAGCTTCCAACGATCGCCATGATCGCGGGACCGTATCGCGCGAGGCGGTTGCTAGACTCGCCCCCGTTCCTCTGACCAGGGCGTTTCCGGGCCGGAGGGCGATCCGGCCGGGACGCGCGCCCGTCGACGCGCCTGTCGAGAAGGAGTCAGCTCATCACGTCGGTCCCTGCCGTCGAGAGAACCTCGGAGCCGCCCCGACTGCACGTGGGCGCGCGGCTCCGAGAGCTGATCGCGCACCGCGAGGTCTTGGTCAACCTCGTCCGCAAGGAGCTGAAGGTCAAGTACACGGCGTCGGTCCTCGGCGCGGTCTGGTCGCTGTTGAACCCGGTGATGTTCCTGGCCGTGTTCTCCCTGGTCGTCTTCGTCCTCGATAACAACATCCCCGACTTCCCGGTGTTCCTGCTGTCCGGGTTGCTCGCATGGAACTTCCTCTCGAACGCCTTGCAGGCCGGGTCACGGTCCGTGATCGACAACGCGAACCTCGTGAAGAAGATGGCGTTCCCGCGCGAGATCCTCCCGCTGTCCGCGGTGGGCGTCGCCCTGTTCGATTTCGTGCTCCAGGCCGTCGTCCTGCTCGTGTTCATCGCCGTCTACCCGGGACACGGGTTCCAACTGCCCGAGCTCGCCCTCTACCCGGTCGCGATCGTCACCATGCTGGTGTTCGCCACTGCACTCACGTTCTGGGTCGCCTCACTCAACGTCCGATACCGAGACGTCGGTCATCTCCTGAACCTCGCGTTGCTCGTGTGGTTCTGGGCGACGCCGATCGTCTACCAGGGGTGGCTCGTGCAGGAGAAGCTCCAGACGGTCCGGTTCCTCGGCCTCGACCTGTGGACGCTCTACCTCTTGAACCCGGTCGCCGTGATCGTGCTCGGGTTCCAGCGGGCGCTCTACTCGATCGTGGTGCCCGCTCCCGGGGAGGAACCGATCCTGCCACCCATGAGCCTCGGGACCCTGGCTGGCCTGTTGTTCGCCGTCCTCGCGGTCTCGGTCCTGTTGCTCTTCCTCGCATGGCGCTCCTTCTTCCACCGCTCCGGCGATTTCGCGGAGGAGCTGTGACGACCGCCATCGCGATCGACGACATCTCGAAGATGTTCCGGCTCTATCGGGAACGTCCGACGTCCCTCAAGCAGCGTCTGCTCGTCTCCCGCTCCCGCTCGGAGGAGTTCTGGGCGCTCCGCGACGTCTCGTTCGATGTCGCCGAAGGATCCTCGCTGGGACTGGTCGGTCACAACGGCTCCGGGAAGACCACGCTGTTGAAGTGCATCGCCGGGATCCTCAGGCCGACCGCCGGCACGATCCGGTATCGGGGACGGCTCGCAGCCCTCCTCGAGCTCGGCGCCGGCTTCCACCCCGACCTCACGGGACGGGAGAACGTGTATCTCAACGCCTCGTTCCTGGGGCTGTCTCGCCGGCAGACGGACCGGATCTACGACGACGTCGTGGCGTTCGCCGAGCTCGAGGAGTTCATGGACAACCAGGTGAAGTTCTACTCCTCGGGGATGCTCGTCCGGCTCGGCTTCGCCGTCGCCGTACACGTGGACCCCGAGGTGCTCCTTATCGACGAGGTGCTCGCCGTCGGCGACGAGTCGTTCCAACGGCGTTGCCTCGATCGCATCCGGCGGTTCCAGTCAGAAGGGCGCACGATCGTGCTCGTGACCCACGCCCTCGACGTCGTCCGGCAGGTCTGCGACGAAGCGGTGATGCTCGACCACGGGAGGGTGCAGGCGATCGGCGCGCCGGACGACGTCGTCCGCACGCTCCGGCACCGGTTGCTGAGCGACGACCCGACCTTCGTTCCCGAAGAGGGGAGTCGGGAAGTGGAGATCTCCGGGGTAGTGCTCGAGTCGGACGGCGGCCTGCGGGACACCGTGCACCCCGGCGAGGGGATGACGATCACGGTGGACCTGCGGGCGGACGTCGCGGTCCCGGACGCGGCGGTATCGTTCGCGGTGGTGTCCGCCTCGTCGAATCTGCATGTCCTCGAAGGCAAGACGTCGCGTCTCGGGTTGAGCGTGGGACCCATCGACGGGAAGAAGCGGGTCCGGTTCCGGATCCCGCCGGCGCCCTGGGCGAGCGGCACGTACTTCGTGAGCGTCGGCCTGGACTCGCCCGATGGACGGCTGTTCCACGTGCAGACGCAGCACTACCCGTTGACGGTCCCCGACGTCGACGACGTTCCGCACGCCCTCGGGGTCGAGCCCACCGTCGAGGTCGAAGACCTGTGATCACCGACGGGCCCGATGCGACCGACGACGGTCGTCCAGGCCCCCCTCTTCAGGAGACGAGTCACGCCATGCTGATCGCCCTCATCCTGCTCTCTGTCACGCTCGCCGCCCTCGCCCAGCTGACCCTGAAACACGGGACCGACCAGGTGACGGCCCGCTCGGGACCGCTGCAGCTCGGTGCCGAGTCATTCCGAGCCATCGTGACGACTCCCACCATCTGGGCCGGCCTTCTCGTGTTCGGGTTGTCGGCGGCCGTGTGGATCGTGGTCCTTTCGCGGACGTCTCTCTCGTTCGCGTACCCATTCGCGTCGCTGACCTACGTCCTGATCCTGATGGCCGACCGGTTCGTCCTGGATCAAGAAGTGTCGGCGCTGCGCTACGCGGGGGTGGCGTTCATCGTCGTCGGGATCGTCCTGGTGGCGCAGACGCGCCACGCATGAGCCTCCCCCATTCACCTGGCGGGCGCCGACCCGATCATCGAGGTGGGTGATGAAGGCCGTCGTCCTCGTGGGAGGCGAGGGGACACGGCTCCGACCTCTCACGGAGACCGTGCCCAAACCGCTGCTGCCTCTCGTCGATCGGCCGATCCTGGGTCACCTGCTCGACCATCTGGTCCTGCACAGCGTCCGCGAGGTCATCATGTCCTCGCCGTACCTCGAGGAGACGTTCCACCCGTTCATCGAAGCGCGCGGCGGCGAGCCGGCGATCACCTGGGTGACGGAGCGGGAAGCGCTGGGGACGGGTGGCGCGATCGTGAGCGTCCTCCCGCATCTGGGTGACGAGCCGTTCCTCGCGCTGAACGGCGACATCCTCACCGATCTGGACCTGACCACGATGCTCGCTGGCCACCGCGAGCGGAGCGCCGCCGCGACGATCTCCCTGCACCATGTGGAGGACGCCCGCGCCTTCGGGCTCGTGGCGGTGGATCCGGACGGGCGCATCACGGAGTTCCGGGAGAAGCCGCCCGATCCGATCCCCGGTGACATCAATGCGGGGACCTACGTGCTGGAGCCCTCCGCCCTCCGCGCCTGGCCCTGGGGGACCCGTCTCTCGATCGAGTCGGAGATCTTCCCGACGTTGATCCGGAGCGGCGCCGCCGTCTTCGGGTTCCCGACGGACGCCTATTGGCTCGATCTCGGCACCCCGGAGCAGTATCTGCGCGCGCACATCGATCTCCTCGCGGGGCGGCTGCGCGGCTCCCCGTACCGAGGCCCATGGGTCGGGTCGGGCGCGTCCCTCGACCCGACCGCGCGCATCGAAAGGTCTGTCGTCATCGGCGAGGAAGTCCGCGTCGGGCCGAGAGCGGAGCTTGACGAAGCCGTCCTCATGGCGGGGGCGGTCGTCGAGGAGGGCGCTCACGTGGAGCGCTCGATCGTGGGCCCCGGCGGGGTCGTCGGGAAGGACGCCGTCGTGGTCGATTCCGTGCTCGGCGAGGGCGTGCGCGTGCCCCCCGGGGTGAGGCTGGAGGGGACCCGTCAGAGCTCACGGACGGCCTCCTCCTGAGGGAACCGAGGCCGCGAACTCAACCCTCGGGGTTCGGGGACCGATTGGGTAGGGTGTTGGACTCGACCTTGGGACCCCGGATGGTTCGATCTCTTCGACCTGTCATCACCGCGATGGTGGTTGTCGCGGCACTCGCAGCTGGATCCGTCGCGCATGCGGCCGACAGCTTCCGCTTCTACGGCTCCGGCTACGGACACGGCATCGGGATGTCACAGTGGGGCGCATACGGACTTGCCAACGAGGGCTGGTCATATCGGCAGATCCTCACGCACTTCTACTCGCGAACCCAGGTGGAGCGATCATCGACGCTTCCGAGGAAGATCCGAGTGGGGCTCACCAGCGGCCGGACCAGGATCCACCTGACGGCGAAGAACGGTCCCGTCCAGCTGTGGATGGATGGGCCCGGCGCCACGTTCGTCGCGAAGATCCCTCGAGGGAAGACCTGGACGGTTTCTGCCGCTTCGATCGAGAACAAGTACGCGATCCGCGATCACACCGGTGCGCTCGTCGGGGGCCGCCGATGGGGCGGCCCGGCCCGGCCTCTTTTCGCCACCTTCGCCGACTCGGGCGCTCGTGTCTTCGTGCCCGAGGCAGATGACGTCTGGCACCAGGGATACACGTATGCCTACGGGTTCCTCGAGTTCGATCTGTTCGACTGCTCCGACCGATGCGCCCAGCGCCTCACGATCGAGCTGCCGTTCGAGATGTACCTGCGCGGGCTGGGGGAGATGCCGAGCAGCTGGCCCGGGGCGGCATTGCGATCCCAGGCCGTCGCGGCCCGGACGTTCGCGACCTACAAGATCCGGCGCCAGGGACTCCGGAGTGACTGCGACTGCCATGTGGTCGACGGTGCGGGCGATCAGGTCTACGTGGGGTGGGGCAAGGAGGTCGGGCCGGACGGCAACAGATGGGTGGCCGCCGTGGTCGACACCGCCGGGGAGATCGTGACCTACGGTGGGTCGGTGATCCAGGCCTTCTACGCGGCGTCGGACGGAGGTCACTCGGAAGACGTCGAAGACGTCTGGCACGGGGGGAACCCCGCCTACGCGATCCCGTACCTTCGCGGAGTGTGTGACCCCGGCGAGTACACGGGCGCCAATCCCTGGACGGACTGGACGCGGAGCTTCACGGCGTCGAGCCTGTCATCCCGTCTCTCGCCCTACACGGGCGGCATCGGCACGATCTCTCGGTTCACCGACGTACGGCGAGGTGTCTCCGGTCGGATCGTGAGCGCGATCGCTCGCGGAACCGGCGGCTCCGCCTCCGTCGCGGGCAGCGAGCTCAGGGCCGCGCTCGGGCTGCCCGACGGGCGCGTCTGGATCAACAACGATCGCAACGTCGTCGGCGCGGTCCGCGCGAAGTACGACGCCGTGATGTGTCGACCGGGGCTGCCGAGATCGAAGGTGCTCGTCCTGAACCATGGCTCCCGTCAGCTCTTCGATCGAGGTGGGATCTACCGCAACGGCCAGGTCAACCTCACCGTGTGGCTGAAGGGCTCGATCCACGCAGAGTATCTCGGGGTGGGCGGCGCCGGTGGTCGTCTCGGTCTCCCCGTGTCCGCGCCGGCCCGACCTCGCCGGACGTCGGGCGCGGAGACATGCAGCGGTTGCCGTCAGATCACGCTGGAAGGCGGTCGCATCTACCTCAAGCCGGGGCTCGGCGCTCACGCGCTCTGGGGCCCGGTGCTATCCGAGTACCTCTCGCGCGGAGGCACCGGGGGAGTGCTGGGGTACCCGACCACGGGGGTCAGCGCCGCGGACGGTGTGTCGCGCGCGTCGTTCGAGTACGGGACCATCTCCTGCTCGAGCGGGACCTGTCAGATCAACTGAGTCTCAGCAGGGAGAGCTGCTCTCGGGTGCGTTCCCGGTGCACTCGAACGCCGTCACGAACCCGTTGACGATCGTCGAAGCCGCCTGAGGCGTGAGTGTGTCGCCCGCCGGGCATGACTGGCGACGGTTCCACGCGGTGAGCGTGAGAGCGGTCTCTGCGGTGAGTGAGGGGTACGGGGCGAGGAACGTCGCTTCGCTCCCCTCCGCGACCTGTGTCAAGCGATCGATGAGCTCCTGGGAGAGCCCCCCGTCGGCCTCGGGCAGGTAGTACACGAAGACGGCCCCGTGCTCGAGCGAGTGGACCGCGTTGGTCTCGTTCGGCTGGGTGTCGTACACCTTGGTTTCGTCCGGCAGCGGTGATGGATCGTGGAACCCCGACGTCGCCGGCGTGTCGGTGTACCCGGGATCTTGGCCGGCCTGCAGATGTTGTCCCGAGGGGGCACTGCTCGCCGGTTGATCGACCTCGGTGCATCCGGACGTCTCCGCGGCCTGGATCGCCGCCTGCGGGATGTCGTTCGGCCCGCCGAAGCTCTGGAACAGGGTGATCGCCGCCACGGCAGCGACGGCGATCCCGACCGACGTCACGGTGCGGCGGAGCGACGCCGCGCGCCGGACGCGGCGTCGCTCCGCCTCGCGCAGCCGCCGAGCCTCATCCTTGCGTTCGCGTCGCTCGATGTTCGCGCCCCCACGCGCGACACCCGCACCTGCCGCGGGCATTCGCGCCGCGTCGCCATCGGCGGGCGTGGAGGGCGCCGTGGGTCCTGGCCGTGGCCGGGCTACCCGCTTCTTCTTCTTGGCCATCAGATCGCGGCTCCCGGCTCGGGGGCCTCGCCCTGGTAGTCGCGGCCGGCCGTCGTGGGGAAGCTGTACTGCGACGTGAAGTCGAACGCGACGGCGAGGTCCACGCTCGCGCACGTCTGAAGGCGGTGCCAGGCCACGAGAGCCATCTCGGTGCCGTCCGGCAGGATCCCCGCCGCGTCTCCGGGGAAGTCGTACGGGGCGACGATCACGCGATCCTGACCGACCTCGGCGTCTTGGAGACGGCGGTCGTAGAACTCGATCAACTGCGCCACCTTCTCCGCAGGTGCGGTGGGGTCGTACCAGATCACCGAGGCACCGTGCTCGAAGGAGTGGATCGACCGATAGAGGTCCGACATGGTCATGGTGTCGTAGACGCCTGCGGGGAGCGTCACGTCGGCGTGCGGACCGGAGGCAGGCGGCGTCGTCGGGTACGCGGACAGAGGCGGGCCGGCGATGTCCCCGCCGCCGATGTGCGTTCGATCCTCGTCGGGGGGGTCGACCGGCGGGGTCGTGGTCGCGTCGCCGCACCCGGCGGCGTCGGCTGCGCTCGTCGCCCGCTGGAGGAGCTGATCCGGGCTCGGCAGATCGCCTCCTCCCGACGGGAGCAGCGTGGCGGCGGCAACGATCCCCGCGATCACCACGGCGCCCACCGTGATGCCGAGCGTGCGAGCACGCCGCTTCGAGGCCAGCCGTCGCTGGAGCTCTTCACGCTCGCGGCGTGCCTGCTCCTTCCGCTCCGTCTTCGTCAGCCTCCGGCCCTGGTCGGGCCTGCCGGGGTCGTCGTCGCTCAACCGCGCTCCTCACTCATGGGTCGCGGAAGCTTACCGGCCGTTCCGCCGTACGGAGGACATCGATCTCGTCTTGCGAGGGTGTGTGATCGCGGCCTATCCTGCTCACGCCTTCCCCCGGTGCACGAACGGCCACTCGGCCGAGGGGAGGGGGCGCGTGTCTGACACCAAGCACGACCGGCTGGTGAGGCTGCCTGCGCCGGAGGCGAGCGGCGGGCTCGACCGGTTCTTCAAGATCTCCGAGCGTGGCTCCAGCGTTCGCACCGAGGTCGTGGCCGGCATCACCACCTGGCTCACGATGGCCTACATCCTGTTCCTGAACCCGGCGATCCTCGGATTCCAGGCGGCGCCCGACCTCCAGCCGCTGGGACTGCCGTTCGGCGCGGTCCTGACCGTGACCGCCCTGGTCGCAGGCGTCGCCACGATCGCGATGGGCGTGTGGGCGAACTATCCGTTCGCCATCGCATCGGGGCTGGGGCTGAACGCATTCGTGGCCTTCACGCTCGTCGCGGGCCAGGGGCTCTCCTATCCCGAGGCGATGGGCGTCATCGTCGTCGAAGGACTCCTGATCACTCTCCTCGTGCTCACGGGGTTCCGCAACGCCGTTCTGAACGCGATCCCGATGGACCTGAAGCGGGCGATCGCGATCGGGATCGGCCTGTTCCTGATGATCATCGGGCTCGTGAACGCCGGCGTCGTCGTCCAGGGCCCGGGCAACCCGCCGCTGGGACTCACGACGGACTTCACGACCCTCCGCATGCTGACGTTCGCGATCGGCCTCGCGCTTTGCTCGATCCTCGTCGTCAGGAACATGAAGGGGGGCTTGCTGGTCGGGATCGTCGCCACGACCGTGATCGCGGCGATCGTGAACGGGGTCTGGGGCGACAACGCCATCTGGGATCCGATCGGGCCCGGCATCGCGCAGGTGCCCGGATCTATCACAGCCAAGCCGGACTTCAGCTTGCTGGGGGACTTCTCGTTCGGGTTCTTCTCCACCCTCGGCTTCTGGGCGGCGATCGTGCCGGTCTTCGCGGTGATGCTGTCGGACTTCTTCGACACGATGGGCACGGCCGTGGCGCTCGGCGACGAGGCCGGGCTGCTCGATGAAGAGGGAAAGCTCCCCCACATGAACCGCGTCCTGCTGGTCGACTCGGTCGCGGCCGCCGCGGGCGGCGCGGCGAGCGCGTCGTCGAACACGACCTTCATCGAATCCGCCGCCGGGATCAGCGAGGGAGGTCGGACCGGCCTCGCGTCGGTGATCACGGGTGTGCTCTTCCTGCTCTGCGTGTTCCTGTCCCCGCTCGCCGGCGTGATCCCGCCGGAGGCGACGGCCCCCGTCCTCGTGGTCGTGGGCTACTTCATGATGCGCGGCATCGGGGAGATCGATTGGCGCGATCCCGCGATCGGGATCCCGGCGCTCTTGACGATCGGACTGATGCCGTTCACGTACTCGATCACGAACGGGGTCGGGGCCGGCTTCATCGCCTACACGGCGATCAGGGTGATGCAGGGCAAGTTCCGCGACGTGCATCCGCTGATGTACGTCGTGACCGCGGGCTTCCTCTTCTACTTCCTGCGGGGTGTGCTCGCCTGATCGCGACCGTCGAGCGCACCCATCGGATCGATCGGGGGGCGGGGCCGCGAGGCCCCGCCCTCCGGCATCGGGCCCACGGCCACGACGCCTAACGGCCGCCAGTCCTCGCCGAGCGCGAGCGACGTCCGCGCCCCGTCCGTGTCGAAGGGCAGGCCCGGGTCCCACGACCATCCGACGTGCTGCGTGTGCAGGGCGACGACCAGCGTGCGGATCACCGCACCGGCGGAGAGCAAGACGGCCCCCTCGGTCCGTGGTCGCGACGTCTCGCCGTCCGTCATCCGGATGCAGGGCACGATCAGGATGCTCGCCCCGTGAAGCACGCCATCGGTGCCCGTGGCGGCGGCGAGACGCTGCCGCGCCACGGGAGAGCTCACGACGACGAAGGACCACTCCGCGGACGTGTGGGCGGCGGCCGCGGCGCGGACGGCCTCCTCGACGATGTCGGGCGAGACCTCCCCGGGCCCGAACACGTGGCTCGGCTGCGCGACCGAGATCGCGACGAGCGCGGACTCCCGGAACAGGTCGTCCTCGGGCCGGCGCACGAGCGCGCGGGCGGGTCGCGGCGGCGCGTCGCCCGCCGAGGCGTCCACCCCCCGCACCAGCGCCGCCGGGACCCGCGCGGTCTTCGTCATCACGAGGCCGCTCGCCGCCGCCACGGCGTCGGCGAACGCCACCACCGTGGTCTCCAGTGCCTGCCCGTGATCGTCGACGGTTCCTCGAAGATCCTGCAGCGCCGGCAGGCCCGCGCAGCCGATCGCCACGTCGACGACCCCTTCCCGCCACGGACGACCGAAGGTGTCGGTGATCACGATCCCGAAGCGCGCGAGCCCCAGGCGCGCCGACAGCTCTTTCTGCAATCGCTCGGCGCTCGCGTCGGGATCTTCCGGGAGGAGCGTGAGGAACCCCTTCCGCACGTTGGATGCGTCGACGCCCGCGTTGGCACAGACGAAACCGTGTCGGGTGCGGGTGATGACGAGATCGCCTCGTCGAGCCACGACCCCCACGGACTCCCGTTCGATCCACGCGGCGCGGTCCTCCGCGGGGACGATGCGCCCCTCGGCCTTGGAGACGACCTTCTGCGTGATCGCCACGATGTCCCCGTCCCTCGCGGCCTTCTCCGCGAGGGACGGCTCCAGGAGCGCGGCCAGATCGTCGCCCGGCTCGATCTCCGGGAGCCCCTCGAGGGGGATCAGCTCGATCGTCATCGCAGCGCGTCGAGCGCGATACGAGCAAGCCGCTCGGCGACCTCGTCGTCCCGCATCACGGTGTCGGTAACGGCCACCCGTGCACCGGTCTCATCGTGCACGCGATCCGCCAGGCGCGCGTCCGCGTCGTCGATCACCCATGCGTCGAGGAGGCCGTCGTAGGCTCGCGCCGCGCCCGCGGCGGAGACCTCGAGGCCCACGACGGGCATGAGCCGGTCCGCCATGCCCGCCAGCGGCCGCCCCCCGACGATCGGCGAGATCCCGACCACGGGCCTCTGGGCCACGGCTTCCTGCAGCCCGCCCACCGCGAGGATCGGACCGATCGAGACGACGGGGTTGGAAGGGCAGATCACGACGGCGTCCGCCTGCTCGATCGCGGCTTGCACTCCGGGCGCCGGCGTGGCTACGTCCGCCCCTTCGAAGCGGATGGCTTTGACGTCGTCCCGGGCACCCCGGAGTACCCAGTACTCCTGGAAATGCAGGTCCATCTCCTGTCCGCGAGAGACCACGTCGAGCCGGGTTTCCACCGGCTGTTCGCTCATCGGCAGGATCGTGCACGCGATGTCGAATCGCGCCGCGACCCGCGCGGTGACCTCCGAGAGCCCGAGTCCCTCCCCCAGGGACCGCGTCCGGAACAGGTGGGTCGCCAGGTCCAGGTCGCCGAGTCCGAACCACGCGGCACCGGGGTCGAAAGCGCGGAGCTCCTCGGTGGCGCGGAACGTCTCGTCGCGTCGCCCCCATCCGCGATCGCGGTCGAACGCGTCGCCGAGCCAGTACGTGACCGAGTCGAGGTCGGGGCACACACGGAGACCGTGGACGTCGAGGTCGTCGCCGGTGTTCACGACCGCGGTGACATCGGCGGGGGAGACGGCCCGAACCAGACCACGCAGGAACTTCCCCGCGCCGACCCCACCGGCGAGTGCGACGACCTTCACAGAGGCAGAGCGTAGTAGCCTCCGCTCGTGGCGGCCGTGACGACTCACGCCCTGCGGCGGGCGCTCGCGCGCGCCGAGCAAGGCAAGGCTCTGTCCGAAGAAGAGGCGACCGCGCTCATGACGGCGTCGGGTGAGGATCTCGCGCGGTTGCAGTCGGTGGCCGCGCAGCTCCGGGACCTCGGCTCGGGCGACCGCATCACCTACTCGCGCAAGGTCTTCATCCCGCTGACGATGCTGTGCCGCGACCACTGCCACTACTGCACCTTCGCGAAGCCCGCCGCGAAGCTCGTGGCGCCGTTCCTCGCGCCGGAGGAGGTGCTCGCGATCGCCGGGGGCGGACGAGCCCGCGCGTGCAAGGAGGCGCTCTTCACCCTGGGCGATCGGCCGGAGGACCGCTACGACGTGGCACGCGATTGGTTGCGCTCGCGGGGGTTCGCCTCGACGCTCGACTACGTGCGCGCGTCAGCCATCAGCGTGATCGAGGAGACCGGGCTGCTCCCGCACCTGAATCCCGGCGTGATGAGCTACGAGGAGCTCGCGCGGTTGAAGCAGGTGAGCGCATCGATGGGACTGATGTTGGAGACAGCTTCCGATCGGCTCTCGTCGAAGGGCGGGCCGCACTTCGGCTCCCCGGACAAGCACCCTGCCGTGAGACTGCGGACGATCGCGGACGCGGGCAGGCTCGCGATCCCGTTCACCACGGGCATCCTCGTGGGCATCGGCGAAGACGCGCGCGAGCGCGCCGCCTCGGTCTTCGCGATCCGGGAGCTTCACCGTCGCTACGGTCACATCCAGGAGGTGATCGTGCAGAACTTCCGCGCGAAGCCCGGCACGGCGATGGCGAGAGCGCCCGAGCCGGACGACGAGGAGTTCCTCGCCGCCGTCGCCACGACGCGCGTCGTGATGGGGCCACACATGAGCGTCCAGGCTCCCCCCAATCTGTCCGACGCGACGCAACAACGGCGGCTGCTCGATGCCGGCATCAGCGATTGGGGCGGCGTGTCACCGCTCACGCCCGATCACGTGAACCCCGAGCGGCCGTGGCCGGCGATCGATTCGCTCGCCGCGACGACAGCCTCGCGCGGGAAGACCCTGCGTGAACGACTGACGATCTACCCGCGATTCGCGGGCAGTCCGGATCCGTACCTCGCGGGCAAGATGCGTGCCCCTGTCGAGGCTCTCCTCGGTGAGGACGGCCTCGCCGTGGAGGGAACGAAGCCCGAGCCGATGGGATGGCAGGACCCGGATGTCACCTGGAAACCACGGACCATCGACCTCACGTTCGCGAAGGGGCCGGAGGCAGGCTTGCGTTCCGACGCCGGCGCCGTGTACGGGGAGATCCCCGCCGAGGACGTGGTCACGCGCGCCTGGGCGTCCCGAGAGGTCGTCCCCGAACGCCTCACTTCGGAGATCCGAGCGGCGTTGCTGCGGGCCGAGCGGCACCGTCCTCTCTCGGACGAGCAGGCGCTGGCGTTGTTCCAGGCGGAGGGCGTCGATCTCGAGGCCCTCCGTGAGGTCGCCGATGGCCTCCGGCGGGAGGCCGTCGGCGATGTCGTCACCTACGTGATCAACCGGAACATCAACTTCACGAACGTCTGCTACGTCGGCTGTCGCTTCTGCGCGTTCGCGCAGCGGGAAGTCGATCCGGAGGCCTACACGCTCACCCTCGATGAGGTCGCCGACCGGGCGGAGGCCGCGTGGGCGGATGGGGCGAGCGAGGTGTGTATGCAGGGCGGCATCCACCCGGACCTCCCGGGCTCCTTCTATCTGGATCTCCTCGACGCGGTGAAGGCCCGAGTGCCGGGGATCCACGTCCATGCGTTCAGCCCGATGGAGATCTTGAACGGGGCGACGAAGATGGGCGTGTCCTTCCGTGAGTTCCTCACCGCCTGCAAGGAGCACGGTCTGGGGACGATCCCGGGAACGGCCGCCGAGATCCTGGACGACGGCGTCCGATGGCTGCTGACGAAGGGCAAGCTCCCTGCCGACACCTGGGAGGAGGTCGTTCGAACGGCTCACGACATCGGACTCCGGAGCTCCTCCACGATCATGTTCGGGCACGTGGACGCCCCACCCCATTGGGTGGGCCACCTGCGGCGGCTCGCCCGGATCCAGCAGGACACCGGCGGCTTCACGGAGTTCGTGCCGCTGCCGTTCATCCACCGGAACGCACCGATCTACCTGGCGGGTCACGCGCGGCCGGGTCCGTCCTTCGACGACAGCGTTCGCATGCATGCGGTCGCGCGGATCCTCCTCGACGGAGTTATCCACAACGTGCAGGTGTCGTGGGTGAAACTCGGCGTGGAGGCGGCGTCGGAGATCCTCCGATCCGGGGCGAACGACTTCGGTGGCACGTTGATGGAGGAGACGATCAGTCGGATGGCGGGCGCCGGGTGGGGGATCCGGATGGCGCCGGAACAGTTCGATGACGCGATCC
>Ga0299913_10000423_pt1 | contig 26528 bp, 25 predicted proteins | sample RVTome_9_FD_201360 | JGI IMG/M metagenome (GOLD analysis project Ga0299913, IMG submission 201360) | Soil microbial communities from uranium-contaminated site in the Upper Colorado River Basin, Wyoming, United States - RVT155D38 (version 2) ... | reverse complement strand
CTGGACGTACCACGTGTTCAGGGCCCGGATCGGGGTCGAGGAGCAGGCGGAGAGCCCGCTCGACCTGGTCGCGCGGAAGACCGAAGGGTAGAGCCCGGGATGGGGCCGCTCGATCCGCGCCTGGTCCGCCGCGCCCGGGCGGTGCGCGTCATGCTCGCGGTCGACACCGCCCTCGGGGTCGTCGCCGCCCTGCTCGTCCTCGCCCAGGCGGTCCTGCTCGCCCGGGTGGCGGCCCGGGGCTTCGCGGGCGCTTCGCTCCGGGAGCTCCTGACTCCGCTCGTGCTCCTGGTCGCGGTCGCGGCCTGCCGCGGGGCGGCGGCCTGGGGGTTCGAGGTCGCCGGCCGGCGCGCGGCGGCGAGCGCCCTTTCGGACCTGCGGCTCGACGTGGTCGAGCGCCGCGTGCGCGACCGGCCGGCTGCCCTCGACGGCGCCGAGAGCGCCGAGGTGGCCACGCTCGCCGTCGGCGGCGTCGACGCGCTCGAGACGGCGTTCGCCCGCTACCTCCCGCAGCTCGTGCTCGCCGTCGTGGTTCCGGTCGCCGTCCTCGCGCTGGTCGCGTCGATCGACCTCCTCTCCGCGGGGATCATGCTGCTGACCCTCCCGCTCGTCCCCGTCTTCATGTGGCTCGTCGGCCGCTACACGGAGCGGCGCACCGCGCGCCGGCGCGAGGCGCTGCGGCTGCTCTCCGTGCACTTCCTCGACGTCGTCCGTGGGCTGCCGACGCTCCGGGCGTTCAACCGCGGGCGGGCGCAGGCCGGGCGGATCGAGGAGGTCAGCGACGAGTACCGGCGCGCGACGATGGGGACGCTCCGGGTCGCGTTCCTTTCCGGAACCGTCCTCGAGCTCGCGGCGACGCTCGGGATCGCGCTCGTCGCGGTGACCGTGGGCGTCCGCCTCGCCGAGGGCGGGCTCGGCCTCGAGGCGGGGCTCACGGTGCTCGTTCTGGCACCGGAGCTCTACCTGCCGCTGCGGAACCTGGCGGCCCAGTACCACGCGAGCGCGGACGGCCTCGCCGTCGGCGAGCGCCTGCTCGACCTGGCCGAGCCGGAGGAGCGGCCGCGCGGGGCGGCGATCCCGCCGAGCCCGCGCGACGTCTCGGTTCGGCTGGAGGGCGTCTCCTTCTCCTATCCCGGCCGGCCGGGCCCGGTGCTCGCCGGCCTCGACCTCGAGCTGGCGCGCGGGGAGACGGTCGCGCTCACGGGCCCGAGTGGCGCCGGGAAGAGCACGATCGCGGCGCTGCTCCTGCTCCTGGCCGAGCCGACCGCGGGCCGCGTCACCGCCGGGGGCGTCGACCTCGCCGGGTGCGACCCGGCGGCGTGGCGGGAGCAGGTCGCCTGGGTCCCGCAGCGGCCGACGCTCTTCCGGGGCACGGTCGCGGACAACATCCGGCTCGGCGACGCGGCCGCCACGGACGCGGCGGTCGCCGAGGCCGCGGCGCTCGCCGGCGCCGACGGCTTCGTGCTCGCCCTGCCGGAGGGCTACCGGACGGTCGTGGGCGACGGCGGGAGGCCGCTCTCGGCGGGCCAGGCGCGCCGGATCGCACTCGCGCGCGCGTTCCTCCGCAACGCGCCGCTCGTGCTCCTGGACGAGCCGACCGCCGACCTCGATCCCGCGGGCGCCGAGGCGGTGGGCGAGGCCGTGGACCGTCTGCTCGGCGGGCGCACCGTCCTCCTCGTCACGCACCGCCCCGAGCTCGAGGCGCGCGCCGACCGCGTCGTCCGGCTGGGCGCCGAGGAGGTGACGGTGTGAGCACCGTGCGGCAGCTCTCGGCCTTCGCCGGCGTCCCCGCTCGGCGGGTCGCCCTCGCGATCCTGCCGGGGGCGCTGGCCGTCTGCTTCGGCATCGGCCTCATGACCGCGGCCGGCTACCTCATCTCGCGCGCCGCGGAGCAGCCTCCGATCCTCTCCCTCACGGTGACGATCGTCGCAGTCCGCTTCTTCGGCCTGGCGCGGCCGCTGGCCCGCTACCTCGAGCGGATCACCTCCCACGACGTCGCCCTCCGTTCGCTCGCCCGCATCCGCTCGCGCTTCTACGAGCGGATCGAGCCGCTCGCGCCGGCGCAGCTCGAGGGCTACCGCCGGGGCGAGCTGCTCAACCGCATGGTCGGGGACGTGGACGCCCTCCTCGGCCTCTACCCGCGCGGGGTCGGGCCGCCGCTGGTCGCGGCCGTCGCCGGCGGCGCGGCCGTGGTCGCCGCCGCCACGGTGCTTCCCGCGGCGGCCGCGATCCTCGCCGCCGGGCTGGTCGTGGGCGGGGTCGCCGTCCCGCTCCTCGCCTGGGCCGCGAGCCGCTCCTCGGGGCGCCGGCAGGCCGCCGCGCGCGGAGAGCTGACCGCCGAGCTGGTGGAGCTGCTGCGCGGTGCGCCCGAGCTCGTCGCCTACGGCCGGGAGGACGAGGCGGTCGCCCGCGTCCGCGCGGCGGACGCGGAGCTCGTGCGCCTCGGCCAGCGCGACGCCTTCGCGGCCGGCGCCGCCGACGCGCTCCTGATCCTCGTGGCGGGGGCGACGGTCGCCGGCGTCCTCGCCGTCGCGGTGGACGCGCACGCGGAGGGCACACTCGACCGCGTGCTCGTGGCGACGCTCGCCCTGCTCGCGCTCGCGTCGTTCGACGCGGTGATCCCGCTGCCGGGCGCGGCGCGCGAGCTCTCGGGCCTCCTCGCCGCCGGCCGCCGCGTCCTCCAGACGACGGGCCGCAAGCCCCTCGTCCGCGATCCGGCCGAGCCGCGTCCCCGTCCGCCGCGCCGCGCTCCCGTCGTCCTCGAGGGGGTCACGGCGCGCTACGGCGTCGAGGAGCCGGTGCTGAGCGCCTTCGACCTCCGGCTCGAGCCGGGGCGGCACGTCGCCCTCGTCGGCCCGAGCGGCGCCGGCAAGACCACCGTGCTCAACCTCCTCCTGCGCTTCCTCGACCCGGCCGAGGGCCGGGTCACGATCGGTGGGCACGACCTGCGCGAGTACCGCCAGGAGGACGTGCGCGCCACGTTCGCCCTCGCCGGCCAGGACGCGCACCTCTTCGACTCGACGATCCGCGAGAACCTGAGGCTCGCCCGTCCCGGCGCCGAGGAGGCCGACCTCTGGGCCGCGCTCCAGCGGGCGCGGCTGGCCGACTGGGTCGCGTCCCTCCCGGCCGGCCTGGACACGCGGGTCGGTGAGGAGGGGACGATGCTCTCCGGCGGCCAGCGCCAGCGTCTCGTGCTGGCGCGGGCGCTCCTCGCCGACGCGCCAGTCCTTCTCCTGGACGAGCCGACCGCGCACCTCGACCCGCCGACGGCGCGGGCCCTCGTGGACGACGTCCTCGCCGCGGCCGGTGACCGCTCGGTGCTCTTGGTCACCCATCGCCCCGAGGGCCTCGACCGCATGGACGAGGTCGTCCGGGTGCCGCCGGCCTAGCCTTCGCTGGAGCGGGCCCAGATGTTGATGCCGCACTCCGTGGCGTGCTCGTCGATCTCCGCGAGCTCGTCGTCGGTGAAGCCGAGCCGGTCGAGGGAGGCCACGTTCTCCTCGAGCTGGTCGACGCTCGAGGCGCCTATCAGCGTCGAGGTCACACGGTCGTCGCGGAGCGTCCAGGCGAGCGCCATCTGAGCGAGGGTCTGGCCGCGGCCCTGCGCGATCTCGTTCAGCGCCCGGATCCGGTCGAGCGTCTCCGGGGCGAGCATGTCGTCGGAGAGGGCGTAGCCGCGGTCGGCGCGGGACCCCTCCGGGATGCCCTCCAGGTACTTGTCCGTCAGCATCCCCTGCGCGAGCGGTGAGAAGACGATGCAGCCGATCCCCTCCTCGCCGAGGACGGCGAGGAGCTCGGGCTCGATCCAGCGGTTGAGCAGGGAGTACGACGGCTGGTGGATCAGCAGCCGGATGCCCAGATCCCGCAGGATCGCCGCCGCCTCGTGCGTCCGGTCGGCCGAATAGGACGAGATGCCGGGATAGAGCGCCTTGCCCTGCTGCACGGCGGCGGCGAGCGCGCCCATCGTCTCCTCGAGCGGCGTCCTCGGGTCGAAGCGGTGCGAGTAGAAGATGTCGACGTAGTCGAGGCCTATGCGGGCGAGGCTCTGGTCGAGGCTGGCGAGCAGGTACTTGCGCGAGCCCCATTCGCCGTACGGGCCGGGCCACATGTCGTACCCGGCCTTCGTCGAGACGACGAGCTCGTCGCGGTACGGGCGGAGGTCGGCCGCCAGCATCCGGCCGAAGTTCTCCTCGGCCGACCCGTACGGCGGCCCGTAGTTGTTCGCCAGGTCGAAGTGGGTGATCCCGAGCTCGAACGCCCGCCGGACGATCGCCCGGCCGTCCTCGAAGGGGCGGTCGCCGCCGAAGTTCCACCAGAGGCCGAGCGAGACCGCGGGCAGGTCGAGGCCGCTCCGGCCGGAGCGGCGGTAGAGCATGCGGTCGTAGCGGTCGGCGGCCGGTGTCCAGGTCATAGCGCGGGGTCTGCTCCCGTGCGGTATACCTGAACTACACAGATGGCCAAGCCTGTCGAGCAGCGCCACCGGGTCGTGATCCGCTTCGCGGGCGACTCCGGGGACGGGATGCAGCTCACCGGCGGGCGCTTCGCCAGCGAGACGGCGCTCCTCGGGAACGACCTGTCCACGCTTCCGGACTTCCCGGCGGAGATCCGCGCGCCCGCGGGCTCCCTGCCGGGGGTCTCCGGCTTCCAGATCCACTTCTCGGATCACGACATCCTCACGCCGGGCGACGCGCCCGACGTGCTCGTCGCCATGAACCCGGCCGCGCTGAAGACGAACCTGCGCGGGCTGCCCAACGGCGCGACGATCATCGTCAACACTGACGCCTTCAACGACCGGAACCTCCAGAAGGCCGGGTACGAGGCGAACCCGCTCGAGGACGGCTCGCTCGCCGAGTTCCGCGTGCAGCCCGTGCCCCTGACCTCGCTGACCATCGAGGCGCTGAAGGAGTTCGACGTCTCCAAGCGGGAGGCCGAGCGCTCCAAGAACATGTTCGCGCTCGGGCTGATGTCCTGGCTCTACAGCCGTCCGACAGAGGGGACGATCGAGTTCCTCGAGCGGAAGTTCGCCAAGAGCCCCGAGATCGCGGCCGCGAACGTCAGGGCCTTCCGCGCCGGCTACGCCTTCGGCGAGACGACGGAGGAGTTCGCCGTCCAGTACGAGGTCCGGCCGGCGCAGCTCGCGCCCGGCACCTACCGCAACGTGACGGGCAACCAGGCGCTCGCCATGGGCCTCGTCGCCGCGAGCGTCCAGAGCCGGCTCCCGCTCTTCCTCGGCGCCTACCCGATCACGCCGGCCTCCGGGATCCTGGAGGAGCTCGCCCGCCACAAGCACTTCGGCGTGCGGACGTTCCAGGCCGAGGACGAGATCGCCGCCGTCGGCGCCGCGCTCGGCGCGTCCTTCGGCGGGGCGCTCGGCGTCTCCACCTCGAGCGGCCCCGGCGTCGTGCTCAAGTCCGAGACGGTCGGGCTCGCGGTCGCGCTCGAGCTGCCGCTCGTGATCCTCGACATCCAGCGCGCGGGGCCCTCGACGGGCATGCCGACGAAGCCCGAGCAGTCCGACCTGCTCATGGTCCTCTTCGGGCGCAACGCCGAGTCGCCGGTGCCCGTGCTCGCCGCCTCGACGCCCGGGCACTGCTTCGACATGGCGATCGAGGCCGCGCGGATCGCGCTGAAGTACCGGACGCCGGTCTACCTGCTCTCCGACGCGTACCTGGCGAATGGCTCCGAGCCCTGGCTCGTCCCCGACGCGGCCGACCTGCCCGACATCGCGCCCGAGTTCGCGACCGAGCCGAACGACGGCGACCGCTACCTGCCCTACGTCCGCGACGGCGCCACCCTCGCACGCGAGTGGGCGCTGCCGGGCACGCCGGGCCTCGAGCACCGGATCGGCGGACTCGAGAAGGAGGACCGCACCGGGAACATCTCGTACGACCCCGACAACCACGACCTGATGGTCCGTGTCCGCGCGCAGAAGGTGGCCGGGATCGCCGCGGACATCCCCGAGCAGACGGTCGACCACCAGGAGGGCGCGAACCTGCTCGTGCTCAGCTGGGGCGGCACGCGCGGTCCGGTCGCGGCAGGCGTCCGCGACGCGCGGGAGGCCGGCGCGAAGGTCGCGCATGCCCACCTCGCGTACCTGAACCCGTTCCCGCGCAACCTGGGCGGGATCCTGCGCAGCTACGACCGCGTGCTCGTCCCGGAGATGAACCTCGGCCAGCTCCTCAAGCTCGTCCGGGCCGAGTTCCTGGTCGACGCCGTCGGCTTCCAGCGCGTTCGCGGGGTGCCCTTCACGTCGGCGGAGCTGGCCGGCGCGATCGAGAGGCTGGCATGACCGAGCTTCCCGTTCTGTCCGCCAAAGACTTCAAGTCGGACCAGGAGGTCCGCTGGTGCCCGGGGTGCGGCGACTATGCCATCTTGGCCTCCATGCAGGGCTTCCTCCCGGAGCTCGGGATCCCGCGCGAGCGGCTCGTCTTCATCTCCGGGATCGGCTGCGCCGCCCGCTTTCCCTACTACGTGAACGCCTACGGGCTGCACTCGATCCACGGCCGCGCCGCCGCCATCGCCACCGGTCTGGCCGCGTCCCGCTCCGACCTGTCCGTCTGGGTCGTCTCCGGGGACGGCGACGCGCTCTCGATCGGGGGCAACCACTTCCTCCACGCGCTGCGCCGCAACGTGAACATCACCATCCTCCTCTTCAACAACCAGGTCTACGGCCTGACGAAGGGGCAGTACTCGCCGACGAGCCCGCTCGGCCAGGTGACCGGCCCGACCCCGATGGGCTCGATCGACTGGCCCCTGAACCCGGTCTCGGTCGCCCTCGGGGCCGAGGCCAGCTTCGTGGCGCGCTCGATCGACACCGACCGGGCTCACCTGACCGAGATGCTGCACGCGGCGAGCCGCCACAAGGGCGCCGCCTTCGTCGAGATCCTCCAGAACTGCAACGTCTACAACGACGGCGCCTTCGACCACGTTCGCGACGAGAAGGCCAACCGCATCGTGCTCCGGCACGGGGAGCCGGTCCGCTTCGGAGCCGAGGGCGAGCGGGGCGTGCGCCTGCGCTCCGGTGGGGACGTCGAGCTCGTGGACGTGGCCGACGTGGGCGAGGACGCGCTGCTCGTGCACGACGCGCACGGCGAGGGCGTCGCCACCGCCTTCGCGCTGGGCCGGCTCGGCTACCCGCTGCCGGGCCCGCTGCCGATCGGGGTCTTCCGGGACGTCGTGCGCCCGGTCTACGACGAGCTGATGACCGCCCAGCTCGAGGACGCCAGGGCGACCCGCGGCGAGGGCGACCTCGACGCCCTGCTCCACGCGGGCGACACCTGGCAGATCGCGTAGCGCCCCGCCGGCCTTCAGCGCGGCCCTGAGGCCCATTCTCGTCGGTCGGCGGCGACGCCCGGGATCCGGGCGGACACCTGGAGCCGTTCGGGGCCGGCCCCGAGGCGGCCGGGTCGCCCTCTCCGTAGCGTCGGGACATCCCGACGAAAGGAGCTCGACATGCCCGGCTTCGCCCTCACGAAGCCCCTCCCGGCGGCGGTCGTGGCCGTCGCCCTCGCTGTCTGCTCGTCCGCGGCCGCCGCGCCGGGCCGGGGCGACGCGCGCGGCTCGCCCCAGGGCCTTGCGCTCGCGGAGCCGCCGGCCGTCGTGGCCGCGGCCGTGCCGCCCGCCAACGACGAGCTCGCCACGGCCACCGTGATCGGCGGCCTCCCGTTCTCGGAGGCGCTGAGCACGGTGGAGGCGACCACGAACCTCGACGACCCGGTGTGCGTCGACGACGACGCGAGCGTCTGGTACGCCTACACGCCTCCCACGACCGCCTGGCTGACGGCCGACACGATCGGGAGCGACTACGACACGACGCTCGGGGCCTACACGGGCACGCCCGGCGACCTGACCGAGGTCGCCTGCAACGACGACGCGGTTGGCCTTCGGTCTCGCATCAGCTTCCTCGCCGAAGCGGGCGTCACCTACTACCTCCTCGCGGCCGGCTGGGACGGCGGCGGCAACCTCGTGCTCTCACTCGCCCAGGCGGGGCCGTTCGCGAAGATCCCGGTGAAGGCCTCGCAGGCCCGCGAGATCACGCCGGCGGCCGCCGTCGGCTGGATCGCCTGGGCGCGTGGCGCGAGGCGCAACTTCCGCTTCTGGGAGCTCTTCGCCCAGGGCTCGGAGGGGACGGTCAGGGTGAACCGGGCGCGGACGCACGGCTTTGCCGGCGGCTTCGACGACGGCACCCTCGTCTACCAGGAGGTTCGCGGCCGCCAGTCGAACCTCCAGCGCTTCGACCTGCTGCGAGAGACCCGCTCCGGGCTCCCGGCAGGCGTCAACACCCGGCACTGGGAGTGGCATCCGACGATCTCGGGCGACTGGCTCCTCTTCGGCCGGTCGAACCGGGCCAGCCGGACGGACGCGGTCTTCCTGCGGAACCTCGCCGACGGCCGGACGATCCTGCTCGACCGGCGGCGCTGGGGCACGCGGCGGATCGCCGAGCCCGGCCAGGTGAACGGCGACTACGCGGTCTGGTTCCGCTGCACGCCGCGCTGTGACGTGTTCCTCCACGACATCGCGCAGGGGACGACCACCAAGGTGCCGAACCCGCAGGCACGGCAGCAGTACGACCCGTCGGTCACGAGCGATGGCACCGTCTACTTCGTCCAGAGCGGCCGCGGCTGCGGGACGTCCGTGCGCCTCGTCCGCCAGCCGCTGGGCGGGTCGGCCGAGGTGCTGACCTCGCTGGGCGCGGGGCGCGACTCGTTCCACACCTTCGCGCTCGAGCACGGCGAGGGCACGAGCGTCTTCTTCGAGAGCGTCCGCTGCTCGAACGGGGCCTCCGACGTCCTCAGGCTCGTCGACCCGTGAGCAGGCCGGCCCCGCTCCGACTATCATCCTGCGGCCGTGGAAGTCCGGGCACCGGTCCCGACGCCCGTCAGCGTGGGGGTGGCCGTCGCCGTCCTCACTGGACTCGCGCTGCTCGCGCCCGCCCGAGCCGCGGCCGACCCGGGGCCGAGCCTCCGTCCGCGGACCGTGGAGGCCGTCCAGCAGAAGCTCGCCGAGCTCGGCTACCTGCCCGCGAGCGGGGTCGACGGCATCTGGGGCATGCAGTCGCGGACGGCGACGATCGCCTTCCAGAAGTGGGAGGGCCTCCTGCGCGACGGGATCCCGGGCCCGGTCACCCAGAAGGCGCTGGCCGCCGCCAAGCGTCCGAAGCCGGTGAGGCACGGCCCTGCCAGGAGGATCGAGATCCTCCTCGACCGGCAGCTCCTCCTCCTCGTCCGGAACGGCAGGGTCGCGAGGACGATCCACGTCTCCACCGGCAGGGGACGTTTCGCGACGCCGCCCGGCCCGTACGAGATCCTCCGCAAGCGACGGCGGTCGTGGTCGATCCCGTACAAGGTCTGGCTCCCGTGGGCGAGCTACTTCGTCGGCGGCATCGCCGTCCACCAGTCGCGCGTCGTCCCCGTGAAGCCGGCCTCGCACGGATGCGTCCGGGTGACGCGGCACGACGCGCGCTGGCTCTACCGGCGCACCCCCGTCGGACTTCCCGTCCGGGTGCTCAGGCGCTCGCAGTAGCGGGCCCCGCCCACGGGCCGAGCGGACCAGCGTCCGCGGCGGTCAACCGGAGGGATACGATCCGTGCTTGACTGCGGACCTGACCGGTGAAACGCGCGTGGGCGAGCGCCTGCGCGAGCTGCGCCGGCAGCGCGGGATGACGATGGCCGAGCTGGCCGCGGCGACTGGGCTGACGAGCGGCTTCCTCTCCCAGCTGGAACGGGATCTCACGTCGGTCTCGCTCTCCTCGCTCGCGCGGATCTGCGCCGCCCTCGACGTGCGCTTCGGGGACGTGCTGGACGTCGCGCCGACGGGCGAGGTCATCCGCAGGGAGGAGGTGCCGACCTGGACGGCGATCGGCGCGCACGAGGACCGGCTCCTGAGCTCGCGGGACGAGCGCCGCTTCCACCTGATGGAGTCGCGCGTTCCGCCCGGGACCGGGGCCGGCGAGGCGCTCTACACGCTCCCCGCCGACGTCGAGCTCCTCTACGTGCTCGCGGGCCGGCTCGAGCTCGACGTGGGGGGGAGGCTCCATCGCGTGTCGGCGGGCGACACCCTCACGTATTCGCCCCGGGACCCGCACACCTGGCGGAACCCGTCGGAGGACGAGGACGCCGTCGTCTTGTGGTTCACGGTGCCGAACCCGTTCTCACCGGCGCGCGAAGGCGAGCGCGTCTAGCTCGAGGCCTTGCGGCGGGGCGGTGCTGAGGAGCTCGGGGACCTCGAGTACGAGCGCATGCCAGCCCTCGCCCTGGAGCTCGCCCTCGAGCGTCGCCGTGCCGTCGACCTGCTCGACGTCGGCCCGGTCGCCGTCCACCCAGAGGGTCGCCGGCGTCTCCGCGATCGCGCTCACCGTGAGCCGCAGCCGCCCGGAGCCGTAGATCCAGAACGGCCCCTGGCGCTCGTCCGTCACGTTCCCGTCCCACCCCTCGCAGAAGAGCGGCTCGCTGCGCGGCGGCTCGGGGACGGGGGCGCCGAGCTCGGCGCCGCCCCGCTGGGTGAAGAGCGTCACCTGCCCGCCGCGCGCCGCCGGGGCGAAGCCGTGCTCCCGGAGCTCCCGCCAGCCGAACCACGCGCCGGGGACGGCGCCCTGCTCGTAGGCGCCGGCATGGAAGGCCACTGCCCGGACGCCGATCTCCGCGAGCGTCTCCTCGTCTCCGGGCAGCCAGATGCCGCAGGAGAGGCGGTTGCGGAGGAAGTAGAAGTCGAAGGCCGGCCGGGGGACGAGCGTCGAGTAGCCGCCCGGACGCTGGCGCGGGGCCTGAAGCTGGTAGTAGTCGTAGATGCTGCCGTAGTGGATCCCGGGCTCGAAGAGGGGCAGCTCGAGGATCCGCCCGGCCGGCTCGTCCCGGAGCGCCGCGTAGGCGGCGTTGTCCGGGTCCGCCCGCGAGCTTGCGAGCGGGAAGACGAGGAGGTCGGCGGCGACGAGGGCGAGGAGCCCCGCCGCGACGGCCCCTGCCCGGCGGCCGGAGGCGGCGAGGAGGCGGCCCGCCGCGACGGCGGCGAGCGCCGCGAGCGCCAGGTCGGCGATCGGCATCAGCCGGCCCGGGACCCGGGGGAAGCGGAGCGGCGGGAAGACGTTCCAGAGCAGCTCGTAGAGCGGGATCGTCGTGCCGAGCGCGAGCAGCACCGGGACGAGCGCGCCCACGCCGAGCACGGCGGCGAGCGCACGCTGCTTGGCCTGCCAGAGCACCACGAGCCCGACGGCGGCGAGGACGGGAAGCAGCCAGCCCACGTAGACGAAGCGCTCGAGCTCGTCGGAGAGGCCGCGGCCGACGAGGTCGGAGAGGGATGCCGAGTACTCCCCGACCTCCTGGAGCGAACGCCCCTCGCCTTCCGCCGAGTCGCGGACGATGGCCAGGTGGACGGCGAGCCCGACGGCGACGGCGGCGAGCAGGCCGCCGCCCGCCCACGCGGCCGCCACCGGCGCCGCGCGCACGGCCACGTACACCGCCAGGAAGGGGATGGCCCCGAGCGCCAGATGGAGCTGCCCGGAGAGTGGGATCGACACGATCGCGGCCGCCGCGAGCGCGCCCCAGAGGTGGGCGCTCCGCCCGCCCCCGGCCCGGCGTGACCGCTCGTACGCGAGGAGCGCGAGTGGGAGCAGGACGGCGATCCAGCCGAGGAGGTGCGTCCCGCTCTGCGCCAGCCGGTAGGGAGCAAGGGCGAACGCGAGGCCGCCGAGCGCCGCCGCCGCCGGGCCGAGCGCGAGCTCCCGTAGCCAGCCGTAGGTGAGCAGGCCCGCGGCGACGATCGTCCCGAGCAGGAGGAGGTTCCACGCGACCACCGGCCCGAGCACCGCGTCGAGCGGCCAGAAGACCAGCCCGAACGGCCAGCCCGCGAGGACGACCTGCGGCTCGACGAGCGGCTGGAAGCTGTACGGGTCGATCCACGGGGCCGCGCCCCGGGCCAGCTGGTGGCCCACGAGCCAGAAGCGGTAGACCGTCTGGAGGTGATCGCCGGCCGCGGCCTCGCCGTGGCCGTCGGCGCCGTCGGCGACGAACGCGCTTCTGAAGTCGAGGATCGCGGGCAGCGTCGCGACGAGCGCCACCGCTCCGTAGAGGGCTACGAGAGCGAGCGCGCGGCTTCGACCAGCATGTCGAAGTCCGAGGTCTCGGAGGCGCCGTATCGCCATGCGCCGCGGATGATGCCCTCTCCGTCCACCACGAAGGCGGCCCTGCGGGCGACATCGGGCAGGCCGCGGAACTCCTGCGCGATCCCGAGCGCCCGCACGGCCTCGCCGGTCCAGTCGGAGAGAAGCGGCACTTCGATGTCCAGCGCCTGCTGCCAGGCGACGTGGGACCAGGGGCTGTCGCGCGAGATCCCGTACGGCGTCACGCCGGTGGCGAGCAGCTCGTCGCGGCGTGCGTTCAGGTCCGAGAGCTCGTTCGTGCACGTGCTCGACCAGTCGAAGAGGTACGAGAGGAGCAGGTACGGGGACGTCTCGGCAAGCTCGCGCAGGCCCACCGTCTCGGACGTCGAGCGCCAGACCTGCACGTCCGGGACCGGGTCGCCGACGCCGATCATGCGCTGACGGCGGCGCCCGCCTCGGTCGCGTCGGAGATCTCCCGGGTCACCTCGACGATGTCGCGGTTGGCGTTGAAGACCCGCAGCTGCCGGTCGGAGCCGTTGCCGCGGGAGAGGATGTCGCGGATGCCCTCGAGCTCGCGCTCGGAGCCGAGCTCGCGCGCGTGCGGCTCGACGTCGCGGAGCGCGCGCCGGATCAGCTGCGCGATCGGCACGCGGTTCCGCCGCCCGGTCACCAGGTCCATCACGGGCGCTTCCAGGCCGTAGCGGGCGCCGAGCCACTTGTTCTCCGTGACGAGGATGCGATGGTAGCTCGGCAGCTCCTTGCCGGCGTCGTAGAGCTCGGAGTAGTGCTTGACGAGGCCCTGCACGTACGCCGTGATCGCGACCGTCTCCTCGACGCGCGTGATCGCGTCCATGACGCGCACCTCGATCGTCCCGAGGCGCGGGTGCGGCCGCACGTCCCACCAGATGTGGGTGTAGTCGGCGATGCAGCCCGTCTTCTCCAGCTGGCCGACGACCTCGGCGTAGTCCTCGTAGTCGCGGAAGCGGGGCGGCGGGCCGGAGCGGGGGAAGGCCGCGAAGACCATCTGCCTGCTGGAGGCGAGCCCTGTCGGCTCGCCCCGCCAGAACGGCGAGCTCGCCGAGAGCGCGAGCAGCTCGCTCAGGTGGACGAGGAGCGCGCTGATGACGTGCACGGCCTTCTCGGCGTCGTCCACGGCGACGTGGATGTGGCAGCCGAAGATGAGCTCGCGCCGGGCGACGTACTGGAGCTGGTCGACGAGATTGCGGTAGCGGTCGCGGGCGGTGATCCGCTGGCGCTCGAAGAGGCTGAAGGGGTGCGTCCCGGCCGAGCCGACGCGCAGGTCGTGGCTGTGCGCCGCCCGCTGCACGTGTGCGCGCAGCTTGCGCAGCTCGCCCTCGATGTCCCCGGCCGTCTTGCAGACCGGGGTGGAGATCTCGAGCACCGACTGCATCAACTCGGGCCCGATGCGCTCGTCGAACTCGCCGTCCAGCGCGGCCGTCAAGACCGTGTCGACGTGCTGGACGAGGTCGTACGTCTGCGGGTCGAGGAGCATGTACTCCTCCTCGACGCCGAGCGTGAAGGGCTCGGAGGAGCCGAAGCGGTGGTCGAGGACGCTGCCGCCCTCGGCGAAGCCCTTGCCGGTGATCGACGCGGGATAGATCTGCTTCATGGGAGGCACGAACTCTACTGCCAGCTCTCCGGAAGAAGACGGCCCGCGGGCCCGTCTGGTGGGGGACCGCTGGACGGGAGCCGGAAGGAGGAACGGATGCGGCGCAGATACAGGGCCCGGCAGCTCAGGCGGCTGGCGCTCGGGCCCGCCGCGGCCTTCTTCGCGCGAGCTTCCGCCGACGCGGTGCTGGGCTCCCGGCGCGCGGCGCCGTCTCCCGGACCGGCCTCGGCGACGGCCGGAGCCGGCGGCGGCGTCGACCCGACGCAGGCGCCGGTAGGCGCGGGCGGTGCCCTCAGGCCGGCATCGCTCAGCGCCACGGCCGCGCGTTTCGCGCGGTTGGAGAGCACGCCGGCGGTCGCCTGACGGCCGCCGGTGCTGCGGCGGGCCCTCCGGGGCCCGCCCGCGGTTTGCGAGGATGGCGAGGTGCGACGCCTCGCCGTCCTTGCCCTCGCGCTCGCCCTCGTCGCCTGCGGCGGGGAGGAGTCGAGTGGGCCTGCGACGACGATCGAGGGCGAGTCGCAGCCGGCAACCTCGAACCAGCCCACCAACCCCGAGCCGGCGACGAGCGAGCCCGAGGACGCCGGACCGGTGGTCCTGCTCGAGACCGCCGCTGGCAGCGACATCGTCGTCCGCGTGGAGATCGCGGACGACGACCAGGAGCGCCAGGTCGGGATCATGAACCGCGAGTCACTTCCGGACCTCGGCGGGATGATCTTCCTCTTCGACGACGACGTGAGCGGCGGCTTCTGGATGAAGGACACGCTGATCCCGCTCTCCATCGCCTTCGCGGACGCGGACGGGACGATCCTCCGCATCCTCGACATGGAGCCCTGCGAGGCCGACCCGTGCGAGATCTACGACCCGGGCGTCTCGTACCGGAGCGCGCTCGAGGTGAACCAGGGCGCCTTCGCGGAGTGGGGCGTCGCCGAGGGCGACACGCTCACCCTGCGCCAGTGACGACGGCCTCGGCCTCGATCTCCAGGAGCCAGCGGGGATCGAGGAGCGCGGCCACGACGACGGTCGTGTTCGCCGGGCGGATCTCGGAGAACGCCTCCCCGTGGGCCTTCGCGAAGCCGTCGAAGGCGGCGGCGTCGGTCAGGTAGACACGCGTGCGCACGACGTCCTCGAGCGAGGCGCCGGCCTGGCGCAGGGCGTCCGCGACGATCTCCAGGCAGCGCGCGGCCTGGCCGTAGGCGTCGGCGGGCGGGTCGGAGCCGTCCGCCATGATCGGCGCGGAGCCGGCCACGAAAACCCGGTCGCCCACGCGCACGGCGCGCGAGTAGCCGACGACGGGCTCGTACGGCGACCCCGAGGAGACGGTCCGGCGCTCCATCGCGCCCACTAGTATCGCCGACCGTGGAGGCGCTGGAACAGATCGACTCGTGGCCCTGCCGCACGGCCGCGGTCGCGGTCGTGCGGCCGGAGGGGACCGTGGCTTCGCGCGGGCCGGAGGACGCGGTCCTCCGCTGGGCCTCGGTCACGAAGCTCTTCACCGCCTTCGCCGTGCTCGTCGCGGCGGAGGAGGGCGTCCTCGACCTGGACGAGCCGGCCGGCCCGCCGGGCTCGACTCTCAGGCACCTGCTCGCGCACGCCTCGGGCCTCCCCTTCGAAGGCGCCCTGCCGATCGCCAAGCCGGGCGAGCGGCGGATCTACTCGAACACCGGCGTCGACCTCGTCGGCGAGCGGCTTGCCGAGCGGGCGGAGATGCCGTTCGCCTCGTACCTGCGGGCCGCCGTTCTCGACCCGCTCGGCCTCGCGGGGTCGGAGCTCCGCGGCCGGCCCTCCGAGGGGATCTGGGGGCCGCTCGCCGACCTCGCCGCGTTCGGCCGCGAGCTCCTGGCGCCGACCCTGGTCGCGCCGGAGACGCTGGCCGAGGCGACGGAGGTCGCCTTCCCCGGCCTCGTCGGCGTCCTCCCGGGCCTGGGCCGCCAGGAGCCGAACGACTGGGGCCTCGGCTTCGAGCTCAAGGATGCGAAGCGGCCGCACTGGACCGGCGGCCGCAACTCGCCGCGGACGTTCGGCCACTTCGGCGGCGCCGGCACGTTCCTCTGGGTCGACCCGGACGCAGGAGTCGCCTGCGCCTGCCTCACCGACCTCGAGTTCGACGAGTGGGCGCTGGCCGCCTGGCCGCCGCTTGCGGACGCGATCCTCGCCGAGCTCGCATCGCTACCCTGAGCGTATGGTCGAGTGGATCGTCGTCGGCGTCCTCTACGCGCTGGGGCTCCTGTTCTTCGAGCTGCTCGGCGGGATCGCCGCCGCCGGCCGCGCGATCGAGCGCTGGGGGCGCGAGAGCTCCATCCGCAAGGTGGAGCGAAGCGGGGTCTCGGTCGAGGACTTCGCGCGCTCCCGCCTCGGCGGTCGCCGAGCCGGTCGCTGAGCGTCAGGCGCCCGCGACGACGCGGTCGTAGACGTCCCGGGCGCAGCTCGCCACGGCGGACGGCATCACCGCCCGCACGGGCCCCTCGGCGCGGTCGCCCGGGTGGAGGACCCCCGCCGGGCCGCTGACCAGGCCGGAGAGCACGACCGCGAACTGCTCGCCGGCGTCGAGCTCCTCGCCTGGACCGAGCTCGTGGCGCTCCATCTCGCGGGCGAGCCTCGTCAGGGTCTCGCCGGGGAGGACCGAGAGCTCCGCGACGCGCGAGAGCTCGAGCACGGTGGCCGCTTCGTGCCTCACTCCTCCTGTCCGCCGGCCCGCTCGGGGTCGTCGTGCCCGGGGCCGCGCTGGGCGTCCTCCTCGCGCCGCCGCTCGAGCGAGGCGTCCTGCTCCTCCTCGGTGGGCTCGGGCGGCTCGGGAACTGCCATAGTGGCCCGATCCTATGGCAACCTCCTCGCAGCTCGCCGAGTGGCGCGCCTGCCCGCGCTGCGGGGCGACCCTCGAGCACGCCGAGCGCTGCGTGCGCTGCCCTTCCTGCGGCCTCGAGGAGTACGCGAACCCGGCGCCCACCGCCAGCGCCGTGATCCGGGACGAGGCGGGCCGGATCCTCCTCGCACGGCGAGCGCACGACCCGGGCGCCGGTCTCTGGGATCTGCCCGGCGGCTTCATGGACGAGGGCGAGGAGCCGCTCGAGACGCTCCGCCGCGAGCTCCGCGAGGAGACCGGGCTCGACGGTGAGCCGGGCGACTTCCTCGGCGCCCTCCCGGACCGCTACGGCGAGGACGGGATCTGGACGATGAACCTCTACTGGGACGCCCGGCTCGGGTCCGGCGAGCCCCAGCCGGCCGACGACGTGGCCGAGCTGGCCTGGTTCCCGGCCGACCGCCTGCCCGCGCGCGACGAGTTCGCCTTCGCCAACACCGTCGAGCTGCTCGAGCGCGCCGGCGCCGCTTTCACCTAGCGTGCCCGGCCCCCTGCTCGCGCTGGCGGCGAGCCTGAGCTGGGGTCTGGGCGACTTCCTCGCCGGCCTCCGGACCCGGCGCCTCCCCCTCGTCACCGTGCTCGTCGTCTCGCAGGCGGCCGGCCTGGCGACGATCGCCCTCGTCGTGGCGGTGCGCGGCGCCGGCCCGCCCGACAACCGCCACCTCCTCTACGGGTCGCTCGCCGGGATCTGCGGCGCCGTCGGACTGGCCGCCCTCTACCGCGGGCTCGCGGTCGGGCCGATGAGCATCGTCGCGCCGATCTCGGCCACGGCCGCGGTCGTCCCGGTGGTCTTCGACCTCGCTTCCGGAGACCGGCCGAGCGCCGCCCAGGCGGCCGGCATAGCCCTCGCCGTTCTCGGCGTCGTCCTCGCCTCGCAGGCCCGCGCGGCCGGAGGAAGCCGCGCGAGCGCCGAGAGCGTCGGCCTCGCGCTCGTGGCCGCGCTCTCCTTCGGCTTCCTCCTCGTGCTCCTCGGCGAGGCGAGCGAGGGCGATCCGTACTGGGGCACGCTCTCGATGCGCACGACCTCGTTCTCGCTCCTCGTCCTCGCCGCGCTCGTCCTGCGGCCGAGCTTCGCGCTGGGCGAGCGCGACCTCCCAGTCCTCCTCCTCATCGGGGTGCTGGACACGGCGGGCAACGCGCTCTTCGCCGTCGCCACCACGGAGAGCCTCCTGAGCGTGGCGGCCGTCCTCGGCCAGCTCTACCCGGTCGTCACCGTCCTGCTCGCCCGGCTCGTCCTGGGGGAGCGGATCTCGCGCGGCCAGGGGGTCGGCGTGGTCAGCGCCTTCGCCGGCGTCGCCCTGATCACCGCAGGCTGAGCCCGTCCGAAGCCACCCGGACGGCCAGGGACGATAGGCCGAAAGGCCTATACAGCCCGCGCGGCCTCCGGCCGATAATCGGCGCACATGGACTACGGGACACACCCGATCGAAGATCACCTGCGCGACGACTGGGTGGACGCCTGGATTGCGGAGGGCCTCGACGCCGTCGAGGCGTTCCTCCGCAACCACGCGGCGTTCGACACCTTCCTCGAAGACCGCGAGTAACGCGTCGCGGCTTCGGCTACGCGGCCTCGGTGACGAGGCCGAGCGAGCGCTCGAGCATCCGCTTCGGCTGCGCGCCCACGGCCGCGGCCTTGGGCTCGCCGCCCTCGAAGAGGAGGATGGTGGGGATCGAGAGGATCCCGTAGCGCTGCTGCAGCTCCGGCTCCTCGTCGATGTTCACCTTCACGACGCGGACTGAGTCACCGCGCTCTTCGGCGATCTGCTCGAGGATGGGCGAGACGGCGCGGCAGGGGCCGCACCACTCCGCCCAGAAGTCGACGATCACCGGGGTCTCGCTTCCGAGCACCTCGGTGTCGAACTGGGAGGTTGTGATTGCTTCTGGCATGACCCTTCAAACGTAGACTGACCCGCAAATGTTCCGCAGCCTCCCGCGCGTCCCCGACCAGCCGGCCATCGAGCTCGACGTCCTCGCCTGGTGGGAAGAGGACGGCACCTTCGACAAGCTTCGCGAGCTGAACCGCGGCGGGCCGATCTGGAGCTTCTTCGACGGGCCCGTCACGGCGAACAAGGGGCTCGCGATCCACACGGCCTGGGGCCGGACGCTCAAGGACGTCTTCCAGCGCTACAAGGCCCTCCGCGGCTACGACCAGCGCTACCAGAACGGCTTCGACTGCCAGGGCCTCTGGATCGAGGTCGGGGTCGAGCGCGAGCTGGGGCTGAACTCGAAGCGGGAGATCGAGGAGTACGGGCTCGCCGAGTTCGCCCGGAAGTGCCGCGAGAAGGTGGTCTGGTCGGCGAACGAGCTGACGCGCGGCTCGAAGCGGCTCGGCCAGTGGATGGACTGGGGCAACGACTACTTCACCTTCTCGGACACGAACATCGAGTACATCTGGCGCTTCCTCGAGCGGATGCACGAGCAGGGGTACCTCTACCTGGGCCACCGCTCGACCGAGTGGTGCCCGCGCTGCGGGACGTCGATCTCCGCGCACGAGCTCGTGGGGAGCTACGAGGACCGCACGGACCCGTCGCTCTTCGTGCGGCTGCCGCTCCTCGACCGTCCGGGCGAGTCCCTGGCGGTCTGGACGACGACTCCGTGGACGCTGCCCGCGAACGTCGCCGCCGCCGTCAACCCCGACGCCGAGTACGGCCGCCGCGCCGACGGCGAGTGGTGGGCGGTCGCCCGCGCGCCCGACGCCGAGTTCGTCGAGCGCGGGCCCGGCGCCGACCTCGTCGGCCTCCGCTACGAGGGCCCGTTCGACCACCTCCCCGCGGCCGGGGAAGTCGAGCACCGGGTCATCCCCTGGGAGGACGTCTCCCTGGAGGAGGGGACCGGCATCGTCCACATCGCGCCCGGCTGCGGCGCCGAGGACTTCGAGCTCTCGCGCGTCCACGACCTGCCGGTGCTGATGCCCGTGGACGAGGCCGGCCGGTTCTCGACCGGCTACGGCTGGCTCCACGGCCTCAGCACCGTGGAGGCCGCCGAGCAGATCGTCGTCGACCTCGGCGAGCGCGGGAAGCTCATCTCCGCCGGCGAGATCGAGCATCGCTTCCCCTTCTGCTGGCGCTGCCACACGCCGCTCATCTTCCGCATCGCCGACGACTGGTTCATCGCCGTCGACGAGCTGCGCCCGAAGCTGATCGAGGCGAACGCGACCGTGGCGTGGACGCCCGAGTACTTCGGGAAACGCATGGAGGACTGGCTCCGGAACATGGGCGACTGGAACATCTCCCGCCGCCGCTACTTCGGCCTGCCGCTGCCGATCTACCCCTGCGGCTGTGGGCACACGACCGTCGTCGGGTCGCGGGCGCGGCTCGAGGAGCTGGCGACGGCCGGCCTCGAGCAGCTCGAGGAGCTCCACCGCCCGTGGGTGGACGAGGTCACCATCCGCTGTGAGGCCTGCGGGAACGAGGAGGTCCGGCGCATCCCCGAGGTCGGCGACGTCTGGCTCGACGCCGGCATCGTCCCTCTCTCGACGCTCGGCTGGGACAACCCCGAGTGGGTGGAGCACGGGTACGCGACCGGGGCCTCGGCCGGCCTCTCGGGCGCCCACCTCCCCGACCACGCCTACTGGGAGCGGTGGTTCCCCGCCGACTGGGTCTCGGAGATGCGCGAGCAGATCCGCCTGTGGTTCTACTCGCAGCTCTTCATGTCGGTGGCGCTGGTCGGCCGGGCGCCGTTCAGAAGCGTGCTCGGCTACGAGAAGATGCTGGACGAGCGCGGCCAGGAGATGCACGGCTCCTGGGGGAACATGATCGACGCCGAGGACGCCTTCGCACGCATGGGCGCCGACGTCATGCGCTGGCAGTTCTGCGCGCAGCCGCCGGATCGCAACCTCCTGTTCGGCTACGGCCCGGCGAAAGAGATCAAGAAGAGGCTCCTGACGCTCTGGAACTCGGTGCGCTTCCTCGTCGACTACGGGAACATCGAGGGGTTCGCGCCGCGCCTCACCGACCTGGACGAAACGCCGCTCGGCGAGGGCTCCCGCCCGCTCGACCGCTGGCTCGTCGCCCGGACGCAGGGCTACGTCGCGGAGGCGACGCAGGCCCTCGAAAACCAGCTGACGCACCGGCTGATCGAGAGCTTCGAGGCGTTCGTCGACGACGTCTCCAACTGGTACATTCGCCGCTCCCGCCGCCGGTTCTGGGACGGGGACGAGGCGGCGTTCCGGGCGCTCTGGTACGCGCTCGTGCAGGGTGTCCGCGGGATCGCCCCGGTCATGCCGTTCCTCGCCGAGCACCTCTGGCGGAACCTCGTCGCGGAGGCGTGCGAGGGGGCCCCCGAGAGCGTCTTCCTCGCGGGCTGGCCGCACCCGGGCGAGCCTGACGAGGCGCTGCTCGAAGAGATCCGCGAGGTGAGGGCGATCGTCGAGCTGGGCCACCGGGCACGGGGCTCGGCCGAGATCAAGCTCCGGCAGCCGCTGCGGACGCTCGTCGTCGAGGGCGCGTCGCGGGCCGAGGCCCACGCCGAGGAGATCGGCGAGGAGCTCCGCGTCAAGTCGGTCGCCTTCGAGCCGATCGCCGGGGCGACCGTGCGGGCGAAGCCGAACCTGAAGCTCCTCGGGCCGAAGCTCGGCCCGCAGCTGCCGGCGATCCGCGCCGCCCTCGCCGAGGGCCGCTTCGAGCAGCTCCCGGGTGGGAGCGTGCGCGTGGACGGGAACGAGCTGGGGCCGGAGGAAGTGTTCGTGGAGCGGGCGGCACCCGAGGGCTGGACGCTGGCCGAGGAGGGCCAGCTGGCGGTCGCCCTCGACGTGCGCCTCGACGACGAGCTCGAGCTCGAGGGCCGCGTGTACGACCTCGTGCACGCGGTGAACACGATGCGGAAGGAGCAGGGGCTCGCACTCACGGACCGCATCGTCCTCACCCTCCCCGACGGCGGCGACCTCGAGCGGTTCCACGACTGGGTCAAGTCGGAGACGCTGGCCGTCGAGATCGAGCAAGGGCCGAAGCTCGCCGTGCGCAAGGCCTGAGCGGCCGGCCATCCAATATGGTTTGTAAAGCGTATAAATTGGGCTTACAAAGATGGGCCGGTCGGCCTATTGGAACTGGCACCGCCTGGCGGTACCGTGGCCTGCACTGGGCGATGCGAACCGCGGTGTGTGTCCCTGGCCATGTAATCCGCGGTGAGCACTCTGGGAAAAGCCCGCCGCGCTTACCCCCCGAGCGGCGGGCTTTTCCCTTTTCGGGCTAGGTCGGGAAACGACGGGCCGCTTCGGCCCCGCCTATCATCAGCGCAGGATCCGCGTGAGTGCCGACAGTCAGACGATGTTCCTGCACGCCGTCCCGCTCCTGGTCTTGGCGGGTCTCTACGGGCTCGTCTCGCTGCTGCTCGCCGTCTCGCTCGTCCGTGAGCGCCGGACCACCGGGCTCGGCCTCGGCATCTGGCTCCTGTTCACGCTCGTCGCCGTCATCTCGGCGCTGCTCGCCGTGCTCGCCCTCGTCGACCGCGACGCGCTCGCCGGCGAGCCGTCGTGGCTGATCGTCGTCGGCGCGGTGGCCGTGGCGATCCCGGGCGTCATCGTCCTCGTCCGCGGGCACGATCGCGCGCTGCTCGTGACCGCGCGCCGGCGCGTGCGGGAGGCCGAGGAGATCGCTACCGAGCGGGGGCGGCGGGCGGACGCGATCTCGCGCCTCTCCTCGGCGCTCTCGCACGCACAGACTGCGGAGGACGCCGCGCGCTCGCTCCTGGACGAGATCGAGGCCGTGCTCGATCCCGACGTGCTCCTCCTCGCGCGGATCGACGAGGAGCTGCGGACGGCGGTCGGCCTCGTCGCCCGCGGAGCCGACGAGGACTGGTGGAGGAGCGTCGAGCTCGACCTCGACGAAGGGAGCGGCGCGATCGTCTCGGTCGTCCACTCGCGCGAGGCGCTCTCAATCTACGACGCGGTGACCTCGACGAGCGTGAACCGGGCGCTCGCCGACGCCGTCCAGGCGAAGAGCGCCGCGTTCATCCCGCTGCTCTCCGAAGGCGACGTGGTCGGCGTGCTCGTCGTCGTCACGCAGACGAGCCGCCGGAGCTTCACGCCGGCCGAGCTCGAGGTCGTGCAGGGCCTGGCGAGCGAGGCGGCGCTCGCGCTCGGCCGCGCGCGCTCGAACGAGGCGCTGCGCGCGGCGCTCGGGCGCGAGCGGCTGATCGCGGAGATCGGCCGGCGCGTCCGCTCCGAGCTCGACCTCGACACCGTCCTCCGGGTCGCCGTCGAGGAGACGGCCAGAGCCATCGGCGTCAGCCGCTCCTTCGTCAGGCTGGGCGAGCGCGGCGAGGCGAACTCCGTGCTCGCCGAGTGGAACGAGCCCGGCGTCGACTCCGTCGGGGACGCCGCGGCGCGTCTGCCGGCGCTGAACCTCGCCGCCCGCGACCGCCGCACCGTCGCGGTGGACGACGTCGAGACCTCCGAGGAGATCGCCGATCCGGAGCTCGGCGATCTGCAGTCGCTCCGCGACCTCGGGGTGAGGTCGACCCTGGGGACGCCGATCGTCGTGTTCGACCGCGTCATCGGCGTGTTCGGGCTCCACCGGGACGAGGCGACTCGGTGGCTGCGGGGCGAGATCGCGCTCGCTGAGGCGGTGGCGCGGGAGCTCGGGCTCGCCATCCACACGGCCCGCCTCCTGGGCGAGAACGAGCAGCGGCTGCGGCGCCAGGAGACCTTGATCGAGGCGGCGCAGGTCCTCACCAGCGACCTTCGCTTCGAGAGCGTCATCCGGCGCCTCGTCGAGGAGGTGGTCGCGCTCACCGGAGCCGACGCCGCCGACTGCTGGATCCTCGAGCCGGACAGCGACCTGCTCCGCTGCCGGGCCGTGGTGGGCGTGCCGGAGTGGAACGTCGGGCGACAGATTCCGGCGGAGGGGACGATCGGGCGCTCGCTCCACACCGGCCAGAGCGTCCTCACCCACGACTTCGCGACGACGGAGCAGCCGCCGCCGAGCCCGCCGTACGCCGTCTTCAGCGACGTCATGTCCACCCCGATCACGTGGCTCGGCGAGGCGCGGGGCGTCCTCGGCGTCTGCTCGCGCGAGGCCGGTAGGTTCGACGAGGGCGACATCGAGGTCGTCGAGGCCTTCGCCCGCTTCGCCTCGCTCGCGCTCCACAACGCCGAGAGCTTCGAGGAGCGCGAGCGCCAGACCCAGGCGCAGCGCGGCTTCTACCGGATCGCGCAGGTGCTCGGCACGACACTCTCCCGCGCCGAGACGCTCGACGCGCTCGCGCAGGCCGCATGCGACGCGCTCGGCGGCGACGCGGCGGTCGTGCTCGAGCTCCGCGGCGCCGCTGCCTCGGTCGCCGGCACGCACGAGCTTCCGGAGCCCGTTCGCGCCGCGCTGACGGGGGCGGCGCCGCTGCAGCCCTTCGCCGGCCCGGGCGGGCTCGAGCGCATCCTCGTCTCGACCGAGCTCGCGGCCGACGACCGCTTCGACCCTTCGCTCCGGGAGCCGCTCGTCGCCGAAGGCTACGGCTCCCTGCTCTGCGCCCCCGTGGCCGGCGTGTTCCACGACCAGGCGCACGCCGTCGTCGTCCTCTTCCGGAGAGCCCGGACCTTCGCCGACCAGGACATCTCGCTCACGGAGCACCTGAGCGGAGCGGCCCGGGGCGCGCTCGAGCGGAGCGAGCTCTTCGAGGGCGAGCGCCGGGCCCGGACCTTCTCGCAGCGACTGGCGCGGGTCGCGGCGCTCCTCGCCACCAGCCTCGACTCGAGGGTCGTGCTCGACGAGGTCGCCCGCGAGGCGCCCGGGCTGCTCGGCGCCGACATCGCCGTGATCCGCCTGCTCGAGCGTGACGAGCTCGTGGTACGAGCCGCGGCGGGTCCCGGCACGGAGCACCTCGCCGGCACCTCGGCCGGCTCGGCCACGGGGATCTCCGGCGCCGTCGCCCAGTCCCGCGCCCCCGCCCTCGTCCAGGACGCCGAGGAAGAGCCCCGGCTTGCGCACGGCGACCTGCTCCTCGAGCCGGGGACGGCCGCGGCCTGCGTCGCCGTCCCGCTCGTCGCGCACGGAGGTGGCCTCTACGGCGTCCTCGCCGTCTACGCGAGCTCGCCCCGCGCCTGGCGCGACGACGAGCTGCAGACGCTCTCCGCACTGGCCGCGGCCGCGTCGGCCTCCGTGGCCAACGCCGAGCTCTACCAGCGCGTCGCCGAGGAGAAGGAGCGAAGCGGCGCGATCCTCGCCAACATCGCCGACGGCATCGTCGCGGTCGACCGCGACGGCCGGATCCTCCTCTGGAACGCGATGGCCGAGCAGATCACGGGCGTCCCGGCCTCGGAAGCGCTCGGCCGGCTCGTCCCCGAGGTCTTGCAGCGGGAGCTCACGACGGACGGCGCCGAGGCCTCGGGAGAGCGGCAGGTTGCGGTCAGGCGCGGCGGGGAGGAGGTCTGGCTGGCGCTGAGCGAGGCGGTGATGCGCGACGCGGCCGGTGCGGTCGCCGGACGGATCTTCGCGTTCCGCGACGTCTCTCGCGAGCGCGGCGTCGAGCAGATGAGGTCCGAGTTCGTCTCGACGGTCTCCCACGAGCTGCGCACGCCGCTCACCTCGATCTACGGTTTCGCCGAGACGCTCAAGCGCCCAGACGTCGACTTCACCGGCGCGGAGCGCGAGACGTTCCTCCGCTACATCGCCAGCGAGTCGGAGCGGCTGATCCGCATCGTCGACGACCTCCTCGACGTCGCCCGGCTCGAGGCCGGCACGCTCGACGTCGCGCCCGAGCCGACCGAGGTCGGGCGCGTCGTGCGGGAGGCGGTCGCGGCCGCGAGCGCCCAGGCCAACGGGAGCCGCCGCTTCTCCGTCCAGGTCGAGCCGGCCGACCTCGCCGTCCGGGCCGACAGGGAGAAATTCGGGCAGGTGCTGGCCAACCTCCTGGAGAACGCCGTCCGCTATTCGCCGGAAGGCGGCACGATCAGCGTCGCCGCACGCGGCCGGCGCGGCGCCGCCGAGATCACCGTCGCCGACGAGGGCGTCGGCATCGCCGAGAGCGACCGCGAGCGCATCTTCCTGAAGTTCTTCCGCTCCGAGCGGCCGGCGGCCGAGCAGGGCGCCGGGCTCGGCCTCTTCCTCGTCCGCGGCCTCGTCACGGCGATGGGCGGCCGGATCTGGGTGGAGTCCGAGGAGGGCCTCGGCTCGCGGTTCACCTTCGAGCTGCCGCTCGCCGACGGCGGCCCGGCGACGAGCGCGCCCGTGGAGGCGGCGGCGCCGTGACCCGGGTGCTCGTGATCGACGACGAGGCGCCGATCCGGCTGCTCTGCCGCGTCAACCTCGAGGCCGAGGGGATGGGCGTCAGCGAGGCCGGCGACGGCCCGGGCGGGCTCGACCTGGCGCGGGCCCAGCAGCCGGACGTGATCCTCCTCGACGTGATGATGCCCGGGCTCGACGGGTGGCGCGTGGCGGAGATGCTGCTCGACGACCCGGTCACCCGCGACATCCCGATCGTCTTCCTCACCGCCCGGGCCGACGTGCGCGACCGCGCCCGCGGCATCGACCTCGGCGGGCTCGAGTACATCACGAAGCCCTTCAACCCGGTCGAGCTCGCCTCGCTCGTGCGCCGCGTCCTGGCGGCCGTGGAGCGCGGCGAGCGGGAGCGCCTGCGCAGCGACAAGGTGGCGCAGCTGCGCGAGCTCTTCGAGGGCGCGTGAGCCCGGTCTCTAGCGGAAGCGGGCGACGGCCATCTTAACGCAGCCGTAGCTGCGCCAGGCGCCGCGTGTCCAGCCCGTCCCGACGAAGCGGAAGCCGGGGCGCAGCATCAGGGCGCGATGGCCCGGGCTCCCGAGCCACATGCGCACGGCCCGGCGGGGCGTGAGGTAGTTGCAGGTGCCCCACGCGATGATCTCGCCCCTCGCCGGGCCCAGGTTGGAGGCGTGGTGGAAGGAGTCCCGGCGCACCAGGTAGCGCGACCACGAGCGGGCGCCCACGTTCAGCTTCCTCCCGATCTTCACCGGGCGAAGGCCGTGCGCCGACCGGGCCGAGTTGATG
>Ga0299913_10000422_pt1 | contig 26528 bp, 25 predicted proteins | sample RVTome_9_FD_201360 | JGI IMG/M metagenome (GOLD analysis project Ga0299913, IMG submission 201360) | Soil microbial communities from uranium-contaminated site in the Upper Colorado River Basin, Wyoming, United States - RVT155D38 (version 2) ... | reverse complement strand
TCGAGTCCTGCCAAGGCCCACTCCTCTATCGTCACGACCCCGACAGTACTTCAGGTCGCATCACGTGGAGGCGGTGCGGTTCCGGTTGGCGTGGTCGCCCGCAATGGCGGGCTCCTACAGCGCTTCCCTGCCTCCGACTCAGGCCGGCTCGTCCCGGAACGTGAAGCGGTTGGCGGAAGTCCGCTGGTGATGCAGTATGCTGGCCCGCCGATTCGATGCCGGCGAATGGAATGAAAGCTGTACCTTATATATTGCGTCCCCGGCGCGCCCGCCGGGGGCTGCCCGGCGCCATCGGCTCTTTTGCCCTCGCCTTCGTCTGCCTTTTGCTCGGCGCCTGCAGCGCGAACGACATGGACGACGTTCAGACGCTCCACCGCGGTATCGATGCCGAACCCGAATCCCTGGATTTTCACAAGGCGCGAAGCACCGCCGCGGGTGACGTGCAACGGGATCTGGGCGAAGGGCTGACCGGCTATACGCCGGATGGGGAGCTCGTGGGCCGTGCCGCGGAAAACTGGGAGATCTCCGAAGACGGCCGCGACTACAGGTTCTCGTTGCGGCGCGACGCACGCTGGTCGACCGGTGAGCCGGTGACCGCGGACGATTTCGTATACAGCTTTCGCCGTCTCGTGGACCCGGCGACGGCTTCTTTCTACTCGCAATCTGTCATCGATATCGAAAACGCGGCAGCAATCGTTGCTGGCGAGAAAGCGCTCGAGGAACTTGCCGTCACCGCAAACGGTGACCATGAACTGCACGTGAGACTTGCGCGCCCCACACCGTACTTCCTGGCATTGCTGACGCATCCAAGCATGTTCCCCGTACACCGCGATTCAGTAGAACAGCACGGCGACGCACATGCGAGGCCGGGCAGGCTGGTGACCAATGGCGCATACACACTGGTCGCATGGGAACTCGGTTCGCTGGTAGAACTTCGGCGTAACGAGCACTACTGGGACAACCGGTCAACGGCGATCGACAGGGTGCGCCACCACTTCATACCGGAGCCGACCGTCGAGCTGAACCGCTACCGCGCCGGAGAGCTGCACATCACCGACAATGTGCCGCCTGAAGCGTTCGCGCGGGTTCGTGAGGAGCGGCCCGGCGAGCTACACGTGGCCCCGTATCTCAACATCTATTATTACGGTTTCAACCTGACCAGGCCGCCCTTCAGGGACAACCTCGAGCTGCGACGAGCGCTCTCCATGGCGATCGACAGGCGTGCGTTGACGGAGAGCGTGACGGGCCGCGGTGAAACGCCCGCGTGGAGCTGGGTGCCGCCCGGTGTCGACAACTACGTCGAACGACAATTGCCGTACGCTACCCTGAGCGACGAGGAACGCAAGGCCGAAGCCAGGCGTGCTTACCGGCAAGCCGGCTACAGCGACCACAATCCGCTGAAGATCGAGATTCGCTACAACACCTCGGACACGCACCAGCGGATGGCACTGGCGATCCAGTCGATGTGGCGCGAGGTCCTGGGCGTCGAGACGACGCTGGTCAACGAAGAGTTCCAGGTGCTGCTCTCCAATATGCGCGCCAAAGAAGTGACCCAGGTGTTTCGCTCGAGCTGGCTCGGCGATTACAACGACGCCAACGCCTTTCTTCAGGTCATGTTATCCGACGCCCCGTCCAACATGACCGGGTACAGCGATAAGCAGTTCGATTCACTGGTTCAACGGGCGGCAGAGCAGACGGACCCCGAACGGCGGCGCACGTACATGGAACAGGCCGAGGCCCTGATGCTTGACGACCATCCGGTCATCCCGATCTATTTTTACGTGAGCAAGCACCTTGTCAGTCCGCGGGTCGAAGGCTGGGGAGACAATGTACTGGATTATCATTACAGTCAGCACCTGAGTCTTTCACCCGAATAACCAGGGCCCAGAATTCCGGATGCTGCGTTTCGCGTTGCTGCGAATACTGAGTGCAATTCCCACACTGTGTCTGGTCGTTGTGCTCGCGTTTCTCATGGTGCATGCGGCGCCCGGGGGACCGTTCGACGACGAACGCGTTCTGCCTCCGGAGAACGCCAGAAATCTCGCGGCGGCCTACCATCTCGATGAATCCCTGCCGCGGCAGTTTGCGCGGTACGTATCCGGCCTGCTCAAGGGCGATCTCGGGCCTTCCTACCACTATCGCGACCACAGCGTGTCGGAACTGATCGGCGCGGCATTTCCGCTGTCCCTGCAACTGGGGCTGCTGTCGATGGCGGTTGCCCTGGCTGTTGGCGTCAGCGCCGGGGTCCTCGCTGCGCTCAGGCGAAACACGATCTCTGACCGGTTGATTACCGGCATGGCCATGACCGGAATTTCCGTCCCTGTGTTCGTCGTCGCGCCGCTTTTCGTGCTTGTGTTCGCGGTAGAGCTTCGATGGCTGCCCGCAAGCTGGAGCGGAGATGCGAGCGGCCGGCGTTTCCTGCTTCCGGTCGTGGCCCTGGCACTTCCGCAGATTGCCTACATAACCCGCCTGACGCGGGCCAGCATGGTCGAGACCCTGAGCAGCGACTACGTCAGGACCGCGAGGGCACAGGGCCTCTCCCTCTTTTCCATCGTGCGTTTCCACGCACTGAAACCGGCGCTGCTGCCGGTGGTGTCCTACCTGGGCCCGGCAATCGCGGCGGTCCTCACGGGCGCAGTTGTCGTCGAGATCGTCTTCGGCGTTCCGGGGCTCGGCCAGTTGTTCGTGCGCAGCGCCCTGAACAGGGATTACACGCTGGTCCTTGGCGTTGTCGTTTTCTATGCGGCGCTGATCGTCATACTGAACCTCACGGTAGACCTTTTGTACGGGTTTCTCGATCCGAGGACTCGGAACCCGTGAGAGCTCTGGCGACCGCCGTTGCGTTACGGCAGGTAACCGGAGGCGCTGCGGTACGGGTGTCCGCAGGGATTCTGATCGTCATTACGATCGCCGCGCTCCTCGGTCCGTCACTCAGTTCGCACGACTATTTCAGCATGAACCTGGCCGAACGTTTCGAGCCGCCGACGCTGGAAAACGCGCGATTCTTCGGCACGGACGATCTGGGGCGGGATCTTTTCGTCCGGACCATGTCCGGAACCCGGGTCACGCTGCTCGTCGCGATCGTTGCGAGCTTCGTAAGCCTGGTGCTCGGCGTTGCCTATGGAGCAGTTGCGGGTTACGCGGGGGGCAAGGTCGATGCGTTCATGATGCGCATCGTCGATGCGCTGTACGCGCTGCCTTTTATTTTTCTCGTGATACTTCTGATGGTCGCGTTCGAACGCAACTTCCTGCTTATCTTCGTGGCGATAGGCGCCATCAACTGGCTCGACATGGCGCGCATCGTGCGCGGCCAGACGCTGTCTCTGAAAGAACGGGAGTTCGTTGCTGCCGCGAGGCTCATCGGCGTTCCGCCAGTCGTGATCGTTTTCCGCCACATCGTGCCGAACCTGCTCGGCGTCGTGGTCGTATACATCACGCTCACGATTCCCCAGGCGATCCTGGTGGAGTCTTTCCTGAGTTTCCTCGGCCTCGGTATTCAGGAGCCGCAGACGTCGCTTGGCGCGCTGGTCAACGGCGGCGTCTCGCAGATGGAACGTGCACCCTGGCTGCTGTTGATTCCCGCAACCTTACTCGCCGTCATGCTGATGTCGTTCAATTTCCTGGGTGACGGACTTCGCGACGCCCTGGACCCGAGGCTCAAGGCGCGGTGAGTCTGCTCGACGTCAAAGGCCTCACGGTTTCCTACGCTGCCCAGCCTGTGCCGGCCGTCGAACGCCTCGACCTGTCGATCGAACGCGGAGAAGCACTTGGCCTTGTCGGCGAGTCCGGCTCCGGCAAGACCCAGACCGCACTAGCGATCATGGGCCTGCTGGCGCCATCTGCGACAGTGGAAGGACAGGTTCTCTTCGACGGTTTCGCGCTGTCAGGCCTTGCCCCGAAAGTTCTGAATCGGTTTCGTGCGCGCCGCCTCGCAATGGTGTTTCAGGACCCGCAGCAGGCGCTCAACCCGTACCTCAAGATCGGCGAGCAACTGAAGCGCGTACTGCTGGAACACCGGATCGTCGACAGGGGCGCCGTCCGCGGGCGCGCGCTGGAACTGTTGCGGCGCGTCCGGCTGCCGGATGCGGAACGCCAGTACCGCTCGTATCCGCACCAGCTCTCGGGAGGCATGCGGCAACGCGCGATGATCGCACTGGCGCTCGCCTGCAAGCCGGAACTGCTCATTGCGGACGAGCCGACGACGGCTCTCGATGTGACAGTACAGGCGCAGGTGCTGAGACTTCTGAAAGAACTCCGGGCACAGACGGGTATCGCCTTGCTCCTGATCACGCACGACCTGGCCGTGGTTGCAGAGAACTGTGAGCGCATGCTGGTCATGCATCAGGGTCGTTTGCTGGAACAGGGACCCATCCGAACCGTTTTTCGTAACCCCCGGCAAGAGCGCACGAAGGACATGCTTGCCGCTGCCGCCAGGCTCGATCACACACCTCCTGCACGGCTGCCCGTATCGAGCCGGGTGGTTCTGCTGGTCGACAGGGTCAGCGTCAGGTTTCGCGAAGCACCGAGGGGCTTCAAGCGGCAAGAGAGTCGCGGCATCGTCGGGAATGTGAGTTTCTCGCTCGCGGCCGGCGAAACGCTCGGCATCGTGGGCGAGTCGGGATGCGGGAAAACCAGCCTGGCAAGGGCCCTGGTCGGGCTGATCGCCCCGGACACCGGCGGCGTCCGCCTTTCGGGCGAGCCGCTCGCCGCCCGTGTTGCGGATCGCGCGCCCGGGGAGAGGCGCAACCTGCAGCTGGTGTTCCAGGATCCCGTGGCTTCTCTTAGCCCGGCAATGAAGGTCGGCAGCATCATCGCGGAGCCCGTCGCACTGCACGAACCCGGGCTCTGCCTCGACGAGCGCAACAGGCGTGTTGCTTCCGCCCTCCGCAGAGCCGGACTCGACCCGTCGCTGTCGGGGCGATTTCCGCACGAGCTTTCAGGCGGTCAGGCGCAGCGCGTCGCGATCTCGCGAGCGCTGGTACTGCAGCCGAAGGTGCTCATCTGCGACGAGGCGGTGGCGGCGCTCGACGGCACCGTCAGGCGCGCGATTCTCGATCTCCTTGCGGCCGAGCAACGGCGCTCGGGTCTGTCGCTCGTCTTTATCACGCACGATCTTGCCGTCGTGCGCCAGATCAGTCATCGCGTGCTGGTCATGTACATGGGGGGAATTGTCGAGCTCGCCGACAACGAAAGGCTGTTTGCGCGGCCGCGCCATCCCTACACGCGTGCGCTGCTGGACGCCGTGCCGCAGGCCGATCCGGAGCGTGTTCTGCCGGCGGCGCCGATCGAGGGCGAGGTTTCGACGCAGGAGCGGCCGTCGGGGTGTCCGTTTCATCCGCGCTGTGCTTATGCGGTGGTGCGTTGCCGGGAGGAGGTGCCGGCGCTCAGGCAAGTTGACGGCGTCGACGTTGCGTGTCACCGGGCTGAGGAACTCGATCTGCGCTAGTCGTGCTGTTTGATGTCGGACCACGGCCGATCACGCAGGGCTGCCGCCGTGGGGTATTTCAGTCGCTCAGACACCGCTTCGCGAACTCGCTTTGTGAAACACCCCCCGGGCAGCATCCCTGCTCCGTGATGGCGTTCGTCGTGTGCGCATTTCCGGTCGCGTTGGCCAGTTATCGTCCGGGCAAGGGGATGGGCATGGGGGCGCCGTTTACGGTGAGGAGGCCTTTTTCGTACCTGGCGTTGACGATGTAGGATTCGCCGTCTTTTTTCAGGATGCCCATGGCGACGAGCGCGGCGGATTCGGGATTCGCAGTCAGTGCCAGGTCCATCAGGGCGACCGGTATGCGCAGGTCGGCCGATGCCGTCAGCGCGAGAATGACGGCGGCCCAGGAGAAATCCGCGGCAGCGGCCGTCTCGGGGAGCTCGAGGCTGAGCTTCGTGGTTACCTCGCCCTGCGGCAGCGTTACGTCGAAGCGGTCGACGCGAAGTCCCGCGCCCGCCGACAGCAGCGTCTGGAGATCGTCCTCTACCTTGAGGTGCAGCGCCGCCATGGCTGCGTCCGGGTCGTCTGCGCTCTGCGCGCTTTCGAATTCGGCAATGATTGCCTGCAGTGAGCGGGCGTCCAGGCCGTTGGCAGAAACGTCCATGGCGACGTCGACGTCGCCGACTCCGGGGATCGAGAAGTCGGCAATGGCCATCCTCGCTTTTCCATTGACGCGATCGTCGACGAGGTCGTTGCTTGCGTCGACCATCACGCTGCCGGTGGTGAACTCTTCTCCGCCGGCTCCGCGCAGGGACATCGACTCGATGCTGAGCGCGATTGCACCCACAAGGAGCCCGTAGTCGGTGTAATGGCTCTCACCATCGAAGGTGGTAAGCCCCAGGCGGAGCGAGGTGTCCGCCGCTCGCGCCGACAAAGGGTTGATGGTGCCGTCGTAGCTCAGGCTGCGTCTCGAAGAATCCGTGGTCATCGAGACGTCGGCGCCCTCCCAATCCGCCCGGAACTCGTCGTCGTCAAAAGAACCGGCCTCCAGGAGATAGCGCGACGCCGTTGCCCCGGTGAGCCTGACCTGGCTCACGAGCGTGCCGGGGATCGCAACGAGGTTGCCGTCGCCGGGATCGAGCTTAAGGGTAGACACGGTGCTCGCGAGACCCGGCATCAGCGATCCTGATTTTCGAGACATCGAGGTGATCGGCACGAGGCCGTGGTCGATGCGGGTATCGACGACCAGGGCGGGGATCTGATCGCCCGCATCACCGCCGGTCAGGTTGAGGATGCCCGACCGAAAATCGCCGTGCTTCAGCTCGATGCGATGGCGGCCTTCCGCGATGAACCAGCCGCGATCGAACTTTTCTTCGGTGACAAGGAAGTCATCGCTCTCGCTCTCTGCCCAGCTCAGGCTGTTCTTCAGGTTTCGCTCGGCAAGGTGGCCCACTATTCCAGGCGACACGAAAATGACGACCGCCAGCAGCACCAGCAGAACTACGACCCATCGTCTCATTTTCCCCCCCGGCGCCCGGCTGTGCCTGCTGCCTCGAGGGCTGCCGACGCTCACATACTCCGCACTCTACAGACAAGCAGCAAGAGGCCGCAACGACTCGTTCCACCTGCATCATGCAAACCACGCCGCGTGCATTTGGATGGCGCGCTAGAAATAACGCGGCGGTGTCACTACCATATCGGCGACGACCTAGTCCGGAAGGCGTTCCGGATCCACAATATCCTGAAAATTCACGTGAACAGACTGAAATCCGGAGTCATCGCGGCGGCATTGACGTCCATGCTGGCCGTGCCCAGCGCGGGGACCGCATTTGCCGAGGCCGATCCCGAGCGCGGGCGAGTGATCGGGTATACCTGCCTCGGATGCCATGGCATCGAGGGCTACCGCAACGCCTATCCCTCCTACCGCGTGCCGAAACTGGGCGGGCAGAAGGCTGTTGCTCTTCAGTCCGCCTTGCAGGCCTATCGCGACGGCAGCCGGCCGCACCACACGATGCAGGCCCAGGGTGAAAGCCTGACGGTGCAGGATATCGAAGACGTCGTCGCCTGGATTGCCCTGTCGCCTCCCGCCAGCGACGACCTCGACGAACAGAGTGTCGGCGGGCTCGAATCCGCAGCGGCCTGTGTGGCCTGCCATGGAACGGCGGGAAAAGACGTGACGCCCGCCCCTCCCGTATTGTCGGGCCAGCACCGGAGCTACCTGGCGGAAGCGCTCGGGCAGTACAGGGACGGAGAGCGCGGCAACACGGTAATGACCGCGTTCACTGCCGGACTGACCGAGCGGGACATAGAGCAGCTCGCCGCCTTCTTCGCGGCGCAGGAAGGCCTCTATACGCTCGGCGATCCCGACTGAGGCCGCGGCCGCGCGGTGTGCGATGGAGAGTCAGGCTGTTCGCACTATTGACTTCGACCATGGCGTCACCGCCATCGATACCGATTACGTCCGGCCGCTGCTCGATGCCAGCCACCTGATCGTCGACAGCGGCCGCGCGGCATTCGTCGATACCGGCGTGAACGAAAGCGTACCCCTGCTTCTCGAGGCGCTACGGCAGAAGAATATCGACGTCGCCGATGTCGATTACGTGTTCCTGACGCACGTACACCTGGACCATGCCGGCGGCGCCGGGCAGCTGATGCAAAAGCTGCCGCGGGCGCGCGCCGTGCTGCACCCGCGGGGCGCGCCGCACATGATAGACCCGGCAAAGCTGGTCAAGGGGGCCGAGGCCGTCTACGGGAAAGAACGCGTAAGGCAGATGTACGGTGAGATCGCGGCCATTTCGAAGGAACGTATTCACGTGGTTGCCGACAACGAGCGACTTGAGCTTGGCGAGCGCGTACTCGAGTGCCTTTTCACCGAGGGTCACGCACGGCATCACTATTGCCTCGCAGATCCCGCCTCGAAAGGCGTGTTCACGGGCGACAGCTTCGGCATTTCGTACCGAGACTTCGACACGGTCGCCGGAGAGTTCATTTTTCCCACCACCACGCCGGTGCATTTCGATCCGCCTGAAGCGCACAAGGCAATCGACCGCATCATGGCACAGGCTCCCTCGAGTCTTTACCTGACCCACTTCAGCCGGGTTACCGATTTGCCGCGGCTGGCGGACGACATGCACAGGAGAATCGACGACTTCGTTCTGATCGCGACACGCCACGCGACGGATTCGGGGCGCACGGAGGCGATGCAGACAAGCATGTTCGGCTACCTGAAAGCGGAGCTGAAAAATCACGGATTCGATGCCGATGAAGACAGGTTGCACTGCCTGCTGGATGTCGACGTCGCGCTCAACACCATGGGCCTCGAACACTGGCTCGACCATTCCGACAGCGGCTCGCGAGCCGGAAGCCGCGCGCCGTCAGGCGGGGAGTAACCATGCAAAGCCTTCGCGCGTACCGCATCGACCAGAAAGACGGAAGGATAGTCGCAGGCTTCGAGTCCCTGACCCTCGATGATCTGTCCGCCGGCGATGTCGTCATCAGGGTCAGTCACTCGACGATCAACTACAAGGATGCTTTGGCCGCCACCGGCAAGGGAAAGATCCTGCGCAAGTATCCGCTCGTCGGCGGCATCGATCTCGCGGGTACGGTCGTAAGCTCCGCCGACAGGCGTTTCAGCGAAGGCGACTCCGTGCTCGTCAATGGCTGCGGCCTGAGCGAAACGCGCGACGGCGGGTACGCCGAATACGCGCGTGTCGAGGGCGATTCGGTCGTGCCGATCCCGCAGGGCATGACGGCGCTGCAGGCAATGCAGATCGGTACCGCGGGCTTCACCGCAGCGCTTGCGATACACCGCATGGAACAAAACCACCAGGCGCCGTCGAACGGTCCCGTAGTCGTTACCGGCGCCACCGGCGGCGTAGGCAGCATTGCGATCGACCTTTTGGACTCCCGCGGCTACGAAGTGGTTGCCGTTACGGGCAAGGCACGGCAGGCCGATTACCTGCAGCGCATCGGCGCGCGTCGGGTCCTCATGCGCGACCAGATCGACTTCGGCAAGCGGCCCATGGAAAAGGCCCAATGGGGCGGGGCGATCGACAACCTGGGCGGCGACGTGCTCGCCTGGCTTACGCGGACCGTCGACTACGGCGGCAACATTGCCAGCATCGGCCTTGCCGCCAGCATGGAGTTGCACACGACGGTGGTGCCGTTCATCCTGCGAGCCGTGTGCCTGCTCGGCATCAATTCGGTCGACACGCCGCGCAATTTGAGGCTCGATGTCTGGCAGCGCCTCGGCGGCGATCTGCGGCCGCGGCACCTTGATACCATCGGCAGTCGCATCGTAGCCTTCGATCAGCTGCCGAACTGCTTCCAGCAATATATCGACGGCACCGTAACCGGGCGCACCGTCGTCGAAATTGCCTGAACGTTCGAGCGGTCTATTTGGGAATGGCTGCTCCGCTGGTTTAGAATTCCCGCCCCCGAAGACCGGCTCCGGCGCCGCCGGACGACGTCCCGGGTTCCGGCTGCAGGCAGGGCATCGGACGGGAGCCGCCGCCGCTGTCTCGCCTTGCCCGCTGTTTTCACATACCTGACTGGAGAAGTCATGCCATCGAGCGCCGGCGAACGATTCTGGCAGGCCGTCGAGGCCGAACGGCCGCTACAGGTCGTCGGCGCAATCAACGCCTTTGCTGCGCTTCTCGCGGAACGCACCGGCTTCCGGGGGCTGTACCTGTCCGGCGCCGGCGTCGCCAATGCGTCGTTCGGGCTGCCGGATCTTGCCATGACCACCCTGAACGATGTCTGCGAGGACATAAGACGTATCACCTACGTCACCGAGTTGCCGCTCCTGGTCGATGCCGATACCGGCTGGGGCAGTGCGTTCATGATCGGCCGCACGATTCGCGAATTGACACGCGCCGGCGCCGCTGCCTGCCACATCGAGGACCAGGTTTCGGTAAAGCGCTGCGGCCATCGTCCCGGCAAAGCGCTGGTCGAGGCAGGCGAAATGGCCGATCGCATCAAGGCGGCCGTCGACGCCCGCACCGACGGGAGCTTCGCGATCATGGCGCGCACCGATGCCTACGCAGTCGAAGGCCAGAAGGCGGCACTCGAACGGGCCGCACGCTACGTCGAGGCAGGCGCCGACATGATTTTCGCCGAGGCGCTCACGACACTGGAGGAATACCGGGAATTCACGCACGTAATAGATGTGCCGGTGCTCGCGAATCTCACCGAGTTCGGGCAGACGCCGCTCTTTAGCACCGCGGAACTTGCCGATGCGGGGGTACGGCTGGCGCTTTATCCCTTGTCTGCTGCACGCGCGATGGCCGCGGCGGCGGATCGGGTTTACCGAACCATCCGCCGGGATGGAACGCAGAAGGCAGCGCTGGACGGAATGCAGACACGCGCGGAGCTCTACGAGGTGCTGGGCTACCATGAGTACGAGCAAAAGCTCGACCTGCTGTTCCAGGAAGCTTCTGATAAGGCAGGAAATCCGCGGCCGCAGCAGCCTTAAGGAACTGGAGTAGGACATGTCGGAAAAGAAGAAAGTTGGCGGGCTTGCGGGAGTTTCGGCCGGGGAAACGGCGCTTTGCACCGTCGGCAAGGAAGGCGCAGGGCTCACCTATCGCGGCTACGACATTTACGCTCTGTCGGATAACGCGAGCTTCGAGGAAGTCGCGTATCTGCTGATGCACGGCAAACTGCCGAACGGACGGGAACTGGATCGTTACATAGAACGGCTCAAGAGATTGCGCAGCCTTCCGGAGCAGCTGCGGCAGACGCTGGAAATGATCCCCGCGACCAGTCACCCCATGGACGTGCTGCGAAGCGGTGTGTCGATACTGGGAAACGTCGAGCCGGAAGTCGACTTTTCCAATCAGTACCATGTCGCGGACCGACTGCTGGCCTGCCTGCCGTCGATGCTCCTGTACTGGCACCGTTTTCACACGGACGGCAAACGCATCGACGTTGAAACGGACGACGCCAGCGTGTCCGGCCATTTCCTGCATCTGCTGCACGGCAAGGCGCCTTCCGAGCTGCACAGGCGCACGCTCGACACCACGCTGATTCTGTACGCGGAACACGAATTCAACGCCTCGACCTTTGCCGCGCGCGTCATCACAGGCACCCTGTCCGACTTTCATTCCGCGGTAACCGGCGCCATCGGCGCGCTTCGGGGGCCGCTGCACGGCGGCGCGAACGAAGCGGCCATGGAGCTGATCCAGAAATTCGATACGCCTGAAGCTGCGGCGAAAGGCGTGCGGGAGATGTTGTCGAACAAGGAAAAGATCATGGGCTTCGGCCATCGCGTGTACACGACCTCGGATCCGCGTAACGCAGTGAACAAGAGAATGTCGAAAAAGCTTGCCGAAGAGACCGGCGACATGCGTCTCTTCGCCATCTCGGAGGCCATCGAAAAAGTCATGTGGGACGAGAAGAAGCTGTTCGCGAATGCGGATTTTTTCGCCGCGAGCGTCTATCACTTCCTCGGCATCCCCACGTACCTGTTCACACCGATCTTCGTCTGCTCTCGGATCACCGGGTGGTCCGCGCACATCATGGAGCAACGCGCTGACAACAAGCTGATCCGGCCCGCCGCGGATTACGTCGGGCCGGCGTTGCAGGAGTGGGTTCCGATCGGGGAGCGTGCGTGACGAGCATCCAATAGGTTTACCCGCCGATACCTTCGAGAATATCAATTCGCACACTGGAGACCCAATGTCCGCACCGGATATTCGTTCCGCAAAGCGCGCCGAACCCGACCAGGTACTCACCGCAATCGCCGACTACGTTTGCGGCACCGAAATAACATCGAAGCTCGCATACGAGACGGCGCATTACTGCCTGCTGGACACACTCGCCTGCGGCTTCCAGGCGCTCGATTACCCTGCCTGCACGAGACTCCTGGGCCCGGTGGTGCCGGGTGCGACGCTCGCGGGCGGTTCGCGCGTTCCGGGCACTTCCTATGAACTCGACCCGGTGCAGGGAGCGTTCAACATCGGCGCGATGGTTCGCTGGCTCGACTTCAACGACACCTGGCTTGCCGCGGAATGGGGACATCCGTCCGACAATCTCGGCGCAATTTTGGCGACCGCGGACTACCTGAGCCGTCGGCGTCGCATGCAGGGCGGGAAGCCTTTGATCGTGCAGGACGTGCTGACGGCGATGATCAAGGCGCATGAAATCCAGGGCGTCATCGCACTGGAAAACAGCTTCAACCGGGTCGGACTCGATCACGTGCTGCTGGTGCGGATTGCCTCCACGGCGGTGGTTACCGGGATGCTGGGCGGCGGGCGCGACGAAGTCGTAAACGCAATATCGAACGCATGGATCGACGGCGGCGCGCTCCGTACGTACCGCCATGCGCCGAATACGGGCTCGCGCAAGAGCTGGGCCGCCGGCGATGCGACGAGTCGTGCCGTGAGGCTTGCACTGATCGCGATGCGCGGTGAAATGGGTTATCCATCCGCGTTGTCGGCGAAGACCTGGGGATTCTACGACGTGCTTTTCAAGGGCAAGCCGTTTTCGTTCCCGCGGGAGTATGGCAGCTACGTGATGGAGAACGTGCTCTTCAAGATCTCCTATCCGGCAGAGTTTCATGCACAGACCGCCGTCGAAGCGGCAATGACACTGCACGCGGAGGTCAGCGATCGGTTGCAGTCGATCGAAAGCATCGTCATCGAAACCCAGGAGCCAGCGGTCCGGATCATCGACAAGACCGGGCCGCTCGACAATCCGGCCGATCGTGACCACTGCCTGCAGTACATGGCGGCAGTGCCGCTGGTCTTCGGCCGGCTCACCGCATCCGATTACGAAAACAAGGTGGCGAGGGACCCACGCATCGACGTGTTGCGCGCTCGCATGGAGGTGCGCGAGAACGAGGCGTTTACGAAGGATTATTACGATCCGCAGAAGCGCTACATCGGCAACGCGGTACAGGTTTTCTTCAGCGACGGGACGAGCACCAGGCGCGTGCAGGTCGATTATCCGATAGGGCACCGGCTGCGGCGTAACGAAGGCATCCCTCTCTTGAAGCAAAAATATGAAACCAGTATCGCCCCGAAGCTGCGGGCAGGTCAGTGGGAGATGCTCGAGACGCTCGGAAACCACCCCGAGCAGCTCAAAGAAATGCCGGTGGACGACTTCATGGCGTTGCTGGTCGCCTGATACCTCGGGGGGAGACAGACATGCGAGCACTTATGCATATGGCGGGGACCGCGTTCGCCTGCGCATTCCTGGTGGCAACCGGCGCGCACGCGGCCGACGATATCGGCCGCGCGGAGGCGAACAACGGCAACCTGCTCATGGAGGATGTGCCGCCCATTCCGCAACGGATCGTAGACGACCTGAACCGCTACCAGAACGTGCGCTCTGCGAGGTTCCTCGACTGGGCGGGTGATGGCGAGGGAACTTCGGCCGGCATATATATCGCCACGCGTTTCGCCGACGTCGACCAGATACATCTGGTCGACGCCCCCGGCGGCGCCCGGCGTCAGCTTACCTATTATGACGATCCGATCGGCCAGGTAGCCAGGCAGCCTGGCGGCGCGAGCGTGGTATTCACGCGCGACGCCGGGGGGAGCGAGTTTTCGCAGTTGTTCCTGCTGGATCCGGAAGGCGGCGACGAGTTGATGCTGACCGACGGCGAGTCGCGCAATGGAGTCGTGCTGTGGGATCGTGGCGGCGGGAAGCTGGCGTACCAGAGCACGCGTCGTAACGGAACATCCAACGACCTGTGGCTGATGGGTCCATCCGACCCCGATTCCGCGGAAATGATACTCGAGTCGCCGGACGGAACGTGGTGGGGCGCCGTCGACTTTTCCCGTACCGGCAACCGGCTCCTGATCCAGAATTACGTGAGCGCTGCGGACTCGCGAACGCATATGCTCGACATCGACACGGGAAACCTCGAACTGCTGGCCGGCGGCGACGAGAGTTCAAGCGCGAACATACCGCTCGCTTTCGACGCCGAAGAAGAAGGCTTCTGGCTCATTACCGATCGCGGCGGGGAATTTCAGCAGCTTGCCTGGCAACCCCTGAGCCAGAGGTCGCACCCGGAAATTGTCACCGGTGAAATTCCGTGGAGCATCGACGGCGCCGCGCTGAGCCACGATCGGGCAAGGCTGGCCTTCGTTGTAAACGAAAGCGGCCTGTCGCGACTGTACCTCATGGATACGCGGTCACGACAATACCGCGCGATTTCCGGTGTTCCGACAGGCATAGCCTCCGGACTGGTTTTCAGTCCCGATGACCGGCGACTCGCCATGACGCTCAGCACGCCGCAAACGTCGAGCGACACCTTCGTACTGGAACTCGGCAGCGCCCCGCTGGAACACGGCGCACTGGTGCGCTGGACGGAAAGCGAAGTTGGAGGCCTCGACCCGGACTCGTTCGCTACGCCGGAACTCGCGCATTACCCCACATTCGACCGGGTGGACGGAAAGGCGCGGCAGATTCCGGCGTGGGTTTACCGGCCGCGGACCGAGCGCCCGGTCCCGGTCGTCGTCTCGATTCATGGCGGGCCGGAAGGGCAGGCGCGGCCATATTTAAACTATATGTACCAGATGTGGCTGGACAAGCTTGGCGTCGCCGTAGTGGTGCCAAACGTACGAGGCTCGGCCGGTTATGGCAAGAGTTACCTCGCGCTCGATAACGGCATGAAGCGCGAGGACGCGGTGCGGGACATAGGCGCGCTGCTCGACTGGATTGCCGCCGAGCCGGGTCTCGACGAATCACGCGTGGCGGTCTACGGGGGCAGCTACGGCGGCTACATGGTGCTGGCAAGCGCGGTCCGCTACAGCGATCGGTTGCGTGCCGCGGTCGATATCGTCGGCATCAGCAACTTCGTCACTTTTCTCGAGAACACGCAAGGCTACCGTCGCGACTTGCGGCGCGCCGAGTACGGTGACGAGCGCGAACCCGAAATGCGGGCTTACCTTCAAAAGATCAGTCCTCTCAATAACGTCGCCGATATCAAGGTACCGATGCTCATCGTGCAGGGGCAGAACGACCCCCGCGTTCCGGTGACCGAGTCGGAGCAGATGGTAAATGCGCTTCGCCGGCAGGGACGACCGGTGTGGTATATGAATGCACTGAATGAAGGTCATGGCTACCGCAGCAAGGAGAACCGGGATATCTATCAGCAGGCCGTCGTTCTGTTTCTTGAACGTCACCTCGTGGGCCGCGAGTAAACGACTCCCGGGAAGAACGGGGGCGTGAACACGGAGCAGCTTGCCGCGGCCATCGATTCCGGCGTTGCTGCGCTGGACCAGGCGCTGCCGCCGGGGGCGATCGAAAAACTGGCGCGGCTCTTAGCGGAACTGGAACGCTGGAATGCACGCGTCAACCTGACGTCGATTCGCGACAGACGCGCGATGGTAGCCGCACATGTGCTCGACAGCCTCGCGGTTCGTCCCTGGCTTGCAGGCAGGCGCATGATCGATGTCGGCACAGGCGCGGGTTTTCCGGGTTTGCCGCTGGCAATCGCCGAGCCTTCAGTTTTCACCGAACTCTTAGACAGCAGCGGCAGGAAAATTGCGTTCGTTAGGCATATGATCGGCGAATTGCGGATTACGAACGCTGTTGCCGTAAAAGCGCGCGCAGAACACTATGCACCCGCCACCCGCTTTGATACCGTGGTCGCCCGTGCGTTTTCCGCAATTCCAGGGATAGTCGAACTTGCCGGACACCTTGTGGGCGAGAATGGCGTGTTGCTCGCCTTGAAGGGACAATATCCGCAGGATGAACTGCGGCAACTCGAGGACATGAGAAACCTGTCCGATCTGTGGGATTACAACGTGATCGAACTGACGGTGCCAGGAATCGAATCGCATGCACGGCACGTGGTCGTCCTGTGGCGGCGACGGGCAGGCGCATGACCCGGATCCGGTTCACACTCTGCAGATCATCCGGATTCCCGGCATGACGCGCGTTATTGCGGTGGCAAACCAGAAAGGCGGTGTCGGCAAGACGACCACCTGCGTCAATCTCGCTGCCTCACTCGCCGCTACGCACCGTCGCGTGCTGCTTGTGGACCTTGATCCACAAGGCAACGCGACCATGGGCTGCGGCATCGACAAGATGAACCTGGAACGCTCTGCGTGCGACGTTCTGCTCGGCGACGAAACAGCGGCGGACACCATCGTTTCCGCGCCGGAAGGGGATTTTTCCGTATTACCCGGCAACGACGACCTGACCCTGGCGGAAGTCCGGCTGCTGCAGGATATCGGCCGGGAGATGCGCCTGCGCAAGGCGCTGGCGCCGGTGCGCGGGCTGTACGACTTCATACTGATAGACTGCCCGCCTTCCATCAACATGCTGACGGTGAACGCGTTGACTGCCGCGGACGGCGTGCTGATCCCGATGCAATGCGAATACTATGCGCTCGAGGGCTTGAGTTCCCTCCTCAATACGATCGAGCAGGTGCGGACGACGGTCAATCCCGAACTGGAAGTCTTTGGCCTGCTGCGCACGATGGTGGACCCGCGCATCAACCTGTCGAACGAAGTCTCCGAACAACTTGTAGCGCATTTCGAGGACAAGGTCTTCCGCACCGTCGTTCCGCGAAACGTGCGCCTTGCAGAAGCACCGAGTTTCGGCCGCCCCGTTCTGTTTCACGACAGGACCTCCCGCGGCGCAATGGCCTACCTGGCGCTGGCCGGCGAAGTCCTGCGCCGCGAAGACGAACGCACCACCCCTTCGATATCAACGCAACGCTGATGGCCTCGACGACTATCGTAAAAACCTTGTAGGAGCCCGCCATTGCAGGCGGTCACCGATTCGGAAACCCCCGGTACGAATGATCATGTCACCCCCTGACGCAGCACCCCGAGAAACCCCGATGATCAAAAAGAAGCGCCTCGGCCGCGGCCTCGACGCCCTTCTGAGCAAGCCACACACACCGTCCCCCGAAGCTCAGTCCGCGACCGCTTTGCCCGGCGACCGGCTCGAAAAGATCCCCGTCGATCTTCTGCAGCGCGGCCAGTATCAGCCGCGCGTCGACATGCGCCAGGACACGCTGGAGGACCTTGCAAACTCGATCCGCGCGCAAGGCGTCGTGCAGCCGATTGTCGCGCGCCCGCTTCAGAACCCGGACGGCACGACGCAGCGTTACGAGATCGTGGCTGGCGAACGTCGCTGGCGAGCCGCGCAGATGGTGGGCCTGCAGGAAATCCCGGCGATCATTCGTGAAGTGCCGGACGACGCCGCGATTGCAATGGCCCTGATCGAGAATATCCAGCGCGAGAACCTGAATCCACTGGAGGAGGCCCGGGCGCTGGACCGTCTGATCCGGGAGTTCGACCTGACGCATCAGGACGCGGCCGAAGCCGTCGGCCGCTCGCGCGCCGCGGTAAGCAATCTGCTGCGCCTCATGGATCTGTCCGACAAGGTCAAGCCGATGCTCGAAGCGCGACAGATCGAAATGGGACATGCACGCGCCCTGCTCTCGATTGAAGACGGGACCCAGCAGTTCGATGCCGCGCGCCAGGTGGTCAAGAACGGCATGTCAGTGCGCGATACCGAGCGCCTCGTACGCCGCATGCTGGGCGGCAGGGCGTCGAAAAGGGCGAAGGCCCGGCCGCAGGCGGCCAACGCCGATGTTCGCCGCCTGGAGGTCGACATTACGGAAAAGCTGGGCGCGAAGACCCGGATCGACCACACGGCTACGGGATCGGGAAGGATAATGATCGAGTACAACAGCCTGGACGAACTCGACGGGATCCTGAAGCACATCCGCTAGGCCGGCTGCTGCATGAGGGTCACGAAACCACCCGTACGCGCCCTGCGTGATCTGCACTCCCGCCATCCATGGCGGTCGGGCTCCGACAGCGCATCTGCCGTTGAATTCTGGCGGCCGAACCCCTATGAAGAGAGTGCGGATACGAGGTTTTACGGTGCTTCCTTCGGTTGCCTTGCACCATGTCGAACACTATAATGCGCGGGCTCAGCGAAGACCCGCCTGGAAAGTACTTACTCAGAACGCCACATACCGCCGGTTAGCCGAGGGTCGTGGCGTTTTTGTTGCCGGAGGCACGCGAGACAGGATGAGCGAGGCGGACGGGAAATCCGGGGCCTCGAGCGGCGGCTCCGTGGTGAAGAAGGTATTGCTGGCACAGACGGGATTGACATTGGCGCTTGCCGCACTTTTCTGGGGTTTCAACGGTTTCGTCTCAGGTTACTCGGCACTGCTCGGCGGCCTGACAGCGGTAATTCCGAACGGCTTTCTGGCAGCGAGGCTCATGCTGCCGCGTCGCGACCCTGGAGCGGCCGCCCTGCTTCGGGCCGCGTATCTTGGGGAAATGGGAAAGCTGGCGTTGACCGCGCTGATGTTCGGCGCGGTGTTTGTGCTTGTGCGGCCGCTCGCAGCAGGGGCGCTTTTCTCAGGCTTTATTGCGGCGCAACTGGCAACGTTTGCAGGCTTTATGACGCAGAGCCGAAGCCGGGCGACAACCGGCTCGAAAAAAGGATCAGGGACAACGAGTAACGGGAATGGCGACTGAAGGCGCCCGGACGACCGGCGAATACATCACGCACCACCTGCAGAATCTGCAGGTCTGCAAGGCCGACGGCGAATGGGTCTGGAACCATTGTGCCGGCAATGCCATGACCGTGAACGTCGACTCGATGTTCTTTTCGGTTTTCCTCGGGGTGGTTTTCGTGTGGCTGTTCGGTTCGGTCGCCAGAAAAGCAACCGCGGGCAAACCCGGCAAACTTCAGGCAGTGGTCGAAATCCTGGTCGATTTTGTCGATACCAGCGTCCGCGATACCTTCCACGGCACCAACAAGCTGATCGCCCCGCTCGCGCTGACGATTTTCGTCTGGGTCTTCCTGATGAACCTGATGGACCTCATCCCGGTGGACTGGCTGCCGTACGTTGCCGAAAACTACCTCGACATTCCGTATCTCAAGGTCGTGCCGACGACAGACGTGAACATAACCTTCGGCATGTCGATCGCGGTGTTCGTACTGATCGTCGCCTTCACGATTAAGAACAAGGGACTTGGAGGCTTCATCGGCGAACTGACCCTGCATCCGATCGCACCTCCGACGAAAGGGATGGGGCTGATCGCGGCCCCGCTCATCATTGCATTCAATTTCATTCTCGAATCGGTATCGCTGCTCGCCAAGCCGCTTTCCCTCTCGCTGCGACTTTTCGGCAACATGTTCGCAGGCGAACTGATCTTCATCCTCATCGCGATACTCGGCATCTGGCAGCTGCCCCTCCATTTCCTGTGGGCCGTGTTTCACGTTCTGATTATTACGCTGCAGGCCTTTATTTTCATGATGCTGACGATCGTTTACCTGAGCCTGGCATCTGAGAAGCATTGATTGACTTTGGTTTGATCCGTTACGGGAGACATTGATGGAAACTGTTATTGGTTTTACTGCGATTGCCGTCGCAATTCTGATTGGCTTGGGCGCGCTCGGCGTCGGCATCGGCATGGGTTTGCTCGGCGGTCGCTTCCTCGAGGGCGCGGCGCGGCAACCGGAACTGGCGCCGATGCTGCAGACCAAGATGTTCCTGGTGGTGGCCCTGCTCGACGCGGTAGCCATGATCGGCGTCGGCATTGCTCTGTACTTTGCGTTCGCCAACCCGTTCATCGGGCAATTGCGGGACGCAATGGCGCCGGTTGCCGGCTAACCGGGCAGCCCTGGAACAGAGGAGTCCCAAGTGGATATCAATCTGACCCTGATCGGCCAGTCGTTCGCGATGGTCGTGTTCGTCTGGTTCTGCATGAAGGTCATATGGCCGCCGGTCATGAATGCCATCGAAGAGCGGCAGACGAAAATCGCCGACGGACTCGTTGCCGCGGAACGCGGACAGCAGAGCCTCGACAATGCAAAAGCGGAAGCTGCCGAGATGATCGTTGATGCCCGGAAACAGGCGACAGGCATTCTCGACCAGGCACACGCGCGGGCCAACGAGATCATCGCCGAAGGCAAGGCGGAGGGCGTGAAGGAGCGGGAACGGCAGCTTGCGACAGCTCGCGCCGAGATGGAACAGGAAGTCAACCGTGCGCGCGAAGAGCTGCGCGGTCAGGTATCCGCGATTGCCGTTGCCAGCGCCGAGAAGATTCTCATGCGCGAGATCGACCCCAAGACCCACGAAGACATCCTGGCCAGGCTTGCGGCAGAGCTTTGAGCCGGGCACCGGAACAACTGGAATAGTCGGCGACCATGGCAGACAACCACACAATCGCAAGGCCTTATGCCGAGGCGGCGTTCGATCTGGCCCGCGAAACGGGCACCCTCGACGAGTGGTCGGAGGCTCTTGACGCGGCGAGCAAGGTCATGGCTGACGGCAGCGTCGCCAGGTTTCTGGCAAACCCTTCGCTGACCGACGATGAGCGCCTCGGGTTTCTGGCGGGTCTCATCGATGCGGCAGGCGCCGGGGACAATCTTCTGGCGGGGCGGGCCGAAGAAGGACGAAACTTCCTGAAGCTCCTGCTCGAGTACGGGCGCATCGCGGTCCTCCCTGAAATCGCGGAGCATTTCGACGCGTTGAAAGCGGACGTCGAGAACACGATAGACGTTATTGTGACGTCGGCGACGACGCTCGACGATGCGCAGAAAAAAGTGATTGCCGAGGCTCTCGGTAAGCGCCTGGGACGCAAAGTGCGGCTCGAGACCGAACTGGATGAAAACCTCATCGGCGGTGCCGTGATTCGCGCCGGTGACATAGTTATTGATGGTTCGCTGCGATCGAGGCTCAAAAGCCTGTCGAACGCGCTGATCGCTTAAATAAGGAAAGGAACATGGCACTCAAGGCTTCCGAAATCAGCCAGCTGATCAAAGAGCGCATCCGGAATTTCGAAACGGCCGCCGAGGCGCGCGACGTCGGCACGGTCATCGGCGTGACCGACGGTATCGTGCGCATCCATGGGCTTGCGGACGCCCGCTACGGCGAAATGCTGGAGTTCCCCGAGAACACTTTCGGACTGGCGCTGAACCTCGAACAGGATTCGGTGGGTGCGGTGGTCCTCGGCGACTACAAGCACATCTCCGAAGGGCATACCGTCAAGACGACGGGCCGAATCCTGGAAGTGCCGATCGGCGAGGGCCTGCTCGGCCGTGTGGTGGATTCGCTGGGCCAGCCGATCGACGGGAAGGGTCCGATCGAAAGCCGGGAAACTGCGCCGATCGAGAAAGTCGCTCCCGGCGTCATCGCACGCAAGTCCGTCGAACAACCGGTGCAGACCGGCCTGAAGTCGATCGATGCCATGGTGCCCATCGGCCGTGGCCAGCGAGAGCTGATCATCGGCGACCGCCAGACCGGGAAAACCGCCGTCGCCGTCGATACGATCATCAACCAGCGCGGCACCGGCATCAAATGCATCTATGTCGCCATAGGACAGAAAGCTTCCTCGATTGCGGGGGTCGTAAGGCGGCTCGAGCAGGAAGGGGCGATGGAACACACAATCGTCGTGGCCGCGGCGGCATCCGACTCCGCTGCCATGCAATACATTGCGCCCTACTCGGGAACGTCGATGGGTGAGTATTTTCGCGACCGCGGTCAGGATGCCCTGATCATTTTCGACGACCTGACAAAGCAGGCCTGGGCTTACCGGCAGGTATCGCTGCTGTTGAGACGTCCACCGGGCCGTGAAGCCTATCCCGGCGACGTGTTTTATCTTCACTCACGCCTGCTGGAGCGCGCCGCGCGCGTCAGCGTCGATTACGTCGAGGAATTCACCGGCGGCAAGGTCAAGGGCAAGACCGGATCGCTGACGGCATTGCCGATCATCGAGACGCAGGCCGGCGACGTGTCTGCCTTCGTACCGACCAACGTGATCTCCATTACCGACGGGCAGATCTTCCTCGAGACGGACCTGTTCAACGCCGGTATCCGGCCGGCCATCAATGCGGGCCTGTCCGTTTCCCGCGTGGGCGGCGCCGCACAGACGAAGATCATCAAGAAGCTCGGCGGCGGCGTGCGGCTGGCCCTCGCTCAGTACAGGGAGCTGGCCGCGTTTGCGCAGTTCGCGTCGGATCTCGATGAAACGACGCGTCGCCAGCTGCAGCGCGGACAGCGCGTCACCGAACTGATGAAGCAGAAACAGTATTCGCCGCTGTCGGTGGCCGAAATGGCGCTGTCGCTGTACGCGGTAAACGAGGGCTACCTCGACCAGGTCGACGTCGCGAAAGTCACCGATTACGAAGCCGCGTTGCACGATTACGCGCGGGCAAATCACAAGGAACTTCTCGACGAGATCAACGAGAGCGGCGATTACAGCGAGGAAATCCAGGCGGGGTTGAAGCAGGTTTGCGAAGCTTTTGCCGAGAAAGGTGCGTATTGACGTGGTCGCCCGCAATGGCGGGCTCCTACAACGGTAATAGACGCGCTGTAGGAGCCCGCCATTGCGGGCGACCCTTCGCAGCAAATTGAGGACCTGAAAAGACGTGGCAGGGGAAAAAGAAATCCGCAACAAGATCCGAAGCGTGAAAAACATGCAGAAGATCACCAAGGCGATGGAAATGGTTGCGGCCAGCAAGATCCGCAAGGCGCAGGCCCAGATGGAGGCCTCGCGCCCCTATGCCGAGCGCATTCGCCGCGTCGTCGGCCATCTCGCCCACGCGAACCCGGACTACAAGCATCCGTTTCTCGTGGAGCGAGAAGTGAAACGTGTCGGTTTCATCGTGATCTCGACGGACCGTGGCCTGGCCGGCGGCCTCAACGTCAACATGTTCAAGGTGGTCATCGGCGAGTTGGCGCACTGGCGCAGCGAAGGCGTCGAGGTCGACCTGGCCCTGGTCGGCGCCAAAGCCGTCCAGTTCTTCCGGCGGCTCGGCGGCAACGTGGTCGGCACCGCGACCCATCTCGGCGATCGTCCACACGTCAACGATCTGATCGGTTCCATCAAGATCATGCTGGACGCTTATAGCGAAGGCCGGATCGACCGGCTGTTCCTGGTGCACAACCTGTTCGTCAGCACCATGAGTCAGAAGCCGGACGTGAAGACGCTGCTGCCTGTCAGTTCCATCGATCTCGGCGAGGAAAAGCTGCAGGCACACTGGGACTACATTTACGAGCCGGACGCCGTGGAACTGCTCGACGACGTGTTGATGCGCTACATCGAGTCACAGGTCTACCGCGGCGCGGTCGAGAACTTCGCCTGCGAGATGGCAGCGAAGATGGTGGCGATGAAATCCGCAACCGATAATGCGGGCGAAATCATCGACAAGCTGCAGCTCGCCTACAACAAGGCGCGCCAGGCGGCGATCACGCAGGAAATCTCGGAGATCGTCGGCGGCGCAGCGGCAGTGTCTGGTTAAGGAATTCAAGGCAACGAAGGTCGGCGGTCACAAGCGCCGAATCAGAGGTATTAGAGAATGAGCATCGGTACAACCGTACAGATAATTGGCGCCGTGGTGGACGTCGAATTCCCCAGCGACTCTATCCCGAAGATCTACGATGCGCTGATCATCGAGGAAGGGGGCATTACGCTCGAAGTTCAGCAGCAGCTTGGGGACGGTGTGGTGCGCACTATCGCGATGGGCCCCAGCGAGGGCCTGAAACGCGGCATGAGCGTCAGCAATACGGGCGAATATATCTCGGTCCCGGTGGGCGAGAAAACGCTCGGGCGCATCATGGACGTTCTCGGACAGCCGATCGACAACAAGGGCGAAATCGGCGCCGAGGTCTCCATGCCGATCCATCGTCCTGCGCCAACCTATGAAGAGCAGGCGGCCGCAACGGAGCTGCTGGAAACCGGCATCAAGGTCATCGATCTCATCATGCCGATCGCCAAGGGCGGCAAGATCGGCCTGTTCGGCGGCGCCGGCGTCGGCAAGACCGTGGCGCTGATGGAACTGATCCGCAACATCGCCGCCGAGCACGCCGGATACTCCGTGTTCGCGGGCGTCGGCGAGCGTACCCGTGAAGGCAACGACTTCTATCACGAGATGACGGAATCGGGCGTAATCGACAAAGTCACGCTCGTGTACGGGCAGATGAACGAGCCGCCGGGCAACCGGCTGCGCGTCGCCCTGACCGGCCTGACCATGGCCGAGGCGTTCCGGGACGAAGGCCGCGACGTGCTCATGTTCATCGACAACATTTATCGCTACACGCTGGCGGGCACCGAGGTGTCGGCCCTGCTGGGCCGCATGCCCTCCGCGGTGGGATACCAGCCGACGCTTGCAGCTGAGATGGGCGTGCTGCAGGAGCGCATTACCTCGACCAAGACCGGCTCGATTACGTCGTTCCAGGCCGTTTACGTGCCTGCTGACGACCTTACCGACCCGTCGCCGGCAACGACTTTCGCCCATCTCGACGCCACGCTGGTGCTGTCGCGGCAGATTGCGGAGCTCGGCATTTACCCGGCTGTCGATCCCCTCGATTCGACCAGCCGCATGCTCGACCCGAACGTCATCGGACAGGAGCATTACGATTGCGCGCGAGGCGTTCAGGCGGTATTGCAGCGTTACAAGGAACTGCAGGACATCATCGCAATCCTCGGCATGGACGAACTGTCGGAAGACGACAAGCGCTCGGTTACCCGCGCGCGCAAGATCCAGCGCTTCCTGTCGCAGCCGTTCTTCGTCGCGGAGACCTTCACCGGATCGCCCGGCAAGTATGTAGAGCTCTCCGAGACGATCCGCGGCTTCACCGGCATCGTGAACGGAGATTACGATCACATGCCCGAACAGGCGTTCTACATGGTCGGCACGATCGACGAAGCCGTCGAGCGCGCCAAGACCATGCAATAGGCACGGACCGAATCATGGCCACGATCCGGGTCGATATCGTCTCCGCCGAGGGGGAGATTTACTCCGGCAACGCCAGCATGGTGTTTGCACCCGCGCGCATGGGCGAAGTCGGAATCGCCCCCCGGCACGCGCCGCTCTTGACGGCGCTGAAGCCCGGTGAAGTTCGCGTGCAGGATAGCGACGGCAAGGAACACTTTTTTTACATTACCGGCGGCATGCTCGAAATTCAGCCGCACCTGGTGACCGTGCTGGCTGACACCGCGCTCCGCGGCGAGCAACTCGACGAAGCGGCGGCCCTGTCCGCCAAACAGCATGCCGAAGAGGCGCTGAAAGGTATCTCCGATCAAACCGATCTGGCCCGCGCGCAGGCCGAACTGGCCGAAGCGGAAGCCCGCTATCGCGCGGCGCAGAAACTGAAGGGCAAGCGCTAGGGAGATTCCCTGGGGAATCTCCGACTGAGGACAACCAGATCGACTGCGGTCCGGCTCAAGTCCCGATCTGGCGCTTGCGGGTCAGAGGTAGGCCATCGGTCAAGTTCTGGTTACACTGATCGCCGCGTTACCCGAAAAGAGCTGGAAAAGCCCGAATGAAACCGGACAAGCCTACATTGGGACGCCTGCTTCGCGGCCTGCGCATGCGCAACGGCTGGACCCTTAAGGAGATGAGTGAGCGTACCGGCATTCCGCTGTCGACACTGGCCAAGGTCGAGCACGACCGCCTGACCCTCACTTACGACAAGCTTCAGCAGGTCAGCGAGCGCCTGAAGATTCGCATGTCGGAGCTGTTTGCCGAACCGGGAGACACTGCGGATATCGCAGTAACCGCCCGCCGGAGTATCGGGAGCGCGGATACGGCGATTCGCGTCAACACCAAAAATTACGACTACTACTTTCTTTGCCCCGAACTTCGCCGCAAGCGGATGATCCCCCTGGTGACGCGCATCCGTGCGAAGAGCGTCGCCGAATTCGGCGAGCTCGTACATCACTCCGGCGAGGAATTCATTTACGTCGTCGAGGGCAGCGTCGAAGTGCACACGGAGTTCTACGATCCCGTGGTCATCGGCGCAGGTCAGTCGATTTACCTGGATTCCAACATGGGGCATGCGTACGTCGCGGCCGACGGCTGCGACGAGGCGACGGTGATTGGCGTCTGCTCCAGCGCGGATGAAGGACTGATGGCCTCGCTGCTGGAACTGCACGGAGACGAAGTTGCCGAAAACGCGCGGAAAACACCGGACAAAAGAGCGTCCTGAACCCGATCCCGGCTTATCGGGGGTTGACCATTCTCTGATCAGGACTATATTGCCGGAATAGGACAAGCAAAAAGACGCTGGCGCTCGCCTCTCATGAGCTGGCCGGCTATGTCGTAGAACGCGTGGCCGGAACGTCCTTCGACGATTACCTGGGTGCGAACATCTTCGAACCGCTCG
>Ga0299913_10000421_pt1 | contig 26528 bp, 25 predicted proteins | sample RVTome_9_FD_201360 | JGI IMG/M metagenome (GOLD analysis project Ga0299913, IMG submission 201360) | Soil microbial communities from uranium-contaminated site in the Upper Colorado River Basin, Wyoming, United States - RVT155D38 (version 2) ... | reverse complement strand
AACGAGCACGAGCTGCTTCGGACGAGCTCGTGTCGCACGCCCCCGAGGTCGACCGTTGCCGATGGTGTCGTGCCCCCCGCGCCGGGTGCATCGGTGGGCAGGGGTGTCGTCCTGCCCATCACTACGGCCCCCACGAAGGGAACGCGTCCCGCGCTGCGTTGTTGGTCACGTTGATCAACTGTCCCTGTTCGAGATGGATGACGAGGAGCTCCAGGTCGTCGCGGGTGACGACCCGGTCGAAGGCCAGCCATTCGCCGTCGGGCGACCAGGTCGGAAACCCGTCGCGCACGTCGCCTGTGGTGACCTGCGTGACGTCGCTTCCGTCGGCGTTCATGACGAAGATGTGCCGGCCACCCGCCCGCTCCGACTGAAAGGCGATCCGGCTCCCGTCGGGCGACCACGCCGGCGAACTGTCGTGGGCGGCGTCGTCGGTCAACCGCCGCTGATTCGATCCGTCAGCATCCATGACGTAGATCTCGGCGTTGCCGTCGCGCAGCGACCGGAAGGCGAGGCGCGAACCGTCCGGCGACCAGGCCGGCGCGTCGTTGTGATCCTCGGTGGTCAGGGAGCCCGGGATGCTCTGATTCGGTTGGATATCGGCCGGGACCAGGAACACTTGGGTCGTTTCCTTGGCATCGCTGGCGAAGGCGATCTGCGAGCCGTCGGGCGAATACTTCGCGCCACTGTTGAAGGTGAGCCGCCCGAGCAGGTGACGGTCCGCGGAGCCGTCGAGACCGGCGACGAACAGGCCGTAGGCGCGCAGTGCGCCGCCACTTGGAATGCTGGGTCCGCCGAGCCGGTCCGACGAGAAGATCACCGAGCTGCCGTCCGGGTGCCACGTCGAGACGCGGTCGCTGCCCGGGGCGGACGTTACCTGGATCGCCTCGGCTGAGCCGGCCTCGAGATACCAGATGTCCAGGTTGCCCGAGCGGTTGGAATCGAATACCAGGCGGCCCATGGGAAGGACGCCGGCCGTCAAGGAGCCGCCGGTCCCTCCGCTGCTCGTCCCTGCCGTCGTCGCAACCGGTCCCCCCGGCGTCGCCGGGGCGGCGGTGCCAGACGCCGTCGTGGAGCCGGCACCCGGCGGCGCAGTCCGGCTCGTGCGCGGCGCGTCGCCCGCACATCCGGCGACCAGCGCTGCGCTCAGCACCAGCGACGACGCGCGAAGGGCCGGGGGCATCACTCTGCAGCCGGCGTCCTGGGCGTGGCCTTCACGCCATCCAGGTACACCTTGATGCTTGGCACAGCCGTGAGCACCCGCTCGAAGTACTCGTCGACGGCTCGCAGCGCATCGCCGCGAACGCGGGAGACGTCCGCGGCCCGGGCGGCGGTCCGCTCACGCCTGCTGACGGTATCCCGCAGGCGCAGGAGCCGGCTGACCATCCCCGCCTCGGCCTGGCCCTCGAGGGCCGCAATCGCCGCCATGATCAGCTGGTCAACCTGGGCGACCAGCACATCGCTCTCGAAGGCGTCGCCGGCGTCAGCGGCCTCGTCCAGCGCACGCAGCAGCGCCGCCACCTGGTAGAGCGCGGTCGCCGGCTCGTCGAACAGCTCCCGGATGTAGGCCGCCTCCGGGTAGCGGCCGGTCAGCCGGAAGACGTTGTACATCCGTCGAGCCGCCTTGCCGTAGTTTGGCTCCTCGACGGTGTACTTGTGGACCTCCTCGGTCAGCCGCTCGACGTACTCCGCCACCGAGTCGGCCCCCATCTCCTTGACCAGGCGGGAGAAGAGCGGGATCGAGTCGGTCTCGAGATAGACCTCCTGGAAGTAGGGGTCCAGGAAACCGTCGAGCGGCGTGATGCTGCCGTCGGGGGCCTCCCAGGTTGGATCGAGGACGGTCGAGACGTTGGCCACGCCCTTGGCGACCACATCCGCGACGATCCAGTCGAGCTTGCACCAGCCAGGGTCGAGCGCGGCGTCCTGCCAGCGCAGGTCACCCGGCCTGCCATCGGCACGGTGGAAGCTGATCGTGCCGTCCTCCACCTGGGCCGGTGTCCAGGAGATCGGTTGCCCGCGCTTGAGGAGGACCCCGCCAACTGTCGCATCCTCGGGGCAGCTGCCGAACTTCACCTCCTGCAGCCGATAGCCGTCGCCACGTGTGGTCGCCAGCGCCTTGGCTCGGATGGCCTCGCCCAGGATGCGGCACGCCTCCTCGCGCGTGTCAGCCCGGATATGGACTCGCTCGAAGAAGTCCGCATCCGCCGGGAAGCGGTGGATGCGGCTCTGCGCCGCCGAGCCCGACAGTGCCAGGGCTGTCAGCAACACCGGCGGCCGATCATCGAAGCCCACGATCGCGGCCAGGCGCCGGAAGCGCTCGAGCTCCCTTGGATCGTGGTCGGCCATCGTGACGCGATGCCCGTAGACACCCGTGTCGACGTCGACCGCGACGCTCCCGGACGACTCGGCCGACATGGCTGCGATCCAGCGTTCGGCTTCGTCACGGTCGATCTCGACGCCCATCGATTCGGCCGACTCGATCAGCCTGTCGATTGCGTCCTCGTGACTCGCCTGGCTATCGGGGACGGTTCGCATCCCTCAGACCGCTGCAAACTTGCCGACGACGCGCAGGACGAGGGCTTCCACGATCGTCCAACCGGCGAGCGCGGCCAGCATCGCCGGGTTGAGCCCACCGCCAAGGACCTGTCCCGTCCCGGGTAGCCCGCCGAGGCCAGGAAGGCCGCCGCCGCCCAGAAGCCCGCCGAGGCCGTCACCCAGGCCCGCGACCGGTGCCGCCAGTGCGTCGCTCCAGGGCACCAGGAACTCGAGGGCGGCACCTTCAGCCGGCACGAGCCCGAGATCGAGCAGGATCCGTGCGACGAGGATCAGCTGGATGACGGCAAAGGCGAGCACGACCACCTTGCGCAGGAAGCCCATCAGGCCCCCGCTGCCGCCACGCCGTGCCTGGGCCCACGCTGCCAAGTTCATCCGCTGGCTTCCTCCGGTGATCCGGCGAGGCCGGTCAGGCAACGCCTAGGCCGAAAAGGAAGCCACCGAACTGTCGCCCCGTCATGAGTAGCCGACTACTCACGTCGGCCTGGTGCCGAGGACGGAAGGGAGCTCGGCGCGCGTCGTGACGCCGAGCTTGTCGTAGACGTTGCCCAGGTGGTTGTCGACGGTGCGGATGGAGATGCCGAGGCGCGTGGCGAGCTCGCGCGAGGACAACCCATCGGCTGCCAGGCGCGCGATCTCCATCTCGCGCGTTGTGAGCACCACGGGTGCGACGTCGGCCAGCGGCGGCGTTCGCACGCCCACGCAATGGGAGCTCAGGAGCGAGGCTCGCCCGGCGGCGACGCGCGCCAGCCGCGTGCGGCCCTGTTGCAGGTAGACTTGGTATGCCTGCGCGGCGGCCTCCGCGGCGAAGAGCCGGCTGCCCTGTTGGTCGAAGGCAGACGCCGCCCGCTCCAGACCCAGGCCGTCCGCATCGACGAGCGCTCGCGCCTGGAGCGCCATCGTCGGCACCAGATCCCCTTCGATCCGCTGCGCGAGTGCCTCCAGGCGGGTAACCGCGGGGCCTGCCAGACCCAACCGAGCTGCATCGTGGAAGAGCCATGCCCCCCACACCAGGTGTGTGTCGCGGACGGCGGCGTCGCCGGCCTTGATGGCCTCCCGCGCGGCCGGTAGCGGTCCGGCTACGGCGCAGGTGGTCCAAACCGTCGCGCGCTCGAGCCAGATGCGGCTGCGGACGTCGCGCGCCAGGTTGCCGTCCAGAATCTCATTACGGAGCTCGTTCGCCAGGTCGGATTGACCTAGCCAGGACGCGCACATCGAGGCAAGGGCGGCGTCGATGCCGTGAACGCCGAATGAATCCCGATCGCGGGCGCCGGCCAACGCCCCCAGCATCGTGTGCAGGGCGCTCTTGATGTCGCCACTCAACAGCTGGCACTCGGCCAGGTTCATGGCCCACATCGCCGCGACCTCGGGGACCCGGGCGTCGAGGGCCGCCTGGAGGCCGGCCATTCCCAGCTCGAGGGCACGCTGCTGGCGGCCGGCGTAGGCGTTCGCCATCACGCCGTTGATCCGTAGCATCTCGCCCCCCATGGGCAGGTCCTCACCCACCTGGTCGGCCAGGGCCAACCCTTGCCGGACTCCCTCCTCGGCCTCACGGAATCGGCCCAGCATCACGTTCGCGATGCTCGCGTACACGAGGGTGTGGACGACAGTGCGGGGCTTGGCTTCGCTGCGTTGCAGGACGCGACGGCCGGCGGCCGCGACCGCGTGAAGCTGCCCGGCGGCCGCCTGGAACAGCGTCAGCAGCGACTGGATCTCGTCGCGCCAGTCCGCGTCGCCGACACGAGCGCTCGCCGTTCGCAGGACCTCGGACGCCTCGCTGACGCGACCGGCCCGGAAGTACAGCAGGTCGGCACGAGCCAGCGCCGCCTCCGCAACCTCACCATCGGTCGGCGCCTGATCCGCTGCCTGGCGGAGGACCTCGTCAGCCTCCTCGATTCGGCCCTGGCCGGCCATCGCGCGGCCCAACAGGATTCGGGCGGCGACCTGGCTGTCGCCATCACTCGTCGCAGCGCGAGCAAAGCGCTCCGCGAGCGGAGCGTCGAAGACGGCGAGCGCCCGCCTGGCCGCCGCGATGAGCAGCTCGGGACGAGCAGTGCCGCCACCCTCGAGGCGCCACAGGGCCAAGCGCAGGAGATCGTCCGTCCGCCGAGCTCCGGTCTCCTCGAGCCGCTCGGCGAGACCCTGCATCACCCGACGGAGACGCGTCCGGGGCATGTCCGCGACCACCACCTCGCCGTAGATGGGATGGGCAGGCCTCGCGACGTGGCGGTTGCCACTGCGCTGGACCTCGATCAGCCGCCGCTCCTCGAGCGCCTCCACGCTTCCGCGGTCGCCGAGGGACTCCAGCAGAGGCAGATCGAGGCTGCCCGCCACAGCGAGGGTTTCAAGCGTCGCCTGCTCGGCCGGCTTGAGGCGACCCAGGCGGGCAACGACGAGCTCGGCGAGGCGGCTCGAACGGGCAAGCCGCCCGTTGGCGCGCCACAGTCCTCCCTCGCGGACCAGGGTGCCCGACTCCAGGCCGCCGAGGACCAGCTCGCGCAGGAAGAGCGGATTGCCGGCGGCCCGCTGCCAGAGCTCGCTGGCCAGCAGCCGGTCGACGGGACCACCGAGCACCGTCTCGACGAGCTGGATCGTTGCTTCCTGCGTGAGGGGTCCGATCTCGATGCGTTCCGCCCTGCCGTCCTTCCAGAGCTGGGTCAGGAAGGGCCGTGTGGGTTCGCCCGCACGTAGGGTCAGGATGACCGATGCGACGCGGTGGAGGGCAGCCTGAACGATGAGCACCAAGCTGTGCTCGTCAAGGTGATGGGCGTCGTCCACCGTGAGCAACAGCGGTCCGCGATCGCTTCCTCGCCGCCCGAGTTCTGCGAGCAGTCCGCCCATGAGCTGCGGTTCGTCCGTGGTGGTGGACGGCAGCACGAGCAGGTGCGCCAGGGCTCCGAAGGGAATAGGTGTCGCCGACGGTACCGCGACGATGGATTCGAGGGCGCGACCGTGCCCGGCGGCCCATCGCCCGACCTCAGACGCCAGGCGCGTCTTGCCCACGCCAGCAGCGCCCACGATCGCCACCGCGGCGGCCGAGTCTCGGTCCAGCGTGGTCGTCAGTCGTCGGAAGACGGCTTCTCGGCCGACCAGCGGCCAATCCATCCCGTCCTCCGATAGAAACGCCCCTCCGATGCCCACCTTGACGGCTGGCCGCGCATGGCCATGGGCTCGCGCGACGTGCGGTGGCGGGCGTCGATCAATCTTGAGAGCGACTTCCACCCGACTCCCTCTGTCCCCCGGTGGAACTCCTGGCGCGGACCGTACGCCGGGTGGCTAAACGTCCGCTAAACGACTCTGCGGTGCCCTCTTGTACGATCAGGAGGACGAGGAGGGCCACCGGTGAACGAGTCCCTTGGCGTGCTCGGCTCGCTCGAGGTTGTTGGGCAGCGTGGCCCGGCGCCCCTGCGACCCGCGCAGCGTCGCCTGCTCGCGATCCTGCTCCTCGATGCCGAGAACGAGGTCGCGCGCGAGCTGCTCCTCGACCGCATGTGGGGCGAGGCTCCGCCGGCAACCGCGGCCGCGTCCTTGCACGTCCACGTCTCCGGCCTGCGGCGGGCAGTGCCAGGGCTCATCACGACGACCCCGGCCGGCTACCGAGTCGAGCTGGACGGTCGGCGATACGACCGCATCGAGTTCGACGAGCTCGTGAGGCGCGCGAACGGGTCGGCACGGGCCGGGAGCTGGCCAGCAGCCCTCGACGCGGCGTCACGTGCCCTGCGCCGCTGGCGTGGACTGCCCTTCGCTGACCTCAGCAGCGACGAGTTCGCCGCACCTGAGATCAACCGCTTGACCGAGCGCCGGATCGACATGCTTGAGCTTCGCGCTCGCGCCCTGCTGGCTGGTGGGAGGACCGACGAGGCCATCGGCCAGCTGCACGAGCTCGTACTGCAGCATCCGCTGCGCGAGCCGCTGTGGGAGCAGCTGATGCAGGCCCTCTACCGCTCGGGGCGTCGGGCGGAGGCCTTGCGTGCGTTCCAGCGCATGCGGCAGGTCCTGGCCGAGGAGTTGGACGTGGAGCCAGGTGTCGCCCTTCGCGAGCTGGGCGAGCGGATGCTCGCCGACGAGCCGGCGCTGGGTGTCCCGGAGAGCGCCCCAGGGATCGGCCATCTACCGGTCACTGCGACCAGCTTCGTCGGTCGCGAGGCCGACGTGCAGCAGCTCTCCGGCCTGCTGCGGGGGCGGCGCTCGGTCACGATCGTCGGCGGCCCGGGTTATGGCAAGACCAGGCTGGCCGTCGAGACCGGGCACCTGCTCGCCGCAGACCATCCGGCCGGCGTGTGGTTCGCATCCCTTGCGGATGCCCGGAAACCGATCGACGTCGCCGGTGCGATCGCGACCGCCACCGACCTGCGCGATCACGTCAGGAGCCTGGACCACGTCGTCAAGCGCCTGGCGCACCGGCCTGCACTGCTGATCCTGGACAACTGCGAGCACCTGCTCGAGACATGCGCAGGGTTCGTGGCACAGGTCATCGCCTCCGGTGGGGCCATGAAGGTCCTGGCCACGAGTCGCCGGCCGCTCGGGTTCGAGGGCGAGCAGACCTGGCGCATCGAGCCCCTGGCCCCACCAGGACGAGAGGTCGGGGTGGCCGGACCGGCGTCGCCGGCCAGCAGATCGCCCGCGGTCCAGCTGTTCGTCGACCGGGCACGCGCAGCTGATCGGTCGTTCCAGCTCACGGCCGAGACGGCCCCCGCCCTGGCCGAGCTGTGCCGCCGCGCCGAGGGCATTCCGCTGGCACTCGAGCTCGCCGCTCGATGGGTCCCAGCGCTGGGCCTCGACGACATCGGCGAGGTGCTGGCGGGTGAGCCGCCCGGCACCGGCCGGGGCGGACTCGATCACCATCGCTCGCTGACGGCAGCGATCGAATGGAGCCTGGCCCTCCTGTCACCCGAGGACCGGCGCCTGTTCGTACGAACGGCCATCTTCAATGGCCGGTTTGCCCTCGACGACATCCGCGCCGTCTGTGCTCCCGAGCAGGAACGGCGAAGGCTGGCCCATGCCGTTGCCGGTCTGGCCAACGCGTCGCTGATCGGCGTCGAGCGCCAGCCGGACGGCGCGGCCCTGTATCGGCTCCCGGGGCCGATTCGAGAGTTCGCGGACAGGGAACTGGCCGCGACCGCAGCGCTCAGCGCGACAAGAGACCGGTTCGTGTCGCATTACCTCGCCCGGGTCTACAAGGACCTCGATGAGCCCCTGCAGCATGTCGTCGATCTCGAGCGCGTGGACCGGGACATCGACAATCTCCGAGCGGCCTTCGAGATGGGCCTCGAGATGGGTCGAGCCGACGACGTCGCGCGGCTCCTCGTTCAGCTGGACGGCTACATGCTCAATCGCTACCTGCTGACCGAGCGGCGACCCTGGCTCGAGCGAGCCGCTCAGGCCTGTACGGACCCGCTGACGCGCGCCCACGCCCTGCGTTCACTCGGCTCGGGGGCACAGGCAACGTTTGAGCCTGACGAATCGCTGCAGTACTTCAGGCAGGCCCTGCTCCTGTTCCGGGAGCTGGACGACAGGCTCGGCCTCGCGCATTGCCTGCTGTCGCTGTCGGGAGCACACGCCATGCGCGGCGCGTGGGCTGAGGGGATCTCGGCCGCGGAGGAAGCCCGGGCGATCGTCTCCGACCTGGGCAGCGCGACCGGGCTGGCCGTCGCCGTGTACTACATCGGCGAGAACCAGGCCTACGGCGGCGACATCGAGAGTGGACTTGCCCGACTCGAGGAGGCGGCTCAGCTCTATGAGAACGCGGGTCAGCCCGGCAGGGCGGCGTATGCACTGAGCACGCTCATCAGCGTGGCGGTCGCGGCCGGGGAGGAGGGGATCGCTCGCCGAAGTGTGGCGCGCGCACTCACCCTGGCCGATGGCTCGAACAGCATGTTCCAGCGGCTGCGCGCGCGGAGCTCGTCGGCGTTGATCGAGGCCCGCTATGGCGATACCGAGACGGCGCGGCAGATGCTGCGCGAGGTCCACGAGCTGATCGAGCCCGGCGAGCCCGACGGCGTGGTCCAGCTCCTGCTGCCGGCCGTGTTCCTGCTCCGTCGAATGGGTCGCTTGGGACTCGCGCTCGAAGTCGTCGCGGCCTCCGAGGCGGCGCTGGCGGTCGCGGGCGTGGCACTTCCGACGCCGTGGCGGGATGCCGTCGATTCGTGGACGCGCGAGGCTCGCCCGGCGCGCGGCTCACGCCCAGCGCGACCCGGTCGGACGCCGTCGCGCGGCGTCGAACAGGTCACCGCCGATCTGCTGGAGGAGCTCGCAAGACCGGGTCGCGTGGCTGCCAGGTCCGCCGGACCTCGGCGTTCGGTCGCTCACGCGTCATCTCGTCGAGGGCGCCGAACGGCTCGTCCATGAGCAGGATCGATGGTCCCAGGCGAGCGCCGACATCAGCCGGCTGATACCGAGTCCGACTCGGCAACGACAAGGGCGACATCACGCCGGGCCTCGGGGCCGGCGATCGCCAGTTCGGGACGGGCAAGCCCTCCTGAGCTTTTCTCGCGCCCGGGTCAGGCGCGGACCACGGGCTGGAGGTCCTCCTCGCCGAGCACTGGCGGCATGACGTCCGCGGGGCGATGCAGCTCGAGTCGGCGCGAGATGCGCGACAGCGTGTAGCAGATGACGAAGAAGATGCAGGCCACGACGAACAGCGTTTCCACGGGGTTGCCGTAAAACGTGAACGACGAGCGCGCAAAGCTCATCAGCTCCGGGACGGCTGCGATCGACGCGAGCGAGGTGTCCTTCACGAGCGTGATCAGCTGCGAGACGATGGCCGGCGTCATCCGGGCCAGCGCCTGTGGCAGGACGACCAGGCGCATCGTGGCGGCGTAGGGCAGGCCCAGCGAGCGTGCCGCCTCGACCTCACCCCGGGGGATCGAGAGGATGCCCGCTCGGACGATCTCCGCGAGCACGGCGCTCGTGTAGATGGTGAGCGCGAGGGTCGCAGCCCAGATCGGCGGGATGTTCAGGCCGGTCCGGGGCATGAACAGCACGATGCCGAGGACCAGCGCCAGGACCGGCGTGGCGCGCACGAGTTCGATCCAGCCGACGATCACTGCCCGCACCGGCGCGGGAGCACCGATCCGCGCCAGCGCCAGCGGCACGCTCAGGATGAGGCTCGCCACCAGCGCCGCGACGCCCATCTGGATGGTGGCCAGCAGACCCTCGCCGAGGAACCACCACACTCGCACGTCGGCGAACGGTGCCCAACGTGCGGCCGGCAGGGCGCCAATGGCCACCAGCCCGATGATGATCGCCACGAGGATGACGAGTCCGAGGTAGGCGCCGAGCCGCATCGAGCCGCGACCCAGGGCGCGCGCCGCCGCGGTCATCGGCTGAACGCCAGCCGGCGCTCGAGTCGCGACACGGCGATCGAGAGGGGGATGGTCAGCGACCAGTACGCCGCGAGGATCGCCACGAACGGCTCAAGCGAGAACGTCCGCGACTGGACGAGGAGCCCGACGAACAGGATCTCCCTCGTCGAGATGGCCGACGCGATCGACGTGTTCTTGACGAGCGCGATCGACAGGTTGCCCAGTGGTGGGATGACCGTCCGGATCGCCTGCGGCAGGACAACCAGCCGAAGCGTCTGGACCTGGTTCAGTCCGAGCGAGCGTGCCGCCTCGAGCTGACGGGGGTCGACCGACAGGATGCCGGAGCGGATCGCCTCGGTGACAAAGGCACCGGTGTAGACGCCGAGACCGATGATCGCCACGACGGCAGGGTCGCTCGTGATCCCAAGGTTCCGGGGTGCGAACAGGGTGGCGTAGAAGAAGAGCTGCACCAGCAGCGGGGTGTTCCGGAAGAATTCGACGTAGAACCCGGCGACACCGGAGGCGAGCGGTGGACCCCACACGCGGATTGATGCCGCGAGCGTCCCGATCGCGAGCGCGAGTGCCATCGCCCCGACGGCAAGGATGACCGTCGTCAGGTAGGCCTGGGCGAAGATGTCGAGGTTGTCGAGGATGACCCCGCCGAACACCGGGCCTCCGATCACGTGATGGGGCGGCCCGGGTGGTCCCGGGCCGCCCATCTGCGGCTGGCGCGCGAGCGCGCGCCTGCGAGCTGGTTCCCTACATGTCCGGTCCCTTACCTGTCCAACGGCGGAGCGGGTGCGTCCTCGCCCGTGTAGGGCTTGATGTGCTTGTCGTACAGCGCGGCCCAGCGACCGTCGGCCGCCATCGCATCGAGGACACCATCGATGAACTGGACGAGATCCTCCTTGCCCTTCTTGATCCCGATTCCGAGCGGCTCCTCGCTGAAGGTCTCGCCGCGGACCTCGAGGCCCTCGTTCTGGGCCGCCAGGCCGAACAGGATCGAGTCGTCGGTCGACACAGCGTCGCAGCGGCCGTCGAGGAGCGCGGTGGCCGCCTCCGAGTACGTCGGGAAGAGGACGAGGTTCGCCTCGGCGACGCCCTTCGTGCGGAGGTTTGCCTCCGACGTCGAGCCCTGGCCGGAACAGACATTCACGCTCGCGGTCACGAGGTCCTCGACCGACTGGTAGGTGCTGTCGCTGTTGACCAGGATCCTCTGCCCGGCGAAGTAGTAGATCTTGCTGAAGTCGATCTGCGTCAGGCGCTCATCCGTCCGGGTCATGGTGCTGATGACGACGTCGACGCGGTCCTCGAGCAGGAACGGGATCCGGTTGGCGCTGATGGCCTCCACGAACTCCGGCTCGACCCCGAGCGCCGTCGCGATCTCGCGGCACAGGTCGGCATCGAAGCCCTCGATGTCGCCGGTCGTCGGGTTGCGGAAGCCGAAGGCGATGACGTCAAACTTGACGCCGCAGGTCAGCGTGCCCTCGGCCTGGATCTGAGCCACCGCCGTGCCGCCGCCGCCGAGGCCGCAGGCCGCGACCACGAACAGCATTGCGATGACGAGCGCGAGAGCTCTTCTCATTTCTGTTCTCCCTTTCTTGGTCGGGACGGCGCAGGCGTGCGCCGGCCCGTCAGTGGCGCAGGATCGTGTCGAGGAACCGCTTGGTTCGTGCGTGCTCGGCCTCCTTGAAGAAATGGTCTGGCGTTCCGGTCTCGACGACCTCGCCCTCATCCATGAAGACGACCCTGTCGGCCACCTCGCGGGCGAAGCCCATCTCATGGCTCACCACGACCATGGTCATGCCCTCTCGGGCAAGGTCCCGCATGACGTCCAGCACCTCCTTGATCATCTCCGGGTCGAGCGCCGACGTTGGCTCATCGAAGAGCATGATCTTCGGCTCCATGCACAGCGCCCGCGCGATGGCGACACGCTGCTGCTGCCCGCCCGAGAGTTGCACCGGTCGCGAGTCTGCCTTCTCGGGGATGCCGACCTTCTCGAGGAGCGCCCTGGCGCGCTCCTCCGCGGCCCGCCGGTCGAGCCTGCGAACGTGCATCGGGGCGAGCATCACGTTCTGAATCGCGGTCAGGTGGGGGAACAGGTTGAACGACTGGAATACGAACCCGATCTCGCGCCGCAGGGCGTTCACGTCGAGCCCGGGCGCGCGCACCGAGCGTCCGTCCACCACGATGTCGCCCTTGTCCACGGGCTCGAGCCGGTTCACGCATCGAAGCAGGGTGCTCTTGCCGGAGCCTGAAGGACCGATGACGACGACGACCTCGCCCTGGCCGATCGACATCGACACACCCCGCAGGACGTGCAGCTGACCGAACCACTTGTGGACGTCGAGGATGTCGATCATCGAGGCATCCGCGGCGGACGCAAGAGATCCACGCTCGCTGATGGCCGCGTCGATGCCGCGGCCATTGCCGAGCATGTCCGGAGGGTATTGAAGGGCACGCTCGCCAAGCATTGCATCAGCGCGGCACACCGCAGTTCAAGGCATATCAACTACATACACGGAACGACGTGCTGAACGTGCGCGGGGCGCGCTCGCGTTCGGGTGGAATTGCGATGCCGCTTATCCGAATCATCGAGGCCGGCCCGATGGGCCGGCCTCGATACGGAGCTCGTCGAGCGCCGATGACGCCCGGGACGGTCTACTCGCCGCCCTCGGTGACCTCGACGGTGGCCTTGACGAAGCTCTCGCCCTTGGTATCGCCCGTCAGACCGACCCAGGCCTTCTCGACGAGGTCGTTCCGGTAGGCGCCCGCCGCCGGCGCGGCGGTCAGGACCCCGCCCTCGATCGCGACGGCGATCGTCTGGTCCCACAGCGCCGGCACGGTGAAGCCGATGCCGCTCGGGGACGGCCAGATCAGGGCGTTGACCTCGTTCATCTGCCACGCCTGGTGGCCCTCGCCGAGGGTCGTCCCCGCCGCGAGGACGTGCTCGACGCACTTGGCCGCGTTGTCGCGGCAGAACATCCAGCCCTTGAACGTCGCGCGCAGGAACTTGACGGCGATGTCCTCGCTGCCCGGCTGCGCAAGCCACGCCGCCCGGGCGAAGACTGCGTCCTGCAGCATCGCCGTGCCGACCTCGTTGTAGTCGATGACGTTGAGGTCCTCGGCCTGGTACAGCTCGCCCGTGTCGGGGTTGACCGCCTCGAGGACCTGGGCGTACTCGTTGTACGTCATGGCCTCGGCGACATCGATCTCCCGGTTGAGGAGGGCGTTCATGTTGAAGTCCTGGATGACCTTGGTGTAGTCCGCGTCGACCTCGAGACCGAACTTGCGCGCGCCGGCAACGACCTCGTGCTCGTTGCCGAAGTCCCAGACGCCGACCTTCTTGCCGGCGAAGTCCTCCGGCGAGGTGATGTTGCTGTCCTTCCATGACACCGACAGCGTGCCCGAGCGCTGGAAGATCTGGGCGATGCTGACGAGGTCACACGTCCCCGTCTGGACCGCCTCGAGCGCCTTCGGTACCCAGCCGAGCGTGAACTCGGGGCCGGTCGTCCCACAGCCCACGGTGATGTTCGCGACGTTCGGGCCGCCGGCCACGAGCTCCACATCGAGCCCCTCGGCCGCGTAGTAGCCCTCGGCCTTCGCGGCGATCTCGCCCGCGAACTGGGCCTGTGGCACCCACTGGAGCTGGACGCGGACCGTGGTCAGGGCCGTGCTGGCGCCCGGCGCAGCCGAGCACGCGGTGGCGACCAGCATCGTCGTGATCGCGGCTGCAAGCAGCCGCTTGGCGTGACGCATGTGCTCTCCTCCATTTGCCCTCGGCGAACTTGAGGGCATCGACTCCCCTGCGGGGCCGAAGTCTACGACTCGGCCGCCCGCTGCGAAGCGTGCCACGGAATGACCGCGCGTTCGACCACCAGGGCGACGACGTACATCACGATCCCGCTGATCGCGGTGATCGCGATCGCCGCCCAGGTGATGTCGAACCGCAGCCGGCTCGAGCTCTGGACGATGACCCGGCCGAGGACGTCGCTCGAGCCACCGAAGTATTCCGCGACGACGGCGCCGATCAGCGACAGCGTCGTGCAGACCTTGAGCCCGGTGAAGAAATACGGCAGGGCGTTCGGGATCCGGACCTTGCGCAGGACCTGGCCCTCTGACGCCGCGGACGCCTGCATCAGCTCGAGCGCCGACGGCTCCACCTGGCTCAGCCCGCGCGCGACGTTGATCAGCATCGGGAAGTACACGAGCAGGATGACGATCGCCATCTTCGCGAACGGGTTCAGGATCCCGAACCAGTTGGACATGATCGGCGCCGCGGCGATGATCGGGACCGCGCTTGCTCCGATGGCGATCGGCAGCACGGCCTCCCGGACGCGGGCCCAACGCGAGACGGCGAACGCGGTGAGGACGCCGGCCGTGACACCGATCACGAGGCCTCCGAGCGCCTCGTACAACGTGTTGCGGGCCGCGAGCTGGAGCGTCTGCCACTCCGCCACGAAGGCCGTCGCGATCGCCGACGGCCGGGGCAGGATGAAGGACTGGAGCGCGAGCGCGCCGACGCCCACCTCCCACACGACGAGGACGGACACGAACACGACGATCGCGGGCGCCTGGCCGCGGACCTGGCGGATCAGGCGTGCCCCGGGATCGCGACGCGGTCCCGCGAGCTCCGCGGTGCCGGCGGTCATCCGACCGCGCCTTCGGCCATCGTCCGCTCAGCCGACGCGACCGCTGCGCCATCGCTCGTGGCCACGCGTCGGCCGCGAAGCGTCTCCCGAACCTCAGTGATGAGCTCGAAGTAGCGGGCCGTCTCGCGAGTGTCGTCGGTGCGCGGCCGGGGCAGGTCGACATCGATGATCCGGACGATCCTTCCCGGGCGCGGCGACATCACGACGACCCTCGACGACAGGAACACTGCCTCCGGGATCGAGTGCGTCACGAAGACGATCGTCGTGCCGGTCTCCTGCCAGATCCGCTGGACCTCGGCGTTGAGGCGCTCGCGGGTCATCTCGTCGAGCGCGCCGAACGGCTCGTCCATCAGCAGGATCGACGGCTCCAGCGCGAGGGCGCGTGCGATCGACACGCGCTGCTGCATACCCCCGGACAGCTGGTACGGGTAATGCCGCGCGAAGTCCTTCAGCTCGACGAGCTCGAGCATCGATCGAACTCGTTGGTCGCGCTCCGTGCCGGGCGTGCCCTTGACCTCGAGCGGCAGCGCGACGTTGGCCTGCACGGTCCGCCAGTCGAACAGGACCGGGGCCTGGAACACGATGCCGTAGTCGCGGTCGAGGCGCGCCTGGCGCGCCGGCTTGCCGTTCACCGTGACCGTGCCGCTCGTTGGTGAGGTGAGATCGCCGATGAGCCGGAGCAGCGTCGACTTCCCGCAGCCCGACGGGCCGATCAGGGACACGAACTCGTCCGCGCCGATCGCCAGGTCGATGTTCTCGAGCGCGTTCGTCCGTCCGCCGCCGGCGGTCTCGAAGACCTTGTTGACGCCGGCGACCTGGACGACCGGCCCGGGAGATTGCTGCCCGCCGGCGCTCATGGTCACGTCACCCTGCCGCTGCGGCCGGGCGGCCGCGGAGCACCAGCAGCTCCGCGATCCGGATGGCCGCGAAGAACGTCAGTCCGAGCAGCGCCGAGGCCAGGATCGCCGCCCAGAGCTTCTCCGGACCGCTGGCGTACTGCTCGTTGAAGTTGAGGATCGCGCGCCCGAGCCCGAACTGGCTGCCGCCCGGATTCCCCTCGCCGACGATCGCGCCGACGATGCTCGCGGTCGCCGCGATTTTCAGCGCCGCGAACAGGTACGGGAGCGAGGCGGGCATGCGCAGCTTCCAGAAGATCGTCCAGCGTGAGGCGGCGCAGCTGCGCATGAGCTCGATGGCGCGCGGGTCGGGCGACGTGAGGCCGCGGATCTGCGCGATCGTCACCGGGAAGAAGGTCAGGTACGAGGCGACGATCACGATCCCGACGAGGCCGTTGCCAAAGGCAAACGCGATCAGCGGCGCGAGAGCGAGGATGGGGATCGTCTGGCTCGCGACGATGTACGGCATGAATGCCCGCTCGGCGAGCTTCGAGTGGACGAAGACCGCCGCCAGGGCGAGCCCCAGCAGCGCCCCGAACAGGAACCCCAGCGCCGCCTCCTGGCCCGTGTGGATCGCCGCACCGACGAGGAATCCGGCGAGGCTCTGGGTCTGTTGCCGCTGGACCGGTGCGGCGAGGGCTTCGGCGATCTCCCAGACGTGCGGCAGGGACAGGTCGTTCACGATCTGCCACTTGAACGGCGGCCGGTACGTGACCTCCTCGCCGGACGGAGCGGTGAACCGCCACGGGTCGCCACCGAGCGCCTTCGCGCCCTCCCAGACGACGAGGAGAATCGCCAGGAAGAGGAGCCCGAGGGCCAGCCCGCGAGCCAGCGACCGGGCCGGCGGCGCCGGGGCTCTCGAACGCGGCCGGCGGGCGGGCTCGACGGCCTCCGGGGCGGTCGTCACGCGGACCCTGTCAGCCGGTGACGGCCTGGTCGGCGATGGCGAGGGCGCGGTCGATGATCTCGAAGCCCTCCGCGAGCTGCTCCTCGGTGATGCATAGCGGCGGGTTGGTGTGGATCGAGTTGTTCGGCGTGAACGTGAACAGGCCGTTGTCGCGGAAGAACTTGCCGATCGTCTTCATCTCGTCGGACGTCCCGTTGTACGGCGTCAAAGGTGTCCACGGATCGCGGCTGCGGACGAGGTCGATGATCCCGAACAGCCCGAGGTTGCGGGTCGCCCCGACAGACGGGTGCTTCCCGGCGAGCCGCTCGTGGTGGGCGCGCATGACCGGCCCGAGCCGGCGTGCGTTGCCGATGAGGTCGTCGTCCTCGTACACGCCGATCGTCGCCAGCGCGGCGGCGAGGCTGATCGGGTGGGACGAGTACGTCAGGCCGCCGTAGAACATCTTCGTCTCGAACGCCTCGGCGATGTCGTGGCGCATCGCCACAGCACCGAGGGGGAGGTACGAGCTCGTCAGGCCCTTGGCCATGGTCATCAGGTCCGGGACGACGTCCCAGTGGTCGACGGCGAACCACCGGCCGGTCCGCCCGAAGCCCGCCATGACCTCGTCGCAGACCATCAGGATGTTGTTCCGAGTACAGATCTCGCGGACGCCCTGGAGGTAGCCGTCGGGCGGGATGAGGATCCCGTTCGTGCCGACGATGGTCTCGAGGAAGACGGCGGCGATCGTGTGGGCGCCCTCGTAGCGGATCACGTCCTCGAGGCCCTGGAGGCTCTCCTCGACGGGCCGCGGCTCCTTCTCGCCCCAGCGATGCGTGTCGGGGTAGCGGACGACACCGACGAGCCCCGGCTCGTTCGCCCAACGGCGCGGGTCGCCCGTGAGCGTCATCGCCCCGAACGTGGCGCCGTGGTAGGCGCGGTACCGAGCGAGGACCTTGTACCGGCCGGTGTGGTGCCGAGCGAGCTTGATCGCGTTCTCGATCGCCTCGGCGCCACCGAGCGTGAAGAAGACCTTGTCGAGATCGCCGGGCAGGATCTCGGCCATCTTCTGGCCGAGCCGCGCCCGGATCTCCGTTGCGAAGGCGGGCATCACGAACTGGAGCTTCGAGGCCTGCTCGTTGATCCCATCGATCACGCGCCGGTCGCCGTGGCCGATGTTGACCGACATCAGCTGGCTGTTGAAGTCGAGGATCCGCTGGCCCTCGGGCGTATACAGGTAGACGCCCTCGGCTCGATCGATGGCGATCGGGTCCAGCTGGCCCTGGACGGACCACGAGAAGAACGTGTGGGCGCGGTTGAGCGCGACGATCTCCGCGCTTGTCATGTGCTTTGCGGCGGGTTCGACGGCCATGGCTGGCTCCGTTTCGGCTCGAAGGGCGGGTCGCGGCAACGTCGCGCGATTGTCGCAGATGCGATCGAGGCCGGACCGAGCCCGAACCGGCCGCGAGCCGATCGCGGGTCGAGCTGGTCGGGCCCGGTGTACGCTCTCGGTCTTCCCGACCACGACGGAGGCGCAGAGGGCTTCACATGCCGAGGATCGTTCGAGGGGCGCTGCTGCAGGCGAGCTGGACCGGCGACAAGGAGTCGATGATCCAGAAGCACGAGGGGGCGGCCCACGAGGCCGCCAAGCAGGGCGCGCAGGTCATGCTCTTCCAGGAGCTGTTCTACGGGCCGTACTTCTGCCAGGTCCAGGACGCCAAGTACTACGCCTACACCGAGCTGATCCCGGACGGCCCGACAACCAAGCGGATGCAGGACCTCGCCAGGCAGACGGGCATGGTTCTCGTCGTACCGATGTACGAGGAGGATGCGCAGGCGTCGGGCATCTACTACAACACCGCCGCCGTCATCGACGCGGACGGCCGGTACGTCGGCAAGTACCGCAAGACCCACATCCCGCACGTCAAGGGCTTCTGGGAGAAGTTCTATTTCCGGCCCGGCAACATGGGCTATCCGGTGTTCGAGACGGCCGTCGGCAAGGTCGGCGTGTACATCTGCTACGACCGGCACTTCCCCGAGGGCGCCCGCGCGCTCGGCCTGAACGGTGCTGAGATGGTCTTCATCCCGTCGGCGACGTCACGCGGCCTCAGCGAATACCTGTGGCGGATCGAGCAGGTGTCGCACGCGGTAGCCAATGGCTACTTCGTCGGGACGATCAACAGGGTTGGGATCGAGCCGGAGGTCGGCGACGATGACTTCTACGGCCAGAGCTACTTCGTCGACCCGCGCGGCCAGTTCATCGGGTCCGTCGGCTCACCGTACGAGGAGGAGCTGATCGTTCGGGACATGGACCTCGACAAGGTCCAGGAGGTCCGCCAGACCTGGCAGTTCTACCGGGACCGCCGCCCGGACGCCTACGACGACCTCGTTCGACCCTAGGCCGCAATTCCCGCAGGAGCGCTCCCGCGTGCGCGAGCTCGATGGAATTCGAATCCTCGGCCCCGACGATGGGCAGTTCATGAACCGCCCGACGTCGGTGCTCCGTGAGCTCATCTCGATCGACGACACGGGCGGCCGCTGGAGCTTCGGCGAGGTGCGTGCGGCCCCCGATGACGAGGTCGGCACCCACCTTCATCCCGGCGAGCCCGAGGCGATCATCGTCCTCGAAGGCCAGCTCGAGCTTCATGGGGCGTCTGGCGTGACGCAGGTCGGACCCGGCGACGTGCTGTTCATCCCGCCCGACACGGAGCACGGCCTTCGGACCCCAACCGGCGGTCGCTGGCTCGCGATCTGGCCCGTGCGTGAGCGAAATCGGGGCCCTCGCTACCCGGCCTGATCGGGCTCGCACGACAGGACGCCGAGCGGCTAGCGGCCACTCTCGTGATCGTTCTCGCGTTGTGATGCTTTCACCCGCCGCGCAGGAGCAGCTCGCCGTCGGGGAGAAACTCCGCGAAGTACACGCCGCCATCACAGCAACCGGGTGCCAGCCGGTATGCGAGCTGCCAGCTCTGGTCAATGCGCTCGACGACGGCCGCGTCGAGCGCGGCGGCGACCTCGCGGGCGACGTCGGTCGTGACCTCGTAGCAGGTCCCGATCGAGCTCGGGTTCCCTGGCCCGATCCAGCCGACGCGTCCGCGGAGCATGCCAGCCGCCACCGGCGGAAGCTGCGACAACTCGAGCTCGGACGAAATGCAGATCGCGTAGCGGAACGGCACGTACCCCCTGAGCTCACGGTCGGCCCACGCGGCCTCGGGCAACCACGACCCGGGATCGGCCAGCCGGGCGGGCAAGTCCTCGTCGGTCCAGGAGATCGCTTGCAAGCGTCCGTCGATGCGCACCGCGATTTCGCCCCACGGCCGCGTGCCCGGCCTTCCGCCCTGGCCGGGAACCTGCGACATGGCATCGAGCACATCTGCTTCCACGAGCGCGACCCCCTCGGGTGTCAGGCGCTGCTCGATGACGGCTCGGGTCGGCTCGAGGTCGCCGAACACCTGCTGAGCGCTCGCCGAGCCCTCGAGGTTCCGTTGCCAGATCCACCGGCCGTCGGCATACAGGTACCCCTGCTGGGCCTCCATGCCGAGCGCCGGCATCCGCGCCGCGAACTGCAGGACGAGCTCGCCGGACGTCGGCTCGCTCGGGGCGGCTCCTTCGGGTGGGAGCCCGATGAACGGCGGGACTTGCGTCAAGAGAAGGAGCGGTGCGCGGTCCAGGAAGCGGCCGGCGAGGAGGGCACCGCCGACGAGGGCGCCGACGAGTGCCAGGACGAGACCGAGCATGCTGAGCCGGACGCTCCACTCCAGGGAGCCGACGCGGAGCGACGCGATGCTCGGCGGCCGCCTGGCTGCCGCCAGACGGGTCATTGCCATCGCGTCAACGTCGGCGGGCATCTGGTCCGCGATCGCGCCGAGCAGCGCAGCGATCCGGCGCTCGAACGTGGTCTCGTCGGTCATCGATCGTTCTCCGCTGGGATGTTGAGGTCGATCCGCAGCCGGATCAGCGTGCGAGCGAGTCGGCTTCGCACGCCCGAGGCGGAGATTCCGAGCTGACGGCCGATCTCGGTCGCGTCGAGGCCGGCGACATAGCGCATTGCGAGCAGGCTCCGCTGCTCGCTGCTGAGGCCGCGCATGGCATGGACGAGGTCCGCCGTCTCGATCGCCGACACCGGGTCGGCGCCCGGGTCGGCCTCGATCTCGTTCGAGATGTCGACGACCACCCCCTCCCGCCGCCGCCGACTGAAGCCCTTGCGCGCCTCGTTGGCTGCGATCGCGATGAGCCACGCCCGAACCCGATTGGGGTCTCGCAGGCTCCCGAGCCGCTGCCACGCGATCACCCACGCTGTCTGGACCGCGTCGTTCGCGGACTCGATGTCGCCCGCGATCACATAGGCGACACGGGCCATGGAGCGGTGGTGCGCCTCGACGAGGCGAGTGAATGCAGCCGCGTCGCCGGTCGCCGCGGACCGAACGGTCGCGACAATCTCCGAGCTTTCGCGGACCAGCGCCTCTGTCATGTCAGGTAGATCTGCGGGAGACCTCGAGTGTCCCACGCGGGGCGAGCGCCACGCGATCGTCGCTCGCATGGCGCCACCCTACGTCCGGCGCGTCGAGACGTTCCCTCAGCCCGGACTGTACGGCTGCGGGGCAGGGGCGCTGTCGAAGATCATGCCTCGGACCTCGACGCGGCAGGAGCTCGGCGTGGCAGTCACCATGAGCACCGCCACGAGGCCCGCGTAGCCGCCCTCCCCGACGAGGTTGCCGGAGATCCCGATTTGCGTCGGGGCGAGTAACACCTGGGTAGGCTCTCCGATTGGCGTACCGTCCGCGAACGTTCCGCCGTAGGCGCGGCTCTCCCAGGCGCCTTCATCGTTCTCGATTCGATGGGTCGCCGCCCCGACTCGCGCGCCCTCATCGATTCCCACGGCGTATGTATCCCATTCGTACGTGTGGTACACGGTTCCCTCGAGGCGGGGGTCCGTCATCTCGATGGCCTGCTCCCAGGCACCATTCCGGGACTGCGTCACCGTCATTCCGTCCGCGCCGACGTCGAGCGTCGCGGAGGTGCCCTGTCTGACTGGCGGGCCGCATGTGAAGGCCCCATTGAACTCGACGGGTCCCGCCCCGGGCGGCGCCTCAGCAACGTCCGAGGGCAAGACCGACGCTACACCCGCCGAGGGGGACGGAGACGACGACTCGCCCGGGGTGGTCGAGGGTCTGGTGACGAGCGCAACGGCGGCGACCGCGACGATGACTGCCGCGACGCCGGCGGCGAGCCTGAGCACGGGTTGCATCGGGTTAGCCCTCCCTGGCACTGCGGGGCCTCGCCGGCCGCGGAGCAGCCGTTCGAGCAGCGAGAATCGTTCGGATCGCGAGAAGGCCGACCGCGCCGACGCCACCGGGTCAACGTCGGTCGGCGCTCGATCCGCGTACGCCGCGATCAGCGCGGCGATGCGGGCGTCGGTCCGCTTGGTGTCGTTCATCGGGTCGCTCCGGGTCGACCCTGAGCTCCAGGCGGATACGCTCGAGGATGCGCGCGAGCCGGCTGCGAACCCCCGACGCGGACATCCCCAGCTGGGACGCGATCCCCGCCGACTCCAGCCCGGCCGCGTAGCGCATCGCGATGAGGCCGCGGTCATCGGGCCGCAGTCGCTGCAGGGCGACCTCGAGGTCCATCAGCTCGACCGCGTCGGTCGGATCGCCCCGGGGATCCCGGAGGTCCCGTGAGATGTCGATCACGTTGACGCGCCGTTGGCGACGCATGGCCTGGCGCGCCTCGTTCGCCGCGATCGCGACGAGCCAGGGCCGCACCAGCGCCGGGTCCCGGAGCGAACCGATGCGCCGCCACGCGATGGCCCACGCGGTCTCGACCACGTCACGCGTCAGCTCGACGTCGCCGCAGACGACGAATGCGACGCGCGCCATGGACGCGTGGTGATCCGCCACGAGGCTCGCGAACGCAGCCTCGTCGCCGCCGGCCGCGGATCGGACTGTCGGGTCGGTCATCGCACCGTTTCGCGCCAGGATGGTCATGGCAAGGTTGATGCTCGTGAGCGGCCTCGTGTCCCACCGGTGAGGGGCGTCGACCGCGGTGTACGCTCACGGCTCGTACCGCGCGAGCCATTTGGAGGTCGTCGCCACGATGCAGTTCGGGTTCACGCTCAAGCCGGAACACTCGATCGAGGCGACGCTTGAGCTCGCGAAGGTCGGCGAGTCGGTCGGGTTCGAGTACCTCTGGCTGTTCGACTCGCACGTCCTGTGGCGCGATCCATACCCACTGCTGACGCTCATCGCAGAGCACACGTCGAAGCTCCGGCTCGGGACGTGCGTGACGAACCCCGGGACGCGCGAGCCGTCTGTCACTGCGTCGAGCCTCGCGACGCTGGACGAGCTGAGCGGCGGCCGGATGGACCTCGGCATCGGCCGCGGCGATTCAGCCCGGCGCGTGCTCGGCAAGCCACCGATCACGATGGCGCATACGGAGGAGGCGATCGGGGTCATCCGCGACCTCGTCGCGGGGAAGCCCGTCACGTACGAAGGCACGGAGCTTCGGCTGCCCTGGTCCGGCGGCTGGGACCTGCCCGTCTGGGTCGCGGGCTACGGCCCAATGGCCCTCGCGATGACCGGGCGGATCGCGGACGGGGTCATCCTCCAGCTGGCCGATCCGGACCTCATCCGATGGTTCACCGGCCAGGTCCGTGAGGCTGCCGTCGCGGCCGGCCGCGAACCGGGAGCGGTCAAGGTCCAGGCTGCGGCGCCACTCCACCTTGGTCCGCGCGACCTCGGCCGCGAGCGCACGCGGTGGTTCCCTGCCCTCGTGTCGAACCACGTCGTCGATCTCGTGAACAAGTACCCGCGCGAGCAGCTCCCGGACTCGCTGACCGGGTACGTCCGCGACCGAACGGGCTACGACTACCGTCACCATGCCGAGGTCGGGTCCTCGAACGCCGGCTTCGTCGGCGAGGAGGTGACCGACCGGTTCTGCGTCCTCGGCGAGGTGCCCGAGGTGATCGAGAAGCTCCACCTACTGGCGGAGGCCGGCGTCGACCAGTTCAACGTCTACCTGATGAACGGCGACGAGCGCGTCCAGCTCGAACGCATCGGCCGCGAGGTCATCCCGGCCATGACGGGCGTCGCGGCCGGCTGACTCGGGCAGATTGGCGAGACGGCGACGCGAGCAGGTGGCAGGCCGCGGCGCGGGCCGGTAGCATCGGGGTCGGCGACGGGCCACCCCGGCCCGACAGAGGAGCGATATGGACAAGAAGGCCAAGACGCCCAAGAAGCCGAAGCAGAACAAGACCAAGACCGCCAAGTAGCCCGATCCTCGGGGTCCATTCGGGGCTCCCGGGACCGACTGGCATCCCTCCGCGCCGCCTCGCTGGGACGTTCGTCTCCGGCCCGCGGCACGAAGGTCAGACTTGCGTCTCGCCGATCCCGGTTGACACTAGGCACCTCTCCAGTACTGACCCAGGTCAGCCATAGTCGAGGCGTGCCATGCCGACCCTGACCCTTCGCCGTCGTGACCCGTGGTGGGGCCTCGAGGGGCCTGCCGCCCGACGCCGTCACCGCTATGAGCGGTTCGTTTCGACGACCGCATTCCTGGCCTCGTTGGTTGCCATCGGCGGGGCCGCCCTGGCGTGGTCCATCCAGCTCGGATTCGCCGCCATGGTCGGGCTCCGACTGACGCTCGCCATCGGCTGACAGCGATTTCGCATGTCCGGACGAGCCGCGGCTCGTCCCGCGAGGCATTCCTGAGCACCAGAGGTAGCCCAAGCCGCGGTCGAATCTGACAGCGGCGACCGGACGCCTGCGCTGCTTCCCTCGCCGGCACACGGGCGTCTCGCTACGATCTCCTCCTCATCGAAGGAGGAGCGATGCGCACCCTGATCGCGAACGGGACGGTCGTGACGGCCGACGGCTCGTACCCCGCCGACGTCCTGATCGATTCAGAGACGATCGTCCAGATCGGCGCGGCGCTGGGTGACTCGGCGAGCGTCGACGAGACGATCGACGCGACGGGCAGGTACGTCATCCCCGGGGGCATCGACGTCCACACCCACATGGAGCTGCCGTTCGGCGGCACGTTCGCGAAGGACACGTTCGAGACGGGGACACGTGCCGCCGCCTTCGGCGGGACGACGACGATCGTCGACTTCGCGGTGCAGAGCCGCGGGGGAAGCCTGCGCGAGGGCCTCGACGCCTGGCACGCGAAGGCTGAGGGCAACGCGGTCGCCGACTACGGGTTCCACATGATCATGAGCGACGTCAACGACGACACGCTCAGGGAGATGGATACCCTGGTCGCCGAGGGCGTGCCGGACTTCAAGCTGTTCACGGCCTACCCGGGCGTCTTCTTCAGCGACGACGGCGCGATCTTCCGAGCGATGCAGCAGACCGCGAAGAACGGCGGGCTGATCATGATGCACGCTGAGAACGGCCTGGCCATCGACGTCATCGCCGCGGATACGTTCAACGCGGGCACGACCGACCCGATCGGCCATGGCCTCGCCCGCTACGCGATCCTGGAGGGCGAGGCGACGAACCGCGTCATCCGCCTCGCGCAGTCGGCGAAGGTGCCCGTGTACATCGTCCACCTGTCCGCCACGGAGGCGCTGAACGAGGTCCGGCGAGCGCGCGACGAGGGCCTGCCGGCCTTCGCCGAGACGTGCCCGCAGTACCTGTTCCTCTCGCTCGACGACCTCGGCAATGGCTTCGACGGCGCGAAGTTCGTGTGCTCCCCGCCGCTCCGGACGAAGGACCACCAGCCGGAGCTCTGGCGCGGCCTCCTCAAGGACGACCTCCAGGTCGTCTCGACGGACCACTGCCCGTTTGACTTCCACGGCCAGAAGGATCTCGGCAAGGGTGACTTCCGGAAGGTCCCGAACGGCCTGCCGGGCGTCGAGGACCGGCTCGACCTGCTCCACGACGGCGGGGTCGTCGGGGGCAGGATCACGAAGGAGCGCTGGGTCGAGATCAGCTCGACCGCGCCCGCAAAGCTCTTCGGGATGTACCCGGGCAAGGGCGCGGTCGCCGTCGGCGCGGACGCGGACCTCGTCGTCTACGACCCGAACCGCAAGCACACCATCTCGGCGAAGACCCACCACATGGCCGTCGACTACTCGTGCTACGAGGGCCGGATCGTCCAGGGCGGCGCGGACGTGGTGCTGAGCCGCGGCTCGGTCATCGTGCGCAATGGCGAGTTCACCGGCCGCAAGGGCGCTGGAAAGTTCGTCAAGCGCTCGACCGCCGACTTCGCGCGGATGGCGTAGCGTCGATGGCGCAGATCGAAGGCGCGAGGTTCGGGCACGTCAATGTCACGGGCAGCGACTGGCGACGCCTTGCCGCGTTCTACGCCGAGCTCTTCGGCCTGGAGCTCGTGCCACCGGAGCGGGACTACCGCGGCCCGGGCCTCGAAGCCGCCACCCGGATCCCTGGCGCCCACCTGACCGGCGCCCACCTGCGCCTTCCGGGCCACGGGCCGACCGGGCCGACGCTCGAGATCTACCAGTACGACGCGGTGGCGGCTGGCGATGGGCCGAAGGTCGATCGTTCGGGCTGGGGCCACATCGCGTTCCAGGTGCCGGATGTTCCCGTAGCACTGGATGCGGTCGTCGCGGCCGGCGGCGGACGCTTCGGCGAGGTCGTCACCCTCACGACCTCCGACGGCCGCCGCGTGACCTGGTGCTACGCGACCGACCCCGACGGCAACCTCGTCGAGCTCCAGGCGTGGTCGTGAAGGTGGGGCAAGCGCCACATCGTCGCCGCTGGCTGACCGTCTCATCGGACGCCGATCGGCTCGCCGAGGTTCGCGCGTTCGTCCGGAAGGCCGTGGCTGACTTCGGCGGGTCGAAGCGCGCATCGGACGACCTGGTCCAGGCCGTCGACGAGGCGACCTGCAACGTGATGCTCCACGGGTACGCGGGCAAGCCGGGCGAGATCGAGATCGAGGCGGCGCTCCGGGACCGCAACATCGAGATCAGGATCCTCGACAGGGCGCCGTCGTTCAACCCGACGGTTGGACCGGACGCCGGCACGACGAGCCCGGCGCGGCCTACACGGCCCGGCGGGATGGGCATGGGCATCCACCTACTGCGCACGATGGTGGATGCGGTGCATCATTCAGCCCGATCCGATGGCGGCAACGAGCTCACGTTGGTGCGCTCGATCGAGGATCAGGCCCAGGAGGACTGAGCGATGGGGATGACGATCGGGGTCGACCACGTCGAGGGCGATCCGCCCGTGGCCGTGGTGACCCTCGACGGCGAGCTCGACGCCTCGAACTACGAGGG
>Ga0299913_10000419_pt1 | contig 26545 bp, 29 predicted proteins | sample RVTome_9_FD_201360 | JGI IMG/M metagenome (GOLD analysis project Ga0299913, IMG submission 201360) | Soil microbial communities from uranium-contaminated site in the Upper Colorado River Basin, Wyoming, United States - RVT155D38 (version 2) ... | reverse complement strand
CTCCGCGAGGAGATGGAGCACTCCGCCGCCCGTGCGGTCGAGATGCTGAACTACCGCGGCGCGGGCACGATCGAGTTCCTCGTCGACGCCGAGCGGCGGTTCTACTTCATCGAGATGAACACGCGGCTGCAGGTCGAGCATCCCGTAACTGAGCTCCTGACCGGGGTCGACCTTGCCCAGGCACAGCTCCGGGTCGCGGCGGGCGAGGGGTTGCCTCGCACGGGACGAGCCGAGCTTCGCGGCCACGCGATCGAGCTGCGCATCAACGCGGAGGATCCTGCGCACGACTTCCGGCCGGCGCCCGGGACCGTGACGCGCTTCCGCCCGCCGCTCGGGCCCGGCGTCCGCGTGGACACGCACGTCGTCGAGGGCTATGTGATCCCGCCGTTCTACGACTCGCTGATCGCGAAGGTGATCGTCTGGGCCGAGGATCGTCCGGCCGCGATCGCCCGCGCCCGCCGCGCCCTCGGCGAGCTCGAGCTCGACGGCATCCCGACGACGCGGGACCTCCACCTCGCGATCCTCGGAAGCGACGGGTTCCGCAGCGGCGACTACACAACCGGCTTCCTCGCCGAGAGCGGGGCGGGCCTGGGGCTCGCGGCGGCATGACCTCGCGCAAGGAGGCCAGGCGGGCGGCGGTGTTCATGCTCTTCCAGTGGGACGTGACCGGCAGGCCGCTCGGCTCGCTCTACGAGGGCGACGTCGACCCGTTCTCGCGCGACCTGGCCGAGGGCGTGGCCGCCCATGCGGAGGAGCTCGACGCCCGCCTGACCGCTGCTGCGACGGGCTGGCCCGCCGACCGGCTCGGCGCCGTCGAGCGCAGCATCCTCCGAGTGGCGCTCTACGAGCTCGACCGGGGAGAGCCGCCGAAGGAGGTCGTGATCGACGAGGCCGTCCGACTCACGAAGCGCTACGCGTCGGACGAGGCCGCGCGGCTCGTGAACGGGATCCTCGGCCGGATCGCGAGGGAGGCTGCGTGAGCGCGCCCGACCCCGGCAGCCGGCTCGAGGGGCTGCTCGCCGAGCTCGAGGAGACGCTCGCCGCGATCGAGAAGACCGAGGAGTCGGACGAGGCGGTCGAGCTCCTCGCGACGATGGCCGAGCTCGCCCGCGAGGTACAGGCCGAGATCGACCGCCTGCGCGCCGACGCCCCTGATGCGCCGGCCTGACGAGCTCCGCGACCTGGTCGAGGCGCGGCTCGGGAGCCTCGTGTTTTCACGCGACCTCGGCGCGCTCGAGGAGGCGCTGCGCTACTCGCTCCTTGCGGGCGGCAAGCGGATTCGGCCGGTGCTGTGCCTGGCCGCCGGCGAGGCGCTCGGGCGCAAGCCGGAGGAGCTCATGCCGGCCGCATGCGCGCTGGAGCTCGTGCACACGTTCAGCCTCGTCCACGACGATCTGCCGGCGCTCGACGACGACGATCTGCGCCGCGGACGGCCGAGCGCGCACGTGCGCTTCGGCGAGGACGTGGCCATCCTCGCGGGCGACGCACTCCTCGCAGAGGCATTCCGGCTGGCGCTGACCTATCCCGTGCCCGACGTCGCCAGGGTTCTCGCCGAGGCGACCCTCGGGATGATCGGGGGCCAGTACCTCGATGTGACCACCGACGGGGAGCTCGATGCGGCCGCGCTCGCCGAACTGCACGCCCTCAAGACCGGCCGGCTGATCCGCGCCTCGGTGCTGGCCGCGACGGCCGTGGCCGGGCTGGACGAGACCGCACGGGAGCCATGGGCGGCGCTCGGCGCCGACATCGGGCTCCTGTTCCAGATCGTGGACGACGTTCTCGACGCGACGGCGACGACCGAGGAGCTCGGCAAGACCGCGGGGAAGGACGCGGCGGCGGGGAAGGTCACGTACGTCTCGCTGCACGGGCTCGCGCGGGCGCAGGAGCTCGCGGACGAGGTCGAGCGGCGCGTCCTCGAACGGCTCGAGGACTTGCAGGGGGAAACGAGCGTCCTGCGCGAGATCGTGGTCGCCGTCCGCACGCGGCACGCGTAGCGTCAGGTCGGACTCGAGGGCCCGACGTCGAGCATGTGATCGAGGAGCGCCGTCGGCGGACGCACGTCGTAGGCGACTTGGAGCAGGACGTATGCGGTGCTCGGGCGGCTTGAGTGGCGGCGCAGGCGGCGGAGCAGGTGGATCAATCGACGGACGTGCTCGTACGAGGGCCGGAAGAGCCCGAGCGCGCGGGCGTGGGCGGTGAGGCGGCGATACGTGTCCGCCACCGGGACGCTGGGATCGTCGAAGCGTGCGAGCGCGCGATGCAGGCGAGGATCCAGGCGCGGCGCAAACGCGAGCTGCGGCACGCGGCGTGCGTCCAGGAGCGGCAAGCGATCGACCACGCGACCAGCGTGCCTTGATCCCGCACCCGGCGGTGTGGCAACTGTGTGCCAAAGCCGCCTCGTGACACTGTGCAACGAACCTCGGGCGCCAGCGGTGAACCGAACATTCTGGGCACCCCGGAGCTTGTCACAGAGTGCAACTTGCGCCTCGCGGCGCCGTGCACCGTGCGTCCTCGCCAACCCCCGGCCGGTGCGCTCTAGCGCTTCAGCCCGTCGACGACCTGGTCGAGCACGAAGTTCACCGCCCATACGAGGAGCGCGCCGAGGACCGCGGCCCAGAAGAAGTCCGCCACCTCGAAGTCCGCGACGATCTTCCCCGTCAGCCAGAGCATGAACGCGTTGATGAAGAGAAGCGCGATCCCGAGCGTCAGGATGACCACGGGAAGGGCGAGCAGAACGAGCAGGGGGCGCAACACGAGGTTGACCGCTCCGAAGACGAGAGCCGCCAGCACGAGCACCCAGAACCCGTCGTACGAGATCCCCTCCACGAGCTGCGCGGCAACCCAGAGGGCGAGGAGGTTCGCTCCCCACCAGACGAGCAGGCGTACGACAAGCTTCATCCGCGCGAATGTACAAGAGTCGCGCGCGAAGGCGAAAAACCTGCTCCACAGGCTGCTCGGCCAGGCGGGCCAGGCGGGGCCGGCGACTAAGCTGGGCTGCGTGAAGAAGCGCCTGGACGTCCTGCTGGTCGAGCGCGGCCTCGCGGAGAGCCGGGCGCAGGCCCAGGCGCTCATCCTCGCCGGGCGCGTGAAGGGGCACGAGAAAGCCGGCGAGCAGGTGGACGAGGACGCGGTGCTCGAGGTCGAGCCGGGCCCGCGGTTCGTCTCGCGCGGCGGGGAGAAGCTCGCGAACGCGCTCGCCGCGCTCGACCTCGACGTGGCCGGCGAGAATTGCCTCGACGTCGGCGCCTCGACGGGCGGATTTACGGATTGCCTCCTCCAAGCCGGCGCGGCCCGCGTGTGCGCGCTCGACGTCGGCTACGGGCAGCTCCACCCGAAGCTGCGCGAGGATCCGCGCGTAACCGTGCTCGAGCGGACGAACGTCAGGCACGTGGGGTGCGAGCAGCTGCCGTTCGCGCCGACGTTCATCGTCTGCGACGTCTCGTTCATCGGGCTCGACAAGGCGCTGCCGGCGGCGCTCCGCTGCGCGGCGCCGGAGTGGCGGGCTCTCGCCCTCGTGAAGCCACAGTTCGAGGCGGGGCGCGCGGACGTCGGGAAGGGCGGCGTCGTCCGCGACCCGGCGGTGCACCGGCGCGTCCTCCGCGAGGCGGTCGAGCGCGCGTCGTCGTGGGAAGCGCACGTGCTCGACGTCGTCGACTCCGGCCTCCCCGGCCCGAAGGGCAACCGGGAGTTCTTCCTCTACCTCGCCGCGGAGCCCTCCGGCGCGGCCCTCGACGATGCTCGAATCGAGTCCGCGGTCGGCTGAGGCGGTCCGCCGGGCCGCCGTCGTCCCGCACGGGAAGCCGGAGACCGTCGGCGACGCCGTCGAGCGCCTCGAGCGGGTCGCGGCCGAGGCGGGGGTCGAGCTCGTCGAGGCCGACGCGGCGCCGGACATCGCGATCGTGCTCGGCGGCGACGGGACGATGCTGCGGGCCCTCCGCACGTTCCTCGGGACCGGAGTGCCGGTCTTCGGCGTGAACTTCGGGCGGGTCGGCTTCCTCACGAGCGTCGAGGACTCGAGCCTCGAAGAGGGCGCGGCGCGGGTCTTCGCCGGCGATTACCGCGTCGTCCCGCTCGCCACGCTCCGCGTCGACGTGGGCGGCGAGTCGCATCCGGCGATCAACGACGCGGTCGCGACGAGCGGGCGGCTCGGCCGCATGATCGAGCTCGGCTGGGACGTCGGCGGCGAGGATCTCGGTGACCAGCCGTGCGACGGAGTCATCTGCGCCACGCCCTCCGGCTCGACGGCGTACAACCTCTCGAGCGGCGGCCCGGTTCTCATGTGGGGGCTCGACGCGATGGCGATCTCGTTCGTCGCCCCGCACTCGCTGCAGGCACGCCCGCTCGTAGTCCCGCGCGGTCTCGTGCTCGGGATCGTGAACCGGACGGACGACGTCCCCGTCGCCGTGCTTGCGGACGGTCACCGGATCGGCGAGCTCGCGCCGGGGGAGCGGCTCGAGGTCGGCCTCGGCGAGCAGCCCAGCCTCCTCGCGCTCCTCCCCGAGGTGACGTTCTTCACGCGCTACCACGAGGTGTTTCCCTGATGCTCCGCAGCCTTCGAATCGAGAACTTCGTCCTCATCCGCGAGGCGGAGCTCGCCCTCGCCCCGGGGCTGAACGCGGTCACGGGGGAGACGGGCGCGGGCAAGACGATCCTCGCGCAGGCGCTCGGGCTCCTGCTCGGCGCGCGGGGGGACGCGAGCTATGTCGGGCCGGGCGCCTCGGAGGCGTACGTGGAGGCCGAGCTCGACCTCCCGGAGGGCGTCCTCGACGACGCCGAGCTCGTCTCCGTCGCAGAACTGCGCCCCGAGGACGAGCCGACCCTTGTCGCCGCGCGACGCGTGTTCGCCGACGGGCGCACGCGGGCGTACGCGTGGGGGCGAAGCGTCCCGCGCGACGAGCTCGCCCTCCTCGTCGAGCGGCTGCTCGCGATGTCGGGCCAGTTCGAGCAGCGGCGGCTCGCGCGGCCCGCGTTCCAGCTCGACGTTCTCGACGCGTTCGCGGGCGACGAGCAGCTACGGCGGCGCGCGGAGCTCGGGCGGGCATGGCGGACGCTGCTCGCGGCGCGGCGGGCGCGCGACGAGCTCGTCGACGCCGCATCGGGTCGCGAGGCACGCCTTGCGGAGCTGCGCGAGCTCGTCGCCCGGACGGAGGGGCTCGGGCCCGGCGACGAGGAGCGGCTCCGCGCCGAGCGGGAGCGGCTGCGGCACACGACCGAGCTCGCCGAGGCCGCCGCCACGGCCGCGGAGGCGCTCGACCCGGAGCTCGGAGAAGCGGGCGCAGCCGAGCTTGCCGCCCGCGCGGGAGCCTCGCTCGGCCCGGTGTCGGCGCTCGCGGCGGAGCTCGAGGAGGTGTACCGCGACCTGGGCGAGGCCGAGCTGCGGTTGCGCGACGCGGGCTCGTCGCTCCGTTCGTTCCTCGCCTCGCTCGAGGCGGAGCCGGGGCGGCTCGAGGAGGTCGAGGCGGGCCTCGACCGGATCGCCGAAGCGCGCCGCCGGTTCGGCGCCTCCTCGTACGAGGAGCTGATCTCGCGCGCCGCCGGAGCGGAGGCCGAGCTCGACGCGGCGGAGTCGGGCGGCGACCCGCTGGCGGCCGCCGAGGAGGCCCTCGCCGCGGCGGCCGCCGAGGTCGACCGGCTCTCGGCGGAGCTCTCCGACGGGCGCCGGGCGGCGGCCGGGCCGTTCACGGACGCCGTCCGCGGCTCGCTCGCACACCTCGCGATGGGCGGAGGCGACTTCCGGGCCGAGCTCGCCCGGCGCGAGCCGGGCCCGACCGGCGCCGACGCCGTCTCGTTTCTCGTCCGCCCCAACGAGGGGCTCCCGTTCGCACCGGTTGCCGACACGGCGTCGGGCGGCGAGCTCTCACGCATCGCGCTCGCCCTCCGGACGGTCGCGCACGCCGGCGCGGGGGAGCCGACGATCGTCTTCGACGAGATCGACGCCGGGATCGGCGGCGAGACCGCTCACGCCGTCGCCGAGGCGCTGCGCGCGCTCGCCGGCCGCGCACAGGTCGTGACCATCACGCATCTTCCGCAGATCGCGAGCGTCGCCGACGCCCACTTCCGCGTCGAGAAGATGCCGGGCGACCCGACGCACACGCGAATCGAGCGGCTCTCCGACGAGGAGCGCCGGGAGGAGCTCGAGCGCATGCTCGGTGGCGCGGAGTTTCTCGCCGTGCTCGGGCAGCGCGCCGAGGGCCGGTAGTGGACTCGCGCGCCTCCCGTGAGCTCGCGTCGCCCCGGCAGGACGTCTGGGCGCTCGTGGCCGAGCCGTACCACCTGCCGGACTGGTGGCCCGCGTATCAGGGCGTCCGGCCCGACAGGCGAGGCCTCGCGAAGGACGCACGCTGGACGGTGCAGCGGGCGCCCGCTGCGGGCTTCTTCGGCCAGGCGTCGTGGCGCCGGCCGGAGGCCGAGGGGCTGATCGTCATCCAGGCAGTGGACCCGGGGCTCGAGCTCGGCTGGCACGACGTCCAGCAACATCTGGACGTCACGCTCGCGCTCGCGAACGCGGGCCAGGAGCGCACGCGGGCGACGATCACGGTGCGCGGGCCCTGGTGGCGGATGCTGACCGAGGGGGCAAGGGGGCTGCCGGAACGAAGCCTCCAGCGGCTGTACGACCTTTGCCAGACGGCCGTGAGCCTGTGATCCCGAGCGGGCGGGCCGTCACCGGCTGCTGGTACGCTCTCATCCCGTGGGTCGAGCACGGGAAATCGGGGGTATGAACGCGTGAGCGCACGCCCGACGAAGTACGTGTTCGTGACCGGGGGCGTCGTGTCGTCCCTCGGCAAGGGCATCACCGCCGCGGCGCTCGGCCGGCTGCTCAAGGCGCGCGGCCTGCGCGTCCAGGTGCAGAAGTTCGACCCGTACCTGAACGTCGACCCGGGGACGATGAGCCCGTTCCAGCACGGCGAGGTCTTCGTGACCGAGGACGGCGCCGAGACCGACCTCGACATCGGCCACTACGAGCGCTTCGTGGACGAGAACCTCTCGCGAAACGCGAACCACACGTCCGGCTCGATCTGGTACTCGGTCATCCGCAAGGAGCGCAAGGGCGAGTACCTCGGCTCGACCGTGCAGGTGATCCCGCACGTCACGAACGAGATCAAGGACCGCATCCGCCGGGTCGGCGCGTCGAGCGACGCGGACGTCGTGATCTCCGAGATCGGCGGGACGGTCGGCGACATCGAGTCCCTGCCGTTCCTCGAGGCGATCCGCCAGTTTCGCCGCGAGGCCGGGGCGGAGAACGTCATGTACGTGCACGTCACGTACGTCCCGTGGATCGAGACCGCCGGGGAGCTGAAGACGAAGCCGACACAGCACTCCGTGAACGAGCTCAGGCGCATCGGTATCCACCCGGACGTCGTCGTCTGCCGCTCGAACGAGCCGCTCTCGTACGACATCCGCGAGAAGATCGCGCTCTTCGCCGACGTGGACTCGCGCGCGGTGATCGTGAACGAGGACGTGAGCGACGTGTACCTCGTTCCCGTGCGGCTGCAGGAGGAGGGTTTCGACGCGCTCGTCTGCGAGCGGCTCGGGCTCGACGGCGAAGCGCCGGATCTCGGCGAGTGGAACGAGCTCGTCGAGCGGATCGGGCAGCGGGAGGGGGAGATCGAGATCGCGCTCGTCGGCAAGTACGTGAAGCTTGCCGACGCGTACCTCTCCGTGCACGAGGCGCTGAAGCACTCCGGGATCCACCACGGCGTGAACGTGCGCGTCCGCTGGGTCGACGCCGAGGGGATGAGCGTCGAGGAGGCGGCAGCGGAGCTCGAGCGCTCGCACGGCGTGCTCGTCCCGGGCGGCTTCGGTTCGCGGGGGTGGGAGGGGAAGATCGTCGCCTGCCAGGTCGCGCGCGAGCGAGGGATCCCGTATCTCGGGATCTGCCTCGGGATGCACGTCGCCGTCTCGGAGTTCGCGCGCAACGTCGCGGGGCTCGACGGGGCGAACTCGACGGAGATGGATCCGGAGACGCCGTTCCCCGTCATCGACCTGCTCCCCGAGCAGAAGGAGGTCGAGGACCTCGGCGGGACGATGCGGCTGGGCGCGCAGGCCGTCGACCTCGCGGAGGGGACCCGCGTGCGCGACGCGTACGGCGAGGCGGTCGTCTACGAGCGCCACCGACACCGCTACGAGGTGAACAACCACTTCCGCCCGAAGCTCATCGAGGCCGGGCTCGTGGTGTCCGGCACGTACCAGGAGGGCCGGCTCGTGGAGATCGTCGAGCTGCCCGATCATCCCTGGTTCGTCGCGAGCCAGTTCCATCCGGAGTTCAAGTCGCGGCCCACGCGGCCGGCGCCGCTCTTCCGCGAGTTCGTCGGCGCCGCCGTCGAGCGGGCCCGCGACCGGGTCGGCGCCGTCGAGACGACGGCGGGCTAGCTCCCGTCGATCCCGGCTCGGCCCTCGCTAGGTGCGTGCGCGGGTATCGGGAGGCGCCCCCACCCCTTGAGATTCATCGTATCGGCGAAGAGCGCACCTGTCTGTGACGGAATGCGCCGATTTCGTCACGAACTGTGTGAGAACCGAGACGGCCGCGCGCCCTAGAATCGCCGCATGTCCCGCGTCCTCGATCTCTTCCTCGAGCTCGCCGCGATTCCGAGCCCACCGGGGAGCGAGCGGGCGGTCGCGGACCGCGTCATGACGGAGCTCCGCGACCTCGGGGTCGCACCGAGCGAGGACGATGCAGGCGCACGGATCGCGGGCGACACCGGGAACATCCTCGCCCGGCTGCCGGCCACCGATCCGGACGCCGTCGGCACCTCGATCTTCCTCTGCGCGCACCTCGACACCGTCCCCCCGACCGATGAGATCGAGCCGGTGGTCGACGACGGCATCGTCCGGAACGCCCGCCCGACGATTCTCGGCGCCGATGACAAGTCCGCGGTCGCGTCGATGCTCACCGCAGCGCGCCGCGTCCTCGAGGAGCGGCGCCCGCACGCGGGGATCGAGTTGCTCTTCACGCCGAAGGAAGAAGTCGGCCTCGAGGGAGCCAAGGAGGTCGACCTCGCCGCGCTCGAGTCCCCGATCGGCTACGTGTACGACCACGCGGGGCCGATCGGCGACGTGGTGCTCGCCGCGCCCTCGTCCATCTCGATCGACGCGCGCTTCACCGGCCGCGCGGCGCACGCCGGGATGCACCCGGAGGAGGGCCGCTCCGCGATCGCGGCCGCCGCGCACGCGATCGCCGACCTCCGGCTCGGCCGGCTGGACGAGGAGACGACCGCGAATGTCGGCGTCATCGCGGGCGGCACCGCGCGGAACATCGTTCCGGAGCACTGCACGGTCGTCGCGGAGGCACGCTCCCACGACGAGCGGAAGCTCGCCGACCTCGTCCAGGAGATGACCGACTCGCTCACGTTCGCCGCGTCCGTCGCCGAGTGCGAGGTCGCGATCGAGCTCGACGACAAGTACCGGGCGTACCGCTTCCGTGAGGATGACCCGGGAGTGCGCCTCGCATTCGAGGCGCTCGCGGCATGCGGGTTCGAGCCGCGCGGCGTGCGCGCGGGCGGCGGGGCCGACGGGAATGTCTTCACGGCCCGCGGCCGGCCGTGCGTGAACCTCGCCAACGGGATGACACGCATCCACAGCGCGGACGAGCACATCGCCGTCGCCGACCTCGAGGCGATGGTGGACGTGACGCTCGCCCTCGTGGACGCGGCCCGCCGTGCATGAGCCCGACAGGAGCGAGCGCCCGTACGAGGGCGACGTGCTCGCCGTGACGGTCGAGCACTGGGACGGCGCGAAGCGGGAGATCGTCGAGCGCGCCGATTCGGCTGCGATCGTCGCGGTGGACGCGGACGATCGCCTCGTGCTCGTCCGCCAGCTGCGCGAGGCGGCGCGGCGGGAGCTGCTCGAGCTCCCGGCCGGGACGATCGACGGCGACGAGGACCCGCTCGAGACGGCGAAGCGGGAGCTCCGCGAGGAGACCGGTCTCCGCGGAGGACGCTGGCGCACGGGCCCGGCGGTCTACTCGACGCCCGGGTTCTGCCGCGAGCGCATGCACCTCTTCCTCGCGGACGGCCTTTCCGAGGGCCGGTCCACGCCCGATTCCGGCGAGCGGATCGAGGTCATCCGGTGGGCGCCGGCCGAGGTGGAGGCGCGGCTGGGCGAGGTCGAGGATGCGAAAACCCTCGCCGGAATGCTCCTCTACCTGCGCGAACGAAGGTAGCCGGGCCCGATCACGGCGATATATCGTTTCGCGCCATGCGGATCGGGGTCGTAAAGGAGATCAAGCCGGACGAGTACCGGGTCGCCCTGACCCCGGCCGGGGCGCGCGAGCTCGCGCAGCACGGTCACGACGTGCTCGTCGAGGCGGGGGCGGGAGAGGGGAGTGCGTTTCCGGACGCCGAGTACGACGCGGTCGGCGCACGCCTGACGTCGGCCGACGACGTGTGGGAGAGGGCCGACCTCCTCCTCAAGGTCAAGGAGCCGATCGCGTCCGAGTATCCGCGGCTGCGGGAGGGCCAGGTGCTCTTCACGTACCTCCATTTGGCCGCCGACGAGCCGCTCACCCGGGCGCTCATGGAGAGCGGGACGACTGCGATCGCATACGAGACCGTGGAGACGGCCGATCACCAGCTCCCGCTCCTCGCGCCGATGAGCGAGGTCGCAGGCCGGCTCGCCGCGCAGGCGGGCGCGCATTTCCTCGAGAAGCCGCTCGGCGGGCGCGGGCTCCTGCTCGGCGGCGTGGCGGGCGTGCTCCCGGGCAAGGTCGCGATCCTCGGCGGCGGGATGGTGGGCTACAACTCCGCCGTCATCGCGCTCGGGCTCGGGGCGCAAGTCCGGATCCTCGACAAGTCGGTGAACCGGCTCCGTCAGCTGGAGCAGATCCTCTCCGGACGCGTGGAGCTCGTGATGTCGAGCGCACTCGAGGTCGAGCGCTCCGTGCTCGACGCGGACGTCGTGATCGGCGCCGTTCTGATCCCCGGTGCCAAGGCGCCGAAGCTCGTCTCGGCGGAGATGGTGAAGGAGATGAAGCGCGGCGCCGTCCTCTGCGACGTCTCGATCGACCAGGGCGGCTGCTTCGAGACCTCACATCCGACCACGCATTCCGATCCTGTCTACGTCGTCGACAACGTCCAGCACTACTGCGTCTCGAACATGCCCGGCGCGGTGCCGATCACGTCCACGGTCGCGCTCACGAACGTGACGCTCCCGTACATCGAGGCCATCGCCGACCTCGGCGTCCGCGAGGCGGTGGCGGCGGATCCGGCGCTGGCGCTCGGCGTGAACGTGGTCGACGGAAAGGTCACGTACGAGGCGGTTGCGGAGGCTCACGGGCTCGACGCGACGCCGCTCGCCGAGGTCCTCCCGCTCGAGCCCGTCTAGCGGCCGCTACGCCTCGGGCGCGGGCTCGTCCTTCTTCGGCGGCTTCTCCGCCGGGAAGATCTTCACGACGACCCACGTGACCGCCGAGGCAAGCGCGATCACGGAGACGATCCAGACGACGATTCCGAGCAGTCCGAGGACGGTGTCCATGCCGGGACTAGAATAGCCGCACAATGCCGCGCGCCTGCGTCATCGTGCTCGACGCGGTCGGGGCCGGCGAGTTGCCCGACGCGTCGGAGTACGGGGACGAGGGCTCGGACACCCTCGGAAACGTCGCGAAGGCGGTCGGCGGGCTCGACCTCCCCAACCTCGAGGCCCTCGGGCTCGGCAACGTCGAGCCGCTCGAGGGCTGCCCGCCGCAGCCGGGCGCGCCCGCGGTCGCCGGGCGGCTGCTCGAGCGCTCGAAGGGGAAGGACACGACCACCGGCCACTGGGAGCTGATGGGGATCGTCACGCCCGTGGCGATGCCGACCTACCCGCACGGCTTCCCGTTCGACGTGATCGAGCAGTTCGCGCACAAGACCGGGCGAGGAGTGCTCGGAAACAAGGCAGCGTCGGGGACGGAGATCATCCAGGAGCTCGGCGAGGAGCACCAGGAGACGGGCAAGTGGATCGTCTACACGTCCGCCGACTCCGTCTTCCAGATCGCCGCGCACGAGGAGACGATCCCGCTCGACGAGCTCTACGCGGCGAGCGCGACGGCGCGGGAGATCCTCCGCGGGCCGCATGCGGTCGGGCGCGTGATCGCACGGCCCTTCGTCGGAGAGCCGGGCTCGTACACGAGAACCCCGAACCGCCACGACTGGTCGCTCGAGCCGCCGCGTCCGAACTACCTCTCGCTTGCCCGCCACGCGGGCGCCCCGGTGCACGGCGTGGGGAAGATCCACGACATCTTCGCGGGTCACGACATCGACGAATCCCATCCGACGAAGTCGAACGCGGAGGGGATCAAGGCGACCGAGGAGCTGCTGCAGTCGCTCGACGGGGGGCTCGTGTTCGTGAACCTCGTGGAGACGGACATGCTCTGGGGCCACCGGAACGATCCGGAGAACTTCCACCGGTGCCTGCAGGCGTTCGACCGGCGGCTGCCCGACCTGCTCGACGCCCTGCGCGACGGTGACCTGCTCGTCCTCACGTCCGATCACGGCTGCGATCCCACGACACCCTCGACCGACCACTCCCGCGAGCATGCGTTGCTGCTCGCGTACGTGCACGGGCGGAACGCCGGCGGGCGGATCCACGAGGGCGGAGAGTTCGCCGACGTCGGGGCGACCGTGAACGCCTGGCTCGGTCGCGGCGAGCCGCCGCGCGGCGTGCCGGGCCGCCCGATCCTCGAGCCGTGAGCGCCGGATCCGCGACGTGATCGCCGCGTCGGAGCTGATCGAGCGCAAGCGAAACGGCGAGGAGCTCGCGGCCGACGAGCTGCGCGAGCTCGTCCTGGCCTACGTCCGAGAGGATGTTCCCGACTACCAGATGGCAGCGTTCTGCATGGCGGTCTGGTTCCGCGGCCTGACGCCCGCCGAGACGCATGCGCTCACCGAGGCGATGGTCGCGAGCGGTGACACGATCGACCTCTCGGGCCTCGGTCGGCGTGTCGTGGACAAGCACTCCACGGGCGGCGTGGGGGACAAGGCCTCGCTCGTGATCGGCCCGGTCGTCGCGGCCTGCGGCGTCCCGTTCGCGAAGATGAGCGGGAGGGGTCTCGGCCATACCGGCGGGACGCTCGACAAGCTCGAGTCGATCCCGGGGCTGACGATCGAGCTCTCCGACGAGGACTTCGTGCGCCAGGTGCGCGACGTCGGGATGGCGATCGTGGGCCAGACCGCGGACCTCGTGCCGGCGGACAAGCGGCTCTACGCGCTCCGCGACGTGACGGCGACCGTCGACCAGGTCTCGCTGATCGCCTCCAGCATCATGTCGAAGAAGATCGCCGCGGGCGCGGACGCGATCGTCCTCGACGTGAAGGTCGGGGACGGGGCGTTCATGAAGACGCTCGAGGCCGCGCGGGAGCTCGCCGAGGCGATGGTCGACCTCGGCCGGGAAGCCGGGCGGGAGGTCGTCTGTGAGCTCACCGACATGGACCAGCCGCTCGGCCACGCGGTCGGAAACGCGCTCGAGATCCGCGAGGCCGTCGAGACGCTTCAGGGAACGGGACCGGCCGACCTCCACGAGCTCGTCCTGAGCGCCGCGTCGCATCTTCTCGCGTTGTCCGACCTCGGCGTGGATGCGGTCGAAGGCCGCCGGCGCGCCGAGGACGCGATCGCGAGCGGCGAGGCGCACGCCGCCTACGAGCGCTGGATTCGTGCGCAGGGTGGCGACCCGAGCCTCGATGCGCTGCCTACGGCCCCCATCGTGCGCGAGGTGCCTTCGCCGGACGAGGGCCACATCCAGGCCATCGCGACGACCGCGCTCGGGCTCGCCTCACTCCATCTCGGCGCCGGTCGCGCGACGAAGGACGCCTCGATCGACCACGCCGTCGGCGTCGTGTGCCGGGCAAAGCGCGGCGACCGGGTCGCCCGCGGAGAACCACTCGCGATCGTCCATGCGCGCGACGAGCATGCGGCCGATCGGGCGGTTCCGGAGCTGACGCGGTGCTTCCGCATCGGGCCTGAGGCGCCCGCGCCGCGTCCGATCGTTCTCGACGTCGTACGCTGAGAAGCCGGGTCGCCCGCGTCGGCCGACGCGTCCGAAGACGCCACGGCTAGCGTTCGCGCCGTGCCCGAACTACCCGAGGTCGAGACCGTACGCAGCACCCTTGCTCCCGTCCTGCGCGGCCGAACCTTCGAGCGGGTGGCGATCCTCGACGGCCGGCTGACCCGGCCAGAGGCGCCCGAGGCGGTCGCTGACGAGCTCCACGGTGAGCACGTCGCCGACGTTCGCCGTCGCGGCAAGTACCTGGTTGTCGTCTTCGCGAGCGGGCGGCACCTCCTTGTTCATCTACGAATGACGGGAAGCTTCCAGCACCCGGTCGCGGAAGGACCCGATCCGCACCGGCGTGCCGTTGTCACTCTAGACGACGGATCGGACGTCGCGTACCGTGATGTCCGCCGGTTCGGTACATGGCTTCTCCTCGAGCCGGGGGAGCTGGACGCCTACCTCGACGAGCGCATCGGCGGCGAGCCGCTCGAGCGGGCCTTCACGACCGCCCGGTTTGCGCGTGCCCTCGCCGGCCGGCGGGCTCCCATCAAAGGAGCGCTCCTCGACCAGCGCGCCGTCGCGGGCGTCGGGAACATCTACGCGGACGAGGCGCTCTGGTACGCACGCCTGCACCCGGAGCGGCCGGCCGGGGAGCTCGACTCGGACGAGGTCGCGTCGTTGCGACGCGCGATCCGTCGCGTGCTCCGGCTCGGCATCGAGCGGCAAGGAGCGACCCTCCGGGACTACCGCGACGCGAACGGACGCACGGGCGCGATGCAGCACGAGTTCCGCGTGTACGGCCGCGGCGGAGAGCCCTGTGACCGCTGCGGGACACCGATCGCGAAGACCCGGGTCGCCGGGCGCGGAACGTGGTTCTGCCCGGCGTGCCAGCCGGAGCCGCTTGGTGGCGGCTAGGCCGCGAGCTGCGTGAGCTCTCCGCTTCGGTCGAGCGCCACGAGCTCCATGTAGCCGCCGATCGGCTTGCCGTCCACGACGATCTGAGGAACCGTCCAGCCCCCGGTGAGCTCCTGGAGACGCGCGCGGAAGTGCGGATCCGAGTCCACCCGGATCTCGTCGAACGCGAGCCCGCGCTCCTCGAGCAGGCTCTTCGCGCGGACGCAGTACCCGCACCACGCGGTCGTGTAGAGCTCGATGCTGGCCATCGCTACATCACTCACCGTACTCGTCAGGCCGGAAACCGTGCGCCGAGGCTCTGTCTACACTGGCCCGCGTGGACGCCCGGATCTGGAAGACGGAGGCGGTCGTCCTGCGGTCGATCCGCTACGGCGAGGCCGATCGGGTGCTTCACCTCTTCACGCTCGAGCGCGGCCGGGTTGGAGCGATCGCCAAGGGCGCTCGGAAGACGACGTCCCGCTTCGGCGGCCGCCTGGAGCCCTTCAGCCACGTCGAGCTCGTGCTCCGGCAGGGGCGAGGAGATCTCCAGCTCGTCACGGCCGCGCACCTCGTCCGCTCGCACGACGCGGGCCGGATCGACCCGTACCGGATGGGCGTCGGTCACATTGGGCTCGAGGCCGTGCTGAAGCTGTTCGTTGAGGGGGACGCGAGCGCGCATGCGTTCCACGCGCTCACCCGGTTCCTTGACCTTCTCGACGAGACGGAGAGCGCGTTGCCCGCTCGGCCGGCGCTCGACCCGCTCGTGCTCTCGTTCCAGCTGAAGCTCCTCTGGCTCTCGGGCTATCTGCCGCACCTCGCGGGGTGTGCGTCTTGCGGACACGAGGCAGGTCTCGTCGGCTTCTCGCCGCAGGCCGGCGGCGGAGTCTGCGCGGCCTGCGAGGCGGGGTCGCTCGCGATCTCGCCGGAGGGCTTCGCCGGCATGCGCGACCTGCTCGAGCGGCCGCTCGCCGACGCAGCGGGCGCCGGGCTGTCGGAACGCGGTCGGCGGGACGCGCTCACGGTCGTCCAGTCCTCCTACGAGTACCACGGCGGGTTCCGCCTCAGGACGACGGCGCGCGCCTGAGCCACGGCTCGGGACGCCGGCCCGTCGAGCTCGGCACGAAGTCGGCACATTTTCGTCACAGACACGTGCGCTTTTCGCCGATACGATGAATCTCAAGGGGTGGGGGAGCCTCCCGTTACTCGCGCGCGTGTACCTCCAAGGCGAAAGCCGCCGGACGCCCCCCGGGAAGCCGGCAGAGCGCAGGAGCCGGCACCTCTCCCGCCAGTAGGATCGATCCCGTGAGCGCCCCCACGTACCAGGAGACGATCCTGCGCCTGGAGCGCTTCTGGGCCGACTACGGCTGCGTGATTCAGCAGCCGTATCACACCGAGGTCGGCGCCGGCACGTTCAACCCCGCCACGTTCCTCCGCTGCCTCGGCCCCGACCCCTGGAAGGCCGCGTACGTGGAGCCGTCGATCCGCCCGTCCGACGGGCGCTACGGCGAGAACCCGTACCGCTTCCAGCAGTTCTGGCAGTACCAGGTCGTCCTCAAGCCGGCGCCGGAGGACGTGATGGACGTCTATCTGCGATCCCTCGAGGCGCTCGGGATCGACCCGGTCCGGCACGACGTCCGCTTCGTCGAGGACGACTGGGAAGGCCCAACGCTCGGCGCGTGGGGGCTCGGGTGGGAGGTCTGGATCGACGGGCTCGAGGTGACACAGTTCACGTACTTCCAGCAGCTCGGCGGCCTCGACGTCGACGTCGTCACCGCCGAGCTCACGTACGGGACGGAGCGCCTCGCGATGTTCCTCCAGGGGAAGCGGAGCGCCTTCGACCTCGAGTGGGCGTCCGGCATCACCTGGGGCGACCTCTTCCGCGACAACGAGCGGGAATGGTCGGTCTACAACTTCGAGGAGGCGGACACGGCGCTCCTGGCCCGCCGGTTCGAGGAGCACGAGCGCGAGTGCGAACGGCTGCTCGCCCGCGACGAGCCGCTCCCGCTGCCGGCCTACGACCAGGTGCTCAAGTGCTCGCACACCTTCAACCTCCTCGACGCGCGTGGGGCGATCTCCGTCACCGAGCGCGCCGGCTACATCGCACGGGTCCGGAACCTCGCCCGGCGCGTCGCGCTCGCCTACCTCGCGCAGATGACCCCCGCCGACCCGGAGCCGCAGGTCTAGCGCTTGCCCACGCTCCTCTTCGAGATCGGCTGCGAGGAGTTGCCCGCCTCCGCATGCGAGGCGGCCGCGGCGCAGCTCGGACATCTCGTCGCCGAGCACGTGCCCGGCGACGGCGAGCCACACGTCTTCGTCGGCCCCCGCCGCATCGCGTTCCTTCTGCACGACGTCCCCGCGCGGGAAGACGATCGGGTCGAGCGCCGGCGCGGCCCGTCCGAGGCGATCGCCTTCGGCGACGACGGGGGCCCGACGGCCGCGGCCGAGGGGTTCGCGCGCTCGAACGGCCTCCTCGTCGCGGAGCTCGAGCGCGAGGGCGGCTTCATTTGGGCGAGCAGGCTGATCGAGGGACGACCCGCGGCTGAGCTCCTTCCCGAGGCGCTCGCCCTGGTCGTCCGCGGGCTCGCGTTCCCGAAGACGATGCGCTGGGACGCGTCCGGCCTGCGCTTCGCCCGCCCGGTCCGCTGGCTCTGCGCGAAGCTCGACGCCGAGACGCTCGAGGTGCCGGTCGGCGGCGTGCCGTCCGGAGGGAGCTCCTTCGGGGAGCGCTTCGTCGCCGGGAAGGTCGAGATTCCGACCGCGGCCGAGTACGCCGAGTGTCTCCGGGACGTGGGCGTCGAGCCGGACCACCGTGTCCGGCGAGAGGAGATCCTCCGTGCCCTCGACGACCTCGGCGAGTGGAGCGACCCGCAAGGAGTTCTCGACGAGGTCGTGCACCTCGTCGAGCGGCCGTTCGTGCTGACCGGGCGCTACGAGGAGCGCTTTCTCGAACTGCCCCTGCGCGTCGTCGAAACGGTCATGCAGTCGCACCAGCGGTACTTCCCGCTCAAGCCTGGACGCTTCGCGTTCGTGGCGAACGGCGGCGACCCCGAGCTGATCGTGGCCGGCAACGAGAACGTGCTCGCGGGACGGCTGGACGACGCGGCATTCTCGTACGCGCGGGACGTGGAGCGGGGCCTCCAGGCGATGGAGGAGGGGCTCGCGTCGATCACGTTCCACGCCAGGGCCGGGTCGTTCGCCGACAAGGCGGCCCGGCTGGAGGAGCTCTCCGGGCTGCTCGGCGGCGGCGACGCCTCGAGGCGCGCGGCCCGGCTCGCGAAGGCCGATCAGGCGTCGACCATGGTTCACGAGTTCCCCGAGCTGCAGGGCTTCATGGGCGGCATGTACGCACGGCTTGCCGACGTTCCGGAAGCCGTCGCCGCCGCGGTCGAGGAGCACTACCTCCCTTCGGGCGCCGGCGACCGGCTGCCGCAGACGGCGGCCGGACAGGTGCTCGCGGCGGCCGACCGGGTCGACAACCTCACCGTCGCATTTTCGCTCGGCGAGCGCCCGACCGGGTCGCGGGATCCGTACGGGCTGCGACGCGCCGCGATCGGCCTGTGCCGGCTTGCGATCGAGGCCGGGCTCGAGATCGACGTCGCGGCGCTCGTGGAGCGGGATCTCGCCCTCCTCACGTCGCAAGGCGCGGAGGTGAGCGACGATCCCTCCGACGTCCGGGAGTTCGTGCTCGAACGGCTCGAGGGGCTCCTCGACGTGCCCGTCGAGGTCGTGCGTGCTGCTCGCGCCTCCGCGGTGCAAGAGCTCGGAGCCGTGGCGCGCCTCGCTCGAGCCCTCGCCGCCGCGGACGGCTCCGAGGAGCTAGAGCAGGCGTACACGGCCTTCGACCGGGCGAACCGGCTCGCCGGCCGCGCGGACGGGGCGGCGGACGCGGTCGATCCGAAGCTCGCGACCGAGCCGGCGGAGACCGCGCTCGTCGCGGCCCTCGCGGCCGCGGCGCCGCGGATCGACGTCGCGGTGACGGAAGGCCGGTACGAGGAGGCGATGACGGCCGCAGCGGAGCTCGGCCCACCCGTTGACCGGTTCTTCGACGACGTGCTCGTGATGGCCGACGACGCCACGATCCGCGCGAACCGGCTCCGGCTGCTGCTCGACGTCCGGGACGCCGTCGGACTGCTGGGCGACCTGTCGCTCATCCCGCGGTAGGCGTTCGCAAGGCCGGTACGAAGTCGGCGCGCAATCGGCACGAAGCGTCACAGACATGCGCGCGTTTCGCCGATACGATGGATCTCAAGGGGTGGGGGCGCCTCCCGTTACCGCGGTCCGTCGAACCGGTCGAGTGCGTGATCGTGGCGCTACGCTCTCGCGCATGGGCGACCCCCTCGAGCTGCACGTCATCTCGGACTCGACCGGCGAGACCGCCGCGAAGGTCGCTAAGGCGGTCGAGGATCAGTTTCCGGACCTCACGTTCGACGTCATCCGCCACCCGCGGATCACGAGCTCCGACGACGTCCAGCTCGCGGCCGCCCGGGCGCGAGGCCGCCGCGCGGTCATGATCTACACGCTCGTCGACAACCACTACCGCGAGTCGATGCGCGCGCTCTGCAAGCGCTACAAGCTCCACTACTGCGACCTCCTCGGCCACCCGATCGACGCCGTGACCCGCGTGTCCGGCCTCACCGCCCGCATGGAGCCGGGGCCGAGGCCGGCGCTCGACTCCGCGTACTTCAAGCGCATCGCGGCGATCGAGTTCGCCGTCCGCTTCGACGACGGAGTCGCGGCACACGGGCTGGACGGCGCCGACATCGTGCTCGTCGGCGTTTCGCGCAGCTCGAAGACGCCGCTCTCGATCTACCTCGGCTACCTCGGCTACAAGACGGCGAACGTGCCGATCGTGCGTGGGATCGAGCCGCCCAGGGAGCTCTTCGAGGTCGAGCCGGCCAAGATCGTCGGGCTCACGATCGACGCGGAGGCGCTCAGCGAGATCCGCACGACGAGGGCACGCGCGATGCGAGGCCCGAAGCGCTACGCGGAGCTCATCGAGATCTACGAGGAGCTCGAGCAGGCCGAGGCGATCCACCGCCGGCTCGGGTGTCCGGTGATCGAGGTCTCCGGGCTCGCGATCGAGGAGACCGCGCACCGGATCATCCGGCTGGTCGAGCAGCGTCGGCTCGACGCTCGCGAGACCACCCGCGCACGCGCATGAGCCCGACACCGAAACCGCCCGTCCCGGTCTACTACTGGCCGATCTGGATGCTGATCCTCGGCCTGGCGCTGCTCGTCTTCTACGGCATCCTCACCCCCGTCTGGATGGCGCTCCGAGGCATCGCCTGGCTGAGCGAGCGGCCCGTGTTCCGTCGCGCGGGCGGCTGATCGCCACCCGCCGTTTGCGGCCCGCGCGCGCCGAACCCGCGCCCGCCGAGGCGAGGCACGCGTCGTCCGTGTAGCCGCCGCGGGGACGGCCGGATCGCCTGCTTAGCCGGGTGCGCGCCGGGTAGTCGCGCGCCGACCGACCAGGAAGGGACGAGATGCAGGGCGAGAGCGACTCGCAGGCGGACACCGGCCGCTCGGCCGGAGTCTCGAACGGCCACCACACGCGCAACCGCAGCGCGCCAACCGAGCCTGACGACCGTCGGCGCTCGCACGAGCCGAAGAGCCGCGGCGGGCTCGGTGACGGGCCGGACGCGGCGCTGCGCGCCTACTACGGGAACCTCCGCGTCGGGCGCTCCCGCCCGCGGTGAGCCCACCGGAGACGGCCAAGCCGTCTCTCTTTGCGTGATCCCGCCGCGAGGTGGGAAGATCTGCGCGGCATGACGCGCTACGTCTACGACTTCGCCGAGGGCGCCGACGCGGGCCGCGAGCTCCTCGGCGGCAAGGGCGCCGGGCTCGCGGAGATGACGGCGCTCGGCATCCCGGTTCCCGCCGGCTTCGTCGTCACGACCGAGGCCTGCGTCGAGTACATGCGGGCAGGGCGGGAGCCGGACGGCCTGGCCGAGCAGGTGGACGAGCATCTCCGCCGGCTCCAGGGGGCGTCCGGGAAGCGCTTCGGCGACCCGCGCGACCCGCTGCTCGTCTCCGTTCGCTCGGGTGCGGCGATCTCGATGCCCGGGATGATGGACACGATCCTCAACCTCGGCCTGAACGACGTGGCCGTCGAGGGCCTGGCCGATACGACCTCGAACGCGCGCTTCGCGTACGACGCGTACCGTCGCCTTCTGCAGATGTACGGCCACGTCGTGGCCGGCGTCGACGGGCAGCGCTTCGAGGAGGAGCTCGACCGCCTCAAGACCGACCGCGGCGCGGCGCAGGACGTCGACCTGACGGCGGACGACCTCCGCAAGCTCGTCGAGCGGTTCAAGGCGATCTACCGCGACGGGGCGGGCGAGGACTTCCCACAGGACGCCCGCGAGCAGCTTGCACGCTCGATCCGCGCCGTCTTCGACTCCTGGGACACGCCGCGCGCGAAGGTGTACCGCCACGCGCACGGGATCCCGGACAACCTCGGCACGGCGGTGAACGTCGTCCAGATGGTCTTCGGCAACAAGGGCGACTCGTCGGGCACCGGCGTGTGCTTCACGCGCGACCCGTCCACGGGTCAGCAGGGGATCTGGGGCGAGTTCCTCGTGAACGCGCAGGGCGAGGACGTCGTGGCCGGCATCCGGACGCCGGAGCCGCTCGAGCGGATGGCCTCCGTGCTCCCCGAGGCGCACACCCAGCTCGTCGAGACCCTCCGCCGCCTCGAGGCCCACTACCGCGAGATGCAGGACATCGAGTTCACGGTCGACGACGGGCGCCTCTACATCCTCCAGACCCGCACCGGCAAGCGGACGGCGGTCGCGGCGCTCCGGATCGTCGTCGAGATGGTCGGCGAGGGCCTGATCTCCCGCGAGGAGGCGATCGCCCGGATCGAAGCCGACCAGCTCGACCAGCTCCTCCACCCGATGATCGACCCGAAGGCCTCGTACAAGCCGGCCGCGAAGGGCCTGAACGCCTCGCCCGGCGCCGCGAAGGGCGCGATCGCGCTCGACGCGGACACCGCCGAGGAACGGGGGCGCGCCGGCGAGGACGTGATCCTCGTCCGCCGCGAGACCACGCCGGACGACATCCACGGCCTCATCCAGGCGCGCGGTGTCCTCACCGCGCACGGCGGGATGACGTCGCACGCCGCGGTCGTCGCCCGGGGGATGGGGAAGCCGTGTGTCGCCGGCTGCGAAGGGCTCACGATCGACCTCGCGGCGCGCACGGTGACGATCGGTGGCCGAACGCTCGGGGAAGGCGACACGATCACGATCGACGGCGGCTCCGGCCATGTGATCCTTGGCGACGTGGAGCTCGTCCCGCCGCGGATCAACGAGGACTTCGAGACGATCCTCGGCTGGGCCGACGCGGTGCGCCGCCTGCGCGTGCGCGCGAACGCCGACACGCCCGAGGACGCGGCGAAGGCGCGCGAGTTCGGCGCGGAGGGGATCGGTCTCTGCCGGACCGAGCACATGTTCATGGCCGAGGACCGCCTGCCCGTCGTCCGCGCGATGATCCTGGCGTCGAGCGACGACGAGCGCCGCGAGGCCCTCGAGCGGCTCCTCCCGCTCCAGCAGGGCGACTTCGAGGGGATCTTCGAGGCGATGGCCGGTCTCCCGGTCACGATCCGGTTGCTCGATCCGCCGCTGCACGAGTTCCTCCCGCCGCTCGAGGAGGCGGAGTCACCCGCGATGGCCGCGCGCATCCGAGCGCTCCATGAGGCGAACCCGATGCTGGGCACCCGCGGCTGCCGTCTGGGCCTCATGTTCCCGGAGATCTACGAGATGCAGGTGCGCGCGATCGTCCGCGCCGCGCTCGCAGTCGAGGAGCGCACGGGCGACGCGCCGCTCGTCGAGATCATGCACCCGCTCGTCGGCTTCGCCGAGGAGCTCCGCCGCCTGCGCGAGCTGACCCTCGACACCGCCTCGGCCGAGCTCGAGCAGGCCGCGCGCGAGATCGACTACCTCGTCGGGACGATGATCGAGCTCCCGCGCGCGTGCCTGCGCGCCGACGAGATCGCCGAGTACGCGGACTTCTTCTCCTTCGGGACGAACGACCTGACCCAGACGACGCTCGGGTTCTCGCGCGACGACGCGGAGAACGGCTTCCTCGTCCACTACCTGGACGACGACGTCCTCGAGGCGAACCCGTTCCAGACGCTCGACCGGAGCGGAGTCGGCGACCTCATGAAGATCGCGATCGACCGCGCGCAGGCCGTCAAGCCGGACCTGAAGCTCGGCATCTGCGGCGAGCACGGCGGCGACCCGGCCTCGGTGGCGTTCTGCCACGACCTCGGGCTCGCGTACGTGAGCTGCTCGCCGTACCGCGTCCCGCTCGCCCGGCTCGCCGCCGCCCAGGCCGCGCTCGCCGAGGCGGGCGTCACGGCCGTGGCGGTCGGGGGATAGAGAGACGCCGAGGGCGGCCATGCGGCCGCCCTCGGATCGTTCCACTTGCGTCCGTTCGAGCTAGAGCGTCCGGTCGCTCGAGCCGTAGTACGTGCCGAGCTCGTTGCGGTACTCCGGGTCCCTGTAGCGGGACTCGTCGAACTCCGGCGCGTTCTTGATCTCGTCCTTCGTGCGATTCACGTAGACCGTCTCGGTGTCGAGATCGACGCTCTCGATGACGCCGGCGGGCAGCATGACCTTCTTGCCGAAGATCCACGGGCCCGTGTCGACGACGAGGTAGCTGCCGCCGACCTCGTGCGTGGCCTCGTCGATCTTGCCGATGCCGCCGTCGGTCGCTTCCACGCTCATGCCGGTGAGGTCGACCGCCGTCGTGTCGGCAACGGCCGTGCCACCGCGAATCCACGCTTCCTGTCTGTACGTCCACATGTCGTTCTGCATGCTCATGAACGCCCCCTTTTCGTCGGTTGCGTCCATTGCGTACCCACCGGTCTCGGCGCTAACCGCCGCTCAGGCGTAGCCGCGAACGCGGAGATACGCGATCACGAGCGATCCCACCCCGATGCCGACGAGACTCGCGATCGTGGCGACGTCCAGCTTCGAATAAGCCGGGTGGCTCCGGCTGAAGTGCATGAACGCGAGGATCGCGAGGGCGCCGCCCGCGAGGCCGCCCAGGTGGCCGCCGAGTGAGATGTTCGGCACGAACAGGGAGATCGCGACGTTCAGGAGCACGATCATGAGCGCCGCTCCGCCGAAGACGTTGATCCCGCGACGCTCCAGCACGAGCCCGGCGCCGAGCACGGCGAACACCGCGCCCGACGCGCCCACGGTGGCCGCCTCAGGGCTCAGGAGCAGCGCACCCGCCGAGCCGGTGATCAGGCCGAGCCCGTAGACGACGAGGAAGCGGCCGCGGCCGAGCAGGGCCTCGAGCGCCGAGCCGAACCACCAGAGCATGAGCATGTTGAACGCGATGTGGATCACGCTCGCGTGGAGGAATCCCGCCGTCACGAGCCGCCACCACTCGCCCTCCGCGACGAGCGGCCCGTACAGCGCGCCGCGCTCGAAGAGGTCGCTCTGCAGCGGCCGTCCGCTCCCGGTGGCGAACTGGAGCAGGAAGATCCCGGCGTTGACGGCGATCAGCGCCTTCGTGACGATCGCGCCGGTGCCCTCGCCCGCCACGCGGCGCGCGCGGCCGGCCGCCTTCGCCACGCCGGCGGGCTGGCCCGCGCACTCCGGGCACTTGATCCCGACCGCCGTCTGAACCATGCAGTCGGTGCAGATCGGCCGCTCGCAGTTCGAGCAGCTCACGAGTGTCTCGCGGCCCGGATGGCGGTAACAGACCATCGCCTGCTCGGTCGATGCCATGCGCCCGATCGTAACGGCGCCCTGTAACGTCACGCGCCGTGCGCGTCCACGTCGCCTTCACGCCCGCCGAGCACGCCGAGGCCCCGACGGGGATCGTCGTGGACGTTCTCCGCGCCACCTCGACGATCGCGGAGGCGCTCGCGTCGGGCCATTCCCGCGTGCTGTGCTGCTCGGAGATCGAGGAGGCGGAGGCGCTGCGCGCCGAGCTCGGCGACGGGCTGCTCGCGGGCGAGCGAAAGTGCGTCCGGATTCCCGGCTTCGACCGGGGGAACTCGCCGGCCGAGTTCACCGCAGGGGGTGGCGAGACGGTCATCCTGACGACGACGAACGGGACGCGCGCGCTCGTCACCGCGGCGGCCCGCTGCGAGCGGGTGTTCGCGGCGTCCCTCCTCAACCTCGGCGCCGTCGTCGCGGCGGCGCGCGAGGCCGGAGACGACGTCGCCATCTTCTGCGCCGGCGTCAAGGGCGAGTTCGCGATGGACGACGCGTACGTCGCGGGCCGCCTGGTCGAGGAGCTCGGCGGCGACGGGACCGATGCCGCCGCCGCGGCCGTGCTGCTTCGGGCAAGCTTTGCGACCGCGGAACAGGGCCTCGGCGCGAGCCAGAGCGCCCGGAACCTCCTCGCGGCCGGCCTCGAGGAGGACATCGCCTGGTGCGCGCGCGAAAGCGTGCTCGGCATCGTCCCCCGCGTGGCCGGGACGCAGGGGCCCGCCGTCGTGCTGCGGGCGTAGTGGCGCCTGCTGTCGTCCTCCTGAACCGCGTCCTGCGCGTGCGCGACCATCCGGCGCTCGCCGAGGCCGCGTCGCGGGCCTCCGACGAGGTCGTGCCGCTCTTCGTCTTCGACCGGGTGATCCTGCGGGCGTTCGACGCGCCGAATCGGGTCGCGTTCCTCCTCGACGCGCTCGCCGACCTCGACCGTTCGCTCGGGCGGCTCGGCGGCGGCCTCGTCGTGCGGCACGGGGATTCCGCCGAGGAGGCGCGGCGCGTGGCGCGCGACGTCGGCGCCACCTCGATCCACACGAGCGCGGACGCGAGCGCGACGGCGCGGAGGCGCGAGCGTCGGCTCGGAGGCGAGCTTCACGCGGGCGTCTTCGCCGTCCCGCCCGGCGAGCTCGCGCCGGACGGCTCCGACCACTATCGCGTCTTCACGCCGTTCTGGAGACGATGGCGCGAACAGGCGCTTCGCCCCGTCGAGGACGCGCCCGCCCGGCTGCGCCTGCCCGACGGGCTCGAGCGCGGCCGGCTTCCGGCGCTCGGCGAGCTCGTCGCCCGCTCGCCGTCGCCCGACCTCCCGCGCGGGGGCGAGACGGCCGGGCGCGAGCGGCTCGCCGCGTGGGGCGGACCGGCCGGGTACGGCGAGCGCCGCGACGACCTCGCCGCCGACGCGACCTCTCGGCTGAGCCCGTATCTCCACCTCGGCTGCGTGTCGCCGCGCGAGCTCGTGGCAGACCTCGCCGGCCAACCCGGCGCCGAGCCGTTCCTGCGCCAGCTCGCGTGGCGCGACTTCGCCGGCCAGCTCCTCGCGGCGAACCCGGGCCTGCCGCACGAGAGCCTCCGTTCCGGGCGCGACGCGTGGAGGGACGATCCGGACGGCCTTGCCGCGTGGACGGAGGGGAGAACCGGCTATCCGCTCGTCGACGCGGGCATGCGGCAGCTCCGCCTGGAGGGCTGGATGCCGAACCGGGCCCGGCTGGTGACTGCCTCGTTCCTCGTGAAGGACCTCGCGATCGACTGGCGCGCCGGCGCGGCACACTTCGAGGCCTGGCTCGTGGACGGTGACCTCGCGAGCAACCGGGTCAACTGGCAGTGGGTCGCCGGCACGGGCGTCGACCCGCGGCCCGAGCGGGTCCTCAATCCGACGCGCCAGGCGCAGCGCTTCGATCCGGACGGAGCGTACGTCCGCCGCTGGGTGCCCGAGCTCGCCGAGCTCGAAGGCTCCGCCGTCCACGAGCCGT
>Ga0299913_10000418_pt1 | contig 26552 bp, 21 predicted proteins | sample RVTome_9_FD_201360 | JGI IMG/M metagenome (GOLD analysis project Ga0299913, IMG submission 201360) | Soil microbial communities from uranium-contaminated site in the Upper Colorado River Basin, Wyoming, United States - RVT155D38 (version 2) ... | reverse complement strand
CTCTCCGGCTGGAGCAGGACGGCTCGAGCGGCTTCGCCCCGCAGATCTGGGACGTCGCCGGCAACGAGACGAACTTCTTCGTCCGCGACGCGACGAACGGCTCGACCCTGCCCTTCCGGATCCAGCCAGGCGCAAGCAGCAACCAGATCTTCATCGCGAGCGACGACGAGGTCGGCTTCGGCACCAGCTCGCCGACGGCGCCGGTGCACGTCCGGCGGACGGACGGCAGCGCCAGGGTCCTCGTGCAGGAGGCCAGCGGCTCGACGACCACGCGCACCCTGCTCGAGATGCAGAACAATGGAGCGATCAACCTGCGCTTCAACAACACCGACGCCGGCGCCGAGTGGGACTTCCAGGCGACCGACAGCTTCTTCCGCATCAACCGGCTGGGGATCGCCGGCGACGAGTTCGAGGTCGATCAGAACGGCAACGTCGAGATCACCGGCACGCTGACCACCGCCGGCCCGACTTGCGGTCCGCCGAACCCGCCCTGCGACGGCGTGTTCGCCCCGGACTTCGAGCTGCCGACGATCGAGCAGCACGCGGCCGAGATGTGGACGAACGGCTTCCTGCCGGCGGTCGGAGCGACCCTGCCCAGGGCGCCCTTCAACGTCGTCGAGAAGACCGGCGGCATCCTCAACGAGCTCGAGAAGGCCCACATCTACATCGTCGAGCTCCACGAGCGTCTGACCGACAAGGAGCAATCCGTCTCGCGGCTCGAGCTCCAGAACGCCGAGCTGTCCGAGCGCCTCGAGCGCCTCGAGGCCCTGGTCGCCGCGACCGCGGGCGACTGATCCTCCGGCGGCAAGGAGCCGGACGGGCGAGCCCGTCCGCCGGCTCCTTGCCGCCTTCAGCCCTCGTAGCCCGAGGCGCGGAGCCAGGCGACGACGCGCTCGTCGGCCATCGCCTCGGCGACGCGTGGCGCGTGCTCGTCTCGGCGCCAGCGGCCGATCCAGTCCGCCCGGATGCCGCCGACGACCTTCGGCTGGCGCACCTTGGACGGATCGCGGCTCGGCGCGGGCCGGCGGTAGTCCGTCAGGATGCTCTCCGAGAAGGGCAGGCCGGCGAGCTCGAAGACCGCTTTCATCGTCGCGCCAGGGTCTCGAACGAGATCCTCGTAGCGCACGATCCGGTGCCGCGGGTGGTGGAAGTCGAAGACGAACCGCATCGCCTCGACGTACCGCTGGATCGGCACGTGGTAGGCGTCCTCGCCCGGCATCCGTGAAGTCAGCACGTCCCGCCCATCGCGGATCAGGCTGACGAAACAGAGGTCGGGGCTCTCCAGCGCGAGCCAGCGATAGGCGGCGCAGTTCCAAGGTGTCTTCTCGCCCCACGCGGGCTTGTCCGGGGTCCCGACCGCGCGGCGGTAGAGGTCCATGATCCCGTCGAACGCGGCGACCGAGCTGCGGGCTTCGAGGATCGCCCGTTCGACCGGCTCGACCGGCAGGTCGAGGGCTCGGCCCACGCGCCCGGCCGCGCGGGACGCCCGCGCCTGCTGCACGCTGAACGGCTGGCGGAAGAACCCCGTCTCCGGACCGACGACGATCGACTCCGACGCGTCGAGGAGATAGCGGAACAGCGTCGAGCCCGCCCTCGGGAGCCCGCCGACGACGATCCGCTGCCGGAAGGGGGTCACACCGGCCGCCGGTCCGTTCGCGGCCGGCCGAGCCGGGGGGGCGCCATCGGGACGAGCTCCAGCCGGAACCGTCGCACGAGCAGGCTCTCCGGCAGGCTCTGCTCGGGCATGTAGAGGGCGAGGTTGAACCCCGGCAGGTCGCTGCGCACGCGGAAGGCGAAGCGCCGCGGTCCGTCCTCGGCGTCGACCCGGCCCAGGGCCCGCTTGCGGGCCAGGGCTCCGGCGGCGTCGAACATCAGGCAGTAGAGGGTGGCGTGTCCCTCCCCGAGCTCGACGTCGCAGCGGTAGAAGCAGCCGATGCGGTTCTTCCACCCGCCGCGGTCCAGCTCGTGCCAGCTCCCCCCGCCGAGCAGCACGTGGGCGTGTCCGCTGCCGGAGGGATCGACGCGGAGGCCGTCGTCTCCGCCCTCCCAGCGGGCGTTCCGCACCGCCGGCTCGTCGTGCTCGGCGGCGCGGTAGTCGACCTCGGCGAGCGTCTCCGTGGGGCGTTCCGCGGGGACCTCGAGCAGCCGATTCCACAGGGGGTCGGCGGCGTCGGCGCCACGCCGAAGCCGGGCGACCGCCGCGCGCAGACGACGCCACCAGCGGCGTGCCACACCGCCCTCGCCCGTACCGCAGATCCTTTCGAAGACCGCCCTCCACTCGGCCGGCCAACGCTCGGGAGGCGGTACCGTCCAGCTCTCCGTCGCATTGACGAGGCGCGCGTGCTCCGCCGACGCGAGGCGCGGGAAGACCGCGACGTCGAGCTCGGCGAGTCGCGCCGCGAGCCGGTCTGGCGAATCGACGATCTCCTCGAAGCGGAGGACGCGGACGGCGGCGCGCCGCACCGACTCCTGGGTCTCGTGGACGTACCAACAGGTCTTCTCGAACTGCGACAGCGAGTCCCACCCGTCGACCTCCATCGGCGGATGGCGGCGGTCCTCCGGGGTCGCGTACCAGTCGCGCTCGAGCAGCGAGCGGACGACTCGCGCGGCATCGCGCTCGACGCCGACGAGCACGGCATCCGGGAACACCTCGCGCACCTCGGCCAGCACCGGCTCGAGGTACACGTTGACCTCCGCCTGGTCCCCCGGGGCGTCCTCGAGGATCGCGCGCCCCTCGATCAGCAGGCGGCGGACGGCGTCGGGCTCGCCGAGCAGGTCGGCGAAGCCCTCGCCGGTGCGCTTCGGGGGCGCGTCCGGGCCGCCGGCGGCCGACTCGTGATTGAGCAGGAACTCGTGCCGCGCCGTCAGGCTGCTGCCGCGGTCGAGGTAGCTCGCCAGCCAGCGCGTACCGGCGCGCGCCGTGGACAGGAAGAGGAACAGCCGCTGCGGCCCCCGCCAGTGGACGGGATGCATCAGGACCTGGACGCGTGCACCGCGCAGGCTCGCGCTCAGGGGATCGGGCGAACGGCGCCAGCTCCCTCCACTGTCGCTGTAGTAGGCGTCGAACGGGACGTGGAACGCCTCGTACTCGAGACCGTGCTCGGCCATGGAGACGCTCCACAGGTCGAAGCGCGCGCCATCCTCGCGGGTCAGAGCGTGGGTGGAGGGGTAGGGAACGGTTTCCGCGGCGTCCGCCGGGCGAGGCCCTTCCGCCGTGCGACCGCTCTCGGAGACCTCCGGGCGCGCCGGGCGGAGCTCGCCGAAGCACCAGTAGTTGTTGAAGCCTTGCGTGTAGCAGAGGCGATCTCCGTGCGAGGAGACCCCCCGCACCGCCACCCCGCCGGCGCGGAGCGGCGCGAGGAGCCGCGCGAGCTCCCGGCCGGGATCTTCGATCTCGCGCCGCACCCAGCTCGCCAGGAGGTTGACGTGCAGCCCGACCTCATGGCCGAAGTCCTGCAACTGCAGACACTTCGCCAGCAGCCGCGGGTCCTGCCAGTAGGCCGCGGTGGGGAGCAGGTAGTAGCTGGCGGCGAAGCCGCGCCGCCACTCGTGCCACGCCATCTCGAGCGCGACGTCGAGGTCGTAGTCGACGTCGTGGCGCAGCGCGACCGCCGAGCGGCGCTGCGGGTCGTCGTGGAGGCGGCCCACCGGGACCGTTTCACGGAACTGCGCGAGGTACTCGAGATAGCGGGGGTCGATCGCCATGCGGGGGCATCCGAGTCTAGTACTGCTACGTACCGGACCTCGCCAGCGTCCGCTCCGACCGGCGGGCTCGGGTCCGGGGCGCTCTCAGCCGCTCCGCTCTTCGGCCGGCGGCGCGAGCCGGTCGCCCTCGGACCCCCATGTGCGGGCGAGCCCGAGGAGCACGGCGACCAGCGTGACCGCCAGACCGACGAGCAGCGGCACCCGGGTGTGATTGAAGTAGCGGAGGTTCTCGTGGACCAGGGTGAGGAAGACGACGCGGACGGCGAGCATGCCGAAGGCGACGACGGCGAAATCGAGACGCCGTATCCGGACGACCCCCCAGATCGCCGCGAGCAGGAGCAACCCGTCGAGCAGGCGCTCCCCCGGATCGGAAAGGTCGAACAGATCGGTCACCGCGACGAGCGGCAGGACCTCGAGCGCCCGGTTGCGCCGGATCGCGGAGAGCAGCCGCTCGCCCAGCGGGCGGCTGAGCTCGCGGCCCGGCCCCGCCTCGTGCAGCACCCACTCCTCCCCGATCGCCGGGTGATGGCCGTAGAAGAGCAGCGACCAGTCGAGCATGCGGATCACGGCGGCCGACGCGTGGATGTCCGGCCTGTGGCGGAGCGTCGAGATCACCGTCGGCCGGTAGATCTCCTCCGTCGCGAGCTCCGAGTGCCGCATGCGGCGCGCCTCGTCCGGCGGCAGCCCCGCGCGCTCGGCGACGAGCCGGTCACGGTCCTTCCCCTTCTCCAGGAACGGCACGTCCTCCGTCTCGAGGAAGCGGGCGGGCCGCGCGAACATCGCCTCCCAGAGCTTGCTCGACGCGTAGGGGAAGCCGGGCTGCGCCTCCGGGTCCCGCGGACCCGCCGCCCACTGCAGCGCGGCCGCGGCGGCCACCCCGGCGAGGAGCGCCGCCGCGAGAAGCGCCGGCTCCGGCTGGCGCCACCTCCGGGTACGCACCAGCCGCTCGACGAAGATCGCCACCGGCAGGAGGACGACGAGATAGGCCCCCTGCCCCTTGGTGATCGCGAAGAGGAACATCACGAGCGCGAAGCCCGCGTAGTCGAGCGGCAGGATGCGCCGTTGCGACGAGACCTTGAGGACGAGCGCGGTCAGCGGCAGCGTATAGAGGATGAACAGAGAGTCGTCCTCGATCCGATAGAGATCTACCAAAAACGGAAAGAACGCCGCGTAGACCGGGGGGAACGCGGCGGCGACGCCGGGGGACAGGTACCGCCAGCAGGCCACGACCAGCAGGCTCAAGGCGATCGCCTCGAGAACGAAGACGACGTACCGAGGCGTCGGGTAGAGGTCCGGGTAAGCGCGCGACGGCGTCACCTTCGCGACCGGGTCGGCGAGCAGGGTCAGCATGGGAACCAGCTTGGTCCCCAGCCGCTTCTCCATGTGCGGGTACCACTCGCCCGCCTTGACGAAGTGCTTGGCGTGCCCGATGGCCGTCTTGAACGGCGACGCGGTGCCGTGGGTCGACTGGGGGAAGAACTCGTTGCTGACGAACGCTCCCGCCCGGCAGCCAGAGAGCAGGACGAGGGTGGCGACGAGCAGCCAGGCGAGGCGGGAGGGCCACACCCCGCGCACCGCGAACGACAGGACGACGAGGACCAGGGCCGCTGCGGACCACAGCAGGGCGGGACCGACGAGGTCGACCTGCATCCGGGTGGCCATCAGCGCCTGCCCGATCCCCGAGCCGGGATTCGGGCGGAACGCGAAGGTGAGCTTGTTCCGCTCCAGGGGCCGGGGGTCCAGCTCGATCCCGATCTCCTGGTGGCGGCGTGCCGCGATCGGCACCTCGGTCACGTCCGCTCCCCCGCCGGGGCGGGCCTCGCGGACCCGGAGCGAGCCGACGATCTCGTCCCCGCTCCGTCCGGCCAGGGGCTCTGCCGGCAGCTCGAGCAGGAGGTCGAGGGCCTCCGGCGCCGCCGCGCCCTCGTGTGGGACGTACCACAGCTCGAGCTTCCGGCTCCTGTCCGAGCGATAGTCGCCGAGCACGAAAGCGTCGAAGACGCCGCGGTCCGCGAAGATCATCTCCGTCCGCTCGGCCCCCGCGAGGCCGACGGCCACCTCCTCGATCCCGAGGTCGCGAAAGAAGATCTGGTGCGTCCAGAGGTAGCCGGCACAGATCAGCGCACCGATCCCCGCCAGCAGCAGGACGGCTCCCGCGGCGGATCGGACGCGCGGTCCGCGCGCGGGACCTTGAGAAGCTCGTCGGGTCATCGGGAGGAGGCCGAGGTAGCCAGGCCAGGAGTATACGTTCCGGCCCGTGGCCCGCGATCTCGCCCGCGAGAGCTCCCGCCCCGGGGAGGGCGCCGGTCCGTCAGTCGTCGTCCAGGTCGTCGTCGTCCGGGTTGTCGTCCGTGCCGCCGGGAGCCTCCGGGCCGCCCGACCGGCCGGAGACCACGTCGAGGTAGTGGCGCGCCTGGGGGTAGAAGCGGTTGAAGGAGGTCAAGGTACGGGCGGCGCCGCGGAAAGAGACGAGGGCGTAACGCAAGCCGATCAGGTAGACGACGATCGCCTCCCAGCCGCCCTGACGCGCCATCGCCCGGTAGGCGAGGACCCCGAGCAGCGACGCGAGGATCACCGCCAGCGCCGTGTTCGCCACCAGCTCGCCGTCGCTGACCGAGCGCACCCTGCCGATCGTCGCATCGAGCCAGCGCCTGGTGTGCGGCCAGGCGGCGACCGGGGCGACCTCCTCCCCGGAGCGCAGGTCCGCCAGACGATCCCGCAGCTCGCGGGCCGAAGGCCCGCTCTCCTCCTCGACCTGCCGCGACCTCGCGACGGCGCGGACGTTGACCCGGTAGAGGAAGACGAGCGCGAGACCCGCGAGCGCGCCGAGACCGGCGGTCAGCCAGGGCTGGAGATAGGCGAGGACGGCGACGGAGGCGACCAGCAAGAGCAGCGGGACGACGCCCTTGAGGACGATGTGGACGATCCGCCCGCAGTACATGGCGCCGCTGCGGGCGGCCCGCTGGAGCTGGCGGAGCGGCAGGGGATCGGGGCCGCGGGCGGCGGGCGATTCGAGCACCCGCTGGGTGCAGACCTCGGCGTAGTCGCGACGTACTCGCAGGATCCCCAGGCGACCGAGGTGCCGGCCCGCCGCCGAGCCGAGCAGCAGGACCCCGACCGCGGCCGACGTCGCGACCAGAAGCGACGGCGACCCTCGCGCCTCCCAGCTCCGGCCGACCGCCTGCAGGGGCTGGCCGGTCGCCAGCGCGCGGGCGTAGAGGAAGGCGAGCGCCACGGCGGCGAGCTCCAGCCCGGCGCCGAGGCCCTCCGCGGCGATCGAAGCGCCGGCGCGCCAGCGGAAGGTCCACAGCCCGTCGGAGACGAGCCAGGCCAGGAACCGGCCGTAGCGGCCGACACGCGGCGCGAAGGAGCCGAGCACGGGTCGGCCCCTCATCGAGCGGCCGGCGAGCCGGCGATCAGGGGAAGTTCCACCAGATCGGATGGGTGAGGACGCCGACCACCTGGCCGCGCTCCGCGTCGTGCCGGCCGAACGGTCGACGCCCCTTGGTCTTGAGCCGGGTCCGCAGGTTGCCGCCGGAGTCGGTGTGGTAGACGTCGCGCGCGACGTCGTACGCCTCGTACTGCAGACCGAAGTCCGCCATCGACAGCTCGCCGACCCGATACGAGCGCGGCGCCCGGCCGTCCTCGTAGGTGACGGTGCGGGGCCCTCCGAAGCGCTCGTCGCAGCACTCTCGGAAGATCTCCCAGTTGCGGAACTCGAGCTCGCGGCAGAGCGCGTCGCCGTGGGTCGAGGTCCCGTGGATCGGGACGCCGTGGGAGCGGAAGAACTCGAGCTCCTGCCGGAGCATGGCCGCCGGATCGATCCCCTCGCGCAGGGCGAGGACCGCGAGGTTGTTGTGGAAGTTCACCTCGTGCCCCAGCTCCACCAGGCGCCGTGCGCACTCGATCAGGTCCTCGCTGTGGACGTACCGCTCTCCTTCGAGGCGCCCGTAGTACCAGGCGGTGTGGAGCAGGCAGTAGGTGGCCTTCACCCCCCGCTCGCGCTCCCAGGCGGCGATCTTCATCGCCGTCAGGTGATCGTGGTCGACGTCGTGTCGAACCAGCAGGACCTTCCGGTCGCCAACCTCCCGCTCCCGGGCGTAGTCGATCAGCCGCAGGCTCTCGAAGCCCCCGTCGAGATACGGCGCGAGGAGCTCCTCGTACTGCTCCGGCCGGTACCGGCGCCGCCGGGAGAAGCGGAGCCGATGGGCGGCGATCTCCGTCCGGCTCAGCCGATACGTGGGCCGGGAGGACGAGGGCGCGGGCTCCCTCCCGCCCTCCACGTCGTAACCGTGTCGTCGCATCGGGACCTCCAGGTCGCGGGCCAGCCGTGCCGCGTCCGCGGACGGTTCCCGGCGCCAGCGACCGATGCTGTCGGTGAAGAACCCGCGCCGGAGGCTTCCGACGTTCGGGTGCCGGCTGGCGAAGACGGAGGCCGCCGAGCGCTCGAAGGAGAGGACGCCCGGATCGAACTCGAGCGGGAGCAGATCGAAGACGCGGCGCACCGTCTCCTCGGGCTCGGCCGCGAGGTCCTCGTAGCGCACCAGGAGCGCCCGGCCCGGCTCGCGGACCGCGAAGCGCTCGAACGCATCGAGGTGCTCCCGCCAGGTCCTGGCCAGGCTCGCCGGGTCCGCGGCGAAGCCGCGCTCCCGCTGCGAGGCGAGGACGTCGCGCGGGTCGCGCAGGATGTACACGAAGTACCCCTCCGGGAAGCACCGGCGGTAGAAGCCGAAGTGCGCCCCGGTGAGCTTGAATCCGGTCATCACGGCACCGGTGCGCCGCCGGGCGGGCTCCATGACCCGCGCGGCGAGGCGGAGGCGCGGGTAGGGCCCGACCAGACGCGGCCGACCCTCGTCCACCAGCCCGGCGAGGACGCCGCGCACCTCCTCCGCCGCGACGCCGGCACGGTGACAGCGCGCCAGCCAGCGGCCCTCCTCGGCGGCGCCGCGCTTGCGGAGCTCGGCGCCGCAGCGCGAGAAGTCGCCGCCGGCCGCCTCCATCCCCTCCTCCAGCCGGGCGAGGAGGACGTCGGCCGGGGGGAGGGGCGGCGGCACCAGCTCGTAGCCGAGGCAGACCTCGGGATGCGCGTCGACGACCGTGGCGAGCAGGGTCGTGCCCGACCGCGAGATCCCGCAGGGGAACACCATCGGAACGGTGCCGATGGGGGGGCGCGGGACGACGCGCGAGAGGAGATCGGACAGCCGCGGCGCCAGGGAGGTCATTCGTAGCCGTGCCCTGCCATGCCGGCGGCACAGAGCCGGCGCACCTCGAGGTCTTCGTCGGCGCTGAGCTCCACGGCGAACCGGCCGACGCTCGTGGAGAAGAAGCCCGAGCGTAGCTGCTCGGAGTTGGGATGGCCGCCCCGGTGGACCGCCGCCGCGGAGTGGTGGAACTCGAGGACCGCGGGATCGAGCGGTACCGGGAGCCGGGCGAAGAGCCGCTCGAGCACCTCGCGCGGCGTCGACACCAGGTCCTCGTAGCGGACCAGGGCGGTCTGCTCCGGATGAGCCTCCGCCAACCGGTCGAAGCCCGCCAGGTAGCCGTTCCAGGCGCGGCAGATCTCCTCGAGGGTGCGGTCGAAGCCGCGCTTGCGGTGCGAGGCGACGACGTCCCGCGGATCCCGGACGATGTAGGCGAAGCTGCCCTGCGGGAAGTAGTCGAGGGCGCGGTCGAGCGAGGGGATGTTGAGCTTGAACCCGAAGAGCGGCGCGCCCTCCGCGTCGCGACGCGAGCGGGCGAGCCGCCAGGCCACCCGGAGCCGATCCCCGAGATCCTCGATCCGACCGAGGCCGCCGGCGTCGAGCCGCGCCAGGGCGTCGCGGACCTGCGCGGCGTCGAGACCGAGGCGGTGGCAGCGGGTGAAGAACAGCCCCAACGTGCGCTCCCCCGCGGCGCGCAGGCGCTTGCCGCAGAGGGCGAAGTCGCCGTCGGCGAGGTCGAGCCCGCGCTCGAGATGCTCCAGCAGCTCCGCGGGCCCCGGCAGCGGCGGCGGGATCAGCTCGTAACCCATGGCGATCGCCGGGTGAGAATCGAGCACGGTCGCCAGGAGCGTCGTCCCCGAGCGCGACAGGCCGCAGACGAAGACCATCGGGTCGTGCTCCAGGGCGACCTCGGAGGGACGGTGACGTCGGGGGTGGGCGCGGAAGCTCACGTCGGGAGGGGCTGCCGGGAGGGCGCGATGCTATCACCGGGGTCGAGGGCCGGCCGCCACTCCGCTATGATGCCGATCGCCCCCGATGACGAAGCTGATCATCCAGATCCCGTGCTTCAACGAGGCCGAGACCCTCGGCGGCACCGTCCGCGAGCTGCCGCGCTCGATCCCGGGCGTCGACCGTATCGAGGTCCTGGTCGTCGACGACGGCAGCACCGACGGGACGGCGGAGGTCGCACGCTCGCTCGGCGTCGACCACGTGGTCCGCCACCCGTCGAACCAGGGGCTGGCGCGGGCCTTCGCCACCGGCCTCGAGGCGAGCGTCGACCGCGGCGCCGACCTGATCGTCAACACCGACGCCGACAACCAGTACTGCGCCGCGGACATCCCGAAGCTCGTCGAGCCGATCCTCGACGGTCGGGCCGAGATCGTCGTCGGAGCCCGGCCGATCGGCCGGATCGCCCATTTCTCCTGGATCAAGAAGCTCCTGCAGCGGATCGGGAGCTGGGTGGTCCGGACGGCGAGCGGGACGACGGTCGAGGACGCGCCGAGCGGCTTCCGGGCGCTGAGCCGCGAGGCGGCGATGCGGCTGCACATCCTCAGCGACTACACCTACACCCTCGAGACGATCATCCAGGCGGGCCACAAGGGGATCCCGGTGGTCAGCGTTCCGGTGCGGGTCAACCGCCCGACCCGCCGCTCCCGGCTGATCCGCAGCGTCCCCTCCTACCTCCAGAAGTCGGCGCTCACCATCTTCCGCATCTTCATCACCTACAAGCCGTTCCGTTTCTTCGGCCTGCTCGGCGCCGCCTTCTTCCTGATCGGCGTGCTCGTCGGGGTGAGGTACCTGTACTACGTCTCGATCGGCGAGGGCGCCGGCCACGTGCAGTCGGTCGTCTTCGCCAATCTCCTGATGGTGATCGGCTTCCTGGTCCTCGTCGTCGCGGTGCTCGCCGACCTGATCGCGATGAACCGCAAGCTGATCGAGAGCCTCCACTGGCGGATGAGCCGGCTCGAGGAGCAGGGCCGAGGTGCGCGGGCCGGGGCCGGCGAGACCGAGCCGGGCTCGCTCCGGCCGATCGTCTCCCGGAGCGAGCCGGATCAGCGCGGTCCGGCCGAGCTCGGGCGCCGGTCCGGCTGAACCTCGGTCCGGCGGAACAGCCGCCAGATCGCGACCTGCGCGACCGCGACGACGGCCAGGGTCCAGACGATCCGATCGACGATCGCGGCGGTCACCGCCAGACCCGGGCTGGTGCCGAGGATCCCGGCCCCGTAGGCGATCGCGGCCTCGCGGAGGCCGAGGCCGGACGGGGTGATCGCCAGGATCATCATCACGTCGCCGAGCAGCGAGGCGACCAGCACGCGCCAGAACCCCACCTCTTCGCCCAGGCTCAGGAAGGCGAGCTGCAGCCGCCAGCCCCGCAGGAGCAGCGCGCCGACCTGCAGCGCGAAGAGAAGCCCCACGGTGCGGCCGCCGCGGCCGAGGCGACGCCAGGCCGCGTCGAGGATGCGCAGGAACTCTCCGAGGCGGCCGCCGCGGCGCCGGGGGATCGGCAGCGGCACCCAGACCGCCGCCGCGCTCGCCGCCGCGAGACCGGCGAACGCCAGGCAGACCTCGAGCCGGAACCCGTCGGGCGACCACCGCGCCATGACCAGCTGGACCGCGGTGCCGAGCAGCCCGATGCCGAGCGTCTGGAGCACCACCATCGGCATGAGCAGCGCGGTGAAGTCGGCGAACCGCACGCCGTGACGCCGCTTGAGGTAGACCGCCGGAGTGCCGAGGCCGGCCCGCGGCACCAGCAGGTTGGTGTAGGTGACCAGCAGGGTCAGCAGGTACGCCTCGAAGCGGCCGATCGGATGCCCCAGCCGCAGCAGCGCGACCCGGACGACCTCGGAGTTGAGGTAGCGCGTCGCGAGATACACGACGAGCATCGCCGCCAGCAACGGCAGCGCCGCCTCGCGCAGCCGCCAGACCTCGCCGAGGTGCCGCCGCCCCAGCCAGAGCACGACGCCGAGGGTCGCCAGGCCCAGGGCGAGGCGCAGCCAGGGCCCGCCGCGCCGGCGGGCGCCCGGCTCGCTCACGGCGCACCGGCCGGCGCGAGGGCTCGGCGGTCGCGCCCTCGCTGGCCCGGGAGCTCGGGCAGCGAGAGCAGGAACCGGTCGTCCTTGTAGAGGAGCGTCAGCACCTGGTCCAGGCGGCGCCGCGGCCCGAGCCGCAGACGCTTGAGCGCCGAGGCGCCGGCGAGGAGCACAGCCGCCGGCAGGCGGACCCGAAGGCGCCGCGCCGGCATCGCCGCCTCGAGGCCGGCGAGGAGCTCGCCCAGCCCGACGGGAGGCCGCTCGAAGACCGCGTAGGCGCCCGGTGTCACGTCCTCGCCGACCACGGTGGTGACCGCCGCGACCACCGCCTCTCCCCGCACGGGGAACACCGACGGAGCCGCCCCGAGGAAGCGGAGCGACACGGGCAGCCGGCGGACGAGCCCGGCGAGCACCGCGTACGGCCCGGCAGCAGGCTCGTCGACGACCAGGCCGACGAGGAGCGAGGTCCCCCCGAGCTCGGAGACCCGCTCCGTGGCGCGCCACTTCGCCGCTCCGTAGGCACTGCGGGCCGAGGGGGACGCGGCTACCGAGGAGACGAGCACGAACCACTCCGGGCTCGGCATGGGCTCGACGAGCCTGCCGATCGCGGCCAGGTTCCGCTCGGCCGCCCGGGCGGCCGACGGGTCGCGGATCCAGGCGAAATGGACGACGCGGCGGGCGGCGCCGAGTGCGTCGCGGAGCTCGGCGGGCAGAGGTCGTTCGAGGTCGACCGGAAGGTACGTCAGGCGGGGATGGGCGGGGGGCGGCTCATCGGCCCATGGCGAGGTCACCCCGACGAGCCGGTCGTCCGTCGCCGCGAGCAGCCGGTCGACCGCCCGGCGCCCCAGCTCCGAGTGGGCGCCGGTGACCACCACCGTCCCCCGTCCGCCCGCGCCCCCGGACGTCACGCGACCGCCGATCGCCCGATCCTGAGGGCGTTGGCCATGATCGTGAACGTCGGCGAGGTGGCCGGCGCCTCGGGGAAGGTCGCCGAGTCGCACAGGTGGACGCCGGGGAGGACGGCGCCGTCGGCGGCGACGGGGACCGCCTCGCCGCCGAAGGGGAGCGTCCCGGCGTAATGGGAGCTGGTCCGCTGCGGCAGCGGCCGGACCGGCGGCAGGTAGAACCCTTCGCGCCCGACCGCCCGCCGCAAGCTCCGCATCAGCGGCGCGAGCTCCCCCGGCGTCGCACCGGGGGCGGCCGACGACAGCCGCAGCCGCCCCGAGCCGTCGAGATGGAGCGCGTAGCGCGGCGATCGCCGGGAGTGGAGGTACATCCGCACCCACAAGACCCGCGCGCGGAGCCGGCGGGCGAGCGGCTGGACGAGCCGCCAGGCGCCGACCGGCAGGTAGTAGCGCCACAGGTAATCGAAGAAGGGGTACACCTGGGCCTGCACGAAGTCGCGGCCCGGCTCCCGCGGGAGGCAGCCGAGGATCAGGTTGCTCAGCGCCACGTAGTGGTCGGCGGGGTCGCGGCTCGCGCGCCGGCCGAGGAACAGGATCGGGAAGACGTAGACGGCGTTGTCGAAGACCTCCGGCCCCTCGCGCAGGCCGAGGCTCCGCATGACGATCTCGGTCGAGCCGAGGCACCCCGCCGCCAGGAGGATGCGGTCGAAGCCGGCGTGCTCCTCCGTCCCCTGCGCCCCGCGAACGACGACGGCCCCCCGGGCGGGATCGACCGCACGGACGTCGCCGACGAGATAGCGCACCTGCGGCCGGCCGAGCAGCCCCTCCATGCTGTGGCGTGCGCCGTACACCGAGTCGCGGAAGCAGCCGACCATGCACTCGCCGCAGTACACGCACGACCGGGGCTCCTCGGGGCGCGTCTCGACTGCGGCCCGGTTCGCCCCGGCGACGACGCGGTAGGCCCCCTCCGCGGGGGCCGCGTTGACCGCGCTCTCCAGCCTCTCGACCGCGGGGAGCGGGCGCAGGGGGGGCAGGTTCGAGAACTCCTCCGGGAAGTACTCGTTGAGCGCGTCGCGGCGGCCCGCGATCCCGACCAGGTGCGCGATCTCCCGGTACTCCTCGGACAGATCGTCGATCGGCCACGGGGCGAGCTCGTCGGAAGTGAAGGGCAGCATCGTCGCCCCCCAGAAGTTCGTCAGCCCGCCGAAGAGCTCGCTCCGGAAGGGCCGCGGGACCCCGTCGACCCGGTGCTGAGGGAGTCGCTGCCCGAAATGCGTCTTCGGGGGCGGGAACCTGAGGCCGAGCTCCCCCCGTGCGGCGCGGTACAGCCGCCGGTGGTCCTCGTGCGACCATCGCTCGGGGGCGACCCCGGTCTCGAGCTCGCCGTGCGGCGAGACCCCGCGATCGAAGACCGCGACTTCGACCTCCCGCTCCCCGCCGAGGATGCCGTGCAGCGCTCCGACCGCCGCCGCTCCGCTGCCGATGATCGCGATCCGCACGGCTCAGCAGCCCGCGGTGGAGGTCCGCGGGGTGCTCCGGGCCCGGCGCCGCGCGACGAAGAGCCACTGGCTGGCGACGTGCGGCAAGTCGAACAGCCGCTCGATCCGGCGGACGAGAGGGAACAGCCGCGCCGGCGGGAAGCCGCGGTACGAGTAGAGGAAGGTGTTGAGCGGCCGGACCGACACCTCGCCGACGCGCGGGTCGGAGCGCAGCCGCCGCTCGAGCCGGCGGCGGCTGAACCGCAGCGTCCCGCGCTCGGCGCGGTCGAGCACCCCGTAGGCGATCATCAGAGGGTGCCAGCGGTTCGGCTCGACGAAGACCACCGCCCCCCCGGGCCGGCAGACCCTGAGGGCCTCGGCGACGGCACGCTCCGCGTCGGGAATGTGGTGGAGCAGCGCGTTGGAATAGACGAGGTCGAACGAGCCCTCGCCAAAGGGGACGGCCGCCGCGTCGGCCTGCAGGACCCGGCCGCGCAGCCCCGGGTCGGCCGCCGCGGAGCGCACCATGGTCCACGCGTAGTCGAGCCCGACGACGGTCGCCGGGGCCTCGCCCGCTGCCCGGGCGAGCGCGCGCAGGCCGTGCCCCTCGCCGCAGCCGAGCTCGAGCACCCGGCCCGGCGCGGCCGCCGCGTCCGGGGCCGCCCGCCGCACCGCCGACCAGCGGCGCGCGAAGTAGTGCTCGAAATTGCGCCGGTTCAGCCGCTTCGGGAAGCGCTCGTAGTACTCCGCCGAGGGGTCGGCCGCGGATCGGGCGGTCACCCGCCGCCGCCCCCCGCCGACCGTCGGGCGCCCTCCGGCGCGTAGTACCAGTCGCACCCGTCGATCGCCATCTCGGCGACGACCCGGTCGACGTACTCCCGGTCGTCCGCCGACAGGTAGTCCTCGAAACCGCCGATCTTCCCCTTGCGGACCTTGAAGGAGTCCCGGTCCGCCGGGTCGCGCGCCTGGAGCAGGCTGCTCCGGTAGCGGTCGCTCGACTCCATCCTCTTCATCCGCCGGAACGAGGCGAACTCGACGGCTTCGGCGACGTGCTCGCTCGCGACGTCGGCGCCGAGGACGTCGAGGACGCGGGCCAGCTCCCGACCGGCGTCGCGGTGCAGCGCCTCGTAGCTGGTGTGCAGGAAGGCGGCCGGCTCGTCGCGATGCCGATACCACAGGTTGTAGTAGGCGACCACCTTCCGGACCCCGAAGACGGCCGAGCGGAGGAACTCGCTCAGCGAGCCGCGGAACGCGCCGCTGCGCCGCGACTCGTGCAGGTAGAACGAGACGAGCGTGTCGCGGACGTCGCGGGTGAGGAACACGACCTTCCGGTCGCGGTACCCCCGACGCCGGAACCGGAGCCGGTCGTAGGGCGTCGCGTCGAAGAGGTTGAACGGCCCCTCGTGGCTGAGGATTGCCGGCGGCAGGCCGGCCTGGCGAGTCAGCCGGAAAGTGTCGAGCAGGTGCCGGTCGTCCAGGCCGTAACGCCGGATCAGCGCGCGGCCGATCAGCACCCGCAGCCAGGTGCGTCCGGTCTTCGGGTAGGAGACGATGACCGTTCGGGCGAACGGGTTGCGCCAGGCGTTCTTCGCGTGCAGGGCGATCCGGCCCGGGTCTCCCAGGCCCTTGCGGAGGAGGTCGACGTAGTAGCTCATCTCATGCCGTTCGCGCACGGCCTGGCCGGCCGCGCGGGTCGATCCGGTCGATCATGCCGCCAGGAGCCGTCCGTAGAGGCCGAGGAGCTCCTCGGCCTCTACGCTCCATCCGTAACGCTCGCGTGCCTCCCGATGGCCGCGGAGCCCCATCTCCTCGGCCTCACCGGGGTGCTCCAGCAGCCAGGCGACGGCTTCGGCAGCGGCCGCCGGGTCGCGCGGGTCGACGCACAGTCCGAGCCCGGGCTCCTCCACGATCCGTCGCCAGTACGGGAAGTCGGAGGCGACCACCGGCAGGCCGGCGGCGATGTACTCGAAGAGCTTCCTCGGCTGCGCGGTCACGTAGTTGGGCTCGGGACGGTAGAGGATGATCCCCACTCTCGCGGTGCCGAGCGCGCGCTGCACCTCGTCCCAGCCCGCCCAGCCGCGGAAGTCGACCCTCCGCCATCCGGGGTGGCCCTCGAGCCGGGCGCGCAGCGTGGGCGAGGTGAAGCGCCCGAGCAGGAGGAGCCGCGCGCCGAGCCTTTCGGGAACGAGGTCGATCGTCTCGACGAGCTCGCTCGCGCCGCGGATCTCGGCCAGATCGCCGGTGTAGAGCACCACCGGGTCGCGGCGTGCGTACGGCGCACCGAGCTCCGGCGAGATCTCGTCGAGCGGCGGGAAGTTGTTGACCACGGTGACCTTGCGGGCGGGGAACCGGCGCGCGATCACGGGGGTCGCGGCGACGACTCCAGAGAGGAGCCGCGCCGCCGCCGCCTCCACGGCTTCGGCGCAGCGCGCCATGAGCCCGCGGAGCGGTCGCGGCAGCCACTCCTTCGTCAGCAGATCGCGCGGGAGGTCCTCGTGCGCGTCGTACACCACCGGCCGGCCGGCGAGCCGCAGCAGCGCCCCGACGCCGAGGAGCTCCGGGTCGTGGAAGTGGTAGAGGCTGGCCCGCTGCCGAAGCGCCAGGCGCCCGATCGCGAGCTGGCCGAGGGTCATCCTGCCGAGGCGGCTGCGATAGCGGGGCAACGGGACCAGGTGGACGCCGTCGACGGTCTCCTCGCGGTCGTGCGGGACGAGGAGCCTGACGTCGAACCCCGCCGCGGCCAGGGTACGACACTCGCGCTCGAAGATCCGCGAGTCGAACGGCATGTGGACCGTCGACATGTGGACGACCCGCGTCCGTCCGCGGCCGGCTCCGGCTCCGTTCCCCTCGCTCAACGGGGCTCTCCGGCCGGCGCCCGCGGCGCGTCCGCAAGGCTGGCCGCACGGCCGCGAACATGCTCCCGGATGCACTCCACGACGTACTCGATCTGCGCGGCCTCGAGCTCGGGGTAGATCGGCAGGGCGAGCGACTCGTCCGCCGCCCGCTCGGCCTCGGGGAGGTCGCCGCGGACGTAGCCGAGATCGGCGAAGCACTCCTGCTCGTGGAGAGCCCGGGGATAGTAGACCTCCGTCCCCACCCCGCGGTCCGCCAGGTGCGCCCGCAGCTCGTCCCGGCGCGGCACCCGCACGACGTACTGGTTGAAGATCGAGACGTTGCCCGGCTGGACCGTCGGAACGACCACCTCCGGCATCCCGGCGAGGAGACGGTCGTAGAGCGCGGCGTTCGCCCGCCTCGCCGCGGACCACCCGTCGAGACGCGGCAGCTTGGTCAGCAAGAAGGCCGCCTGGAGCGTGTCCAGCCGGAAGTTCCCGCCGACCCGGCAGTGGAAGTACTTCGGCCGGGCGCCGTGGTTGCGGAGCACGCGGAGCCGCTCGGCGAGATCCGGGTCGTCGGTGACCACCATCCCGCCGTCCCCGGCACCTCCCAGGTTCTTGCTCGGGAAGAAGCTGAAGCAGCCGACGGTCCCGAGGCTGCCGGCCCGCCGGCCGTGCCGGCTGGCCCCGATCGCCTGCGCCGCGTCCTCGATCACCGGGAGGCCGCGGCTTTCGGCGATCTCCAGCAGCGGCTCCATCGCCGCCATCTGACCGAACAGGTGGACCGGCATCAGCGCCCGGGTCCGCGGGGTCAGCGCCTCGGCGACCCTGCGCGGGTCGAGGTTGAAGCTCGCCGGTTCGACGTCGACGAACACCGGCCGGGCCCCCACCCTGGCGATCGAGCCGGCGGTGGCGAAGAAGGTGTAGGGGCTGGTGATGACCTCGTCGCCGGGCCCGATCTCGAGGGCCATCAGCGCACAGAGGAGCGCGTCCGTCCCGCTCGACACGCCGACGCCTCGGCCCACCCCGCAGTAGTCGGCGATCCGCCTCTCGAGCTCCTCGACGGCAGGGCCGTTGATGAACTGCTGGCTCTCCAGCACGTCGCGGACCGCCCGCTCCGCCTCGCCGCGGATCTCCCGGTACTGCGCCGCGAGATCGAGCAGCGGAACCCGCATCCGGCCCGCGGCGGTGTCAACCGAGCCGTTCAAGCCGGTCCTCGTCGCGCTGCCGGTACGACCTGCCGCACTGCGCGCAGCGACCCTCTCCGCCGCCGTCGAGCCGAAGCGTCGAACCGCACTCGCAGGCCCAGCCGATGCGGCGCGCCGGGACGCCAGCCATGAGCGCGTGCGCCGGGACCGGCCGGGTGACGACCGCACCGGCCGCCACGAAGGCGTACTCTCCGATCTCGACACCGCAGACGACGGTGGCATTGGCCCCCAGGCTGGCACCCCGGCGCACGCGGGTCACCAGGTAGTCGTCGGCGGTGTTCCTCGGGAAGGCGGAGCGCGGCGTCTTGACGTTGGTGAAGACCATGCTCGGGCCGCAGAAGACGTGGTCCTCGAGGATCACCCCTTCGTACACCGAGACGTTGTTCTGGATCTTGACCCCGTCTCCGATCCTCACCCCGCGGGCGACGAAGACGTTCTGACCGAGGATGCAGCCGCGCCCGAGCTCGGCGCCGGACATCACGTGGCTGAAGTGCCAGACCTTGGTCCCGTCGCCGAGGACGGCGCCCTCGTCGACGTAGGCGGACTCGTGGACGAACACGCTCATCGCGCGCTCAGCGGCTCGCCGCCCTGACGGTCCCGAGCACCATCGGATGGGGCTCGGCCTCCCCGAACCGAGCCTCGGCGTGGCGGATGTCGTGGACGAGCTGGATCGACGGGCGCGCGTCCGCAACCCCGAACCCGCGGCCGGCGAGGACCTCTTCGTAGACGCGCGTGTGCAGGTCCCCGAAGCCGCCGCTGAACTCGAGCTCCTCGCCGTCGACCGTGATCGACCGGAAGGTCGTGCGCACCCCGGGCTGCGGCGCGAACGGCAGGTCGTGGAAGTCGACCGAGAGGAACCAGGTGACGTCCGCCCGCTCGAGCTCCAGGTTGCCGGCACAGCGGCTCGGCTCGGAGACGTGGACCTCGCTCCGCCGTACGTCGCCGAAGAGCCAGAGCAGCATGTCGAAGAAGTGGACGCCGATGTTGGTGGCGAGCCCGCCCGAGCGCTCCGCGTCGCCCTTCCACGAGTAGTGATACCAGGGTCCGCGTCCCGTGACGTAGGTCATGCTGACGCGGTGCCTCCGGCCCGGGGGCTCGGCCGCGAGCTGGCGGCGGAGGGCTCGGAGCGCGGGGTGGACCCGGAGCTGCAGCACGGTCGAGATGCGGCCGCCCGCCTCCTGCTCCAGCTCCTCGAGCGCGTCGAGGTTCCACGGGTTGAGCACCAGAGGCTTCTCGCAGATCGCCGCCGCCCCGAGACGCAGGGCCAGCCGGATGTGCGCGTCGTGGAGGTAGTTGGGAGAGCAGATCGAGACGTACTCGACCTCTCCGCCTCGACCGGCCTGCCGCAGCTTCTCGAGGTGCCGGTCGAAACGCTCGAACTCGCGGAAGAATTGAACGTCGAGGAAGTACCGGTCGAGGACGCCCACGGAGTCGTGCGGGTCGAGAGCGGCGATCAGGGAGTTGCCGGTGTCGCGGATCGCCTTGAGGTGACGTTCCGCGACGTAGCCCGCGACTCCGATCAGGGCGAATCGACGCATCGGTGTGGAGTCCTCCGGGGGGATCACGGGCGGGCGGGACGGACGCCCTAGGCTAGCAGAAGCCCACGCGGTGCGGCACATGATAGCGTGCCCCGACGCTCCGCTGCCAGTCCTCGAGGAGCACCCACCGATGGGCCGTCCGCCGCACCCCGAAGACCCGCAGTCCGCTCCACCGCGGGTCGTGATGTTCGTCTACAACAGTTTCCAGCACGACACGCGGGTCCTGCGCGAGGCGAAGGCGCTGATCGCCGACGGCTGGCGGGTCGCCGTGGTCGCCGTCCAGGACGCCGACTCCCCGGCGAGCGAGGTCCGCGCAGGGATCGAGGTCCTCCGGGTCGCCAAGGACCCGGTCCACCTCCGCTGGATGCGGGAGGTCCGGGAACGGGGGCCGGCCTGGCTGGCCCTGACTCTGCTGGCCTCGCCGGCCGTGCTGGCCGCACGGTTGCTGCGGCGGCGGCCGGCGCACCGGCCACGTCCGAGCCGCCGCTTCGGCCTGCGGCTCTGGCGCGTCAGGAACCTGTGGCGGCGACAGGTGCGGCGGCGGGCGATCCTGGGGGTCCGCTCGGCGCGGCGGGCGGCTCGGCTCGCCGGCTCGCGCGCCCACCGCCTGATCAGGCAGCGCGTGCGGCGTCCCCTGCACCTGCTCGTCCGGCGCTCGATCGGCGGGTATCGGCTCCATGTCCGGCGCCCGGCGGTCCACCTCCATCGCCGCATCCGCCGCCCGTACCGCCTGTGGGTGCGCCGGCCCGCCGGCCGGCTCGCCAGGGGGGCGCTGAGGGCTCTGCGGCGGACGGCGAGGCGCTCGCGCAGCAGCGCTCGGCGGTTCCTCTACCTCCGCTACCGGCATCTGCACGGCCGCTTCCGGCTGCGCGTCCGCCGGCCCCTCTACCTGCTCTATAGCCGCCTGCGGTCCGGCTGGCGGCTGCGCGTCCGCCGACCGCTCTACCTCCGCTACCGGCGCCTGCAGACCCGCTTCCGGCTGCGGGTCCGCAGGCCGCTCTACCTCTCCTACCGGCGCCTGCAGTCGCGCTTCCGGCTGAGCGTGCGCCGGCCGCTCTACCTCCTCTACCGACGCCGGCAGGCACGTTTCCGTCTGGCGGTCGGACGGCCGTTCCAGCGGCGGGTCGCCAGCCTCCGCTACTCGATCAGCGTGATCGCACGGCGGGTCGCTCTCCGCTCCAGGCACCGCCTCGCGTCCGGGAGGCGACGCCTGCGTGCGCGCCTGCGTCGCGCCGCCGTCCGCCTGCAAGCGATCGTGCGCCTCCGGCTGGCTCGCCCGGCGCAGAGGCTCGTCGCCCGGAGCGTGGCGTGGAGCCGAGCCCGACGGCGGCGGTGGACCCGGGCGTTGCGCTCCCAGGGTTACTCGCTGGTCAAGACGGTCCTGATGCCGTACCACCGGCAGTTCTGCTATCTCGACTACTACCGCCGTGCCGTCCTGGCGGCCGAGGGGCTCGACGCGGCGGTGTACCACGCCCACGACCTCAACGCCCTGCCGGTGGCCTGGTGGCTCGCTCGCCGGCGCGGCTCACGGCTGGTGTACGACTCGCACGAGCTCTACGTGCATCGCAACCGCCTGCCGCCCCTGACGCCGCCGGGGCGCTGGATGGTCCGCAGCGTCGAGCGGTTCCTGATCCACCGGGTCGATGCCGCGATCACGGTCGGCGACGCGATCGCCGGACACCTCGCCGCCGAGTACGGGGTGCCGCGTCCGCGGGTGGTGATGAACACCCCTCCCCGGCAGTCGCTGGCCCCGGCGAACGAGCGATCGCTGCGATCTCTGCTGCCGATCGATCCCGACCACCGTCTGCTCCTCTATGTCGGCGGTATCACGTTCAACCGCGGCCTCGACAAGGTGATCCGCAGCCTCCGGCACCTGCCGGACTGCCACCTGGTGCTGATGGGGTACGGCCGGGAGGAGTTCATCCTCGCGCTGCTCGAGCTGGCGCGGCGCGAGGAGGTCGCCGAGCGCGTGTCGCTCTTCGGCCCCGTTCCTTCCGAGGAGGTCTCGGCCTACGCGGCGAGCGCCGACCTCGGGGTCGCGCCGATCGAGAACGTCTGCCTGAGCTACTACTACTGCTCGCCCAACAAGCTGTTCGAGTACATCCACGCGGGGCTACCGGTCGTCGCCAGCGATTTTCCGGAGCTCGCGCGCATCGTCGCCGAGCACGAGATCGGCGAGCTCTTCGACCCCTCGGACCCGCGGGACATCGCGCGCGCCGTGGCGGCGGTGCTGGAGGACCCGGTGCGGGCCCGGCGCATGCGGCGCAACGCCCGGACGGTCGCGTCCCGCTACTGCTGGGACCTCGAGGCGGCGAAGCTGGTCGACCTCTACCGGGGGCTCCGGGTGCGTGGCGCCGGCGAGCTTCCCGCCGGCGCGCCCGCCGCGGACGGCGCTCCCCACCCCGAGCCCGTCGAGCCGCGGTTCCCTGCCGACCGCGCGGTGAGGTCGTGGGGCGGTCAGCTCCACGGTTGAGCGACCGCCCGGCGCGCCGCTACCCTGCTGGAGTCTGCCCAGGCGCGCCCGCCGCGACGCCTATCCCCCGCGCGACGTCGAGGTCGAGCCAGGACGAAGAGCCAGGGCTCAGCGGTGGACGCTCTGCCCGCTCCAGCCCGGCTGCGACCCGTGCACCCGCAGCCCCACCCGATCGCCGTTCGCGTCGAGTCGCAACAGGCTCGACCGCCCGTCACCCTCGTGGGTCCATAGCAGGCGCGCGGTCCCGTCGGACAGCTTCTGGTAGCTGGTGGCGACCCAGCCGGCGTGCGGCCCGTACGTGCGGAAGGCGACTCTCTCGCCGCCCACGTTCGAGCGTCCCCAGGCTGGCCAGCCCGTCCGCGAGCCGGCTCCACAGGAGATGACCGCCGGCTGGGGTCCAGTCGTAGCTCGTCGCCGCCCACCCGGGGTAGGACCATGGGTACGGAGGCTCCGTAGCGCCACCGAGGCATCGAGGGTCCACAGGCTCGCCCTTCCGGCGTCGCTCGTCCACAGCAGGAACTCCCGGTCGATCACCTCGGGGAGGCACGAGGGCGCCGCGGCGGCCCGGGCTTCGACGTGCGTGCGCATCCGTCGCGGGACCCGGCCGCTGCGGACACCGAAGCGGCCGTCTTCGCCGAGGTGCAGGTTGATCGCCTGCAGTCCTCCGAGGTGGTGACACGAGCTCATGATCGTGCCCCCGTCGGGAGGGATGCTCGTCGGCCCCGAGAAGCAGCCCGGCTCCTGGTTGGAGCTGTGGTCGATCGGGGGATCGCCGGCCGTGGGGATGCCGTTGTATGCAATGGGTGTGCGGCTCCGCTGCCTCTACCTGCTCGCCGGGGGAGACGACCCGCAGACGCTCGCCGCGGCACAGGCGGCCGGCTTCCGGTGGGTGGACCTGCGGCTCACCCTGGAGCGGCAGCCGTTACCTGGTCGAGGCGCAGCGGCGGGCGGGCGACGGAGCATCGGGAGGAGGCAGGAGCCGGGCTGCTTCTCGGGGCCGACGAGCATCCTGCGCCACCCGCCCCGGAGACGTTGATGAGCCGCCCCTTCGCCCTTAGCCCTCGCCGCCCTCGTCTCAACGGGACGCCGCTACGGCGGCTGCGCCGAGCCCGCCCGCGGCGACGACCGTCCGACCCGCGACGAGCCGTTCGAGGGACTCCCGGTCGAGCCCGGCCAGCGCCGCCGCGATGCGCTCCCCCGCGCGCCCGTCCCAGCCCTCGGGCGGGCTCGCGCTCCGCGCACCGCCGCGCGCCGCCCGGAAGGCGTCGAGGATCGCCCGCGGATCAGTGCCCACGACCGAGTTGAGACCCGCCGTGACCGTTGCCGGCCGCTCGGTGTTCTCGCGTAGCGTCAGACAGGGGACTTGGAGGATGGTCGTCTCCTCCTGGATGCCCCCGGAGTCGGTGAGGACGACCGCCGCCTCGGCCATCAGCTTCAGGAAGTCGAGGTAGGCGAGCGGATCGACGAGCCGCACGGCGCCGGCCGCTTCGGCCTCGGCGAGCACCGGGTGGGCGTCGAGTCGCGCCCGCGTCCGCGGATGGACGGGGAAGACGACGGGGAGCTCCCGGCCGATCTCTGAGAAGGAGCCGGCCAGTCGGCCGAAGACCTCGGGGTCGTCGACGTTCGACGGCCGGTGCAGGGTGAGGACCGCGTAGCCGCCGGGCTCGAGAGCGAGCTGGCGCAAGATCTGCGAGGCCTCCGCACGCTCGCGGTGTCGCAGCAGCGTATCGATCATCACGTTGCCGACGAAGAACAGGTTGTCCTCCGGTACGCCCTCCCGCCGCAGGTTGACCATCCCGCTCTCCTCGCTGACGAAGAGCAGGTGGCTCAAGGCGTCGGTGACGATGCGGTTGATCTCCTCGGGCATCGAGCGGTCGAAGCTGCGCAGCCCGGCCTCGACGTGGGCCACCGCGATCCCCAGCTTGGTGGCGACGAGCGAGCAGGCGACGGTCGAGTTGACGTCGCCGACCACGAGCACGAGGTCGGGCCGGAGCTCTTCGACCACCGGCTCGAACCGCTTCATGATCTCGGCGGTCTGCACGGCGTGGCTCGCGCTGCCGACCTCGAGGTCGACGTCGGGGCGCGGCAGGCCGAGGTCGTCGAAGATCGCCTTCGACAGCTTCGAGTCGTAGTGCTGGCCGGTGTGGATGATCGACGTCTCGAGCTCGGGCCGGGCGCGGAAGGCCTCGACCACGGCGGCGATCTTCATGAAGTTGGGTCTGGCGCCGCAGACACAGCAGATGCGCATTCCGTTCCTTTCGACCGGCCCGTCCGGCGGCCGGCCGGCATCATACAGGGGGGGCGGCGTGCCGGTAGACCTCGAGCAGGCTCCCGGCCACCCGCTCCGGCCGGTGGGCCGCGGCGAGGAGCCGGCGCCCGGCCTCGGTCAGGCTCGCCCCGAGCTCCGGGGACCGGGCGAGCCGCTCGAGGGCGGCGGCGAAGCCGTCGGCGCGCTCGGCGATCAGCAGCTCGCGGCCGTCCTCGGCCTCGAGGCCGGCGGCCCCCTCTGGCGTCGCGACGACCGGCACCCCCCGCGCCCAGGCCTCGAGGATCTTGATCCGGACCCCGGAGGCGATCCGCAGAGGCACCGCCTGGACCGAGCGGGGCGCGAAGACACGCGCCGCGTCGGCCGGCGGCAGGTGGCGCCGGACCGAGGGGCCCTCGGGCCCGTCGACGCCGCCGAAGCAGTGGAGGACCGCAGCGGGTAGCCGGGCGAGCACCGCGGGCCAGGCGCGGCGCACGAACCAGCGCTCGGCGTCGCGGTTGGGGGGCCAGCTCCCGCTGCCGAGGAGCACCACGGCCGGTGCGCCGGGCAGCGGCTCGGGTCCCACCGGAAGCCGGGCCGGGAACGGCGCGGGCACGGCGGTGACGCGGGCGCCCGCCCCTGCGAGGTCGCGCAGCCGGGCGGCGTCGCGGGCCGTCAGCGCGACGGCGGCGGCGACCCGGCGGACCGCCCGCCCCTCCCATGCCGCCAGTCGCCGAGCCTCCCAGCGCACCGCCGGTCGGGCCAGCCCGGCGTGCCGGGCCGCCTGGAGCCAGAGGTCGCTCTCGACGTTCTGCGCCCGCAGCACGACCGGAGGCCCGTCCCGATCCGCCGGCGCCTGGGGGAGCGCCTGGAGTTGCTCCGCGTGGACGACGTCGAACCGCCCTGCAGCCAGGACCTCCGCCACTCGCTCGGCCACTGCCGGCTGCCGGTGGCGCGCCACCGTCAACGGCATACCCGGACGGAGCGCCGCGACCCCCAGCCGGCCGAGCCCCGCCGCCGGGAGCTCGACCAGGTGCGGCGTGCACAGCCCGGCGAGCCGCTGCGAGCACTCCGCGGCCTCGCCCGCCGCGACCGGCGCGACGAGGGAGACCTCGACCCCGGCGTCCCGCAGCGCCCGGAGCGTCAGCTCCTGGACCAGCCGTCCGCCGTCGATCGGCGGCCAGGGCGGCTTCGTAGCGATCCAGAGCAGTCGCACGGCAATCGCTATACTAGGCGACCAGTCCGTCCGTCCCCCCCTCCGCAGAGACCATCGTGGCCAGAGTCGCCGAGCACGCCTCCGGGTCGGCCCCCAGCGTCGACGAGCCGTCGCGGGACCCGCAGGCCCCGCCGCAGGCGCCACCGCTGCCGCTCTCCAGCGTGCGCTCGCGCCGGCTGCTGCCGGCCGAGCGGCGGCTGCTCCTGCTCGGGGTGGACCTGCTGGTCGTGCTGGTCGTGGCAGCGGTTGCCGCGGAGGTCTCCACGGAGACCGAGGCTGCCCGGCTCGCCGCCCTGGTGTGGAACCTGGGGCTGGGCGCCGTCGTGTTGATCGTCGGCGGCGTCGCGGGCATCCACGACCTCCACGTCGCGCTGCGGACGCGCGCCACGCTCTCGGCCCTGGCGACCGCGGTGGCCGGCGGCCTGCTGACCCTGATGCTCGTCTTCTTCGTCTTCGGACGGCCGATCTTCGCGTTGCGGGACGACCCCGTGGTGATGAGCCGCGACGCCCTGCAGCCGCCCCGCCTCGGCCCGCTGCTCTTCCTCGCGCTCGCCTTCCTGGGCCTCGCCGGCTGGCGGCTCCTCGCCGCGCGGCTGCTCTCCAGCCGGGCGCTCCGCCACCGGGCGCTCGTCGTCGGCGCCGGGGCCTCGGCCCGGCGGCTGCTCGCCGACCTCGAGACGCTGCCTCACACGTACCGGCTGCTCGGCCTGATCGACGACG
>Ga0299913_10000417_pt1 | contig 26559 bp, 23 predicted proteins | sample RVTome_9_FD_201360 | JGI IMG/M metagenome (GOLD analysis project Ga0299913, IMG submission 201360) | Soil microbial communities from uranium-contaminated site in the Upper Colorado River Basin, Wyoming, United States - RVT155D38 (version 2) ... | reverse complement strand
TGCCGAGGCGATGCTCGCCGGGGATTCCATCGCGGGTGGCACGACCCCCGGCGATGCGGTGAGCGCCGCCTACGCCACGCTCGCCGGATCGCCGGAGTGGCTGCGCGAGGAGGTCGGCATCGGCTCCGCGGAGGTGGCTGCGTTCGCCGACTTCGCCGCCTTCGTCCGCCTGTGGCGGCTGCGGCACGACATCGCGATGCTCCAGTACGAGCTGCGGCTGTTCGCCGGCGCGGTCGACCCCGCTCTGAGCCGCGCCTACTACAGCGGCATCCTCGGGCACATGATCGGCGTGGCGGTGCCGGAGGAGGCGTACCTCGCCGAGGTGCCGGCACCCTTCGCATCGGTCCGGCGGCTGGAGGTGGCGCTCCTGGCCGGCCAGCTGATCGAGGCTCTCGAGGCTCGGCATGGGAACGCCTGGTGGCGCGAGCCGGCGGCGGGAGAGTTGGCCAGGGCGGTCGCATCGGCGCCCTCGACAACGGACGCCCTTGCGCAACTCGGGTATGATGCCCTGGACTGGAGACCCGTCCTGCGTCAGATCCGGACGCGGCTCATCGGTGAGATGAGCGGATACGGGGGCCCCAACATCACCACCCGTGCCGGGACCCGCAAGGTCTGACTGGTTGACCTCCCGCGAACCCCGAGCACGAGATCCCGACCGCGAGGCCGTCACCACGTCCCCAGAGGTCGACCTGTTCAACTGCCGTTCCTGCGGACGCTTCACCCGGACCCTCATCACGGATCGAGGGTGGTGCAGCAGGAACGGCGCCCCGAAGATCATCGAGGTCAGGTCCTACATGAAGCACTGCTGGCAGGCGAGGCGACCATGAACGACGACGCACGACCACAGCAGCAGCGTCGCCGCTCGCGCCGCCGCCAGGACTCAGCTCCCCGTCGACCGCAGCAGGGACAGCAGCGCGGTGGCTACGCCCCGCGTCGCCGGAACGACTACGCGTCCGGGCAGTACTCGTCGATCTTCACCGGCCCGTTCCCGACGGATGCCGATGACCCGGGGATGAACCTGGCCGATCTGCAGGCCAAGCCGATCGAGGAGCTTCGCGACCTGGCGGCCGAGCACCAGATCGCCGGGTACGAGGAGCTCGAGTCGTCCGACCTGATCCTCAAGCTCCTGGACGTCGTACCGCTGGCGCCCGCCCAGTCGCAGGCGGGCAACGGACAGTCAGGCGAGGCCGAGGGCATCCTCGAGATCGTGGACGAGGGCTTCGGCTTCCTCCGCGTCAACGGGGTGATGCCGTCGAACGACGACATCTACGTCAGCTCCTCCCAGGTGCGCCGATTCGGCCTGCGGACCGGCGACCGGGTGACCGGGCAGACGCGCCCACCGAAGGACCAGGAGAAGTACTGGGGCATGCTCCGCGTCGACACGGTGAACGGTGTCGAGCCGGAGGTCGCCAAGCGGCGCCCGTATTTCGACTCGCTGGTCCCGGTCTTCCCGGACGAGATGTTCGACATCGAGACCGACCAGAAGAACCTGACGCAGCGCCTGATCAACCTCATCAGCCCCATCGGCAAGGGACAGCGCGGCCTGATCCTGTCGCCGGCCAAGGCCGGCAAGACGACCGTGCTGAAGCAGATCGCGGCCGGAATCACCGAGAACTCGCCGGAAGCCCTGCTCATGGTCGCCCTCATCGGCGAGCGGCCGGAGGAGGTCACCGACATGCAGCGCAGCGTGGACGGCGAGATCTACTCCAGCACCTTCGACGAGCCGACCGAGAACCACACCCGCGTGGCGGAGATGTGCCTCGAGATCGCCAAGCGGCAGGTGGAGACCGGCCGCGACGTCGTGATCCTGCTCGACTCCATCACCCGGCTGGCGCGCGCCTACAACCTCGCCCTGCCGGCCTCGGGCAAGACCCTGTCCGGCGGTGTGGACCCGGTCGCGCTCTACCCGCCGAAGCGTTTCTTCGGCGCCGCGCGCAACATCGAGCACGGCGGCTCGCTCACGATCATCGCCACCTGCCTGGTCGACACTGGCAGCCGCATGGACGACGTGATCTACGAGGAGTTCAAGGGCACCGGCAACATGGAGCTGGCCCTGGACCGCAAGCTGTCCGAGAAGCGGATCTTCCCCGCCATCGACGTCCTGCGCTCCGGCACCCGTCGCGAGGAGCTGCTGCTCGACGAGAACTCGCTGCGGATGGTGTGGACCATGCGTCGCATGCTCTCCGCGGTCGGCCCCAACGAGGGGATCGAGCTGCTCATGCAGCGGCTGGGCAAGACGAAGAACAACGCCGAGTTCCTCGTGTCGCTCACGAAGTCGGTCGAGGCCTCCGAGCGCGCTTCCTGAGCTCGAGCGTGGCCCGCGCAGCGTTGACCGATGGATCGGCCGATTCGCGCCGGAAGTGCGCGTTGGGCGCGGTTTGTTCGTTCCATCGGACGCTGGTGAGCGCGAAGCACGCCGAGAGGCGCCGCTCGTGCGCGTGACCGTTCGATCCAGCGGTCAAACCGCGCCTGAACCGGGCCGCGGGCGTCGAATGACCGATGGATCGCTGACCGCCGCGCTCGCCATCGTCCTGGCCCTGGCCGCCTGCTCCGCGCCGGCAACGAGCCCCGCGACGCCCGCCTTTTCGCCGGCGGCGTCGGCCACGGCAGCGCCGAGCGAGGCAACGACCGTCGGCGCGGTGGAGCCGGCGCCCGGGTCCGAGAGCGCGGTGTACCCGCCGAACCCGGGGGCCATCGTCGTGGCCATCGACCCCGGCCACGGTGGGTGCCTCGACTGGGGCGTGCCCGATCCATCCGAGCGCGGTGAGCAGCTGGCGGAGAAGACGCTGACCCTCGAGATCGCCCGCCGCCTCCGGGACCGCCTCGAGGCAGAGGGCGTGAAGGTGGTCATGGTCCGCGACGACGACGTCGCGCTGGCCGGCGACCTGTACCCCGACCTGGGATGCAACGGTCCGGCGTGGCGAGACGTGAACGGCGACGGCGAGGCGGGCTTCGATCCCGAGGGCGCCATGCGGACGCGCGACGAGCTGCAAGCTCGCCTGGACGTGGCCAACCTGGTGCGGGCCGATGCGTTCGTCAGCATTCACATCAACTCGCCCTTCGACGGCGGCCAGACCATCGAGATCGCCTTCAGCGAGACTTTCTACACCGACGAGACCCCGTGGGGCGCCGAGGTGACCGAGCGGCTGGCGCGCGCCACGCAGGACGGCGTCGTGGGCGAGCTCGGCGCAGTCGCGACCTACGAGCGCGGTGACCGGGGGATCACCGCCCACAACTTCTACCTCGTGGCACCGCCGCTCTTCGAGCCGACGCCCGAGCGCCCCGATCCGGTGAAACAGCCGACTCGCGGCGCCCTGATGCCGACGGTCCTGTCCGAGGTGGGCTCGATCACGCTGATCGACGAGCACGACCTGCTGGCATCGCCTGCCGGCCAGGATGCGGTCGCCGACGGCCTGTTCGCGGGTCTCGCCAGGTTCTTCGGCCAGCGCGGTCCAGCCGTGCGGATCGAGCTCGACGGGGCGGAGATCGGCACCGCGCCGGAAGCCGTGCCCGGCGATGGCCCGCCGTACCGGGCTGCGGAAGCACCGGGCGGCCCGCTCCGTCTTCGGATCACGAACACCGGCACGACAACCCTGTCAGAGGGGAGCCGGATCGTCGCGGGCTGGGAGGCCAGCGACGCGCCGTACCTCTACCTGCCGCCGACCGCCCTGAACGAAATCGGCGATCCATTGCCGGCCCTGGAGCCCGGGGAGTCGGTGGTCGTCGAGATCACCCTGCCCGATGGTCCCGGTGACGGTCGCTCGCTGGCATGGATCTCGCTAGTGGATGGAGCGTCAACGCTCGCCGATCGCGGATCGCCGGCCCTCCAGCTCGCCTTGGAGGCGCTCTGAACCGATGCGGACCCCACCGCACCGGTCGCTCCGCGAGTACTGCCGCCTACCGTGCAGGTTTCGGGTTGCCGCCCCTGTGACCCGCTGTTACCATGCCTCCGCAATGACGTTCGGCCGCTGGCCTGGGGGGTAGCGACCTTCCAGTCGGACCGACGGCGGCGTGTTGCAGCAGCGTTGACCAACTCACCCGTGTAGGCGGAGCTCGACTTCCTATTGCCTGATCCGCGACGGCTCTATCGCCGTGTTACCGAAAGCAACCTCCCGACGCGGGTGATCGCCCACATCAGTGTCGTCAGCTTGGTTGCCGTCGCATCCCTCGCCGGTCTGAGCCAGACCCAGGCTCCCGGGACAGCCGATGCGAACTCCGACTTCCTTGCGCTCGTCCAGAGCGTCCGCGGTGCTGCCGAAGGCGCGCGCGCCACGCAGGACGCCTTCGGGCTCGCCACCCTTCCCGAGAACGAGACCACGCTGCTCGACCGCGCCGCGCGGGTCGAGGCCCCGGTGGACGACCCGCTCGCCACGCCGGTGCCGATCGATCCGAATGCGACCCCGCTGCCGGCGCCGCAGGTGAACGTCGGCGGGACCACGACCGGCGTCAGCGCCCGTGGTGCAGCTGCGCCCGTCGCGACCGGCGCCCTCGTCTGGCCCGTCCCGGCGGGCTCCATCAGCCAGTACTACCACGCCGGCCATCTCGCCCTGGACATCGCCGCGCCGTATGGATCGCAGATCGTGGCCGCACAGGGCGGAACGGTCACCTGGGCCGGTTGGCGCAACAACGGCGGCGGATATGTCATCAGCATCAACCACGGCAACGGCATGAGCACGGTGTACAACCACCTCGGGTCGATCTGGGTCTCGCCCGGCCAGTACGTCGGCGCCGGCCAGGGCATCGGTGGCGTTGGCTGCACGGGCATCTGCACCGGCCCGCACGTGCACTTCGAAGTCATCGTCAACGGGGTGATCGACAACCCGCTGCGCTACTTCTAGTTCTCTTCCCCGACCTCTCCCGGCCGGATGTGTATATACCGTATATACGTTCGGCCTGGACCACGCCGCGGTAGGCTTCCGGCATGTTTGCTGATCGCGCCCGGATCCACGTGGCCGGCGGTGCCGGAGGCGATGGCGCGGGCACGTTCCGGCGCGAGGCCCACGTCCCGCGCGGGGGGCCTGATGGCGGCGACGGCGGACACGGCGGCAGCGTGATCCTCGTCGTGGAGCCCGGGATGACGACGCTCGGCGACTTCAAGCGCAAACGCCACTTCTCGGGAACCGATGGTGGTCGCGGCATGCGGCGCAAGGCCCATGGACGCAACGGCGGCGACACGATTCTCCGCGTGCCCCCCGGCACCCTCGTCCGCACGCACCCCGACGGCGAGCTCGTGGGCGAGCTGCTCGAGGCCGGGTCCCGCCTCGTGGTCGCCGCCGGTGGCCGCGGCGGGCGCGGGAACGTCCACTTCGCGACCGCCACGCACCGTGCACCGACCCACTTCGAGAAGGGCACGCCGGGCGAGGAGCGTTGGGTCGAGCTCGAGCTGAAGCTCATCGCGGACATCGGGCTGGTCGGGGCGCCGAACGCCGGCAAGTCGACGCTGCTGGCTGCGCTGACCGAGGCGCGCCCCGAGGTCGGCAACTACCCGTTCACCACGGTCACGCCGAACCTCGGCGTGCTGTCGCTCGACGAGGAACGCACCGCGGTCATCGCCGACGTCCCCGGGCTCATCGAGGGCGCCAGCGAGGGCCGCGGGCTGGGTCACCACTTCCTGCGCCACGTCGAGCGCACGCGGGTGCTGGTCGGCGTGGTCGACGGCGCGGGCCGCGACCCGGTCGAGGAGTGGCGCGCCGTTGCCGACGAGCTCCGCCTCCACGACGCCCGGCTGCTCGAGCGGCCGATGACGATCGTCGTCACGAAGCTCGATCTGCCCGAGGCAGCCGAACGCTGGCCGGACCTGCGCACGTCGCTGCGAGCCGACGGTTTCGACCCGATCGCGGTCAGCGCCCACGATGGCACCGGGCTCGACGCGCTCCGCCGCGCGCTGGCCGATGCGCTCGATCGCGCCGATTCCGAGGCCGCCGCACAGCCTCCCGAGGAGATGCGCGTCCACCGCTTCGACCCGCTGGCCGAGGGCTGGGACGTGATCGCCGAGGGCGATGGCTACCGGGTCCGGGGCCGCCGCGTCGAGACTGCCGCCGCCCGCACCGACTTCGAGAACGACGAGTCGCGCGACCGGTTCTGGCGCCTCCTCGAGCGGATGGGGATCGACGTCGAGCTGCGCCGCGTCGGCGCGGGTCCCGGTACGACTGTCCACATCGGTCGCGCCGAGCTCGAGTGGGGCGAGGAATGACCGCGGACGTAGAATCGGCCGTTCTCCTGGCGGCCGAGGCCGACGCCCCGCCGGTGCGCCGGGTCGGGGTGCTGGGCGGCACGTTCGACCCGCCGCACGTCGGCCACCTCTGGCTGGCCACCCTGGCCGCGGATGCCATGGGCCTCGACCGCGTCCTGCTCATGCCGGCCGCCCAGCCGCCGCACAAGGGCGGGCAGCTGGTGAGCCGCGCAACCGATCGGCTGCTGATGACGCGCCTGGCGATCGGCGGCGACCCCGCCTTGGAGCTGTGCCCGATCGAGATGGAGCGACCCGGACCGTCGTACACCATCGACAGCATCGACGAGCTCGAGCGGCTGTACGCCGGACAGGCGCAGCTCTACCTGCTGATGGCCGCCGATTCGCTGAACGCCATCGACACCTGGCGCGAGCCGGATCGGCTGCTGGAGCGGATCGAATGGGTTGTCGGACCGCGGCCGGGGAGCGAGCTGCCGGATCGGTCGGCGCTGGAGGAGCGCTTCGGTGAGCGGGCCTCCCGGATCCACCTGCTCAGCGGGCCGTCGCTGGACGTGAGCTCGTCGGAGATCCGGCGCAGGGTGGCGGCCGGGCAGGCCATCCGGTACCTTGTGCCGCGCGGCGTCGAGGAGCTGATCGTCGATCGCGGGCTCTACCGCCGTGGCTGAAGAGGAACCGATCCTGACCGAACCGGAGCGCGTGGAGATCCCCGCCGATGCCGCCGAGCTGGCGCATCGGATCGTGGAGATCGCCTCCGACAAGAAGGGCAACGACATCGTCATGCTCCGCACCGCCGAGCTGACGACGATGGCCGACTTCTTCGTCATCGCGTCCGGTCGATCCGACCGCCAGGTGCAGGCGCTGGCCGGCGCCATCGTCGACGAGCTGCGCAAGGACGGGATCCGACCACTGGGCACCGAGGGACGCCAATCGTCGCGCTGGGTGCTCCTGGACTTCGGTGCCGTGATCGTCCACGTCTTCGCACCCGAGGAGCGCGAGTTCTACGGCCTCGAGCGCCTGTGGGGCAAGGCCGCCCAGGTCGTCCGCGTCGTCTGACCCTCCCCGGAAGTACCCCCGTGGTCCGGGGTGCATGGCCCATCGGTCCCATTGAGAGCGTGGCCCCTGCTTCGCATGCTCGGGCCATGACCGACCGAACGCGACGTTCGCGACCGATCGAGACCTGCCGCTTCTGCAGCGGGGCGCTGCTGACGAGCGTCTTCGACACCGTCTTCCGCGATCCCGAGGCCGAGGAGCGGCTGTTCTTCGCGATCCCGGGCGCGCTGTGCGTGCCGTGCCGTCAGCTGTACGTCGACCAGCAGCTGATCGGGATCCTCGGTCTCGACGGGGCGCGCTGCACCTTCGCGATCGAGTCGGACCGCGTGCTTCACACCGGCCAGGCCGGCGCCGCCTAGCCCTTCCGCGCCGCGAGCACGTGCTCGCCGACCCATGCCACCAGCGCCGGCGCCTCGTCCATCTGGTTCGTCTTGATCGCGACGTCCGCCTGCCACAGGCCGGTGAGCATCGCGTCCAGCTCGTCCCCCCGATAGCGGCCGGCAGCCTCGACCAGGCGGCGCGCCACGTTCGCGTTGCCGCGGCCCACGCGCTTGGCGATCTCGGTCTGTGAGGTCTTGGCAGCCGCCAGGTCGCGGGCCACGATCAGGTCGCTCACCCGACCCGCCAGTGAGGCCAGGATGCGCAGCCCGGGCTGGCCCTCGTCGAGGGCGCGCCGCAGCGCATCGGCCATGGCGGCCGGTTCGCGGCGGTCGAGGGCGTTGGTGATGGCGAACACCGATGACGGACGCGTGTCGGCTGTGAGGGCGGCGACGTCGTCGGCGGTGATCGGACGGTCGCCGGCATAGGTCGCCAGCTTGCGGAGCTCGGCATCGGCGCTACGGGTCATCTCGCCGCGCTCGATGTCGGTCTCCCAGATGGCTCCGCCGATGCGCTCGGCCAGGACATGGGCGGCGCGCACCTCGATGGCCACCCCGATCCGGGCGGCATGCGCCGTGATCCAGCCTCGCAGATCGTTGCGGCGGGGGGCGCCATGTTCGTGGACGACGCCACCACGCTCGCGGACCGCCTCCGCGAGCTTCTTGAGCAGGGCGGGCGGCTTCGTGATGTCCCGCGACGGACGCTCCTCGACCAGGGCGAGCGCCGAGCCCTCCGGGAGGTCGCCGACCAGGGCCATGAGCCGATCCGCCGCCGCCGTCGAGCGGCCGGCGGCCTTCAGTGGTTGGCGGAGGACGGTGAGGTGCGCGCCGAACATGCTCATCGTGCCGGCCTCCAGCCGGGCACGGTCCAGCGCCGACTCGTCCGGCGTCCGATCGGGGATGATCTCGATCCGCTCGGTCGCGTCCACCGAATTCGCGAACTCGCGCAGCGCGAGGTCCAGGCCGAAGCCGTCGTCACCGTGCAGCAGGATCAGGGGGGCCGTCACGCGCCCTCCTCCCAGGCGGAGCGGAGGCGCCCCACGAGCTCGTCGACGGCCAGGCCGGCTGCATCGGCCAGTTCCGCCTCGAGGGCATGGCTCGGCCGCCGTGCCGCCTCGATGGACGCCGCGTACTCGGGATGTCGCAGCTTCATGTCGTCTAGCCGCTCGTCGACGGTGAGGAACGACTGCGCCACGTGCCGGTCGGCGACGGCCACGATGACCGACGGCCAGCCGAGCGGGTAGCGATCCTCGTCGAGGAGCGCGGTCACCGGGTGGGAGGCGATCGGCATCGCGAGCTCCTCGTGCCCCGCCTCCTCCAGCCGCCGTGCGCCGACGATCCCGTGCTCTGCCCCCGTGCGCCGGACCTCGGGCTTGTCGATATCGTGGAGCAGCGCCGCCGCCTCGACCAGCCAGCCGTCGACCGGGATACCGCTCTCGGCCACCAGCCCCGCAGCGGCAACGGCGACACGGGCAACGCCCTCGGAGTGGACGCGGATGCCCTCGGGCAGCTCGGCCTCGTCGAGCAGGCGCTGGACGGTCTCTCGGTCGGGAAGGGCCACGAGCCGATGCTACCCGCATCCGCGCTTCCGCGGACCGCCGCCGGCGGCTGCCAGCCGGCATCGGTCCGAACCTGGTACGAGCGACCATCGGTGATTACCTCGACGTCGCCCTCGAGGTCGGTCCGATGCACCCGGATGCCCCCGTGTCCGGCGAGCGTGGCGAGCGTCTCGGGAGCCGGATGCCCGTATTCGTTGCCCTCGCCCGACGAGATCACCGCGATAGACGGTTGCGTGGCGTCCAGCAGCGCGGGCGTGGTCGACGACGTCGAGCCGTGATGGCCGACCTTCAGCAGGTCGACGGGAGGGAGGAGCCCACGGGCCACCAGTGCCGCCTCGACTGGCGCCTCGGCGTCGCCGGTGAGCAGGGCCGCAAAGCCTCCGTGGCGCAGGGCGAGCACGACCGAGCCGTTGTTGATGTCGCCCTCGGGGAGGGGAGCGTGGACGTCGTCGGCCGACGGGTAGAGGACCTCGAACGAGGTCGCTCCGTCGAGCGCGAACGTCTCGCCGGCCAGGACGCTGCGGACCGGGATGCCGCCACGAGCCGCATCGGCGAGCAAGCGTTCGTAGGCGGCATTCTCGAACGCGAACGCGGCGTGGACGAGCAGCCGGACCTCGAATCGGTCGAGCACGTCGACCAGCCCGGCGACGTGGTCCTGGTGCGGATGGCTGAGCACGAGGACGTCGACGCGACGCGCCCAGAACGGCAGGTTCGCGCCGAGGCGCCGGAGCGTGAGCTCGGGGTCGGGTCCGCCGTCGACGAGCATGGTGGCGCCGCCTGGCGACTCGACCAGGATCGCGTCGCCCTGGCCGATGTCGAGGGTGGTGACATGCAGCCGCCCATCGGGGCGCGAAGCGACGGACAGAACCGCCAGCAGGAGGACCAACCCGACCAGCGCCAGAAGCGGGCGGAGCAGGCCGGCCATCGCTGCCAGTGCCCCGGTCATCGCCTCGTCGGGCACGCGACGCGGCTGCTCGACGGCGTCCTCCTCGGATCGGAGCGCCCAGCTGCCGAGGGCGAGGAGGGGGAACCAGGCGATTGCCACCGGTGGCGGGAGGGAGACGTCGACGGCCGCGAGCGGCACGGCGGCGGTGGCCTGCCCGACGACGATCATCGCGCGCAGCACCAGCCAGGCGGACCCGCCGAGGAACCAGCCGACGGCGTCCCCGACGAGGCCGATCGGAGTCGCGCCGATCACCACCCCGCCGACGGCCACCGCGGCGCTGGCCAGCATGGCGAGCGGGACCAGCGGCACGACGAGCACGTTCGAGAGGGGGGCCACGAGGGAGAGCCGCTCGAAGTTCACGAGGATCACCGGCAGGGTCGTGACCTGCGCAGCCAGCGTCAGCGCCACCGGCTCGCGGAGCCACCCCGGCCACCGGCGAAGGCGGCCCTCGATCGCTCCGCCGAACCAGATCAACCCCGCGGTGGCGAGCAGCGACAGCTGGAACCCGACGTCCCACAGGACGGGCGGTGCGACGACGAGCATGACGAGCGCGGCGAGCCCGAGCGCCGATGTCGCGTGGGCCCGCGACCCGCCCAGCCGTCCGACGAGCATGGCCCCGGCCATCAGGGACGCCCGCACGACCGACGGGCTCGCTCCCGTCAGCAGCACGTACCCGCCGATCGCCGCCGCGGCAGCCAGCGCGGTCGTCCACTTCCCGCCGCGCGTCCGTTCCAGCGGCCGCACGAGCGCCATCACCAGCGCGGCGACGATGGCGATGTTCCAGCCCGAGATGGCGACGACATGGGTCAGGCCCGCGGCGGCGAAGGCCTCGTTGATCTCCGGCGCGATCGACGAGCGAACCCCGAGGAGGATGCCGGCGCCGAGGGCCGCCTCCGGCTCCGGGACGAGCTCGTTCAGGCCGTCGAGCAGCGTCCCGCGCAGCCCGGCGAGGGCAGCGCCGAAACTGCCGCCCGCCGACAGCTGGTCGGCTCCGCGAGCCCTGGCGATGGCGCCGATGCCCTGGCGCGCGAGGTACTCGCGATAGGCGAAGCCGTCGAAGTCCTCGGGCAGATCGACGCGCCCCGAGATGCCGATGCGGTCGCCTGCGTGCACGTCGTGGCCGCGCGGCAGCCACACGAGCAGCCGGTCCACGAACCGCCGCGGCTGTGCGGAGTCCTCGACCACGTCCGACAGCACCAGCTGAAGGCGATCGGCTCGTGGGCGAGGGTCGTCGACCACCACGCCCGACACCTGGTGGTCCTGCCCGTCTACCAGCGAGGCCACGGAACCGGTGGGGTCGACTGCGGCGAGGTCGGTGGTGAGGTGGCGCCAGGCCCCCGCGCCGCACCCGAGCACCGCTGCGCCCAGGACGATTGCCCACCACGAGCCTCCACGGAGGAGCGCCGCGAACGCGAACGCCAGGGCACCGCCCGTCGCAGCCGCCAGGGGAGGCGGGGCAATGCCGAGATCCGCGAACAGGATGCCGAGCGCGACACCGGCCAGGGTCGCGGGCAGGACGAAGCGGGCGGCCCCCACGGCTCAGCCCGCGGTGGCGACGCCCTGGATGTCCTCGAGCTGGCCGCGGTTGATCACGCCACGCGTCACCGCGTCCTCGAGGGAGACAAATGGCCGCTCCGTGCGCGCGGCGACGATCTTCTGGACCGTCACCGGGCCGATGCCAGGCAGCGCCTCGAGCTCCTCGGGCGTCGCGGTGTTCAGGTTGATCGGGCCGCCGGTCGAACCCCCGCCCCCAGGCGCAGCCGCGCTCGGAGCCGCCGCGACCACGGCGTCGCCGATGCGAGGAACGCGGACCTGCTGCCCGTCGGCGAGGGGTTCGGCAAGGTTCAGCGAAGCGGCGGCCTCGAGATCGGCGTCGACCCCGTACCCGCCCGCCGCGTCGATGGCATCCGCGACCCGGGATCCGGCCGGCAGCTCGCGGATGCCCGGCCTGGCGACGCCACCCTGCACGTCGACGACGATCGGACCGGCGCCGCCGGCCCCCGATGCCGCCGGTGTCGGCGCCGCGCTCGAGCTGACGAAGAGGCTTCCCTCGAGGCTCGGCGGGGGAGTGCCGAGCGAGGGGGCGAGGAGCATCCAGCCGGCCACCGCGACCAGGACCAGCGCGCCACCGCCGGCGGCGACCAGGATGCGATCGGAGCGGGACATGCGGCACCTCCGCGCTGGAGGCGAGCGGATCCGAGACGTTGCTGCGTCCGAAGCCCGGCACCCGGGCACTCGGCGCCGGGCCTCGGAAGCAGGTCCGCAGGCTACGGGAGCAACGCTTACCCGGCCGTTACCGCCCGGTTATCGCGAGTCCGTCGGTCAGTCCCGGGGCGTGACGACGTTCACGAGCCGGCCCGGGATGTGGATCACCTTGGCCGGCGCGCGTCCGGCCAGGTAGCGCTGGACATGCTCGGACGCCAGGGCCATCGACTCGATCTCCGAGGCAGGCGTGTCCGGCGTGACGACCAGCCGGTCGCGCAGCTTACCGTCCACCTGGACGGGCAGCTCGATCGTGTCGGATGCCGCCAGGGCCGGGTCGGCGACCGGCCAGGGCTGCTGGTGGATGCTGTATGCGCCACCCCGGCGCTCCCACAGCTCCTCGGCGACGTGCGGCGTGACCGGCGCCATCAGCTTCAGCAGCACCTCGACCGCCTCCCCGTATGCCTCGGATCCGGCCAGGCCGGCCTCGCGGGCGCGGATGATCGCGTTCGTCAGCTCCATCAGCTTGCTGATCGCGGTGTTGAAGTGCAGGTCCTCGTAGTCCTCGGCGACCGCGTCGATCGTCGTGTGCGTCGCGCGACGCAGTGCGCGGGTCAGCTCGTCGGCCTTCAGCACCACCTCGTCGGCGCGCGGGCCGCCGGTGCCGGGAATCTCGCCGGCCAGGCTCTGCTCGGGCATGCCCGGCACGTGGCCGTCCTGCATCGGCCGTCCAACGTCCCCGACGGTCGGCAGCGCCACGTTCCACACCCGCCCCAGCCAGCGATGGATGCCCTCGATGCCGGTGGGATTCCACGGGCCGCCCTGGTCCCACGGCCCGACGAACATCAGGAAGGCGCGGATCGAGTCCGATCCGTAGCGAGCGACGAGCTCGTCCGGCGCCTGGACGTTGCCGCGCGACTTGCTCATCCGGTTGTGGTCGGCGCCCAGGATCTGTCCCTGGTTGCGCAGCTTCAGGGTCGGCTCGTCGATCGAGACGAGCCCGAGGTCGCGCAGCGCCTTCGTGAAGAAGCGGAAGTACAGCAGGTGCATGACCGCGTGCTCGGCGCCGCCCCCGTACAGGTGGATCGGCATCCATTCGTCCACCTTGGCGCGGTCGAACGGGCCGTCGGTGAACTCCGGCGAGCAGTAGCGCAGGAAATACCAGGACGAGTCGACGAACGTGTCCATCGTGTCCGTCTCGCGGCGGGCGGGTTCGCCGCACACCGGGCAGGTGGCGTTCAGGAACTCGGCATGCGACTGGAGCGGCGACACGCCCGTCGGCGCGAAGTCCACGTCGACCGGCAGCACCACCGGCAGCTGGTCGTCGGGCACCGGCTGCGCGCCGTGCTCGTCGCAGTACACGATCGGGATCGGCGTGCCCCAGTAGCGCTGGCGGCCGGCCACCCAGTCGCGCTGGCGGTAGGTGACGGCGAACGAGCCCAGGCCGCGCCCCTCGAGCGCCCGCGTGATGGCGCCGATCGCCTCCGAGGCCGGCCTGCCGGTGAACTCGCCGGAATCGATCAGCACTTCGTCGGCGGTGTGCTCGACCAGCGCCTGCCCCTGGGGCAGCTCGCCGGAGGCGGGCGCCACCACGTAGCGGATCGGCAGGTCGAACTTCTGGGCGAACTCGTAGTCGCGCTGGTCGTGGGCGGGGACGGCCATGATCGCGCCGGTGCCGTAGCCGGGCAGCACGTAGTCGGCGATCCAGATCGGGATCCGCTCGTTCGTCATCGGGTTGATGGCGTGGGCGCCGATGAACACACCGGTCTTCTCGCCTTCGGTGCTCATCCGCTCGATCTCGGTCTCGCGGCGCGCATCGGCCACGTAGGCGTCGACCTCGTCGCGGCGATCGTCGGTGGTCAGCACCGAGACCAGCGGATGCTCCGGCGCCAGGACCATGAACGTCGCGCCGAACACCGTGTCCGGACGGGTCGTGAAGACGCGGATGGCCTCGACGTCATCGGGCTCGGTGGCGAAGTCGATCTCGGCGCCCTCGGAGCGGCCGATCCAGTTCGTCTGCATCAGCTTGATCGGCTCCGGGTAGTCGAGGCCGTCGAAGCTCAGCAGCTCGTCGCTGTAGCTGGTGATGCGGAAGTACCACTGCTCCAGGTCGCGCTTCTCGACCTGCGTGCCGCAGCGCCAGCAGCGCCGCTCGGTGCCCTCGACCTGCTCGCGGGCCAGCACGACCTTGTCCTTCGGGCACCAGTCGACCGTGCCCATGGCCTTGTAGGCGAGGCCCGCCTCGTACAGCTTCAGGAACAGCCACTGCTGCCAGCGGTAGTAGTCGGGATCGCAGGTGACGACCTCGCGCGCCCAGTCGAAGCTGGCGCCCATGAGCCGCATCTGGCGGCGCATGTTGTCGATGTTCGAGGACGTCCAGGTCGCCGGGTGGATGCCGCGGTCGATGGCCGCGTTCTCGGCGGGCAGCCCGAAGCCGTCGAAGCCCATCGGGAACATGACGTTGAAGCCCTGCATCCGATGCATGCGCGCCACGATGTCGGGGCCGGTCATCGCGTACCAGTGGCCGACGTGCAGGTCGCCCGACGGGTACGGGTACATCGTCAGGTCGAAGCGCTTCGGCCGCGGGTCGTCGTCACGGGCGGCGTAGATGCCGTCGGCCTCCCAGCGCTGCTGCCACTTCGCCTCGAAGGCGGCCGGGTCGTAGCGCTCCGCGCGCCGCGCGCGCGTTGTCGTCTCGGTCATGAGCCGTCTCCCTTCGGGAACCATGCCATCAGCACCTCGTCGCGGAACCGGTCGCCGGAGCGGTACTGCATGCGCCGCACGCCCTCGCGGACGAAGCCGCGCTTCAAGTAGACCGCGATGGCGCGCTCGTTGTCGGGAAACACGCCAAGGCTGACCTTGCGCAGCCCGCGCTCCAGCGCCCAGCGCTGGGCCGCCTCCACCAGCTCCGAGCCGATGCCGACGTCGCGCCAGTCGTGGGCGATGCAGATCGACAGCACCCCGATGTGCTCGGTCGCCACGCCGCGGTCGACGTTGACCAGGACGTTCCCGACCACTTCGCCGTCCGCCTCCGCGACCAGTGCCAGGTGCTCGTTCGCGCGGATCAGCTCGCTGATCCAGAAGGCTTCCGACGGCTCGCTCACCGATCCGGGCGTGGCGATCAGCCAGCGGCCCTCGGTGCGGACCTGCGCGAACAGGCGGGCAAGCGAGCGCCCGTCGGTCGGCCGGCCGGGACGCAGCGACCAGCGCCGGCCGTCCCGCGCCGTCTTCGCCTCGCCACTCCCGGTCGCGATCATTCTCGTCGCCTCGTTCAGACACACAACGAACCCCTCCGTCGCCAGGACGAAGGGGCTCACATCTTCGCGGTACCACCTGAGCTTGACCGCCGGCCCCAATCGAAGGGGTGGTGGAGCTGGGGGGACTCGAACCCCCGACCCCCTGCATGCCATGCAGGTGCTCTCCCAGCTGAGCTACAACCCCACGGATTCCGTCGGTCCACTCGTTCGGCCCGATATCGGAGGCCGGATCCGGCTCGGTCGCCCGAGCTGCTCGGCAGGTGAGTTCCACGTTCCTCGTGCGCCGGCTTCCACCGATCCCGGCTCGCTCTCCACGAGGGGCAGCGCGTACTGCTCCCGCGTCATCGCATCGGCGTGGAGGATATCACAGGCCCTCCGATGGGCTCAATCCGCGCCCACCTTGGGCTGGCGCCCCACGGTGCTGCTTGCCCGCGGAGTACCAGCCACTTCCCGACCGACGTTCCCGCCCGCGACAGCCAGCAAGCTCGCCCCCGAGATGTCCGTCTGCATGGCCGTTCGTCCCGCCCGCGGGCAACTTCGGCCACTTCCTGGCCGATCCTCCCGCCCGGCGCAACTGCCGCCGTGTTTCGGCAGCCTGGGGCCTTGACACGGATCGTATATTCACAATATGACTCGTATCACCAATCGTCGGGCGCGCGGGTACCAGAGCGAGTTGCGGGCGGAGCAGGCGGAGGAGACCCGGTCGCGGATCCTCGAAGCGGCACTGCGAGTCATGGCAACGGGCCTGGCCAGCCTGTCCGTCCCGGCCGTCGCGCGCGAGGCGGGGGTATCGGTCCCGACCGTGTACCGGCACTTCGGGACGAAGGCCAACCTCCTTGCGGAGATGTATCCACACGCGGCCCGGCGAGCCGGGCTCGATGGCGTGCCGGATCCGTCGGCCGTGCGGGACGTCAAGAGTGCGGTCCGCGCGGTGATCGAGCGCCTCGACGCCCTGGATGACGTGAGCCGCGCGGCCTTTGCCAGTCCGATCGCCGACGAGGTGAGGCACGCCACGATGCCGTCCCGCTTCGCCAGGATTCGCCGGCTGGGCGAGTCGATCGAGCCGCCGCTGTCCAGCGCCGACCTGGATCGGATCACCCGGCTGCTGGTCGTCCTCATCTCCCAATCGTCACTGCGGACCTGGCGGGACCACCTCGGGGTATCTGCGGACCAGGCGGCGGATGACGTCGACTGGATCCTGCGTGCCGCCATCGCGGCTGCACGATCGGAGGAGGCCCAATGAGCGCATCGCCCGTTCGACGTCTCCGCGAGGTGCGCATGACTGATGCGGGCGAGGTCGGCGGCAAGGCCGCCAGCCTCGGCGAGCTGTTCGCCGCCGGCGTCCGCGTACCCGACGGTGTCGTCGTGACGGCGGCGGCACTCCCCGGGCCGGAGCGACGCCAGGGGCTCGCCGACAGCGCCCGGGAGCTCGGTCCGGGGCCGTTCGCCGTTCGGTCGAGCGGGATCTCCGAGGACGGCGTCGATCGTTCGTTTGCGGGCATGTACGAAACCGTGCTCGACGTTGCGCCGGATGACCTGGGCACCGCTGTCGACCGCTGCCTGGCCAGCGCGCGCGGGGCGCCGGTCGCCGAGTACCAGCGCGACGCCGATCGCCGCATGGCGGTGATCGTCCAGCGCATGGTCATGCCGGTCGCCGCCGGCGTCGCACTCACCGCCGATCCGATCACCGGCGACCGCGAGTCGTGCATCGTGACCGCGGTGCAGGGCCTGGGCGATCGGCTGGTCTCGGGCGTGGCCGCCGGCGACGAATGGGTCGTCCGTGGCCGGGAGGCAGTCGCGCGGCGGAGGCCCGAATCGGCGATCGGAGCGAGGCAGGCACTCGAGATCGCACGCGAGGCGCGAGGGATCGCGGACGCCCGCGGGATGCCGCAGGACGTGGAGTGGGCGATCGACGGAGACCGGGTGCTCTGGATCCTCCAGGCGCGACCGATGACGGCCCTCCCCCCGCAGGTGTCATGGGTTTCGCCGGCGCCCGGCGCGTTCACCCGTCAGTTCCGGCTCGGCGAGTGGATCGGCGCGCCCGTCACGCCGCTGTTCGAGTCGTGGCTGCTGAGCGCGATGGAAGAGGGGATGCACGCCTGGTTCTTCGCGCAGATCGGGCAGCGCGCGCCGGCGCCACACCACGTGGTGGTCAACGGCTGGTATTTCTACTCGCTCAACTGGGTGGGGCCAGCGGCCATCATCCGCAACCTGCCGCGGATGCTCTGGCACCTGGCCCGACACCCCCGGCGCGTGGCGGGCATCAGCGCGTCGACCGTGCGGCACAGCTTCCCTGTCGTCGAGCGCGAGTGGCGTGCGGACTTCCGACCGCGGTATCGCGCCGCAGTCCATGACGCCGAGGCTCGGGTCGAAGGGCTGCCCGTTGGTGAGCTCCCCGGGCTGATCGACGAGCTGGCCGAGGTGGCCGGCGAGGCCTTCGGGTGGCTCGCGGCCCTGGCCGGCGCCGCGTACAAGATGGAGATGAATCTCGCCAGGTTCTACCGGCGCCACCTGCACCCGTCGCTGGGCGGCAGCCACCTCCCCCTGGTGGCCGGATTCGGGACGCACTCTGGACGTGGCGCGCACGCGGTTGCGTCGCTCGACTGGTGGTATCCGGCGTCCGCTCCTCCGTCTGCGCCGCCAGCCAACGTACACCGACACCTCAAGGAGGCGAGGCACGCGGCCGAGGAGGCCTCCTTTGCCGCGCTGGCCTCGTCGCCCCGTCGCCTGGCGGCCTTCCGCCGCCTCCTCGCCGATGCCCAGTACCTCGTCCCGCTTCGCGAGACGCAGGTCGGCGAGCTGACCACCCCCTGGCCGGTCATGCGGCGCGCGGTGATCCGGATCGGGGAGGCGCTCGTCGAGCACGGCGTGATCGGAGAGGTCGACGACGCCTTCTTCCTCAGGCGGGAGGAGGCGCTCACTGCGATCGAGCACGGCCGCCTGGAGGCGGGGGTCGACGTGGCCAACCGGCGGGCCAGGCTCGCCGAGCAGGCACGCCTCGTGCCGCCACTGCTCATCGGTTCCGTCAACCCGGTCCTGAGGCGAGTGTGGGACGCCTTCCCGCGCATGCTGGGTGCCGCACCCTCGGCGACGGCGCTGGTCAGCGGGTCGCCCGCCTCGACGGGCCGGGCGACCGGCCCGGTGCGCGTCATCCGTGGCCCGGACGAATTCGACGAGCTCCAGCCGGGCGATGTCCTCGTGGCGCCGATGACCGCGCCGGCCTGGACGCCGCTGTTCAGCCGCGCCGCCGCGGTGGTGACCGACGTGGGGAGTGCGGCGGCGCACGCCTCGATCATCGCCCGTGAATACGGGATTCCCGCCGTCGTCGGCTGCGGGGACGCGACCGCCCGGCTGCGGACCGGGATGCGCGTCACGGTCGACGGCAGCACCGGCAACGTCGAGCCCGAGTAGATCGGCCGGCACCCACTGTATCGGAGGACCCGAGCCATGCACCGCACTCACGCGGAAACCCGCCCGATGGGCATCGTCGTCATCGCAATCGTCGAGCTGACCCTCACGACGGCCGCCATTCACCTCACCCTCGGAGGGCTCCTCTTCACGCTCAACGCCGTCGGGTACGCGGTGCTTGCCGCGGCGATGGTCGTGATCGCGACCGTTCCGCACCGGCTCGTGCGTCGGTTCGACTGGTTGCCTCGGGTCGGCCTGGCGGCGTACACGCTGGCCACGATCGGCGGCTATCTCGTCATGGGACCCTACTTCACACTGGGGTGGGTCGCGAAGGCAATCGAGGTCGCCATCCTGATTCTGCTCGTTGCCGACCTCCACCGAGCGTATGGATCACCCGCCGGCCTGGCGCGCGACGCCCTCGCGTCGGTCGGCCTCGGCCGCCGGCGCGGCCCATCCGTCTCGCTTGATGGTCGGCTGACCTGACTCAGACGGTGCCGGTGGTCGCGAAGCGCGCGCGGACGCGCTCGAGGCTGGCCTCGATGTCGCCCCGGGCGGCCGAGGCGATCATCGGCTCCATGAAGGACGTGAGGCCCGAGCCGCGGATCTCCATGCTGAACGCGAGGTCGGTGGCCCGCCCCTCCTCGGCCGGCGCGAGGGCGAGGACGGCCTGCGCCTTGACCCCGCTCACCTCGCTTCCGATCCCGAGTCGGCGCGGGGGGTCGAACTCGTTCACGATGAGCGGCGCATCGAGGCGCTGGCCCATGAGCTGCCGGGTGACCGTCGCGGTCGAGCCGATGCCCATCGGTCCGTCGGAGGTGCGGCGGGCGGCCGTGACGCCGCCCTGCCACTCTGCGACGTTGTCCAGGTCCGAGAGGTAGGCGAAGACCTCGTCGGGCGGGGCCGGAATGCGGGCGGAGTTTTCGACGCGCTGCATCGGTTCACGGTAGCGGATGATGGCGAGCATGATCCGCCGCCTCGTCCACGCCATGGGCCTGACCGCGCTCGGCGGTCTCGTCGTCTGGACGATGGTGGCCGTCGTGGCCTGGCGGGTCGACGACGCGCGGCTCGACCTCCCGGCGGTGCTGCTCCTGTTCGGCCAGCTGGTGATCGTGCCGCTCGGCATGGGCCTGCTCGATGGAGGCGATCCACCGATCGCAGTCGCGTTGGATCGGGCCGGGCGGGTGGGCGTTCGCGTGGGCAGCGTGGCAGCGTTGGCGGCACTGGCCCTGCCGCGCGGTGAGCTCTCGGCAGCCGTGGCGGCGCTCTACCTGCTGCCCGTATCGGTCATCGGGCTGGCGGCCCTGCTGCGCTTCGCCGCCGATCGCCGAGGCCGGGTGCCGGCCGTCGCCGACGTGGCGGCGGCCGGTTTCCTCGTGGTGGGGGCCGTCTTCTTCGTCGTCCACCGCCAGGGAATCGGCGTGCTCGGCATGCCGGAGCACATCATCCAGCTGACCGCCGTCCACTTCCATTTCACCGGCTACGGCCTGGGGCTCATGGCCGGTGCGCTGGCGCACCGATCGTCCGCCGTGGGCGGCATCGGTGTGGCATTCCTAGTCGCCGGCATGGTCGTCACGCCCATCGGCTTCCTCACCCTCCCGCCGATCCAGGCGCTCGGCGCGATCCTGGTGGTCGGCGCGCTGCTGGTGGTCGCGGTCGGAACGGTCATGGCGTTGGGACGAATTCGCCCCGGAGCCGCGCGACGCCTGCTGTTCGTCTCGTCGGTGTTCGCGTGGCTGGTTGGCGGGATGGCCGCCGTCTACGCGGTCAGCGAGGCGTCCGGAAGCCCGGCCATCCCGCTCGTCGCGATGGCCGGCCTGCACGGCACGTTCGCCGCGATCGGCGTCGTGTTCTGCGGCCTGCTGGGCTGGCGTCTGGCTGCAGACCGCTAGCCGGGCAGCAGCGTTGCCGCCGATGCGGACTGGCGCGCGATGCGCGCCAGCGCCCGGATGAACGTCGGCGACGTGTTGAGGGACTCGATGCGGGCGAACGCCAGTCCGACCGTCTCGGCCTGCTCCCGCGCCCCGATGTCGACGTCGTACAGGATCTCGAGGTGGTCCGACAGGAACTGGATCGGGGCGACCAGCACGGCGGCGTGGCCGGCGTCCCGCAGCGCGGGCAGCAGATCGCTGAAGTCCGGCGTCATCCACTCGCCGGGCTCGTGGCCGGCTGACTGCCAGCAGAACCACCATCGGTCACGACCAAGTCCGGCCGCCGCCGCCACCAGCTCCGCGGTCTCGCTGAGCTGCTCCAGGTATGCCGGCTCGCCGTCCGCGACGCGCCGCGGGAGGGAGTGGGCGGTGAGCAGCACCGGCACATCCGCCGGCAGTTCGTCGAGGGCGGTGCGGATGCGCTCCGCGACGGCTTCGAGGAAGGCGGGCTCCCGGAACCAGGCCGGCGCGAGTCGGACGGTCGGTGCGGCCGGGCCCAGCTCCTCGGCCGCCTCCTCGATGGCGCGCCGATAGCCGGCCATGAGCAGCTCCGAGTACTGCGGGCTCATGACGATGGCGGTGACCTCGCTGCAGCCGAGATCAGCCAGCCGCCGCAGTCCTTCGGCGACGGACGGGTCGCTGAACCGCATGCCGACCGTCGCGCAGCCGTCGATCCCGTCCTCGCGCAGCCGGCCCTCGACGGCCGCCGCCTGGTCGCGCGTGATCGGAATGAGCGGCGAGCCACCGATGAGCTCGTACCGGCGCCGGAACTCGTCGACCAGCTCCTGCGACGGAGCGCGCCCACCCCGCACAGCGGCGAGGTACTCGGGAAGGTCGTGGAGGTCGGCCGCCGGGGAGCCGTAGCTCATCAGCAGCACTCCGAGGCGTGGCTCACTCATCGGGCCGACTCCGCGTGAACGAGCTCCACGAGCTGACGGAGCAGAGCGGGGTCGGAATCGGGGAGCACGCCGTGGCCCAGGTTGAAGACATGGCCGGGCCGGTTGGCGGCGCGGCCGAGGACATCGCGCGCGCCCTCGGCCATCGGCTCGAACCCGGCGAGCACGCGCGTCGCGTCGAGATTGCCCTGGATGCCACGTTCGAAGCCGATCCGCTCCCACGCCACGTCCAGGAGCTGGCGGTGATCGATGCCGAGGAGGTCGCCCCCGGCCTCGGCCATCTCCTCCAGCAGCGAGGCCGTGGCGGTGCCGAAGTGGATCGTCGGCGCGCCGCGCACCTCGGCGAAGATCCGCGCCACGTGCGGCTTCACGTAGGTGGCGTAGTCGGCGGGCGACAGGCCGCCGACCCACGAGTCGAACAGCTGCACGACGTGCACGCCGGCATCGATCTGCGCGTTCAGGTAGCGCACGACGACGGTCGACAGCTTCTCCATGAGCGCGTGCCACGCCTCCGGCTCGCCGAACATGAAGGCCTTCGCGATCGGATAGTCGCGTGAAGGCCGTCCCTCGATGAGGTAGCAGGCCAGGGTGAATGGCGAGCCGCTGAAGCCGATGACAGCCGTCCGGCCCTCGAGCTCGCGCCGCACGAGACGAATCGCGTCCATCACGAACGAGACCTCGGCCTCGGGCTCGATGAGCCGCAGGCGGTCGACGTCGGCGCGCGAGCGGATCGGCGCATGGATGATCGGGCCGATCTCCGGCTGGATCTCGAGGCTGACGCCCATCGGCTCCAGCGGCAGCATGATGTCCGCGAACAGCACCGCCGCATCGACCCCGAAGGCGTCGACCGGCATCACGGTGACCTCGGCGCACAGCTCCGGGGTCTTGGCCAGGGTCAGGATCGGATAGGTCTCGCGAAGCCTCCGGTAGTCGACGAGGCAGCGGCCGGCCTGGCGCATGAACCAGACCGGCGTGCGATCGGGTTGCTGGTGGGCCAGTGCTGCGCGGAAGCGCGCCTCGCCGGTCCAGGTGGCGGGTGGGGTGAAGGGGGAAGCGGTATCGAGCATCAGTCCTCGGCGGGGGTGGGGGACGGGCCGGCGCCCAGCGGCGGTGTGGGGCCGGCCTTATCGGAGTCAGTCACGTGGTACGGGTCGCGCAGTTGCACCGGCTCCGCCGTGCCCCGGACTCGGAGATTGATCAGCTCCACGAAGACGCTGAAGGCCATCGCGAAGTAGATGTAGCCCTTCGGGATGTGGAACTCGAGACCCTCGGCCACCAGCGAGGTGCCGATGAGCAGCAGGAAGCTCAGCGCCAGGATCTTCACGGTCGGGTGACGGTTCACGAAGTTGCTGATGGAGCCGGCGCTGACCATCATCACCCCGACCGCGATGACGACCGCCGCGATCATCACCCACAGGTCGTCCGCCATGCCGACCGCGGTGATGACCGAGTCGAGGCTGAAGACGATGTCCAGCAGCATGATCTGGACGATCACGCTCGCGAAGGAGGTGACCTTCGCACCCGCGCCGGTCGCATGCTCCTCGCCCTCGAGCTTGCCGTGGATCTCGAGCGTCGACTTTCCGAGCAGGAACAGGCCGCCGACGATCAGGATGATGTCCCGGCCGCTGATCTCCATGCCGATGATCTCGAAGAGCGGCGCCGTCAGGCCGATGACCCAGGAGATCGCGAACAGCAGTGCGATGCGCATGAGCATCGCGGCCGCCAGGCCCACGGTGCGGGCCCGGCCCTGCTGTTCCTCCGGCAGCTTCCCGGACAGGATGCTGATGAAGATGATGTTGTCGATGCCGAGCACGATCTCGAGCACCGTGAGGGTGACGAGGGCGACAACCCACGTCCCCGGATCCGCCAGGAATTCGAACACGTCTCTCTACCGCTCCCTACCCAATGCAGCTGCGACCGCGAAAGCGTCGCCTGCCGCCCGCAGCGTAGCGTCGAGATCCGCGCGCGTGTGCGCGCTCGACACGAACCACGCCTCTTGCTGGCTTGGTGGAAGCAGGAAGCCTGCCTGCAGCATGGCGTGGAAGAAGGCGGGGTGGGTACCGTCCTCCAGAAACACCGTCAGCAGGCTCGCCACCCGGCTGATCCAGACCGATGCACCCGCAGCTCGCGCGGCTTCCGCAAGGCCATGCTCCAGCGCTTCCGTCGTCTCCTCCAGGGATGCGTAGGTGGCATCGGTCAGGAGGTCGAGCGTCGCGGCACCGGCGGCCATGGCCAGCGGATTCCCCGACAGGGTGCCGGCCTGGTACACGGGGCCCTCGGGGGCGACCAGCCGCATGAGGTCGGCCCGGCCACCGTAGGCGCCGACCGGCAGCCCGCCGCCGATGATCTTGCCGAGCACCACGAGGTCGGGCGTCACGCCGAAGCGCTCCGTGGCGCCGCCACGGGCGATCCGGAACCCGGTGATCACCTCGTCGAAGATCAGCAGCGTGCCGTGCCGCGCGGTGATCTCGCGCAGCCCTTCGAGATAGCCGGGCGCGGGCGGCACGACGCCCATGTTCGCCGCCACGGGCTCGACGATCACCGCGGCCACCTCACCGGTTCCGACCAGCTCCTCGGCGGCCGCTAGGTCGTTGTACGGTGCGACCAGGGTGTCTGCAACGGCGGCGGCGGTGACGCCGGCGCTGGCCGGCATGCCGATCGCGCCGGATCCCGGCTCGACGAGCAGGGCATCGGCGTGTCCGTGGTACCCGCCGGCCATCTTGACGATCCGGTCGCGCCGCGTCGCGGCGCGCGCGAGGCGAATGGCGCTCATGGCCGCCTCGGTTCCGGAGCTGACGAACCGCAGCCGCTCGACATGCGGCATCGCTTCGACGATGCGCTGGCCGAGCTCCAGCTCACCCGGGTTCGGGGCGCCGTAGCTGGCCCCCCGCGCTGCGGCCGCCTGGATGGCGGCGACGACCGCCGGATGAGCGTGACCGACGATCATCGGCCCCCACGAGCCGACATAGTCGATCAGCTCGTTGCCGTCCACGTCCCACACACGCGCGCCGCTGGCCCGCTCGATGACTCGTGGCGTGCCGCCCACCGCCCCGTAGGCACGGACGGGCGAGCTCACGCCGCCGGGGAAGAGGCGCTCGGCGCGAGCCATCAACGCCGCGGACAGCTCGGTTCCGGTGACCGTCGTCACGCGGCGCGCCCGTCGGACAGCAGTGCCAGGATCTCGCGCAGCGGACGATGGATGCCGGTGATGATCGGCGTGTCGCGCACCGTCGAGCGCCGAGACTCGGTCGCGCGCAGGTCGCGAACGAGGTCCTGGAAGGCAACCAGGTCATCGGTCTCGTAGGCGACGATGAACTCCTGGTCGTCCAGCCCGAAGCTGTAGGCCAGGAGCTGGCGGACCTGCGGGTACGCGTGGCCGACCCGCATGTGGCCCTTCATCACCTCCTGGCGCTCCTCGGCAGAAGCGAGGTACCACTCGATCGACTTCGTGAACGGGTAGACGACGAGGTATCGGGAGCGCTCGCCGCTGAACAGCGACTGCTCCTGGGTCGTCGGCCGCTTCACGTACTGGCTTGGCCGGGTGAGGCCGATCATGCTCATCGCCGGCGCCAGCCAGCGCCCGAGGCCCGATGCGCGAAGGTCCGCCGCCGTCTCCTCGATCGCCTCCAGCGAGTCGCTCATGCGCCACAGCAGCAGGTCGCCCTCGGCGCGCAGGCCGATGGTCGAGTAGCTGTGCTGCAGCAGGCGCTGCTCGGCCCGGGTGGCCGCGTGCGAGAAGTCCTCCGCACCGGATGCGCGCTCGGCGGCGGGCAGGCGACGCCAGGCCGGGTCGAGCCGGAGGTGCCAGGCGTGAACGAAGCGCTCGTCGCTCACTCGGCCATCCACGCCGCGGCCTCGGCGGCGAAGTAGGTGACGATGATCCCGGCGCCGGCCCTCGCGATGGAGGTCAGCGACTCGAGCGCCGCGGCGCGCCGGTCCAGCCACCCGCGCTCCGCTGCCGCGCAGATGGCGGCGTACTCCCCCGACACCTGGTAGGCCGCGATCGGCAGGTCGATCGCGTGGCGGACGGCGGCCACGAGGTCCAGGCAGGGGAGGGCCGGCTTGATCATCACCATGTCGGCGCCCTCCGCGACGTCGGCCGCGATCTCGCGCATCGCCTCACGGCCGTTGGCGGCGTCCATCTGGTACGCGCGCCGGTCTCCGAAGGCGGGAGCGGAGTCGGCGGCGTCGCGGAACGGCCCGTAAAAGGCCGATGCGTGCTTGGAGGCATAGGCGAGGACCGCCGTATCGCTCGAGCCTGCCGCGTCGAGCGCCGCGCGGATGGCCGCCACCTGGCCGTCCATCATCGCCGAGGGTGCCACGATGTCCGCGCCGGCTTCGGCCAGCACGACGGACGCCTGGGCCAGCCGCGGCAGCGTGGCATCGTTGTCGATCGTCGCATCGCGCAGGATGCCGCAATGGCCGTGCGACGTGTACTCGCACAGGCAGACGTCGGCGATCACGGCCAGCTCGTCACCGAGCTCGGCACGCAGCGCCCGAATGGCGGCCGGCACCGGGCCATCCGGGTCCCAGGCGCCGGATCCCCCGGCGTCCTTTGCGGCCGGCAGGCCGAACAGCAGGACCGATCGGACGCCTGCATGGATGAGTCCATGCGCCTGACGCACGACCTCGTCCGGGCTGAGTCGATGCTGCCCGGGCATCGAGGCGATCTCCTCGCGGATGCCCGTCCCCGGGCGCACGAACAGCGGCGCCACGAGCATCGAGGGGTGGAGGCGGGTCTCGCGC
>Ga0299913_10000416_pt1 | contig 26565 bp, 24 predicted proteins | sample RVTome_9_FD_201360 | JGI IMG/M metagenome (GOLD analysis project Ga0299913, IMG submission 201360) | Soil microbial communities from uranium-contaminated site in the Upper Colorado River Basin, Wyoming, United States - RVT155D38 (version 2) ... | reverse complement strand
CCCCATAGGTGAGCTGAATCCGGCTCCGCACCATGGCACGCTCTACCCGGCCAACTTCGATATCGCCGCGCTCATCGAGGTCGATCTCCCACAAGATTGCCGGCCGGTCGCGATCGGGCAGCAGGCTGGCCCGACCCTCGGACAGCTCTTCGGGGTAGAGCGGTGTTCTGACGTCGGGGGCATAGAGGGTCTGGCCCCGATCCCATGCCTCGGTGTCGATCGCACGACCCGGCCGCACGAACGCACCCACGTCGGCGATGGCGTACCGGACTGTGTATCCACCGGACCGGCGGCTTAGGTGCAGAGCCTGATCGAGATCGCGGGAGCCGGGCGGGTCGATCGTGACAAAAGGGATGTCGGTGGCGTCTCGTTCGGTGGGCCGGGGTTCGGCGGCCTCGACCTCGGCCATGACCTCGGGACTGAAACCTTCCGGTATCTGTCTTTCCTCACGGATCAAGCCCAGGCCCGCTTCGACAACTGCGTCCGGGGCGGTGAATCTGAGCTGACGGAGTGGCATCGCCGGGAATGGTAAGACTGCCGTTGGCCTGTGTGACTTCACGTATCGTTACGCCGATGAGCGAAACAGACCTCCGCGATTGGGACCGGCGTTACGCCGAAGATGGCGTTTCCCCGTTGGATGAGTCCGGCCCGCCCCCGGAATTCGCTGCCCACGAGGAACTCTTCCCGACGGAAGGCAATGCGCTTGAGCTGGCCTGTGGCCGGGGACGTACTGCGGTGTGGCTTGCCGGGCGGGGTATGGACTACCGCGGAGTGGACATATCTCCCGTCGCTATCGATCTTGCCCACCAACTCGTAGCTCACCAAGGCCTATCCGAGCGGTGCCGATTTGAGGTCCACGATCTCGACGATGGCTTGCCGGAGGGTCCGCGGGTCGACCTCCTTTTCTGTTACCTGTTCCGGGACCCCACGCTCGACCAGACGATGGTCGATCGTCTCAAACCTGGCGGGTTGCTGGCGACTGCGGTCCTGAGCGAAGTGGGTGCCGAACCGGGCAGGTTCCGGGCACGACCAGGCGAGTTGAGGGATGCGTTCGGCACCTTGGAGATCCTGGTCGACGACGAAGGCGACGGGATGGCCTGGCTGATCGGGAGACGGCGGGAATAGGAGCGTTTTCGGGACATGGGTGGGGAAGTCAGTTCAGCTGTGGTGGGGCCTTCCGCTTTTGGTATAGCGGTGGCCGAGGGCGCTGGTCCATAGATAGTCGCCTCCGGCGATCCGCTGATAGGTCCAGCCAAACCGGTGTCGGCCGACGTGGTGGTGGCGGCAGCCCGGGGTGAGGTCTTCTGTGTTGGTCCGGCCGGTTTCGGCCCACGGTTTGGTGTGGTCGATATCACATTCGTTGGCGGGCATCCGACATCCGGGGAAAATACAGGTCAGGTCTCGCAGTTCGACGTGTCGGTGTTGGCTGGTGTTGGGTCGGCGCTTTGTCGTTCCGAAGTGGATGGGCATCCCCGTTTTCGGGTCGGTGACCCTGAACCTCCACTCCGATGCTTCCTGTTGTTCGGTGACTTGGCGGGCGATGTCGGCGATCACCGGTCCGAACCCGGCTAGTTCGCCTGCCCGGTCGGCGAGTCCTGTCAGGGTTTCGAGGTCGACGTGGAGGTTGACGGTGCCTTTACGTCTCGACTGGTGTGCGGAGTTCCCGGAGAGCAGGTCGAGTGCGATGTCAGCCCGCAGTTGGTCCATCGACCTGGTTTCACCCTGAACGTGGAGGGTTCTTGCAAGACTGTTGATCCGCTCCAACGCAGCCGCCGCCCTATCAGGTGCGATGTCAGCAAGAATGATGTTGGCGGTCCCGTCCACAGTGGGTTCTGAGACCAGGCGACGGTCGTCCAAAGCGGTTTGGTACCGGTTCTTGGCGGCTTCGGGTTCGATTTCGAAACACAATTTCTGGACCCTGGCCCGAAGCTCGCCGGTAGTCAACTGATGAGCGGTGGCGATCACTTGGTTGACCACCTGGCGGGCTTGGGGTTCGGTGAGGTGACTGGTCCCGTTGACCAACACCCTCGCCCTCCGGACGTCAATCTCACCCGACAAGAGGGCTTCGCCGACAGCGGGGAGACGTGTTTTCAGAATATGTGCAAAGTCGACTTCGGTTTCGGCCATCCGCCGGGTCAAACGCAACGCCGACTGAACTTCCATCGCAGCAGCATCTAACCCGAACTCGAGTTCACCGTCCCATTCGACCATGATCTCGGCTAGCTCAGCCATGTTCTCATAAGCCTTCGCCGCGAAGTGAGACGCCAGTTTCTGGTGAGCCTGGAGGACCAGCACCTGGTCGTACCCGGAAAGCTCCCCAGGGTCGGCCACCGAAAGGAAGGCAGCCAACTCGGGTCCGGGCTCCTGATCCAAAAGACCCGCCGGGAACACTGACCTATGGTTCTCCTTCAATTCACCCTCGAACATATGTTCGAATCGTACAAAACGCCCATGACAGAATCAATCCCCCGGTTGCCCAATTCGAGATTTTTTCTGCGAGCATCACTCGCATGTCGGACGATGGAGCCCTGGTCCTGATCACCTGCGGTAGCGAAGACGAAGCCCGCAGCATCGCCAGACATCTGGTCGAGCAACGACTTGCCGCCGGCGTCCAGATCATCCCGATTTCGAGCATCTATACCTGGGAAGGCGACATCGTCGATGACCAGGAACACCTCCTCATCTGCAAGACCCGCATTGACTGCTACGACGTCATCGACTCGGAAGTGACCGAACGCCACTCCTACGAGGTTCCCCCGATCCTCATGCTCGAGATCGACCGGGCAAGCGGCCCTTACCTGGATTGGATTACGGCAAATACCACGTATTGAGTGCTCAACAGATTCAACATTCCCCCTTGCCTATAATGGGATAATGGGTATTGTGGAATGTATGGCAGACCGAGTGCACCTATCCGTCGACGGACGGGGAAGGATCTCCGTACAGAAGCTCGGATTCGAACCGTCCTCGGTCCTTGTCGCCGAACGCAACGAAGACGGTTCGGTCATCCTTCGACAGGGAAAAGTCCTCACTGAGGCCGAGATTGACTTTCTGAGTTCGCCGGAGTCCCGACATAGCCTGGACAGAGGGGTGAAGGACATAAAGCACAAGAGGATTGACCCCCCGCGCAGAAGCCGATAGTTCTCAACCCCTGGACCCGAGGGCCCGCTATCGCCAGCCGAGGGCGGGGGCCACGTATTTGAGGATGCTCTCCAGGGCGTGGGCGTTGTAGTCGACGCCAAGTTGGTTGGGGACGGTGAGGAGGAGGGTGTCGGCGGCGGCGATCGCCTCGTCCTGGGCGAGTTGCTCGACGAGGGCGTCTGGCTCGTCGGCGTAAGAGCGGCCGAATATCGCCCGGGTGTTCTCGTCGATGTATCCGATCTGGTCACTCTCCGACCGGCCGCCGCCCCCGAAGTAGGCACGATCGCGGTCATCGACCAGGGCGAAGATGCTCCGACTCACCGACACTCTTGGCTCCCGTTCGTGACCGGCGGCCGTCCATGCCTCGCGATAGACGTCGATCTGTCGCTTCTGCTGGATGTGGAGCGGTTCCCCGCTCTCGTCGAATTTGAGTGTTGAGGTCTGCATATTCATCCCCAGCTCCGCCGCCCACACTGCCGTGTCGTCGGAGCCGGATCCCCACCAGATCCGCTCCCTGAGGCCAGACGAGTGCGGCTCGATGCGGAGCAGACCCGGCGGGTTGGGGAACATCGGCCGGGGATTGGGTCGGGCGAACCCCCGTCCGTCGAGCAGCATGAGATATGCCTCGGTGTGACGTCGAGCCATGTCGGCGTCGGACTCGCCTTCTTCGGGGTCGTATCCGAAGTACCGAAAACCGTCGATCACCTGCTCTGGCGAGCCGCGGCTTATCCCGAGTTGGAGACGACCGCCAGCGATGATGTCGGCGGCGCCCGAATCCTCGATCATGTAGTGGGGGTTCTCGTAACGCATGTCGATGACAGCCGTGCCGATCTCGATCTTGCTCGTCTGTGCGCCGACTGCGGCGAGCAGCGGGAATGGTGAGCCGAGCTGCTGGGCGAAGTGGTGGACCCTGAAGTATGCGCCGTCGACACCGAGCTCTTCGGCCGCCTCTGCCAACTCGATTGACTGCAAGAGTGCGTCAGAAGCGGTCCGGACCATCGAGTGTGGGGAGTCGGACCAGTGGCCGAAGGACAGAAAACCGATCTTCTTCACAACCCGATGTTAGGGGCGTCTTGATCACGTTCTGTTTTCCGCAGGCCACGCTTCTCGGAGATGCACACTTCGTCGTTCTGTCCCTCTGCCCGACTACCTTCGAGGACATGGCCACATACGTCGTATTGCTTCGGGGTATCAACGTCGGGGGAAACAAGCGGATCAAGATGGCAGAGTTGAAGGACGCACTGTCGGCTGTCGGCTTGGACAATCCACAGACTCTCCTCCAAAGCGGGAATGTCGTCATCGACTCAAACGCGGACACGCCAGCATTGGTCGACATCGTCGAGACCACCATCGAATCGACGTTCGGGTTCCAAAGCACGGTGATCGTCAGGACCGCTGACGAGTTCCGCAGTCTCCTCGCCGACCATCCCTTCACAAGCGGACAGATCGAAGACCCTCGGTTCGCCCACGTCGGGTTCTGTAGGGACGAGCCCGACCGAGACGGTTTCGAAGCCTTGCAGGAAGCACACGAAGGGCCGGAGGAGATGAAGCTGGTCAGGCGGGAGCTGTTCGTCTACTACCCGGAGGGATCGGGCCGCTCCAAGTTGACCAATTCGGTGATCGAGAAACACCTGGGGACCCCTACCACGTCACGTAATTGGAACACGGTCGAGAAACTCGCCGCGATCCTCGACGAACGGTGAGGTAAGGGCGCTTGAGAGCGGTCGTATGAACGGCGCGTACCAAACTGAGTGGGTGAGTGCGAGCCCCCCTCCCGGCTCCTTCGTCGCCGTACTCCCCCCACCCTTTCGGGCGGGGGGAGAGATGAGATCGTCGCCGGTACTCCCCCACTCTTTAGGCGTGGGAAAGATGGAGAGACGCGTCCTGAGGGACGCCGCTTCTAGGAAACTACTGCTTCGGCTTCGATTTCTACTCGCCAGCGGGGGTCTAGGAGGCCGGCGCAGACGATCATTGTTGATGCCGGGCGAATCTCGGAGAACACCTTTCCGTGTTCGGCGGCCACGGCCTCCCAGTCGGCGGGGTCGACCAGGTAAGTGCGGGTGCGGACCACATCCAGCATCGAAGCGCCGGCGTCCTCCAGTGCCTGGGCGATGATCTCCAGACAGCGGGCGGCCTGGGCGCCGGGGTCGGGGTCGACTCCGCCGTCGGACCAGATCGGGGCGGTGCCGGCTACGAGAACCCTGTCGTCGACTCGAACCGCCCGGCTGAAGCCGACCGATTGTTCAAACGGTGAACCGGACGAGATCAGTATCTTCTCGACCATCAGGCGTCGGAGAGGACCTTCTCCATCACGGCATCGTCGATGTCGTAATTGGAGAACACGGCCTGGACATCGTCGAGGTCGTCGAGTGCGTCGATCAACCTCAAGATCTTGCGGGCGTCGGATTCTTCCACCGGCACCGTCGTTGCGGGGAGCTGGATCACATCGGCTGACTCAACGATGACTCCTGCCTCCTCCACCGCGGTGCGCACCGCAGGCATATCCGACGGTTCGGTGATGACCTCTACCAGACCGTCGCCCCCATCGCGGACGTCCTCGGCGCCGGCATCGAGAGCGGGGAGCATCACGTCGTCCTCCGAACCTTTTGCAAGGATCATCCCCTTCTGGCTGAACAGGTATCCGACAGACCCCGGTTCTCCGAGGTTGCCATTGTTCCGTGTGAAGGTCGACCGCACGTCGGAGGCTGCCCGATTCCGGTTGTCGGTGAGGATCTGGACGTATACCGCCACCCCGCCCGGGCCGTAGCCCTCGTACCAGATCTCTTCGTAGATGGCGCCTTCGACCTCACCGCTGCCCCGCTTGATCGCACGTTCGATGTTGTCGTTGGGCATCGATGCCGCTTTTGCCTTTTCCACCGCGGTGGCGAGGGTGGGATTGAACTCGATGGCCCCTCCCCCGTCGCGCGCTGCAACTTCGATGGCCTTGGCAAGCTTGCCGAACAGCTTGCCGCGGGCGGCGTCCTGGCGCCCTTTGCGGTGCTTGATGTTCGCCCACTTGGAATGACCGGACATTCTTAAACCATATCCAGAAACATCTGATGAATCCTGGTGTCGCCGGTCAACTCGGGGTGGAACGAGGTGGCGAGGATCTTTTCCTGGCGAACCATCACCGGGTGCTCGGCAACCGATGCGAGAACATCGACATCGCTGCCGACCTTCTCCACCCATGGAGCTCTGATGAACACAGCATCGAACGTGTCGTCGAGACCGGCGATGTCAAGGGATGCTTCGAACGAGTCGTTCTGGCGGCCGAAGGCGTTCCGCTTCACTACAACGTCGAGGACTCCGAGCAGAGGCTGGTCGCCGTCGCTGAGCGAGGCGGCCAGGAAGATGAGCCCCGCACAGGTGCCATACACAGGCAGGCCGTCCGAAATCGTTGAGCGGAGCGGGTCGATCAGGCCGAAACGCACGGACATTTTGCCAATCGTGGTCGATTCACCACCCGGGATGACCAGGGCGTCAACGCCGGAGAGGCCTTCCGGAGTCTTCACCGGAACCGCATCGACGCCGATGGTTTCCAGGACAGCCAGATGCTCCCTGAAGTCCCCTTGGAGTGCAAGAACACCGACCGTGGTCATCTCACCAACCCCGGGAGGCCAGACGCTCTGAGTCGCTCAAGGTCTCGATCTCGATCCCCGGCATGGCGGCGCCGAGGCCACGGGAGACTTTGGCCACCACTTCGGGCTCGTTCCAGAAGGTGGTTGCCTCGACGATGGCGTGGGCATAACCCTTCGGGTCGTTGCTCTTGAAGATTCCGGAACCGACGAACACACCGTCGACCCCAAGCCCCATCATCAACGCGGCGTCGGTGGGAGTGGCGATGCCTCCCGCAGCGAAGTTGACCACCGGCAATGCCCCGGTTTCGGCTACTTCGCGGACCAGGTCATAAGGCGCACCCATATCGCGAGCCGCACTCATCAGTTGGGCTTCGTCCAATGTGGAAACTCTGCGGATCTCGTTGGTGACAGTCCTCATGTGCCGGACTGCCTCGACTACGTTGCCGGTTCCTGCCTCGCCTTTGGTGCGGATCATCGCAGCGCCTTCCCCGATGCGACGAAGTGCCTCGCCCAGATTGCGGGCACCGCAGACGAACGGTGTGGTGAATGCCCACTTGTCAACGTGATGCTCGTCGTCGGCGGGTGTCAAAACTTCAGATTCGTCGATGTAGTCGATCGCGAGGGATTGGAGAACGAGGGCTTCGGCGAAATGCCCGATCCGGCACTTGGCCATGACCGGTATCGTGACCGCGGCTTTGATCTCTTCGATCATCGAGGGGTCGGACATCCTGGCGACGCCGCCGTCGCGTCTGATGTCAGATGGAACCCGTTCCAGTGCCATGACCGCTACCGCGCCAGCATCTTCGGCGATCTTCGCCTCCTTGGCGGTGACGACATCCATGATCACCCCGCCTTTGAGCATCTCGGCGAGGCCTCTCTTTACCCTTGTTGTTCCTTGTTCCACTTCAGCTCCTTGGGGATGCATTCATGGTACCGGCCTTCACTCCCTCTCACGAATGGCCACGGCGTCGGCATACGCCTCCAAGAACAAGCCCAAAACCGTTGACCAGTCATAGGCCTTGACCGCCTCTTTCCCGGCCTCACCGAGTCTGGTTCTCTCCTTCTTGTCCGTCAGAAGCCGTCCCATCTCGCGGCCTAGAGCCGAAGCGTCCCCGACCGGGAAAAAAATTGCGTTGTCGCCTGCGACAGCCTGGAACGCGTCGAGATCGGAAGCCACCACCGCACAGCCGGCGGCCATTCCCTCAGCCAGCACGATCCCGAAACTCTCACCACCGGTGTTGGGAGCGACATAAATCGCGCTGGAGGCCAGCATCCGGTGCTTCTCACCCTCCGTGACGCGGCCCAAGAATCGAACCCCGGGCATGGCCTCGGAGCGGTCGGCCCCCATGACCATAAGCTCGGCTTGGGGATGCTCGGCATGCACCAATCGGAATGCTTCGAGCGCTATGTCCAGGCCTTTTCTGGGGTCGTCGCGGCCGAGGAAGGCGATCCGATTCTTCACCCGGCCGACGGGAAGGTCATAGGCGGCGACATCGATCGCATTCGGAGTGATACGCACCTCGCCCCATTCCCCAGGAATGCTCCGTTTCGCTGCCTCGCTAACCGCCGTCAACACCGAGGAACGCATTCGCTTAGCAACAAACGGTGCTCGCGCGTACGCACCCCTCACCCAGGCGGGAGCATCGGCGTGGAACGTCATCACGGTTGGCTTCTCCGTCTTCAGCGCCGCCCAACCGGCCAGAGGCATCAACGGCTCATGGATGTGGACCACATCAACGTCGTCCAGTGAATGACGCATCCTCTTCCACGACAGAGGCGACAGCGTCAGGGGTACGTTCGACGCGTTCGCCCTGATCTTCACCGCGCGTCCCACCGGCACTGTTGCGTCTTCCGTGCCCGGCCCTCCCAGGCGGCGGGTGGATCCCACCCCGATGAGAGTGGCGTCCGTACCAGAAGATCGAAGGTGCGACGTCAGCTCCTCACAAAGCTGCTGCACGCCTCCGGGTTCTCCGAGGTCGTAGGGGCAGACCACTCCCACTCTCACGAGGCATCCCTGTCGGAGGGCCAGTTCGGCTGAACCAGGTGCCACTGCCGGGGCGATTCCCGGATAATACCTTCGAGCTCGTAGGCAAGGTCCTGGGTGATTTTCGCGATCTTCTCGGCGCGGGTCCCGTGCTCGGGCACCGGGATCGGATCCCGGACCACCACCTGATGTCCGTGCTCCGTGAAGTAGCACCCGGCCGGGAACAGGGGTGCGCCGGTGCGGAGGGCGAGGGTGGCCGGTCCTGGAGGCATCGTGGTCTTCTCACCGAAGAACTCAACCTCGACTCCCCTGCGCTTGAGGTCCCTGTCTGAGAGGAGTGCCACAGCCTTGTTCGCCGCAAGGCCGGTCTCGAGCGCCCGCATCACTGCCGCGCTTCCCGTGGCGAGCACGATCTCTATCCCGAATTCGGCGCGCATCGCGGTCATCCAGTCGGTTATCCGCTCGTTGGCCAACTTCTCTGCCACCGCGAGGACCGGCACCCCGATGTTGCCGGAGACCGGCGCGGCCGCCTCCCAGTTACCCATGTGGGGAAGGGCGTAGATCATCCCTTTCCCCTGCTCACGGGCAGCAACCAGCTTCTCGAGCCCCACCACGGTTGTCCCCGCCATCATCTCAGGCACACGCCGGGAACGAGCCCAGAGAGCTTCCGCCCAGTACCGCCCGTAGCTGATCATCACATCCCGGGCTGCGGATTCGGCATCGGCGTCAGGTCCGAGCACACGTCGCATGTGACGCCGGGCCATAGCGCGTCGACCGGTGGCGAATCGGTGCCAGATTCGTCCTGCCAGGGCGCCCAGGGAACGGGCCCAAGCCGCAGGCAGGATGCCCACCAACCCGATCCCGGCCCGGAGAGCCAGGTATGCGAGAAGATGCTTCACGGAATGGAGCGGTAGGTGGTGGCGAACCGGTAGCCGGCGGTGAACCAAACCGAGATCACGAAGATCCACAGCATCGGCTCCACCTGTCCGACGAGTATCCCCACCGTGAAGAGGATGACTCGCTCGGCACGCCCCATCAGGCCGCCTTTGCCGGCGAAACCCTGAGCTTCGGCGCGCGCCCGCATGTACGGGACAAGCATCGCTCCGCCCACCGCAAGAACGATGAGGAGCAACGCCCGTGGAGCACCGGCGCTGGCTACTCCGAGGCCGGCGAAAGCGGCGATCTCACCCAGCCGGTCGAAGGCCGAATCGAGAAAGGCGCCCCGGGCAGATTCCGTCCCGGTTACGCGGGCGATCGAGCCATCGAGGCCGTCTAATGCAGAACCGAGCAGAACCACTGCTGCGCCTGTCTTGAGGTAGCTGTTGGCGATAAGGATCGAGCCGATAATGGTTATCGACAACCCGAAGGCGGTCATCATGGCAGGGGTGATCCCAACAGCTGCGAGGCCCTTCCCCATTGGAATCAGAAACCGTGTGATCCGCGGCCGGACCTTCATGTCGATCATGAAGTTCCGAAATTAGCAGGCGGCGACCCCGATACCCCGATCTCAGTCGCCGTGTCTGAGTAGTTCGGAGACGTCTGCGTTGTCGGCTGTGCGCTGCGCGGCTGCCGACGCGAGCCATCCCACGCCGACGGAGAGCAGAACAAGGATGGTGATCAGGTCGATCGTGCCCACCCACAACGGGGAAGGTGGAGTGGCGGGGAGAGCGTCGAGGGATCGGAATATGGTCCGCGCCGCGAGGTTGGCGGTGAGCGAACCGACGAGAGCCCCGGCCACGACCAGCCCACCGATCTCGATAAGCCCGGCCCGCAGGTGCTCCTCGCGGGTGAGGCCCATCCTCACGGCGAGTGCATACGACAGGTTCCGCGCTCGTTGCCGGGTGTCGGCGTAGAGAAGGATGGCTCCGACGACAATGATCCCGGCGAGGGCTGCGTAGAGCTCGAGGAAGTCGAAAGTCCAGATGATCACCTGAAACTTGGTGAGATCGAGTACCTCATCGATGGTGGTGGTGAAGGCAAAGCCGATGTCCGCCTCGCCCAGAGCCCGCTCGACTGCCTCGTCGGTGAGCCCGGCCACCCATAGCTGGGTCAACGTCCCGTCCCGAGCGGAAGGCAGGTCCGCCTCTGCAACCAGGCTCTCATACGCTCCCTTCCCGACCACGATCAATGGCCTATCGCCCCTGGCACCGGGGAAGCTCAACACCGAGGATTCAACCTCGATCGGCACTTCCAGCAGGCCGAGGTCGACGGTTCCAGACTCCAAACCAGACCCGGCGTTGGCCGCAATCGCTAGTAGCGGAGATCCGGCGTCGTCCACAACCCCGATCAGCTCTTCGAGGGAAAGGTCGGAGAACCCGGAATGCCAGAAAGCCCCCAGGGCGAAAGTCTCAGGATCGATGACCATGAAGTCGACCGAGATCCCGCCGAGGTCGACTCTCTCCGCCCGCCTCACATAAGTCGAACGGTCGGCCAGGACCGGCGGAAGCGCATCGAAGCCGAACACCGGCGCCCTGACGTCCGACCCGATGAATACCTTCCCCTTCGCCTGAACAGAGATCTCAGCCGAACGGGTCAACGCCGCTGAATAAACCAGGGTCGCAATCGGGATCAGGGCACCAGCCAGGAGAACAATGACCGGGCCCGGACTCGAGACCAGACGACGGCTTGCCATATAAAACGAGTGACCACTCCAGCGATCCTTGACCCTCGGAATCAGGAACAGAATCAGCTCAGCCGCCAATAACGCCGCCGCCGCAAAAATCAACAGCGGAAACAGCAACACCAGAGGATCCACCGAACCGACTAACTCGTTCTCCCCGCTGACCACCGCCTCATCGCCGATAACACCGCGCAACAAATACGCCCCAAGGACGGCAACAAATGCCCCAGGAATGGACCACCACCGAGAAGCCTTACGGTGACGCCCCGTCGACAACAAACCCCGCGCCCGAAGCGCAGCCACCACCGCGACGAGAATTAGAGCAGCCACCGTCCCCGGAACCGCAAACACCAAGCCGTCCCGTCTCGCATCCGCCTCGATACCGCCCCCTGGGCCAACCCACACCGCCACCGGAATCGACCCGAGGGCACCGACACCAACACCAACCACTATCGGGACCAACATCTCGAGGAGAGCCTTGAAGCCAATCGGAAGGGGCCCGACCCCGATCGCGGAGAGCAAGCGCAGCTCGTCATGCCTCCGATCAACCCAATAGCTCCCCGCCGCGGCCACCAACCCGAACGCCACCAGAATCACAACAATCGCCAATGGCCGCACCGAAGTACTCAAGGCAACACCCATCGCCTCCACCCGCTCGGCAACTAGAGCCAAGTCAGTGCCGATTCCATCGGGGACAAAGAAAATCGTTCGCGATGCTTCTTCGAAGGTATCGAGGATTTCCCCGGCAATGGTCAGTGTGAGGCCCTGGCGCTCAACGGGCAACTCCCAATATTCCTCAGCCACCAGGTAATGGGCGTCGTCATCTGGATCTGAGGTGTCACCGGCGAATACCTCGAGGTCGACCAGGCCAACCGGTGGCTTACGGTCACCTCCAGGGGTGAACCCGATAAGGTCGCCGACCCCACACCAGAAGTGGAGCGACTGGAGCTGGGCATGATCCTCGGTGATTGCGGTGACCGGAAGCTCTCGCTCCACCACACGCACCTGCTCCGCGGAGAAGATGTCGATCGTGTTGAACACGACCACGTCCCCGATCCCCAACTCGTATTGCTCGGCGGCGTACTCATCGATCCATACTCCGCCCCGGCCCACATCGCCTTCCAGGATCTCAAGCCGGTCCTCGAATCCGTCCTTGTAGAGGAGAACCATGGGAAAGGTGTCATCGGCCCCCTGTTTGGTCGCTTGCGCCGTGGGGCTGATAACGGTTGCCCGTGGAGCATCCAGGTTGGACTGGCCGGCAGCTTCCTCGGTGAGTCGTTCCCGGTTGCGCTCTGTGACCTGAAGGCCGTGACCACTACCTCCAAACGGGGAGGGCCGCATCGTCCCGTTGTAGCTGGCATCACACCGCCCACCCACCTCCCGTTCCAACGCTTCCGAAGTGGCAGACGAAAGAAATTGCGGGGTCAGGGCAACAACGAGGCCCAGAATCACCGCCGCACCGAAAATCGCGGCAAGGACTACCCGATGGCGGAACAGCAAAAGCGGCGCCTTTGAAAAGGGTGGGGTACGAAACATCAGAGGTGTCCATGTTTCATCTGAAAACTCAACCTAACGTGGGATGTCATCGGTCACCATGAAATCTGTAGCCATTTGAGAATCCCGGCCGACACAAACCCATGTCATGGAGCAACACACGATCGGGCTTCGCATCGACTGAAGCCCTCGGGCCTAGCTCTAATCCCGACGCTCAATCACCGTGTCTGAGCAACTCTGAAACGTCGGCATTGTCGGCTGTGCGTTGCGCAGCTGCCGACGCCAGCCATCCGACGCCAGCCGATAACAGGATGAGGACGAGGATCAGGTCTATTGTCCCGACCCATCGTGGTGGGGGCGGTGTGGCCGGAAGTCCATCGAGGGCAAGGTAGATCGAGCGTGCCGCCATGTGGGCGACCAGGGAACCGGTCACAGCTCCGACCAACACCAATCCACCAATTTCGATCATCCCCGCTTGGAGGTGCTCTCTACGCGTCAGGCCCATCCGAAGGGCGAGCGCATAAGACAGATTTCTCGCTCGTTGGCGGGTGTCGGCGTAAAGCAGAATCGCGGAGATAGCGATGAGGCCGGACAGGGCGGCGTATAGCTTCAGGAAATCGAAGGTCCAGATGATGACCTGGAATTTGGTGAGGTCAAGGGCTTCGGCGACGGTGGTGGTAAACGAGTAACCGATATTGGCCTCTCCGAGTGCCCGCTCCACCGTTGCTGCGTCGAGTCCTTTCGCCCACAGATATGTGATAGTGCCGTCGATTCCGGGTGGCACTTCTTGTTCGGCGACATACTCATCGAAAGCGGTCCTGCCGACGGTGATGATCGGTCTCGACCCTCTTGCGCCGGGAAAGCCCGACGCAGACGCCCGGAACTCAACGGGGACTTCGATCGGGCCGAGATCGACGAACCCTCCATCGATGTCCATGGCTGCGTTGGCGACAATGGCGGGCAGAGGCGTGCCCGGTTTGTCGACATTCTCCAGCAACCCATCCAGCGACAGATCTGAGAAGCTGTCGTCCCAGAAAGCACCGGACGCGAACGTATCCGGGTCCACTATCTGGAAATCGACCTCAATTCCCTCGATCTCCACTCTTTCGGCCCGGCTCACGTAGGTCGAAACGTCAACGAGTTCGGCAGGGAGTGTGTCAAAGCCGAAGACCGGGGCGCGGACGTCTGAGCCGATAAAAACCCGTCCCTTCACCTGCACTGAGGCGTCCGCCGAGCGTGTCAGGGCCGTGGAATAGACGAGTATCGCGACCGGAATCAGGGCCCCGGCGAGCACGACGACCACCGGTCCCGGGCTGGAGGCGAGACGACGGCTCGCCATATAAAACGAATTCGCTCCAAAGCGATCCTTGAGACGGGGTACCACTAACAGGATGAGCTCCGCCGAGACAAGCGCGACCGCAGCAAACATCAGAAGCGGAAAGAGAATCACCAGAGGATCAACAGTGCCAACCAACTCGTTTTCTCCGAAAGTGACTGCTTCGTCGCCGATCACCCGACGGAGCAGATATGCACCACCTGCGAGCAGGGCCGCCAGAGGCAGGGTCCACCACCTCGACGACCCTCCGTGCAGCGGCGGAGATAGAAGACGTCGCGCCTTTGCCGCGGCGACGACTCCCACCAGGAGCAGTGCCAAACCCGCAGTCGGAAGAGCCGACAGAAGGCCCTGCTGCCGGGCGGCGGACTCGACCACGCCACCAGGCCCTGCCCACGCCACAACCGCAACTGAGAGCAGAGAACCCATTCCCACACCCACCACGATCGGCACCATCATCTCCAGGGTCGCTTTGATCCCAATCCCCGAGGGACCGAAGCCCATGGCCGCCAGTAGCCTCAGTTCCTGTCCCCGCCGGTCGACCCAATAGCTCCCCGCCCCGGCCATCAACCCGAAAGCGGCCGCCATGACTGCGATCGCAAGTGGTCGGACTGAGGTGGCAAGGGCAGTGTGCACGGTGAGCATGCTGTTGCGTACGATGCCCAGATCGGATCTGACACCTGTCGGATCAAAGAACACCCCCTCGCCAATGAGGGCAAACGTCTCGAGGATCTCGTCGGCAACATTCAGAGTTAGTCCCCGGTGCTCGACCGGAAGCTCCCAGTATTCATCCCGACGCAATATTTGTGCTTCACCAGGTACGTTTTCATTGCTGGTGCTGAAGTGCGCTAGATCGACCAGTCCCACCGGTGGTCTTCGATCACCACCCGGCGTAAACCCGATCAGGTGGGAAACACCACACCAATAATCGAGGCCGCTCAGGTTCGCGTGATCTTCGGTAATTCCTGTTATGGACAGGCTCCGCTCGATGACGCGGTCGGTGCCGACATCCATGGGTATCACAACGCTGGTGTCAAGAATGTCTCCAATCTCCAACCCGTACAGCTCGGCGGCAAACTCGTCGATCCAGACACCCTCGTCTGGACTTTGATCCAGGACGTCGAGGCGGTCCTGATACCCATCCCGATGCAGGAGAACGAGAGGAAACTGAGTATCCGGTTGAGCTTGGACCACCGCCTGGACCGGGTGTCCGATCACCGTTGCCCTGGGTTCGTCGACATGAGCCTGGTCTGCGACGTCCCGACTGAGCCGCTCCCGCATGCCCTCATTGACGCCGAGCCGCCGTCCCCCGCCACTGAGCGGGTCGGCGCCAGGCGCCAGTCCCAAAAACCCGTTGATGCTGGTATCGCACCTTCCGTCGAGTTCTCGCTCCAAAGCCGCAGACGAGGCCGACGAGAGATATTGCGGAGTCAATGCGACAACGAGACCCAGAATGACAGCCGCCCCCACTACCGCTCCAAACACAACCCGATGGCGAAACAAGAGCAACGGTGCCTTGAGGAAGGGCGGGGTTCGCAGCATCAGCAGGGCCGTCGTCTCATTTCGAATTCAACCTAACGAGACGCGCCTTCGCCTCATCGTCAAAGTCCGCACCCCTCTGACAATCCGACCTCTCTGGAACCCATGTCACCAAGCGGCGTTAGGATCGAGAGCCCCTAACAAGGAGGTTTCTTGTGCAGCCCGACAAAGTTCGGAACGTCGCACTGGTCGGACACGGCGGATCAGGTAAGACCACCCTCGCCGAGGCGATGCTCTTCGTCGGTGGGGCCACCAAACGGCAGGGCTCAGTTGACCAGGGCACCAGTCTCTTCGACCACGAACCCGAGGAGATCGATCGCGGCATCTCCCTTGGCCTCGCCGTAGCGACCGTCGACTGGAACGGCCACCGGATCAACATCATCGACACGCCCGGCGGAAGCGACTTCGCTGGAGACGCCCGAGCCGGTCTCCGCGCCTCCGACCTCGCGCTCTTTGTGGTTTCTGCAGTGGATGGCGTCGAGGTCCAGACCGAGCAGCTCTGGGAGATCGCTGGAGACGAAGGCATCCCGAGGGCAGTGGTCATTTCCAAACTCGACCGGGAGCGGGCGTCTTTTGAGCGCACACTCACTCAGCTCCGTGAGTCATTCGGCAACGCCATCGCCCCGATCCAAATGCCTATTGGCATCGAGTCCGACCTCAGAGGCGTCGTGAGGATCGCCTCTGAACGATCATATCAGTACGAGTCGAGCTCGCCGCGCGGCAAGGAGATCGACCTTCCCGACGACATTGCCGACCGGGTCCACGCCACTCACATCAGCCTCATCGAGTCCGTCGTAGAAACCGACGACGCGTTGATGGAGGCATACTTCGAAGGCACCGAACCGACCAGAGAACAAATCGTCGATACGGTCCATGCCGGCATCCTGGCAGGAACGATGGACCCGGTCCTGGTCACGTCAGCCGACCGACTGATCGGCATCGACCTGCTCTTGGAGTTCATCACCGACTACGGACCCAACCCGTTGGAGCGTCGGCCACCCGAACTCGAAGCCGGCACACCTTTCGAACCATCTCTCGACGGACCGGTCGTTGCCTACGTGTTCAAGACAATTTCCGACCCGTTTGTCGGCAGGATCTCGTTGTTCCGGATCTACTCAGGGACCGTCAAGGCCGATCAGAACCTGGAGCTGGCCCGCGGCGGTCAGGTGCGGCTTCACAACCTTTACAAGCTGCAGGGAAAGGACCATCACGAAGTGCCCGAGCTGCCGACGGGCGGGATCGGGGCTGTCGCCAAGCTCGAAGAGACCAGGGCAGGCGATACGTTGCGGTCATCGGGTACCGACACCGTCATCAAGCCGGTCTCCTATCCCCGCCCCGTGGCCGAGATTGCGATCAACCCTCATTCGAATCAGGACGAGGAGAAATTGTCCACCGCCCTCCATCGGATTTCAGAGGAAGATCCGACCATCAAGGTCTCCCGCCGGGCCGATACCGGAGAGACCATCCTCGCCGGTCTCGGTGACTCCCACCTCGATGTCACGCTGGAGCGAATCCGACGTCGGTACGGGGTTGAGATCGACGGGAGCCTCCCCAAGATCCCCTACCGGGAAACGATTACCAAGACGGCCGAAGCAGAGGGAAAACACAAGAAACAGAGCGGAGGACGCGGCCAGTTCGCTGTCGCCTCAGTCCGCTTCGCCCCGCGGCCCCGCGGTGCCGGATACGAGTATGTCGACAGCGTCAAAGGCGGCTCGGTGCCCCGCGGGTTCATCCCGGCCGTAGACAAGGGAGTCCAGGAAGCGCTGCAGCGGGGAGTAGTCGCCGGGTACCCCCTCGTCGATATCACCGCCGAGTTGTACGACGGCAAGTACCACCCAGTGGACTCCGACGAACTTTCGTTTCGAATGGCAGGGATCCATGCGTTGCGCGCAGCATCCGAAAAGCTGGGGCCGATCCTCCTCGAACCGGTCATGAAGGTGAAGGTCTTCGTGCCCGCCGACCACATCGGCGATGTGATGGGCGACATCAATTCGAAGCGGGGACGGGTCCTCGGAATGGAAGGTGAGGGAAACCTCCGCACGGTGGAAGCCGAAGTTCCCATGGCTGAGATCCAGCAGTACGCCGCAGAGCTTCGCTCGTTGACGTCAGGACGGGGCAGCTTCGAAGTTGAGTTCGACCACTACGCCGAAATGCCGCACAATGAGGCAGACAAAGTGATCAGCGCAGCCCGCAGCGACGAGAATTAGGGCGAAGAAGGGAATCGGATGTCGGACGCAGTCCTCAGGTACGGAGACGAAGAGCTGGAACTCCCAGTCAACACCGGAACGGAGGGTGACGGCGCCATAGACATAAGTCAGCTCCGTTCCAGGCTCGGCATCGTGACTTCGGATCGGGGATTCGCAAACACCGCAGAAGGCGAATCCAAGGTCACCTACATCAACGGTGAAGAAGGAATTCTCCGCTACCGCGGTTACCCGATCGAGCAGCTGGCGGACCAGTCGACCTTCCTCGAAGTGGCCTATCTCCTCCAGTATGGAGAGCTTCCGACAAAGTCCGAATACAACGAGTACGTCGACGCCATTACGAGACACACCCTGCTGCGGGAGGATGTCAAACATCTGTTCGAAGCCTTTCCGCATGCGGCTCACCCGATGCAGATCCTTGCTTCGGCTACGTCCGCCCTGGCCACCTACTACCCCGATGCGCTGGACCCTCTCGACGGTGAAGCCGTCGACATCAGTGCCCGCCGGCTGATCGCCAAAACGCCCACGATGGTCGCATGGTCGTACAAGTACTCGGTCCATCAGCCCTACGTCTACCCGGACAACGATCTCGACTACGCCACCAACTTCCTCAAGATGATGTTCTCCGTACCCGCCGAGGACTATCTGGCCGACCCGGTGGTGGCCAAAGCATTGAACATGCTGTTGATTCTCCATGCCGACCACGGCCAGAACTGCTCGTCGTCGGCGGTCCGGCTGGTCGGGTCGGGCCACGCCAATATCTTCAGTTCGGTCAGCGCAGGTATCCATGCCCTTTCAGGTCCATTGCACGGTGGAGCCAACCAGGCGGTTCTCGAGATGCTGGACATGATCGTGAGCAACGGCGGAGACACCTCCCAGTTCGTGGCGAAGGCCAAGGACAAGGACGATCCTTTCCGGCTCATGGGTTTCGGGCACCGGGTCTACAAGAACTTCGACCCGAGAGCCAGGATCATCAAGAAGGCAGCCGAGGACGTACTCGACTCCCTCGGTGTCGACGATCCTCTCCTTGATGTTGCGATGGAATTGGAAAAGGTAGCTCTCAACGACGAGTACTTCGTCGAGCGCAAGCTCTATCCCAACGTCGATTTCTACTCGGGGATCATCTACCGGGCAATGGGGTTCCCGACGGACATGTTCACGGTCCTGTTCGCCATCGGGAGGCTTCCGGGGTGGATCTCACAGTGGCGGGAACTGTCCGCCGACCGGGAGGCAAAGATCTTCAGGCCAAGACAGCTCTACACAGGGGCTCCGGTCCGGGACTACGTCGCCATCAAGGATCGGTAACAGGCCTCAGACTTCGGGGATGTCCTCGACATAGACCTCTTCGACAACCTCACCGTCGACTGCATCCACCACGACGAGGGCGCGCCGGTCGGGAGGTTCGCTCGCCGAGTAGAGGACCATGGCCCAGCGTGGCCGTGAACGCCATCCTTTGAAAGTGACCGCCCCCGACGCATGCCCCACCGGAAATTCCACCGCCTTTCCGGCGGCCGCCATCGCCTGATGCTCGTCGATGTTGAGTGGCCACGCCGAGACAAACTGCCAGGCAGCCAATGCCAATAGCCCCAGAGCCGGACCCCAACCGCCACTGATAGTTACGGTGACGACAACTGAGGCAACCAGATACACCCAGCCTGCCGAACGGCGCCGCATCGGCGGAGGGAATCGATACGGGCCGACAACGTTGGCGTCGAGCTCGTCCTCGATCGCGACAGAACGGGCGACGTCCATTTCGATGTGGATGCCACTGCGGTCGATCCGCTTCTCGTCACTCATAAGGCGGGCTTCTCCGCCAACTCCGTCAGCTTTGAGACCGCCTCGTGCAGCGGCACTCCCCTGGTGTCCTTGTCCTCACCGTAGAGGCGCAGGCCGACTGTCCCACCCTCGACATCGTCATCGCCGACAACGATCACTGCCGGATGCTTTTGGGTGATGGCCGTGCGGATCTTGTCACCAACCGTGTCGCCGGATTCGTCTACCTCTACCCGCAGCCCGCTGTTCTCCAGCGCGGCCTTGACCTTCCCGGCATATTCGATGTGGCGATCGGCCACGGGGACGATGGTCACCTGAACCGGGGCCATCCACGTCGGGAACGCCCCCGCATGATGCTCGATGAGAACGCCCATGAACCTCTCCAATGACCCTGCCTTGGCACAGTGGATCATGTATGGCTGCTCCGCCGCGTTGGCTGCGGAGGTGTATTCCAACTCGAAGCGCTCCGGCAGGGTGAAGTCGAGCTGGATTGTGGACAGCTGCCAGCGGCGCCCGATCGCATCCTTGACATGCATGTCGATCTTTGGACCGTAGAACGCGCCTTCACCTTCGGCTATCTGGTACGGAATTCCGGAAGATTCCAACACATCGGCGAGTGTCTTCTCACTGAAGTCCCATCGTGACTGCTCCCCGACGGATTTGTCCGGCTGGGTGCTCAGGTCGGCTTCGAACTCGATGAATCCGGCATCCTTGAGCCAGGTGATGACGAAGTCGAGGTGCATCTTCAACTCAGTGTCAAGTTGATCCTCGGTGCAGAATGTATGCGAATCGTCCTGGGTGAACCCGCGGGCGCGGAGAAGCCCGTGGACAACCCCTGACTTCTCGTACCGGTATACAGCTCCCAGCTCGGAGAGCCGGATGGGCAGGTCTCGATATGATCTCGGGCGGCTCTTGTAGATGAGGACGTGACCCGGGCAGTTCATCGGCTTGACGATGTATCCCTGCTCTTCGTCCACTTCCATCGACGGGTACATATTCTCCGCGTAGTAACCGAGATGACCTGAGGTCTCCCAGAGATCCGACTTGGCGAGGTGCGGGGTGTATACGAACTCGAACCCGAAGCGCTCGTGGATGTCGCGGCTCCGGTCTTCGATCACCTTGCGCAGCATGCCGCCTTTGGGATGCCACACCGCCAGGCCGGATCCCAGCTCGTCGGGAAAGCTGAAGAGGTCGAGCTCAGCTCCGAGCTTGCGATGATCCCGCTTTTCGGCTTCCTCCCGGCGTACGAGGAACTCTTCGAGGTCCTTTTTCGACGGCCACGCCGTCCCGTAGACGCGTTGAAGCTGATCCCGTTCCTGGTCACCCCGCCAGTAGGCACCGGATGTCCTGAGCAGCTTTACCGCGGGAATCCGCCCGGTGGACGGCAGGTGGGGGCCGCGGCAGAGGTCGACGAAACCGTCGTTTCGGTAAAGGGTCACATCTTCGCCTTCGGACACTTCGCTCGGATCGACGTTCGCGATGATCTCGCGTTTGAAGGGATGACTGCTGAAGATCTCCAATGCCTCGTCGGTGGAAACCGACTCGCGGGCGAAGGGTTGATCTTCGGCGATTATCTCCTCCATCCGGCTCTGGATTGCTTCGAGATCCTCGGCTGTGAACGGTTCCTCGACCTTGAAGTCATAGTAGAAGCCGTCCTCGATCGCCGGTCCGATAGCGAAGGTAGATCCGGGGTAGAGATCAAGGACCGCCTGGGCGAGGACATGTGCCGAAGAGTGGCGGAGGATGTGCAGTCCGTCAGGGTCGGTCAATGTGATCACTGCGAGTTTCCCGGACCGGTGTATCGGACGGCTCAGATCTAGGAGCTCGTCATCGAGACGCACAGCCACCGCAGCACGGGCAAGGCGGGGACCGATCGACTCCGCGACCTCGAGCCCGAACACCCCCTTGGGATGCTCGACTACCGTCCCGTCCGGGTATTCAAGATCAATAGACAACTGTTCAACTCTCACTAGCCTTGGGTGCGGCAGAATACTCAGCCCCAGCTGGATACCACTCATCAATTTCAATCATCAGGAAGTAGATAGAAAATGAATCCACGAGAGCTCGTCGAGAGTTCGCACCCGAACACCACTCTCCGTGAACTCTCGTCCGGGGCAAACACAGTCTTCAGGGTGATCAGCGAGGACGGGACTTCGATCATTGTCAAGGTGTATCCGGTGCCTTCGAGAGAGCGAAGGGAACGGCGCGCCCTCGAGTCGCTGCAAGGCACTCCCGGCGTGCCCACCCTGATCGCTTCCAAAGTCGAAGGAGACATGGCCTGGGTCTCGATGAGCGACGGGGGCAATTGGAATCTCGGAAATCTGCCCAAGAATCTCGATGCGGTCGAGGCCGCGGGCCAGGTTTTGCGTGGAGTCCACGACGCCGATGCCGAAATCACCAACCTCGCCACCAGTATCGACAGCGCCTACGTCGAGTCGCACTACCAGTCGACCATCACCAGATTGGGTCGATTCCGCCGTCGCTTCGAATTGGACCAGAAGGTTCTCGACGCCGCACTCGCGATGACCCCGCCCCACGCCACCACCTCGGTGACCGCTCACACCCGACCAACCCCGTCGAAGTTCGTGGTCAATGAGGAAGGTTCGGTGACGTTGGTCGACTGGGAATGGGCGACTCTGGCACCCCCGGAATGGGACCTCACCCTTGCGGTGTGGAGATTCGCCGACACCATCGGCGAAGACGCGGCTGCCGCCTTCCGAAGCGGCTACAGCGCCGAACTGGCCGAGAGCAGCTATCGGCCCTGGGTGGCCTACCACGCCGCCACGATGATGCTCGACGCGGCGGAGGTCCGCGACGGTCGATTGGGCGACCTCGCCTATCTCGTCAACGATCTGACAGAAGCAGTGCTCGGGACGTAACACGCACGAACACCCGTGGCGTAGGATGGCAGGGTCAGCTGATGTAGGGCCCCGATATGTCGAGTCGATCCAAGGTCACATCACAAATCTCGCGTCTGGTAATCCGCGCGGTGAAGAAGAGAAGGTTTCGCCAGATCGTCGACGACGTGATCGCTGACGGCGAAGCCCGCGATTTGATCCTCCATCGCGTCGGCACAATTCAGATGCACAACACCGACCGGATCGACGAGGTCATGCCGGCCCGGCTGAGCGATGTTTCTCGCTTCGACCGTCTTCTCTGGTTGTTCTCGTCCAACTACGCCAACCGGGGAATCAGTCTCCTCCTGCTCGATGAGGCTCTCTGGCTGTTCAACACCGTTCGCTCTCTCGACGCGCCCAGGGTGGCCGAAATTGGTCGGGCAAAAGGTGGGACGACGTTCTTGCTTGCGGCCGCTGGCGCAACCGTCGTCTCACTCGACAACCAAGCACTCGAAGCAGGGAACGCGAAACGGCATGGCGGTGCCTCAAAGCTGTCATATGACGAGTCACTGAAGGTGGCCCTCCAGCGCCATGGGCTCGAAAGCAATGTCGAAGCGATAGTCGGAGACGCCATCACCCACCCGGTCCAGACAGCAGAATTCGACCTGGTCTTTCTAGACGTGCCGTTCTCCGCCCGCAGGATGTCGGAACTCTTCGAGCACTGGTGGCCCGGTGTGAAACCAGGCGGCCTCGTGATTCTGCGGGACGGCCGCGAACCTCGCTCCCCTGGGGTGCGTGAGTTTGCCGGAACGCTCCAGGCGAGAGGTGGCATCAAGTTCATGGATCAGGCGCCCGGTGTCTTCACAGTCCTGGCCAAGGACACCGTTGGACATGACGAAACTGCAGTGTCCATCGACCTAGCCGAGTCGAAATCCGCGAAAATCGACGATAACTGACTTAGCCTCCGTGCTGTATGGCAAGGAGGACGGACGTTGTTTGAAGCGTTGATGGCGGCAACCGCCACCACCAGTCTGTTCGTACTGGCCAAAGGCATCCGGGGTCAACAGAAATACGAGGTCAACCCTTCGCTCGTGGTCAATCTCCACGAACAGAGAGGCGAGGACCTGCCCTGTCCCTGGTGCTACGGCCCGACCCACGAGCAGGACACTCGATGCTCAGGTTGCGGCAGCCGGTTCGGCTGACCAGCCAAAGTCAATTCGGTGTGATGAGGATCCGGTGATCGACGCGGTCGACACCGAAGCCCAGCCCCTCGTAGAGGCTGCGGGCAACCTTGTTGTCTTCCGCCGTGTAGACGATTGCTTCCTCACACCCTGCAGAATCGCGTAAGAAGTCGAGGCCGCTCATCGTCAATGCCCTGCCCGACCCGGAACCGCCATATTCAGGGTCGACAGCCAGGACGTAGATCTCGCCGACCCCGTCAGGATGGACCTTGGTCCAGCAAAAGGCCCTGACTACTCCGTCCACTCTGTGGACCAGAAGGCCGCGCGGATCGTACCAATCCTGGTCCATGCGCTCCTGCAGATCGGACATCGACCAGTTCCCGTTTTCAGGGTGTCCCTCGAATGCCCGATTGATCACATTCAGGATGTCCTCGAGGTCTCCGCTGGCGATGTGCTCGCCTGGCACCGTCCCATACGAGGAAAGGGTTTTGGTCATTCGCATCACCGAGCCAACCGTGGGACCAACCGGTGCAATGACCCCGCCCCGGTCGATTAGCACCACGGGTTCCCATCCCCGCTCCCGGGCTAGCACCAGGACCTCATCACAATTGCGCTCCCAAATCCTGCGTCGCGCTTGGGGTGTGACACCGGCGACCTCAATCATTCCAGCCTCTCCTTTGACATCTCCGACCACGGTGATAATCGCGTCGACGGGATCGCCCCATGAGCTAAGGATGCCGTTGCCCCTCCCTAACTGCAGGAGGGTGTGCTCGCTGAGAAGGGGGTCACTCGGTATCTGTCCCCAGCTGCGGAGAAGATCGTCGATCGTGGCGAGTAGTCCCATCGAATCGTTTTCCGTGAACACCGACCAAACGGTAACGAAAGTGGGTCGACAAGCCCTATTCTGGTCTACGTGACCAGGGTAGGACTTGTTCTGGGTGGCGGTGGGGTCACCGGGGCTTCGTACGAGATAGCCACGCTCATGGCCGTCCAGTTGGCCACGGGATGGAACCCCGATAGCGCAGAGGTGGTGGTCGGAACCTCGTCCGGAGCATTTGTGAGCGCGCTGGTCCGCAACGATTCGCTGACCCTCGACTCCCTTGTGCGACACGACGACGAGCGGGCGGATGTCGCCGAACGAATCAGGGGCCATCTCTATCAGCGCGGGGGGTCCCGCAATGTGAGCAAATGGGTTCGCCACGGTCTCGCCCCCGGACTGAAGCGTCCCGGTGTAACTCTCTTCATGGGCTCACCTGCGCCATATCACTCCCGCGGTCTCGCCGAATGGGTGACATCACAGATCGGAGAGGAGGCCGCCGATTCATGGCCTGATAAACCGACGGCAATAGTCGCCTACGACATCGAAGCCAGACAGCGAACCGTGTTTGGCACCGCAAACCACCCAGATGTGGGGTTGGCCGAGGCAGTGGCCGCCTCGACGGCGATACCTCTCCTCTTCAGGCCCTATCCAATCAACGGGCGGCTCTATGTCGACGGCGGGGTCGCATCGGGCACTCATGCCGACCTGGTGCTCGGGCATAGCAGGCCCCTGGACCTCGTTCTCATCGTCGCCCCAATGGCTGCTGACCTAAATCGCAAACGCGCCTTGATCCACGAGAAGATGTTCGACCGGGTCGGACGCAAGTCCCTCGACGTCGAGAAGGCGTTGATCCACGAGGCCTGGCCCCACTGCGACATAGTGACGCTCTCCCCATCAGCTTCGGTCCAGAACGCGATGCGTCCAAACCCCATGGATGCAGGTCGAGCAGTTCCCACCTTCATGCGGACTCTGATCTCCATGAAGAGAAAGCTTGCCCAGCCCGAGGTCTGGTCACTCCTCAGTGACCACCTCGAAACACCACTGCATCGGAGCCGCGCGGGCTAATCGGTGTCGGCTGGTGCCAGTCGGGCGATGACTAGCACGACACCAAAGCCAATCAACACCGCGAGGAGGACGCCGAGCAGGTCTCCCTCCGGGCCCGATAAACCAGAGCCCTGGACCCCGTCGGGCCATGGCCAGAGTATGCGGAGCGACCCGACCATGAGTCCGATCAGACCGGCGAGGACCAGGTCGTGCCAGCGCCGCAGCGCCACGTGGAGGATCTGAGAGAAGAAGGCCAGACCGACTATCGCGCCCAGGACAAATATCGCCACCGCCGTGAGATCACGATCGTTCACCGCACCAAGGACAGGGTCGTACATCCCGATGAGGACCAGGATCAACGATCCCGAGATTCCGGGGAGGATCATGGCGCAGATAGCCAGTGCCGCCGACCCGAAGAACGCGAGCATGCCCGGATCGGACCTCGCCACATCAGACCCGATTCCGAGTAGGACGAATGTCGCCACACCAACGACAAGAGACAGCCAGACATGAGCAATCGCAGGCTGGCGGATCATCCTGGATGCCACCACGATCGAACCGAGGACAAGGCCAAAGAATGCAGCCGCCAGAACGACGGGATTCTCTTCGAGCTGCACTCCAATGAAGTGGGCAAGGCTCAGAACCGCTGTGAGAATGCCCCCAAGGATCAGAAGCAGGAATACCCACTCGATGTCCCGCAGGTTCCGCTTCATCCCAGCGAAGTCACCCTTGATCAACGAGCCGAGCGCAGAGCTACCCGATCGGATGCTTGCGACGAGTCGCTCATAGATCCCGGTGACCAGGGCTATGGTGCCGCCGGAGACCCCGGGTACCACGTCAGCCGAGCCCATCAGCAAACCGACGACGAAGGTTTTCAGAGCGGCGAGCATCGACGGGATAGTAAGGCGTCAGACCCCGATAACCGAGTTTCGACCATCTTCATCAGCCATCTCTCGCAACGTTGGCTCCGGAGAGGATGGCTACAACTTTGGCACCCGGCTCAGGTCTTACCGCGCC
>Ga0299913_10000415_pt1 | contig 26579 bp, 25 predicted proteins | sample RVTome_9_FD_201360 | JGI IMG/M metagenome (GOLD analysis project Ga0299913, IMG submission 201360) | Soil microbial communities from uranium-contaminated site in the Upper Colorado River Basin, Wyoming, United States - RVT155D38 (version 2) ... | reverse complement strand
ACCTCAGAACGCGCTTCCGGTGATCGAGTCGCTGACCGCGCGAGGGTCCCGTGCGCGCCAGCCGGCCAACTTCGCCGACCTGGGCGAGAGCATCACGGTGACGGCGACGGTGACTGACGAGGAGACCGCCCCCGAGGATCTGGATTACGAGTGGAGCGCCACCCTGGGGACGTTCAGCGGCAGCGGCAGCACGGTCACCTGGCGGGCGCCCTCGAGCGCCGGGACGCCGGTGAACGTGACGATGACGCTGCGCGTCATCGAGCGGTTCGGCGCCGGCGGCGCGTTCTCGCACGACGTCACGCGCACGCGCACCGTGTCTCTCCATGACTCGGCCACGGAAGTGGGCGACATGGCGCGGCGTTTTCTGATCGAGTTCTCGAAGCCGCAGACCAATCAGGACTGGCGTGACGTGATGGCCGATTTCGATATCGAGGGCACGACGTGTCCCGACCCCTCACAGGTCGAGAGCGAACGCGAGGACGTGATCAGGCACTACACGCACTTCGTGATGCACGACTACACGATCGGGCCTGCCTCCACCAGCTTTCGATTCGATTCGGCGTGCACGGTGCCCGGCAGGAGCGCCCGGCCGGGTGACGGGTGCGTGACCCTCGGCGTCATGTGGGATTCGACCGACACGCGCACGAACGAGCGGCGGGTGACGACCGGAACGGATTACCTCAGCGCGGTGTACTCGTCCGCTGCCCGGCGGTGGTGGCTCTGCTCGAGCGACTTCCGCGGCTCCTCCACCTTCGGTCACACGTTCTACGAGCGATGAGCCCCGACGCCGCCCGCAGGCGTTCTCAGCGCTCGTCGAGCTCCAGGTACAGCTGCTCCACCTCGGCGCGCTGGCGTTCCAGGCGGACGCGCGCGGCGAGCACGACCAGGTAGAGGACGAGGAACGCGACGAAGCAGAACCAGAACGGCTCCCGCATGCCGGGGCCGAGCGATGGCACGACGGTCGTCTTCGGGTGCAGCGTCCGCCAGACGTTGACGGAGACGTACACGAACGGCACGTTGGCCGCGCCGAACAGCGCCACCGCCGCGCTCAGGCGCTCGGATCCGGGCCCGCCATAGCGCCGCAGCAGCAGGTAGGCGATGAAGATCATCCACAGGAGCAGCGACGACGTGAGCCGCGGCTCCCAGTCCCACCAGACGCCCCAGGCCTTCCGCGCCCACAGCGGCCCGGTGATCAGCACGAGCGTGCCGAGCAGCACCGTGAGCTCGGCCGCCGCAAACGACACGCGGTCGTAGCGCGGCTCCCGCTTCATCAGGTACAGCAGCCCCGCGATCCCGCAGACGAAGGCGGAGAGGAACATCACCATGCCGATCGGCGCGTGGAAGTAGAAGATCTTCTGCACGAGGCCCATCGTGGCCTCGTACGGCGCGTTCATGATCAGGAACGGCGCCGCCGCGAACAGCAGCGCGCCCAGGCCGACCGCCGGCAGATACAGACGCTTCATCTCCCTGCTACTCCGTCATGAGCGGCTCGAACGTCCAGAGCGACAGCACGATGAACACCACGTCGAAGAAGGCGAGGAGCGCGATCCAGAACTGCCCCATCGCCAGATCCGCGGGCTCGGCCAGCAGGGCCGCCGTCCCGCGCACGCCCGCAATGATGACCGGGACGGTGATCGGATACAACAGGACCGGCAGCAGCACGTCCCGGCTCCGGGCGCGCACGAGCATGGCGGCGAACAACGTGCCCACGGCGGCGAACCCGATCGTGCCCAGCAGGAGCAGCAGCACGAGCGGCAGCGGGTGCGCGAAGAGGGACGCCTGGAACAGCAGGGCCACCAGCGGCACCAGCAGCAGTTCCACCGCGATCAGCACCGCCAGGATCGCCGCCAGCTTCCCGACGTAGATCGCCGGGCGATCCGCGGGCGCGAGCATCAGGGCCCGGAGCGTGTCGCCGAACCGCTCCCGCTCGAACGTCCGTCCCAGTGCCAGCGTTCCCGCGAACGCGATCGCGATCCACAGAATCCCCGCGGCGGCATCGACCACGACGCGTCCTTCCCTGACCAGGGCGAAGGCGAACACGAGGACGCACGACACCGCGAAGAACATGGTGGTGGCGATGATCTCGCGGCTCCGCACCTCCACCGTGAGGTCCTTGCGCGCGATGTGCCACGCGGTGCGGACGAAGCGCCCCATCACGCGGGCTCCGCGTGCACGCGGGCGTACTGCGCCCGGAGGCCGGCCGGGTCGCTCACGTCCCCGGCGAGCCGCCCGTTCGCGAGGATCACGGCGCGCGTGACCACGCGCTCCGCCAGGAGCAGGTCGTGCGTGGCCAGCAGGACGATGCCGCCCTCGCGCGCGATCGCGGCCAGGCGGGCGACGAGCGCCGAGGTGGACGCCTGATCCAGCCCGGTGAACGGCTCGTCGAGCAGCAGCAGCCGCGGCGCGTGCAGGAGCGTCCGCTCGAGCGCGAGCCGCTGGCGCATCCCGCGGGAGAAGCCGGACACGAGATCGCCGGCGCGGTCGGACAGGCCCGCGCGATCCAGCGCCTCCCGGACCCGCCTGGTGACGTCGGTCAGATGCTGGAGCCGGGCGAAGAACGCGAGGTTCTCGGCCGCCGTCAGCTCCGGGTAGAGCTGCGCTTCATGGCCGAGCAGGCCGAGCTGCGCGCGAATGGCCGCTCCGCCCTCGTCGGCGGTGCGCTCGCCGTAGCGCACCTCCCCGGCGGAAGGCCGCAGCAGGGTCGCGGCGATCGCCAGCAGCGTCGACTTGCCCGCGCCGTTGTGTCCCAGGAGGCCGACGATCTCGCCGGCGCTGCAGGCGAAGGAGACCCGCGACAGCGCCCGGCGTCGCTCGAAATGGCGTGTGACGTCGGAGAAGACGAGCCGGTCGAAGATCACGGTCAAACGGCGGCGCCGCGGTCCGCAGCCGGCGCGCCCGTGGCGTCGAGATCGGCGTAGATCCGTTCGAGCGCGGCCACGAGCGCCTGCCGCTGCTGCTCGAACGCGCCCGGGTCGATGCGCCCCGCGCGGCGCTCCGCTTCCAGCGCCGCCAGCGCCGAGAGCCCGCGCTCACGGGCGGCCTCGAGCGCCCGGCGCTCGATCTCCGCGTCGGTGGCGCCGCCCGCCCTGGCGGCGGCGAGCCAGACGCCGGCGCCCACGATGACGGCGACAAGGCCAAGGGCAATCCAGAGCGGCGCGCGGGAGTGGTGCGGCAGACCCGTCACCGTCACCTCGAGCGGCGCGCCGGCCGCCAGCGTCGGCCCGCTGCCGACGATGAACGGCACGTTCTGGATCGGCGCCTCGCGGACGCGCGTGATCTGGGGTGAGGCGACCTGCATCGCGCCCACCTTCTGCACCGCGAGCAGCAGCGTGTCGGTGGGAACCGGAAACGCCTGGCGCAGCGTCAGCGTGCCGCCGCCGGGGTCCAGCCGGAACGCGATCGAGACGTCGGTCGGACCCGGAGGCAGCGTGCCGGTCAGGAGGACGCGGTCCTGCTCGGCCACGGCCTGCCGCGTCGATCCTTCCATCACCGTCGCGCCGATCGCCCCATCGGGCAGGTCGAAGACCAGCGGGCCGTCGAGCGCGACCGCCGCGCCCGATCGGTTCACGACCTCGAGCAGATAGAACACCTGCAGAATGTCGTTCGAGAACTCGATGGCAATGCGCGAGTTGGGGCCGAGCGCCAGCGGCGGACCCTGCGGAACGCCCGGCGTCGCTGGCGCGGGCGCCGGCGAAGGCGGAGCGGCCGGACCGCCTCCGCCGTCCGGGGATGCCGCCAGGAGCGTGCGCACTCCGCCGCGGGCCGGTACCTGGAAGGGCGACGAGACGAGCGACTCCCCTTCTACGACAGCCCGGGCATGGACCTCGGTTCCCGCGGGGAGATCCGTGAACGTCGCGCGGCCATCGCCGCCGGTCATCTCCCGGCGCACGTCACCGGCGCCGTGCAGTTCCACCGTCACGCCCTCGAGATTGTTCGTGATGGCGCCGCGAACCACGCGGACGGTGACCGTCCGGTCTGGCAACTCCTGGCTCGGCATGGGGATGCCCGACATCGCGCGGGGGTCGGGCATCTGCGCGGCGAGCGGCGCGGCGAGCAGAGCGAGCAACGCGAGGACGGCGCTGATCCCCGGCAGGGCTGAAGCCCTGCCCCACGTACAAGCTGAAGCCCTGCCCCACGGGCGAGCTGCAGCGGGCGGGGCTGAAGCCCTGCCCCACGGGCGCGCTGCAGCGGGCGGGGCTGAAGCCCTGCCCCACGGGCTAGCTGCAGCGGGCAGGGCTGAAGCCCGGCCCCACGGAGCCGCCTTCAGGCGGCCCGAACTCCGGAGTCGGCGCGCCCGGTAAACGCTCACCGGCCAATCACCGCACGCAGGGCATGACCGCACATCCTGCAGAAGCGGGCATCGGCCTCGATCGACGTCCCGCACTGCGCGCAGGTCGGTGCCGTGCTCGCGGAAGACGCGGCAGTGTCGGCAGGCGCCGGCCGTTCCCGGAGGTCGCGCTCGATCATGTCCCGGTACGAGGCGCCTCCCTCGAGCTGCTGCATCAGGCGAACGGCCCGGGCGCGCAGGCGCGCCCGCATCTCCGCGTAGTCCGCCTCGGCAATCTTGCCCATGGCGCGATCGAACTCCAGTTCCTTCAGCGAGCGCAGCGTCAGCGCCTTGTCACGCTCCAGCGCCACCCGCGTCCGTCCCCCGACGAGGCGAGGCGCGTCGGCTGTGGGTGGAAGCGCGAACGGCACCAGGGTCCTGTACAGACCAAACGCCGCCAGTCCGGCGCCGGTAATCGTGAAGAGCGCGAGCGTCAGCTCGATCGGCGGCGCGCCGCGCAGCGCCACGGCGGCGGCGGCGGTGAGGGCCAGCGTTGCGCCGATGAAGAAGTGTCCGGGGCGGAGAGCCCAACCCCCGGGCGGTGGAGGCGAGGCGCCCGCCGGCGGAGGCGGCTGCATCGCCTCCCGCCGGGGCTCAGTCAAGGTCGCGGAGCTCATCGTCCAGCCTCGCCTGCAGGGAGTCGTCTGGCGCCGCACCGGCGGCCGTCCCGGGCTCCGGGTCGCCGTCCCGCCGTCGCGACCAGCGCCGCGCCATCACGGCCACCATCGCAAGCCCGCCGACCCCGGCCGCGTACGGCACGAACCAGGCGAGCCGGTTGAAGCCCTGATCGATCGGCGCCGCCAGGATGTGCTGCCCGCCGTACTCGTCGACGAACGCCTGGATGATCTCGTCGTGGCTCTTGCCGGAGGCCAGATGGGCCTTCAGCTTGGGGATCTGCGTGTCGAGCCCGGAGCAGTTCGTCATGCCGCAGTTGTTCAGTGAGCGGCGGCAGCCGCAGGTGCAGAGGATCTCGCCTTCCAGCCGGCGCTCGAGGTCGCTGCGCGGGATCACCGGGACGGTCCGCGCCTCGGTCTCCTGCGCGCGAACCGGCGCCGCGAGCCCAGACAGCACCAGCAGCAGGACGGCCCCCGTGGTCGCCGCCTCCGCAGGCAGGCCGGCGAGCGCGAAGCTGTAGGCGCGCTCCGGCAGCAGCGCGATCCCCGTGCCCAGCGTGAGGATCCCGAACCCCACCCAGATCCAGTTCACCAGCGGGTTGATCATGACGTGCAGGCTCGCGCTCTGCTCCGCGATCTCGTACGCCGGCATCACGACGTACAGGTCCTCCGTCATGCCGCGGCGGATCGCCACCTCCGTCGTCGGCTCCTCCTCGTGCTTGCGGAAGAACCACTTCGCCGGATACATCTGTCCGAGCTCGCGGCCTCCCTCGAAGACGGTGACGTGCCCCGTCACCATCTGCTTCTGGGCGTCTTCGGTGATCCGGATGGCGTCCAGGCGGATGGTGTACGGCCCGACGATCGTCTGCTCTCCCGGCCGGAGCAGCGCCTGCTCCTCTCGCTTGAAGCCCTCCCCCGCGATGCCGAGGAAGATGAGGACGACGCCGAGGTGCACGACGTAGCCGCCGTAGCGGCGCTTGTTGCGGCCCACGAGGCCGACGAGCGCGGTCAGGGCGTCGGTGCGGGTCCCCTGCTGCCGGACGCGCGCGCCGCGCGCGAACTCCTGCACGATCGTGGCGGTCACGAAGGCGCAGATGACGAAGCAGATCCCCGATGTCCACACCCGGATGCCCAGCGCATAGATCGCCGCACCGGCGGCGATCGACAGCACGACCGGCCAGAAGAACTGTTCCCGGAGGTTCGCGAGCGACGACTTCCGCCACGCCATCAGCGGGGCCACGCCCGTGAGGAACAGCAGCGCCAGGCCGATCGGCGTCATCCACTTGTTGAAGAACGGCGGGCCGACGGTGAGCCGCTCGCCCGTGAACGCCTCGCTCAGCGTCGGGAACATCGTCGCGAACAGCACGAACACCGCCGCGAACAGGAGGATCCAGTTGTTCACCAGGAACGCCGCCTCGCGGGACGCCCACGAGTCGAGCTCGTTCCGGCTCCTCAGCAGCGGGAGGCGCCAGATGACCAGGCCGAAGCTGAAGACGATGATGGCGATCATGAAGACCGTGAACATCATCGCCAGCTCGCGGTCCTCGCCGAACGCGTGCACCGACTGGACGATGCCCGAGCGGGTCATGAACGTCGCGAAGATCGTCAGGAAGAACGCCAGGATCACGAGCGTCACGTTCCAGACGCGCAGCATCGAGCGCCGTTCCTGCACGATGACCGAGTGCAGGAAGGCCGTGGCCGGGAACCACGGCAGCAGCCCCGCGTTCTCGACCGGATCCCACATCCAGATGCCGCCCCAGCCGAGCTCCTCGTACGCCCAGATCATCCCGAGCATCAGCCCGATCGACAGGAACAGCCAGCTCACCATCGTCCAGCGCCGCACCGCCCGCAGCCACGAGTCGTCGAGGTACCCCGTGACGAGCGCGGCGATGCAGAACGCGAACGGGATGGTCATCCCCACGAAGCCGATGTACAGCGACGGCGGGTGAATGACCATGTACGGGTTCTGCAGCAGCGGGTTCAGGCCGCGGCCGTCCACCGGCAGCTGGGTCAGATAGGTCTCGAACGGGTTCCTGTGAATGATCATCAGGAACAGGAAGAACATCTCGACCACGGCAATCGTCGCGACGACGTACGGGATCAGCTCGCGGTGGCGCTCGCGATTGACGCGGACGGCGACCGAGCCGAAGACCGACAGCAGGAAGACCCAGAAGAGAATCGAGCCGTCGAGACCACCCCAGTACGAGGTCAGCTTGTAGAAGAGCGGCTGCGCGGTGTCGGAGTACTGGTGCACGTACCGGATGCTGTAGTCGCCCGCCACGAACGCGTGGACGATGATGCCCGACGCCACGGTCATCAGCGCCGCCACGAGGTACAGCGCGCCCGTCCCGCTCTCGACGAGGCGGGTGGAACGGCGCCGGGCACCCGCAACCGACATGCTCGCGGCATAGGCGGCCGTGACGAAGGCCGCCAGGAGGACGAACGCGCCAAGTGAGGCCATGAGTCGAGGCTACCGAATCAGTGAAGAAGCAGGCGCGGCGGCGGTCCGCCGCGATCTAGACGCCCGGACGGACGGCAGAGTTGCTGGCCGGCTTCGGCTCGTACTTCGACGGGCACTTCGCCATCACGCCGTTGGGGTCTACGCGGAAGCCGTCCGGCGTGAGCGTCCCCTTCAGCACGACCTCCGCGTCGTCCTTGAACGTGTCGGGGACGATACCGCTGTAGGTGGCCGGGACGACGGCGCCCTTGCTGTGGACCTCGAAGCGGTAATCGAGTGAGTCGCGTCGGCGCAGGATCGAATCGCGCACCACGTATCCGTGAAGCTGGAGCCGCTTGCCGTACCACGCGTCCGGCTGGCTCATCACTTCATCCACGTGCTTGTAGTACTCGGTGCCTTCCCGCAGCGTCGACCACAGCAGGCCGCCGAAGCCGAGGACGAGCACCAGCGCGGTGAGCACGACACGGACGAGGCGGCCGTGAGAGGGACGCATGCCGCCTCAGAATACTGCCCGGGATGAGTCGGGTCAATGGTGGGAAAGCATTAAACCACCGGCGGGAACGCTCACGACTGCAGGTCCCGCAGCAGGCGTCGCAGCATGTGCACCGGCAGGCCCACGACCGTCGCGTACGAGCCCTCGATCCGCTCCACGAACCTGGACGCCAGCCCCTGAATGCCGTAGGCGCCGGCCTTGTCGCGCGGCTCGCCGGTCGCCACGTACCAGGCGATCTCATCGGCGTCGATCGGTGCGAATCTCACCTGGGCCCGCTCCACGCCGACAAGGGAGGCGACGCCACGCTGCACCGCCACGCCGGTCAGCACCTCGTGGGTGCGCCCCGACAGCCGCGCCAGCATCCCGGCCGCATCATCGTCGTCGGCCGGCTTCCCCAGGATGTCACCGTCGAGCAGCACGATCGTATCCGCCCCGACGACGACGTCCCGCTCGCCCGCCGAGGCGATGGCGGCCGCCTTGGTGGCGGCGAGGCGGCGGACGTAGTCCTCGGGATGCTCGCCCGGCAGGCGGGACTCGTCCACCAGCGCCGGTCTGACGACGAACTCGAAGCCGGCGGCGCGCAGCAGGTCCGCGCGGCGCGGCGACCCCGAGGCGAGTACGAGGCGCACGGCCCGCGATGATACACTCGACCCGAGATGCGAAAGGCGCCGGAGATCCTCGCCTCGATTCTTCCGGATCTGCTGCGGAAGGCCCCTCTGACGCCCGAGAAGGTGCAGTTCGCGTGGCGCGCCGCGGTGGGTCCTCAGGTCGCCCGCGCCACGCGCGTCGAATGGCGCGAACGCCGCGTCATCGTGCGTGCCGATGACCAGCGCTGGACCGACGAGGTGAAGCGCGCTGCGCACCTCATCGTCCCGAAGCTGCGCATCCTGCTCGGCGAGGACAACGTCACCGGACTCGCCATCGCGGACCGCTAGGACCATGCGCGACGCGGTGATCGCCGGCGCCGTCCGCCTGCCCACCGGGCGGTTCCTCGGCGCGCTGAAAGAATTCCCCGCTCCACACCTGGGCTCGCTCGTGGTGGCCGAATCGGTCCGCCGCGCCGGGATCGATCCCGCGTCGGTGGACGAGTGCATCATGGGCAACGTCGTGTCGGCCGGCCTCGGACAGAATCCCGCCCGGCAGGCCGCGCTCAACGGGGGGCTGTCGGACCGCGTGGCCGCGATGACCATCAACAAGGTCTGCGGCTCGGGCCTCAAGGCCGTGATGCTGGCCGCGCAGGGAATCGCCACCGGCGACATCGACATCGCCGTGGCCGGCGGCATGGAGTCGATGAGCCGCGCGCCGTACGTGCTGCCGCGCGTACGCGAGGGGCTGCGCATGGGCCACGGCGAACTGATCGATCTCATGATTCAGGACGGCCTGTGGTGCGCCTTCGAGAACTGCCACATGGGCGTCTCGGGCGAGGTCGTCGCCGAGCACTACGGGATCACGCGAGACGAACAGGACGCCTATGCCGTCGAGAGCCATCGCCGCGCGGCGGCGGCCGCCGACGCTGGATGGTTCCGGGACGAGATGCTCCCCGTTTCCATTCCGCAGAAGAAGGGCGCACCGCTGTCCGTGGATCGCGACGAACCGATCCGGCCGGACGCCAGCCTCGAGACGCTCGGCCGCCTGAAACCCGCCTTCAAGGATGCGGGGACGGTGACCGCCGGCAACGCGCCCGGCGTGAACGACGGCGCCGCGGCTCTCGTCGTGATGTCCGCCGAGCGCGCGAACGCCGCCGGTCTCACCCCGCTCGCGCGCATCGCCGCACAGGCGACCAGCGGCCTGGCCCCGAAGATGGTGATGATGACGCCGGTGGATGCGGTCAGGAAGGCGGCCGCAAAGGCCGGCTGGACGCTCGCGGACGTGGACCTCTTCGAGCTGAACGAGGCGTTCTCGGTACAGGCGCTGGCCGTCTCGCGTGAGCTGGAGATCGATCCGGCGCGGGTCAACGTGCACGGGGGCGCCGTGGCGCTCGGCCATCCGATCGGCGCCAGCGGCGCCCGCATCCTGACGACGCTGCTCTACGGGATGGCGCGGCGCGGCGCGCGGCGCGGCATCGCGACGCTGTGCCTCGGCGGCGGCAACGGCGTCGCTCTGGCGGTGGAACGCGGATGAGAATCGGCGTCGTGGGCAGCGGCACGATGGGGGCGGGGATTGCGCAGGTGTTCGCCCAGGCGGGGTACGACGTGGCCATGCAGGACGTCTCGCCCGCCGCGCTCGACGCCGCGCGCCGTCGCATCGAGCAGAGCCTCGGCAAGTTCGTCGAGAAGGGAATGCTCGCCGCGGCGGACCGCGATGCCGCGCTCGGCCGCGTCGCCATGACACCGGCGCTCGAGGCATTCTCCGGCGTCGACTTCGTCGTCGAGGCCATCGTCGAAGACGTGGATGCGAAGCGCCGTCTGTTCGCGCGCCTGGACGAGATCCTGCCGAAGAGCGCCATTCTCTCGTCGAACACGTCCTCGATCTCGATCACGGTCCTCGCGTCGGCGACGAAGCGCCCCGAGCAGGTGCTCGGGATGCACTTCATGAATCCCGTGCCGCTGATGAAGCTCGTGGAGCTGATTCGCGGTCAGGCCACCGGGGACGCCGCCCTGGCGGCGGCGCGCGATCTCTGCTCGCGGCTCGGCAAGACGGCGGTCGAAGCGGCCGACTATCCGGGCTTCATCGCGAACCGCATCCTGATGCCGATGATCAACGAGGCGGCGTTCGCGGTGATGGAAGGGGTCGGGACACCCGAGGCGATCGATACCGTGATGAAGCTCGGCATGAATCACCCCATGGGCCCGCTCACGCTCGCGGATTTCATCGGTCTGGACGTGTGCGTGGCGATCCTGGACGTGCTGCACGAAGGCCTCGGCGATCCGAAGTACCGCGCGTGTCCGCTGATGCGCCGTCTCGTCGCGGCCGGCCACCTCGGACGGAAGACGGGCCGCGGCTTCCACACCTACGGCTGAAGCGGCACCTCGCGACTCCGGCTTGCAGCTCGCAACGCGACCGGCGGTTGGCGGTCAGCGGTTCGAAGTTGGAAGCGGAGGAGCGCCCGCCCGTGCCCGCCAGATCAGCCACGCCAGGGGCGCCAGGATCAGCAGTTCGCGCGCGACGGCCGTCGCGTTGTGCGCCACGAAGCCCGGCAGCCAGTACCGCCGGGAGATCGCCATGAACAGGGTGACCGGCGACTGATAGAACTCGGTCGTGAGCGGCCAGAGCGCCATGATGCCGAGCGGCAGGCTGCTGTCGGCGCCCAGCCAGTCGAACAGCACGTGGCTGCCCCAGGCCGCCGCGCACGCGGCCGCCAGGAGTCGCTCGCGGGTCAAGGCGAAGGCCGCGAGTCCCACGATCAGCACGGCGCCGATGCTGTGCGTGTAGGTACTGTGGATGCCGAAGAGCAGGTCGAGATCGGGCGCGATCCCGAGCAGGCCGAACAGCGCGGCGCACCGCATCGCCGGGTGCGGCAAGACGGCCGGGCGAGCCGTTGGTGCAGGCCTCACCGCTGCCGCGCCGGCGACGAGCCAGCCCGCGGCCAGCCCTCCCAGCGCGTGACCGACGGGGCTCGGCATCCTCGAGATTCAAGCAATCTTTGACGATCGCGGCAAGCGGCGGCGGCGCAGAATCTGCCGGACGCGGCCCGAGGGGCGAAAGTCTGCCGTGATGTAAGTGGCGATTAGGGTTAGGGTTAGCGGTCTGAGATTGGCTGTTTTCGCTTGACAACGTGCCGGCACGGACCTAGAATGCACTCGCTTCGTGGCCCGTTTCCTCAACCTCACACCTCGAGCCTTGCGCGCGCGATCGAAGGAGCACCATGCCGTCAGAACGCGATGATTCGAAGGAACGTCTCAAGGCGCTCGACCTTGCGGTCGGCCAGATCGAGAAGCAGTTCGGCAAGGGCTCGATCATGCGGCTGGGCCAGAAGGGGGGCGTGGCGCCGATCGAGGCCATCCCCACCGGCGCCCTCAGCATCGACTTTGCGCTCGGCATCGGCGGCGTGCCGCGCGGCCGCGTCGTCGAGATCTTCGGTCCCGAGTCGTCGGGCAAGACGACGCTGGCGCTGCAGGTGATTGCGCAGGCGCAGAAGCTCGGGGGGATGGCGGCGTTCGTGGATGCGGAGCACGCGCTCGACGCCACCTACGCGCAGAAGCTGGGCGTCGACCTCGAGAGCCTGCTCGTGTCGCAGCCCGACAACGGCGAGCAGGCGCTCGAGATCGTGGAGGTCCTCATCCGCTCCGGCGGCGTCGATGTGGTCGTCGTCGACTCGGTGGCGGCGCTGGTTCCGCGTGCGGAGATCGAGGGCGAGATGGGCGAGGCGCAGATGGGGCTCCAGGCGCGGCTGATGTCGCAGGCGCTGCGGAAGCTGACCGGCGTCGTCTCCAAGTCGAAGACGTCGCTCATCTTCATCAACCAGCTGCGCGAGAAGATCGGCGTCATGTTCGGCAATCCCGAGACGACGACCGGCGGGCGCGCGCTGAAGTTCTATGCGTCGGTGCGCATCGACATCCGCCGCATCGGCAGCATCAAGGAAGGGGACGCCGTCATCGGCGGCCGCACGCGGGTGAAGGTCGTCAAGAACAAGCTGGCGCCGCCGTTTCGCGAGGCGGAGTTCGACGTCATGTACGGCCAGGGCATCTCGCGGGAGGGGGACCTGCTCGATCTGGCCGTCGAGCACAAGGTCATCGACAAGAGCGGCGCGTGGTTCGCCTTTGCGGGCGAGCGGCTCGGGCAGGGGCGCGAGAATGCGAAGACGTTCCTGCGCGACAATCCCGACATCACGCGCACGATCGAGGATCGCGTCCGCCGCGAGCTCGGCATGATTGTCGAGGCCGAGGTCGCGGCAGTGTAGGGGCGAGGCATGCCTCGCCCGTGAGGTTCTTCGCCAGGGAGCCGGGGGCCGCCAGGCCAGCGTCCGCCGGCTCCCCTCCTGAGTTCGCCCGCCCGTGATCGAGCTCCTGCTGCAATTCGACGCCGCGCTGCGCGCCTGGCTGACGACGCACCATGCGCCGTGGCTCGACTGGGTGATGCTCACCGCGAGCGCGATCGGCCAGGCCGGTACGGTGTGGCTGGTGCTCGGGGCTGTCGCCACCCTGGAGCAGCCGAAGCGGGGCGGCCGCCTGTGGCAGATCGCGCTCGCGATCGTCGTCGCGTACGTCCTCGTCGATCTCATCCTCAAGCCCGGCATCGCGCGCGCGCGTCCGTTCGAGGCGCTGCTCGACGTGCGCGTGGTCGGCGACTGGCGGCCGGTGACCTACTCGTTCCCGTCCGGGCATGCGTGCTCGGCGTTTGCCGGCGCGTGGGTGCTGACGCTGATGTGGCCGCGCGTCGCGCCGCTCCTCTGGGGGCTCGCCGCGCTCATCGCGCTCTCGCGCGTGTACATCGGCGTGCATTACCCGATCGACGTGCTCGGCGGCGCGCTGCTGGGTCTGGCGGTGGGCGCCTTGGTCACCGGCGGACGCGCGTGGTATATTGGCGGTTCTTTGCCACGGGCTTCAGCCTCGCAGGGCCCTCGAGTCGACGCCTGACTCCCCTGCCGCCTCTCCATGTGCCGAGGTAGCTCAGTTGGTAGAGCACGTGACTGAAAATCACGGTGTCGGCAGTTCGACTCTGCCCCTCGGCACCAACTAACCCCCACCATTCCGATCGGGTAAGCGGCTCGGATCCCCTCGTGGCTCGCGGCGCGGTGACTTGCAGCCGAGGCGATCCGGCGCGATGATGATGACCCGCGCGGCCGGCACCGCAGCATCGCCGAGGGCGCTCCGCCTACGGCCGCGGCTCGAGAGGAGGCGTCATCGCTGGAGCAGCCCGAATCCCGGCAACAGCCGAAGAGAGCCTGCGGAATGGTGGTCATCCCGGCCGATCCTTCTGTCGACCCGCGAATACAGGTCGAACCGCCGACGAGGGACACGCAGTTCACGATTCGGGCGATTCAGCCATCCCTGTGCTGGCCCGAGTGATCATCGACCCCTGGAGAGGCCTGCGCAGACAATCGGGCTGTTGATTGATCGGTGACCTCTCCCCTTTCAGTACGGCAGCGGCGCGCGCTCAGCTATGCGCCATCATTGAGGGAGGCATCATGCGACTCGTTCCGGCCTCGACGCTTCTGTTCACGTTCGGCGTCGCGCTCCCGGCGCTCGCCGGCGCCCAGGAGCCGCGCCCCTCCGAGGCCTTCTTCGACTCCGACGGCGTCCGCATCCGCTACGTCGTACAAGGCAGCGGCCCGCCCGTGCTGCTGGTTCACGGGATCGCCCTCAGCGCGGAGCTGGGCTGGGCGAGCCTTGGCATCCTCGATTCGCTCGCGGCGCGATACACCGTCATCGCACCGGACCTGCGTGGCCATGGCGCGAGTGAGAAGCCGAAGAACCCCGAGGCATACGGCATCCACTTCGTCAATGACCTCGTACGGCTCCTCGATCACCTGCAGATTCAACGTGCCCACGTCGTGGGCTATTCCATGGGGAGCGTGATCGCGCTGAAGCTGCTGACGACCCATCCCGAGCGGGTCCTCTCCGCGGTGCTGGGTGGCGGCGGCTGGCGGCCGGCCGCCAGCGCACCTCCCGAGTTCGTGGTCACGTGGCTCCAGGGGCTCGATCGGGCGGCACAGGCCGGCACGGACGTCGCGGAAGTGTTCCGCCGGCCCGGCTGGCCGCCCCTCCCCCCGGAAGTCATCGCGGGCCTGAATCGCAACGATCCCGCTGCCCTCGCGGCGGTTCTCCGGGGAGATGCCAGTCTGACCGTCAGCGAACCGGAGCTGCGCGCCAACGAGGTACCGGTGCTTGCCGTAGTCGGAGAGACCGATCAGGAGGCGCGCGGCGACGTCGAGCGGATGGGCGGCGTGCTGGCGAATTCGCGGGTGGCGATCATTCCAGAGGCCAACCACGTCACCGCACTGACCCACCCGATGCTGCTCGAGGCGATCACGGGGTTCCTGAGCTCGCACTGACATCAACCGGTAGCGGCCGTCGGGCCGCGAGTGGTGATGGACTTCACACCCGGGCCGTCCGAGAACGCGTACAATCACCTGTTCTCCTGGCTCGGACACGTGACCGGCCGGCTGGGAGACCTGCCGTGTGCGCGGCGGTGAGCGCAGGCGGCTTACGGAGTACCCTTCAGATCGACACTCGGCCACGAAGGAGACGCTCATGCGCCCGCGAATCACTCTGATGGCGGCAATGCTCCTGGTGACGGTGGCGGTTCTGACGCCGGTCTCGGCGGGCGATCAGGAAATGGCGGCCAACGCCCCCATCCACAAGGTTCCGGCGGATCTGAAGTGGGCGGACTACGACCCGACCGCTGCTCCGGGCGTGAAGATCGCGCCCCTGTGGGGGGACTACCGGACGGGCGCCTTCGGCGCCTTCTTCCGGCTGCCGGCGGGCTTCGCGGCTCCCCTGCACACCCACACCCACAGCATGAAGGTCGTGATCGTCTCGGGGACGTACATCCAGGCGCCCGAGGGGAAACCCGAGTTCCGGCTCGGTCCGGGCTCCTACCTGATGCAGCCGGGAGGCGCCTACCGCCACACGACGAGCTGCAGCGCGGATTCGGATTGTGTGTTCTTTGTCGAAAGCGACGGGGCGTTCGACCTCCACCCGGCCGCAGCCGCGGCCTCGTCCGCTCCATAGCCGGGAGGTGCCCCTGCTGATTCGCCCGAAGACGATCGCCTGCGGCAGCGCAGCCGCCCGCTCGCGCTCCGCGCACGCGCGGAGCCTCGATCGGTCCGGCACGTGATGATGCCTGTTTCGAAATCGTCGCGGGCGGAGCGCTCCCCGCTGCGTCCGCCGCCGTCCACGCACGTTCGCGAGGTGCTCGCCGAGCTGGAGCGCCGCGGCACGAAGGCCACGCGCGACGGCCTCGCACGCTACGGCATCCGGGCTCCCAGGGCGTTCGGCGTCACTGTCGGTGATCTGCAGCAGATGGCGAAAGCGCACGGCCGGGACCACGGGCTCGCGCTCGCGTTGTGGGACACCGGCTGGTACGAGGCGAAGCTGCTGGCCTGCTTCGTGGCGGATCCGGACGCCCTGACGCTGGCCCAGATGGATCGCTGGAGCCGCGAGTTCGACAACTGGGCCGTGGTCGATACGGCCTGCATGCACCTCTTCGACCGCTGTCCGCACGCCTGGCGGAAGATCGACGAGTGGAGCCGGCACTCGAACGAGTTCGTCCGCCGGGCAGGCTTCGCGCTGCTGGCGTCGATGGCGCTGCACGACAAGACGGGGCCGGACCCGCAGTACCGGCGCCGGCTGAAGCTGATCGAGGAGCTCGCCGGCGACGGCCGCAACTTCGTCAGGAAGGCGGTGAGCTGGGCCCTGCACGCCATCGGAACGCGGAGCGCCGCCCTGAACGAGGCGGCGATCGCGCTGGCGCGGAGGCTCGAGGCGTCGAGCGATCCCGCGGCGCGATGGGTCGGCAGGGACGCGGTGCGAAAGCTGACGTCCGCCGCGACGAAGAAACGCTTCGAGAAGACGCGGCGGAAGTGACTCGGGCGACCGGCGGCGCGCTGGCGAAGCTGCTGTCATGAGCATGTCGCGGCCCGCCCCGATGAAGGCCGAGCTGGATCACGTCTTCATCCTGTGTGATGCGGATGCACCCGAAGCCGCCGCGCTGTCGCGAATGGGGCTCGTCGAGGGATCCGGCAACACGCATCCCGGTCAGGGCACCGCCTGCCGGCGCTTCTTCTTCCGGAACGCCTACCTCGAGCTGGCCTGGGTTCACAGCGAATCCGAAGCTCGAAGTCAGCTCGCAGGGCCCGTACGCCTCTGGGAGCGCTGGTCGAGACGACGCCAGGGGGGCTGTCCCTTCGGCATCGCGCTTCGTCCTTCCGCAGACGGCGGCGCCGCCGATCCCCCGTTTGCGGCGTGGGCGTACGAGCCTCCCTACCTGCCGAGCGGATTGACGATTCACGTCGCGCGGGACACGCCGCTGACGGAGCCGGCGTTGTTCTTCATGGCCTTTCAGGGCGGGCGCGCCCGCGCAGGGCAGGAGCCGGTCACGCACGCGATCCCCGCACGGGAGATCACGGGTGTGCGCATCGGATGTCCTCCGCCGGGAGCCGGGTCCGAGGCCGCGCGCTCCGTGGAGCGGACCGGCGTGCTCTCGTTCACTACCTCGCGCGACTACGTCCTGGAGCTGACGTTCGACCTCGGCGCGGCAGGTGAAACGGCGGACCTGCGGCCGGACCTCCCTCTCGTGATGCGCTGGTAGATTCGAGCCGGCGCTACAATCGCCTCCGCGTGAGCGTCTCTTCACGGAGGTGAGGCACGATCCGCCGTCGGTCCGACGGGCGGCGCCGGAAGGAGAATTCGATGCAGGTGTTCACGATTGCCCCGGCCGGGCTGAAGCCGTTATGGGTGCTCATCCCCGTCGCCATCGTTCTCGCCGTGGTGGTCGCCGCCCTCGCGGCCTCGCTCGCGGGATCGTGGGGCGCGCGGTTCGAAGTATCCGCCGAGGGCTTGAGGATGCGCGGTGACCTCTACGGCCGCTTCATCGCCGCCGGCCAGCTCCGGGTCGATGCGGCGCGCCGCGTCGACCTCGCGAAGGACCGCGATCTGCGCCCGGGCATGAGGACGTGGGGAACGGGGCTCCCCGGCTATCTATCCGGGTGGTTCCGACTCGCGGGCGGGGAACGCGCGCTGCTCTATCTTACGGATCGCCAGCGTGCCGTCTACGTTCCGACCACGCTCGGCTACAGTCTGCTGCTCAGCCCCCGCGAGCCCGAGGCGTTTCTCGCGGCCCTCCGGCAGATGCGCCCGGCGGGTCCGGGACCGCGCTAGCGGGCGTCCGCGATTCGAATCGACTGCCTGACGCGGCTGAAGGCGTTCGCGTAGCTTCGAGCCTCCGACGCGGGCGCGACGCCGACGATGTAGAGGACGCTGCCGTCGCTGAGCTGCACGGTGGACAGCATCACGGCCTCACGAGCGCCGGTCACGTCCGACACGTTCGAGAGCGTCGTCGTCAGCCCCGTGCGTCCACCCACGTTGGTGCGGCTGTATCCGCTCTGGCGGCGCAGCTGCGGATTCGAGCCGGCGAAGCTGGCGACGAGCTGCTCGGTGACGGACCTCAGCGCGGCGCCGTCTCCGTTCGCGACGCCGATCTGGACGCCGTGAGTGAATGCGACCTGGCCGCCCTGTCCACGCACCACCCCGCCCTCCGGTGCATACGCCACGGTGTTCCCGCCGCCGACCGCCTGCCAGTTCTCGGGGACGCTCAGGCGCAGGAAGTTCGCAGGCTGGTGTGTGCGGAACCTCGACGAAGGCGGATCCACCCGCATCGCACGGCCGGCGGTGCCGACGTTGCCGCTCTGCTGCTGCGTCCGCGCCACCTGCTCCATCGTCGGCGCCGGGGACATCTGGCCCAGCCGGCGGCGGGCGGACTGGAACGAGGCGCCGGTGTTCGCCGAGCCGGCGACCTGCAGCATTGACGCCTCGCGATTGATGGCGTCGTCGCGGTTGCCGGGGTCGGGATGGCTGCTCATCCACTCCGGTCCTCGCGAACCGCCCCCCTCCCGCTGGATCGTCCGGAACATGTTCGCCATCTGGCGGGGATCGTAGCCGGCGCGCGCCATCAGCTGAGCGCCGAGCAGGTCGGCCTGGCGCTCGTACTCACGGCTGTACTTGAGGAAGTACGCGCTCAACCCGAACTGCGAGCCCTGCGCGATGATCTGTCCCGTGCGTCCGCCGATGATGGCGCCGGCGATCTGACCCGCGAGCGCGCCCAACCCGAACTTCTGGCCCTTGGTCGCCTGGGCCGTGCCGTGCCGCAGAATGACGTGGCTCAACTCGTGAGCCATCACACCCGCGACCTCGGCGTCGCTGCTCGCCGCCTCGATCATCCCGCGGTGCAGGAACATGGGGCCGCCCGGCAGCGCGAACGCGTTGATCTCCTTGAGGTTCACGACCTCGAACGTGTAGGCGAACGCCGGCTGCTCCATGTGAGCCGGCACGGCCGCGACGAGCCGCCTGCCGACCCGATCGACGAAGTCGTCCACCGCGTCGTCTTTCAGGACCGGAAGCTGCTGGCGCACCTCCGCCGCCGCTTCCTGCCCGAGCTCTACGTCCTGCTGCGGCGTGAAGCTGTTCTTCGGCGGCTCGATCGGCGTCTGCGCGAGGGTCGAGGTCGCGATCAGCAGTGCGGCCGCCAGCATCATGGTTGAGTTTCGGGTGTTCCGTCGAGTCATGCTCCGCCTCTGTGCAAAGGTGGCACCGGTCTCGAACCACTCATATTCAGGCCCGGAAACGCCTGATTCCTCGACTCGCACTTCCAGCCGCGGCCGGGGTGTCCATTTTCCGCGACACTGCTTCGATCGTGAGTCTCTGCATTGTGTCAGCCGGCCTGCTCGCGACCGTGGCGATTCTGGGATATCAGTGGAGCGTGCGGCTTCGAACCGGTGCGGCTACGCTCGCGCTCATGACGCTCTTCGTCCTGCCACCCGGGGACGGCGCCGGGAGCCCCGATCCGGCCGTGCAGCCGAGCTCGGCGGGAAACATAGCAGGTCGCCCCGGCATCGTCCACGCCAGGGATCGGCTCTTCGCGGACGATGAAGGGCCGCTGCTGGCGCTCGGCACGACGCTCTTCTGGGGGCTGTGGGGCTACGAGCACGATCGCGATCGGCTCGGACGCAATCTGGCGGCGGTGTCGTACGCCGGCTTCGATTACATCCGCGTGCTCGCGATCGTCGGCCCGGACGGATGGCGCGACCGGACGGTCGACCCGCGCGAATCCGGGTGGGACGGCCGCGTCGGCGCGCTCACCGACTGGGCCTACGACCAGTACGGCCTGCGCGTTCAGTGGACGATCTTCGGCGGCGTCGACTCCACGCCGAACCCGGCGAGCCGCGCGGACGCGGTCGGCCGTTTCGCGGCAACGGTCGCGGGGCGCGCGCACAAGGTGTTCGGGGTCGAGATCGCCAATGAGGGCTGGCAGAACGGCTTCTCCGGAGCGTCGGGCCAGCAGGAAATCAAGCAGCTCGCGGCGCAGCTTCGGGAGACCTACGACGGACCGATCGCCACGACGGCGCCTCGCTCCATCGACTGCGGCGCGCAGCGGACGTGGTACTCGAATTCACCCGCTAGCTTCGTCACACTTCACTTCCCGCGAGAAGAGCGCCAATGGGACGTGATCCGCGACGCGTGGCGTGACGGCCAGCTCGCGTGCCGGGGCGTGCCCTCCGCTTACTCGAGCAACGAGCCGATCGGTCCGTACTCCAGTGGCCGCGAGGACCGCGATCCGGTTCGCCTGGCGATGGCCGCGGCTCTCTCATGGGCGTCCGGCGTGGGTGCGTACGTGCTCCACACCGGCCCCGGTATCCGCGGCGGAGGCGTCGAGGATCGGCGCGAGGGCCGGCCGGCGAACATCTGGGAGACCGAGAACTGGGGAGCAATTACGGCCGCCCTCGATTGCGTGCGGTTCACGCTGCCGTCTGACCTGCCGTCATGGACGAGGCGCGAGGCAGGCCGCGATCACCCGTTCGAGACGCGCGTCGCATCCGGCCGGGGCTCTCCCGTGCGGCACCATCCGGCCGCCGTCAAGGGCCGGCGGTTCGTCACGCTGCCGGTGGAAATCGCGCGACCGGCGGATCTGGTGGCACGCCGCGCGATGACCGTCCGCATCGTCCATCCTCAGAGCTGTGCGACGCTGGTCCACCGCAGGCTCCTGCGAGGCGATGCGCTCCGCATCGAGCCGGAATGGCAGTCGGTCATCGTCGTGGGCGAGTGGGACGGCGCTCAGGCGAGCCCTTGAAGCACGCTGCCGGCGCCGTACGCGGCGGCCGCCGCAGCCGTGCCGACGATGAGCGTCTCGATCGCCGACCGCCACCAGGGATGAATGGACCACGCCCCCTTGACAGCTCCGATCACGAAGAAGATCCCGCCGGTCAGCACGCAGGCGATGACGAACGCATCGGGCCGCCACAGCAGATATGGAATCAGCGGGATCAAACCGCAGACCGCGAAGGCGCTGAACGTGCTCAGGCCCGCCAGCACCGGGTTGCGCACCGTTCGCGGCAGGCCGTATTCCTCAGCGAGCATCGTGTCCACCCACTGGCGGCGGCTGCTCGTGATCTGCTCGACGACGGCATCGAGCGTGGCGCCGTGGAGGCCCTTGCGCCTGAAGATCTCGCGCACCTCGTCCCGCTCGCCGGCCGGCACCGCCTCGATATGGCGGCGCTCAATGGCCGCCGCGCGCGCCAGTTCGTCACGTTCGGCGCTGGTGCCGAGGTAGTTGCTGGCTCCCATCGAGAGGCCGTCGGCCAGCAGGTTGGCGGTCCCGAGAATCAGCACGATTCCCGGCTCGAGCGCGGCGCCCGCCGCGCCGGACACGACGGCGAATGTCGTCACCGCGCCGTCGATGCCGCCGAAGATCCAGTCCCGCAGGAAGCCGTGGCCGCCGGAACCGGCCATCCGGTCACGGATGGCATCGGCGGTATGGAGGTGCTCGAGGGCCGGCCCTCCCGATCCACGGATCCGGCCTCCGGTGGCTCTCTTCCAGATGAATGACAGCATTAGCAGCCCGGCTCGCGACGATTGATGGCAAGGGACGTGCCCTCTGCCGGCGGCGCTCGAGGCGCATTCCTTCGGGAAGTGCGGCACGAGCGGGGCGTAACCGGCCTCATGGGGAATTGTCCGCCACCGTACGGGCATTCCGCCGGATCCCGGTACAATTGCGCCCGATGAGCCACGACTCCCCACGGGCTCGGCGAGCCACGGGTGCGGCTGCGCCGCGGCCTGCGGTTGCACCGTCCTGCGGCGGGCGCCGGCCATACCTCCTTCGCGCTCTGCTCTGCACGCTGTGTCTCTTTTCAGCCGGCTGCGAGCGGCAGGGCGCGTGGCTTACCGATGCCCCCGCGGCGGAGGCCAGCGGCCGCTTCACCTATCAGTCGGGGCAGCCCGCGCTGGATCGCCTCCAGCCGCTCATCCAGGAGGCGATGTCGGCGAACCGGCGGGCCTTCGACGGGGTGACAGGCCCGGTCACCGGCTTCGGCGCCGGCGAGATTTATCCGCAGATCTGGCTTCGCGACAGCGCAACGCTCGTGCAGGTCACGCGGTACCTCTATCCAACACGTTACCTGACCTCCTGGATCGAGGAGCACCTGGCGCACCAGCGCGAGGACGGGTCCCTCTACGACTGGATTGCGGCCGGTGATCGCGGCGGCTTCGTGGCCAACGCACCCGACGTGGTCGAGGTCTACCGGCGTGGCGGCCTGACACTCAGCGCCGATCGCAACAGCGCCGCGACGGATCAGGAGTCGAGCGCCGTGCTGGCGGCTGCGCAGGCGTTCGAGATCACGGGCGACCGCCGATGGCTGACGCGCCGCATTGCCGGACGCCCGCTGATCGAGCGGCTCGACGCGGCCCTCCAGTTCGTGGCCGACCATCGGATCGATCCGCGAACGGGCCTCGTGACCGCGGCGTTCACCGCCGACTGGGGCGACGTGGGACCGGTGCGCCCCGGCCAGCGGGCGATCTATCGCGACGGGGCTACCCCCATCGTCGGCGGGCTCTACGCGAGCGCCATGTTCGCCGGCGCGGCAGAGCGGTTGAGCGGCATGTACCGTGCGCTGGCGGACGGACGACGCGCCGGGGCGTGGCACCTGCGCTCGCGGACGATGATCGGCGCGATCGATCGGGTGCTGTGGGAGGACGAGCAGGGGTTCTACCGCGTGCACGAGCTCCTGCAGGCGCCGCCGAACTGGCGGCGTCCGGACGACGAGGGGCGGTTCGCGCTTGGCGGCAACGCGGTCGCGCTGCTCCACGGTGTGGCCGACGCATCGAAGGTCAGCCGGGTGATCGAGGCCGCTGTGGCCCGGCGAACCGAGTTCGAGCTGCCGACGATCTCCGGCGTGCTGCTGCCGCCGTATCCCGAAGGAGCCTTCCGTCACCCGCTCCTCCGTACGCCGTACGAGTACCAGAACGGCGGCCAGTGGGACTGGTGGGGCGGACGGCTGCTGCTGGCCGCCTTCGAGCGCGGCCACGCGGGAACGGCGCGCGCAGAGCTCGCCCGCATTGCGGAGCAGATCGATCGCATGGGCGGCCTGTACGAGTGGAGCACACCGGCCGGCCTGGGCCGAGGCAGCGCGAACTATGCCGGCACCGGCGGCGCGCTCGGGGCCGCCATTCTGCGGGGACTGTACGGCATCGAACTTCGCGGCGACGGGCTGGACCTCCACGTGCGGCTGGCCGACGAGAGCGGACGTGTGAGCGTCGAGGAGCCCGCCACCGGATCGTCCGTCGCCTACGACTACCGCTACGACGCGCAGGGCTCACGCGCCACGCTCCAGTACGAGGCGTCCCTACCGGGGACCGGCAGGCTTTCGGTGCGGCTGCCCCCGGGGACCGGGCGGGCGACCGCCCGGCTGAACGGCGGTCCCGCGCAGGAACTCGCCATCGAGACCGTTGGCCGGGATCGCCACGCCACGCTCCGGACGGACTGGCGCGGCCATCGGCTGGACATCGTCTTCCACTGAGTGACCGGCCGGGGGCCGCCGGTTCCCCGCGAGAAAATCACCAGGATCCTTTAATCCCGGGCGGCGCGCCTGCCGATAACGGTTGAGCCAGCAACCGCCCGTGACGCGCAGCCTGACCCGCCGCTTCGGCACACCTCGCCTGATCGTCCGCACCCTCGTGGGTACGTTCGGGGCGATTCTGCTCGTTCTTGCCGCAGTTTTCGTCGTGCTGTCGGTGGAGATGCGGACGTGGGCGGCCCGAAGCGTCGCGGCCGACCTCGAGACGACCCGGCGCGTGCTCGGCGCGGTCGACGCCTACCGACGGGAGCAGCTGGCCCTGCAGCTGGCGAACCTGTCCCAGACGCCGGAACTGCTGAACGCTCTCTTCCTGCTCGAGACCACTCGGAACCCCCATGTCAGGGCCGTCCCGATCCTCCGCCGGCAGCTGCACACCCTCGCGGGCCGCCTCGGCACGGCTACCGTCTTCGTCGCGGACGCTACGGGTACGATCATCGCGAGCGCCGGGCCGCACCAGCACGCGTGGCGGCAGGGCACGATGGTGCCCGCGTCGCTCGCTTCCGACGCGGGCCAGGGAGAACAAATCGTCCAGCGGCCCGGAGGCGTCTTCCGGGTGCTGGCGGCGCCGATCTCGGCGGCGCACCCGACGCGCGGGACGACCTACGCCGCCCGGGCGGTGGACGACGCCTTCGCCGCCGAATTGGCGTCGGTGACGCGGACGCAGGTGGCGATCACGCTGGGAGGACAGCTGCTGGGCACGACCCTGCCGGAAGCGCCGCGGGTGGCGCTCAGCGCGGCAGCGCTGGCGGGACGGCTGCCGCCCGCCGGGTCCCTCGATCTCGACCATGAGCGCTTCGAGGTCCGGCGCGTGCTGGCCATCGGACCGCTCGAGCTGCACGCCGTCGACTCCATCGATCGGTCGCTCCGACACGCGCACATCGAGGTGTTCAACGTGCTCGGGGTCGTTGCGCTCGGTGCGCTGCTGCTCGGCGCCGGGGCCAGTCTGTGGCTCGCGCGATCGGTCGCCCGGCCGATCGACGGGCTGTCACGGCAGCTCCAGGACATGACGCGGGCGAGGGACTTCGCGCGGCCGCTGCCGCCCACCGGGTCGAGCCGCGAGCTCGACGAGCTGACGACCACGTTCAATCAGCTGATCGCCTCGCTCGCCTCCGCGGAACAGCAGACCGAGCTGGCGTACGTCGGCGCCATCAAGGCGCTCGCGGCGGCGCTCGACTGCCGCGATCCGTACACGGCGGGCCATTCGGAGCGCGTCAGCGCGCTGTCGGTCATGATCGGACGCCAGCTCGGACTCGACGCCGAGCAGCTCGACATCCTCCGCCTCGGGGCCCTGCTCCACGACATCGGGAAGATCGGCGTGCACGACAGCGTCCTGACGAAGACGGGGCCGCTCACGCCGAACGAATTCGAGATCATCAAGATGCATCCGACGATCGGCGGGCACATCCTGCGGCAGGTACCGTTCCTCAGCCGCCACCTGCCGATCGTCGAGCTGCACCACGAGCGGCCGGACGGCCGCGGGTATCCGCACGGGCTGTTGAACCACTCCACGCCGCTGCTCGCGCGCATCGTGCACGTCGCTGACGCCTTCGACGCCATGACGACGGCGCGCGCGTACCGGCCGGCGGGCACGCCGAGCCATGCCATCGCGGAGCTGTGGCAATACGCCGGGACGCAGTTCGATGCCGCGGTGGTGGAAGCGTTCGTGGCGGCCTGGTCGGCCCTGCCGGTTGCGGAGACGCCGGGCGAGCCTGCCGCGATCCCGCCTGGACGGACGCACACGGTCCTGCCCTTCCCGGCGCGCAGGGAGGCCTTCGACGACGTGGTGCAGCCCGTCAGGGCTTCAGGTCGAACTTCTCGATTCGGTAGCGAATCTGATCGCGGTTGAGGCCCAGCAGGGACGCCGCGCGCGTCTGGTTCCCCCCCGTGCGGCTGAGCGCCTGCACGACGAGATCGCGCTCGAGCTGTTCCAGGTCCACGCCGCCGGCCGGCAGCTCGACGCCCTGCGACGTCCGCGGGCGCGGCGACAGGACGGGAAAGTGTTCCGGCAGCAGGACGTCGGACTCGGTGAGGAGCATCGCGCGCTCGACGGCATTCCTGAGCTCGCGGATATTGCCCGGCCACGGATAGGCCTCGAGGGCGCGAAGCGCCTCGGGCGAGACGTCGCGCACGTTCTTCCGGAACTCCTGGTTGAAGCCATACACGTAGTAGCGCACGAGCTGCGGGACGTCGCCGGCGTGCGCGCGCAGCGGCGGCAGCGCCATCGGCAGGACGTTCAGGCGATAGTAGAGGTCCTCGCGGAAGCTCCCCTGCCGGACGGCTTCCTCGAGATTCCTGTTCGTGGCGGCGATGACGCGGACGTCCACCCGCACGTCATGCGCGCCGCCCACGCGCTTGAACGCCTTCTCCTCGAGAAAGCGCAGCAGCTTGGCCTGCAGCGCCGGCACCATCTCCCCGATCTCGTCGAGGAAGACCGTTCCCCCGTCGGCGGACTCCAGGAGCCCCCGCTTCTGCTGGCGCGCGTCGGTGAAGGCCCCGCGCTCGTGGCCGAACAGCTCGCTCTCGAGCAGCGTCTCCGGGAGCGCGGAGCACGTGATGTTGACGAATGGCCGCGCGCCGCGCTCGCTCGTATAGTGAATGACCTTGGCGGCCAGGTCCTTCCCCGTCCCGCTCTCGCCGGTCAGCAGGACCGTCGACGCAGGGCTCGCTGCGATCTTGTGCAGCAGCGCCTTGAACTCGATCATCACCGGCGAATCGCCGACGATGCGATCGAGGCCCCACTCCTGCGCCTGGCTCGAGCGAAGCGTCCGCACTTCGCGCCGGAGCCGCGTCGTCTCGAGCGCCTTGTGGACGATCAGGACGAGTTCCTCCACGTTGAAGGGCTTGTTGGCGTAGTGATACGCGCCCTGCTTCATCACCTCCACGGCCGTGTCGATGTGGGCGTAGGCGGTCAGCAGGATGACGAGGGTGTCCGGATCCTGCTCCTTGATCTGCTTCAGCAGGCGGAGGCCGTCGGTGTCCGGCAGCTTGAAGTCCAGCAGGACGAGATCGACGGTATCCTTGAGCGCTTCGTTCGCCGCGCGGCCGCTGTCGGCCTCCAGCACGCGGTACCCCTCCTGCTCGAGCCGCTCGCGCAGCGACCAGCGGATCAGGGCCTCGTCGTCGACGATCAGGATGGTGGGCGTCACCATGGGAGATGCTCCCGTTAGTATATAGGCTCGAAA